>CDZU01015669.1_pt1 | contig 126047 bp, 116 predicted proteins | sample 557441 | NCBI WGS metagenome assembly CDZU01 (sample SAMEA3182114, study PRJEB8094) | gut metagenome | biome: human; feature: gut; material: Stool; isolation source: human stools | place: Canada | collected 2013-06-10
ACAATGGCCGCGTAGCTCAACTGAATAGAGTAGCTGACTACGGATCAGCCGGTTACAGGTTTGAATCCTGTCGCGGTCACTACCAAAAAGTTCGATTAGTTTTACAATGGCCGCGTAGCTCAACTGAATAGAGTAGCTGACTACGGATCAGCCGGTTACAGGTTTGAATCCTGTCGCGGTCACTACTAAAATATTAAACAACGGTCGCGTAGCTCAACTGAATAGAGTAGCTGACTACGGATCAGCCGGTTACAGGTTTGAATCCTGTCGCGATCACAAAAAAGACTATCTGAAAAGATAGTCTTTTTTGTATTTTCTTGAGTCAGTCCAGAATTAGGATGGCTCAGTTTGAAAACGGAGGCTCAGTTTTCAAACTTGGGGGAATTAGTTAGTTAAAACAAGCACTTGTTTTTTTAAAGACAAGACGTTTCAAAGGTTACTAACATACAGACCGACAGGTTAGTAACGTGTCGGGTAACATGTTACTAATGTATCAGGTGAAAGATTAGTAATGTTATGCGTGAAAGATATAGAATCTTACAGGTATAACATATATATCAAAGAATGAACAGGCAGGCATAAAAAAAGACTGGTGTTTTTTATATGAGAAGCACCAGTCTTATCTAATTAAAAAGATTCCTTTATCAGCATTTTATTTTCAATTCATTCAAAATAGCACGCATCTTTTCAAATGTTGTGATACGAGTCGGTACAAGCGGCAAACGCAATTTGTTTTCAATCAGCCCCATTACATTCAACATAGCCTTCACCCCAGCAGGGTTACCATCTACGAACAACAGGCTGAATAATTCCGTAAACTTATGATGAATAGTCAATGCATTTGCAAAATCACCCTGTAATGCCAAACGGGTCATACGGCTGAATTCACGCGGAAATGCATTACCGATAACCGAAATAACCCCTACAGCACCCAAAGTAATCAAAGGAAATGTAATACCATCATCACCCGAAATCACATCAAAATTAGCCGGTTTATTCTTGATGATATCATCCATCTGAGTAATATTACCCGATGCCTCCTTGATAGCGATAATATTCTTGAAATCACGTGCCAAACGCAAGGTGGTCTCAGCAGTCATGTTCACACCAGTACGTCCCGGCACATTATAAAGAACCACAGGAAGATCCGTTGCTTCAGCAATCGCTTTATAGTGTTGGTAAATACCTTCCTGAGAAGGTTTGTTATAATAAGGTACAGCAACAAGCACGGCATCAACTCCTGTCATATCATCATTTTTCAGCGTTTCCACAACAGCACGGGTACAGTTACTACTAACCCCCAGCAGAATAGGAATACGTCCATTCACTCTTTCGATTATCAAACGTTTTATCTTGTCTTTTTCTTCTTTAGTCAAAGTCGGGGTTTCGGCCGTGGTTCCCAACACGCATAAAAAGTCTGTTCCATTTTGAAGCTGGTAATCAACCAGACGAAGTAACGCATCATAATCAACGCTGTCATCTTCCTTGAAAGGAGTAATCAACGCTACTCCCATGCCTTTTAATCTTGTCTGTATCATAAATGAATTATAAATTCTTATTTAATAGCCTACAAAAGTACGAATATTTTCTATTTTAGCGATAAAAATCACACTATTTTTACTTTAGACTCGCTAAAAAGTCACTCTATCATTTGCAGAAACTCCTCTTCGCTCACAATGGTCACACCCAGTTTCTGCGCTTTCTCCAGTTTACTGGGCCCCATATTGTCACCTGCCAGAATAAAGCTGGTCTTGGACGAAATACTTCCCACATTCTTACCGCCATGCTTTTCAATTAACTCCTTATATTCGTCACGCGAATGATGGGCGAAAACCCCACTGATCACGATAGATTTCCCTGCCAGTTTGTCAGTGTGTTCCGAAGTATCCTCCTCATCGGCTTCCAGTCTCACACCCGCCACACGAAGACGCTCTATAATGTCACGATTCTTCGGATTAGCAAAATACAACAAGATACTCTGCGCTATTTTTTCTCCGATTTCATCGACATGAATCAAATTATCCAAACTCGCGTCTGCCAAAGCATCCATCGACTTAAAGGATTTTGCCACCTTCTTCGCCACAGTTTCACCCACAAAACGGATGCCCAATGCAAAGAGTACCCTTTCGAACGGCACTTCTTTGGACTGCTCTATACCTTTTATTATATTCTCGGCAGATTTTTCTCCCATACGTTCTAGGTTGATGATATCCGATGTTTTTAAAGTATACAGATCGGCAACATCACGTATCAATCCTTCCTGGTAAAACTGATCTACCGTTTCCGGACCGAGACCATCAATATTCATAGCTCTACGGCTGATAAAATGTTCTATTTTTCCCTTGATCTGTGGGGGGCAAGCGGCATCATTGGTACAATAATAAGCAGCTTCACCTTCATAGCGTACCAATTTACTGCCACACTCGGGACAATGAGTAATAAACTTTACTTTGTCACCTATCATAATACGGGCGTCTTTGTCCACACCTACAATCTTTGGAATAATCTCACCGCCTTTTTCTACATATACCATATCACCAATATGCAAATCCAACCCTTCTATGATGTCGGCATTATGGAGCGAAGCACGCTTTACCACGGTTCCGGACAACTGTATAGGATCCAGATTGGCCACCGGAGTCACAGCACCTGTTCTCCCCACTTGATAGGTCACCTTGTTCAAGCGGGTAAGTGCCTGTTCGGCTTGAAACTTGTATGCAATGGCCCATCGGGGTGATTTTGCCGTAAAACCCAAATTACGCTGCTGTCGCAAAGAATTCACTTTCAATACTATTCCATCCGTAGCTACAGGCAGATTCTTACGCTCCACATCCCAGTATTTGATAAAATCAAATACTTCCTGCAATGTTTTGCATTTGCGAGTGAGATCGGAAATTTTAAATCCCCATTTCTCAGCTTCTTTCAGATTTTCATAATGACCGTCGCACGGCAAATTATCTCCAAGTAAATAATAAAGGTAGGCATCCAGCTTGCGAGATGCCACAATAGCAGAATTCTGCAACTTCAATGTTCCCGAAGCCGCGTTGCGGGGATTGGCGAACAACGGTTCTTCGCGGGCTTCCCGTTCTTTGTTCAATTCCTCAAACACCACCCAAGGCATCAAAATCTCCCCACGAATTTCAAATGTTTCAGGATACCCCTTTCCATGCAGCACCAAAGGGATACTGCGGATGGTCTTTACATTGCCCGTCACATCATCTCCCTGCACACCATCGCCACGCGTCACGGCGCGCACCAGTTTTCCGTTCTCGTAAGTCAGTGAGATGGAAGTTCCATCATACTTCATTTCACAACAAATTTCAAAATCCTCGTTCAGAGACTTCTTTACCCTGTCATAAAACTCGGTTACTTCCGTTTCCGAATAGGTGTTAGCCAATGAAAGCATAGGATATTTATGTACCACCTGCGTGAAATTTTTGTTTATATCACTTCCCACACGCATACTGGGCGAGTTCTCATCTCTATGTTCCGGATGTTTTTCTTCCAGATCCTGAAGTTCACGCATCAGCTTGTCAAACTCCTGGTCTGTAATCTCAGGCGCATTCAATACATAATAATTATAGTTATGTCGATGAAGCTCCTCGCGCAATTGGTCTATTCTTTCTATTTCTGTCATATATAAAAGGTAGTTTTCCCGCAAAAATAGCTATTTTTTGAATGAAAAACACCTTCCGACAAAGAGGAATTTGCTACTTTTGCAAAAAATAACCGAATATGAGAATAGATATCATTACCGTTTTACCCGAGATGCTGGAAGGCTTCTTTAACTGCTCTATCATGAGCCGTGCGCAGAAAAAAGGAATTGCAGAAATACATATACATAATCTGCGTGATTATGCATACGACCGTTATCGCAAAGTAGACGATTATCCCTTCGGTGGATTTGCCGGTATGGTGATGAAGATTGAACCGATAGACCGATGCATCTCAGCTTTGAAAGCAGAACGCGAGTATGACGAAATAATATTTACATCTCCAGATGGAGAGCAGTTTAACCAGCCGATGGCCAACTCACTTTCATTCGCAAAGAATTTAATTATTCTATGTGGCCATTTTAAGGGTATAGACTATAGAATACGTGAACATTTCATTACGAAAGAAATCAGTATCGGTGATTATGTTTTGACAGGTGGGGAGTTGGCTGCCGCCGTTATTGCCGATGCCGTAGTTCGTATTATTCCCGGGGTCATTTCTGACGAACAATCGGCATTGTCCGATTCTTTTCAAGACAATCTGTTAGCTGCTCCTGTATACACTCGTCCTGCAGAATACAAAGGATGGCAAGTTCCCGATGTGTTGTTATCCGGACACGAGGCAAAGATTAAAGAATGGGAACTTCAGCAGTCATTAGAAAGGACACAGCGGCTAAGACCCGATTTGTTGAAATAAAAAATATATATAAATAATAAAGAGGTAAAAGCCATGTTCGTCATAGGGCTTTTACCTCTTTTCTTTTGCTTATATCATATCCGAAAAGATGTTCTCTCCTTAAGCGTAATCTAAGTTCATCTTCCTTTCCCTTATATATTAATAAAGCTTTTTCAAGTGTTTTTCTACTCCGTTTTTTCAAAAACAAGCCATTTCATCGAAAAAAAATAATTGAAGTTATCATTTTATACCCATGTAACAAGTTGCAACGGCAACCATTTTCATACTCATTCCATCTAGAGAAGGTTATAAAAAAAGCCCTGCAAGAGATGCTTCAATTTATTCATCTACACTCTCGCAGGGCTATAATTTAAAAGATAAAATTTTCAGACTTCCAAAGCACCTATTATATCTTTTACAGATGTATATCCATGACGTTCCAAATAGTCATTTATTCCTTCTGAAACTTTGACAGTAATAGCTGGATCTATGAAGTTGGCAGTACCTATCTGTATTGCGGTGGCACCTGCTAGCATAAACTCCACAGCATCCTTCCATCCCATGATACCCCCTAGTCCAATGACAGGAATATTTACTGCTTTAGCGACTTGCCATACCATACGCAATGCAATTGGTTTTACCGCTGCACCACTCATGCCGCCGGTAATAGTGGAAAGTACAGGCCTACGCTTTTCAGCATCGACAGCCATCCCCAGCAGGGTATTGATCAGAGATACACTGTCCGCACCGGAAGCCTCGGCCGCACGTGCTATTTCTGTGATGTCTGTCACATTGGGAGATAATTTTACGATCAGCGTCTTTTTATATACATTACGTACAGCTTTTACAACCTCGGAACATCCGCATGCGGAGACCCCGAAGGCCATACCACCCTGCTTTACATTAGGGCATGAAATATTCAATTCTATAGCGGGAATATGATCCAGATCATTGATGATCTCGGCAGTCTTCACATAATCCTCTACAGCAGATCCGGATACATTAACGATCATATTAGTATGAATATCCCTTATCTGCGGATAGATATGTTCAACAAAATAATCCACCCCTTTATTCTGTAACCCTACCGCATTAAGCATCCCCATAGGGGTTTCTGCCATGCGTGGGTAAGGATTACCCTCACGATGATGAAGGGTAGTCCCTTTTACAATGATACCACCAATCTTTTCGAGGTCTACAAAATCCTCAAACTCTTTTCCGTATCCAAAGGTACCCGATGCTGTCATAACCGGGTTACAAAGCTTTAAATCGCCGATATTTACGCTTAAATCTGCCATAATAGTTTCTTTATATTAAATACAGGACCCTCTTTACAAACACACAAATGCCCTTCGTCCGTGTTCTCCACACAGCATAAGCATGCACCGACACCACAAGCCATCCTATTTTCCAGTGAAACCTCACATTCTATTCCATGAGCTTTGGCGTATTTAGCTACCGAAACCATCATGGGTTTTGGACCACAGGTGTATATCATATCAAACCGGTCTGTATGCAAGACGCTATGCTGTGTCACATAACCTTTCTCGCCCATACTTCCATCTTCAGTCGTTGTATACACCTCACCTAATTTCTCAAAATTTTCCAACTGTAACAGGTCTTTGGATGAACGTGCGCCTAGCAGGAAAGCAGGCGTACATCCCATTTTTACCAACTCTGCACCAAGCATCAACATCGGGGCGGTACCCACACCACCGCCAACCAGTAACGGCTTTACCTTTGTCACGTTCCGAGGCATTGTAAATCCATTGCCGAGAGGCATCACCACATTAACAATATCTCCTTGTTTCACAGTGGCTAGTTTGCGAGTGCCATCGCCAACTAATTGCACCAGGAACCAAACTTCATTGGTTGTTTTATCCACATAATTAATAGAAATAGGACGGCGGAGAAAAGTAGTATTGGAACCGTCTATACGTATCTCAGCAAACTGGCCCGGCAGCATCTCGGGCAATGGGTTGGCATGAGTCAATTTTATCAGAACATAATTGGCATGCAATTTGATGTTCTGTGTAACCACAAGGTCTAAAATATATTTTTTCATGAAATAAAATTGGGTAAATTCGTTTTCTATGCAAAGATACACGAATTTACCCAAATCTTATTCTGCCAACCGGCATTTTAGTGGATTCCCACCCTAATTTTCAGGTTTGAACGTTTCATAAGTCCCATTATCAAAGAATATTCTTATTTCAGTGATTTTTTTGGCAGGTACTTCCACATACTTAATTTCCTCACGCACAATCTCTTTAGGAGAATAAAGCGGTGTTTTAACCTCATTTTCCTTGCGATATTCCGGAGAAGCCGGACGTTCGGGCGTAAATAATGAATTCTCGTCAAACAAAGAAGGCGTATAATGAATGTTATTGTCTGAATCAACATCCGTTTCCATTTGTCCTTCACCATAGAGTAACCAGTCTAAGCTGATATAGTCACACGCCTTGTGTATTTTCATGACGACTTCTAGGCTAGGATTGTTCCTGCCACTAAGAATATGGGAAAGAGAGGAAGGTGAAATTCCAATCTTCTCTGCAAATTGAGCTGCAGTCATATCTTCTTTCTGGATTATTTGAGCGATTCTTTCCTTCATTTACAAAAGTATAAGGCAAAATTTACAGATACAAAAGTAATTAATATAATTCATAAATGCAAATTTACAATATAAAAATGTATATATTACAAAAGTAAATAGACGGTGTATCGTTGGAAATAAATTAAGATTTACACACGTAAACCACTCCTAAAAACACCATAATTACCACTTTAACTATAAGTATATAAAATACTGATTATCTATAATATACTCACAGAAAAAACAATATATTTACAAACAAACATGACTATATAAGCAAATAAAATGCATACAAGTTATCAATAGCTTTATCAATAAGATGTAAAACTTTGGTTTATAATATATTATTGTAATAAAATAAGGGATAAATAATTATTCATACACATTTATATATGTAATATTCACTCTTGACCACCATCCTGTTTATATTTGTAACATTCACATTACTAAATCTGTAAAACTTATAAAACCTTCTATATTAAGAGGGTTTACAGGTGTAATGTTACAAAATTAAATTATAATTATTTCCAACAGTAAATTTCATCTGTTTTATGATCCAACTTGATCCTATGAATATTTTGTTTTCCTATTTTACAAGTCAATGTATTTTTCATGGTAAAACCCATCCAAGTTTTAACCCATCTTCGCTTTATGGAATCCATGGATAGTGAGAATCATGGAAGGCACGATAAGAGAACAAAGTATAGATTCAAAATTTTAAAATAGCGTATGGAACTTACAAAAATAAATGGTAGCTATTTGCTCACTTCATCTGCATTCTTTCACATCCCCATTCTTCTATTCATTTTACTCCGAAAAGGCAAAATACTACCATATTCATGTACTAACGGACATTCTCTTTAAAATACACGATTCTAAGAAGGCGAAAAATGCTCTATCAATCTAGGAATAAGCGAGTTAATACTATTTTTCTCATCATCCATCTCTCATCATCTAGAAAAATAGAGAACAAAAGCATAACTTACAGCATTAAATGAGATAATAACAGAAGCATGAATGTAAAATATTATTCTCAATTGAGCCATCAACAGAATTTCTGCTGAGAGAAAGGATAAAAAGAATCCCGACACTTAAAAAATAAAAGCATCGGGACATCGGAATCTTACTTGACCCTGTTAATTAATGAAGAATTTTATATACAAGTTCGCGCAGCAAATCTCCATCTCCCAAAGATGGATTACCCACTCCTTTTGATTTTGCATCACAGTAACGAATCTCACCAATAATTTGCATTACCTTTACTCCGCTATATTTCCTCATAGCAACCATATAGTCTTTAGACTGCCATGATGATTTAAGCCCCAGCTGATTGGCTATACCCTGCTCTGACTTATCAGGAGCATAATATGCAAGCATTAAATTAGAGAAGAAATTAAATAACACAGACAAGGTCATCTGCAAAGGATTTGTTTTGGGATTCTCCTCAAAATATTTTATTATCTGATTAGCCTTGAAAACATCCTTTGCCACCAAAGCATTCCTAAGCTCAAAATTATTATAATCCTTGCTTATGCCAATGTTACGTTCTATCTGTTCTGGAGTAATCCGCTTTTGTCCTCTTGGAAGTGTGATAATTAATTTTTCCAACTCTCCAGCCATACGGCTTAAATCTGCTCCAACAAATTCCGCCATCATTTCTGAAGCCTTAGGTTCTATTTCTACTGATCTACGTTTCAAGTAAGAAGATATAAACCCAGGAAGCTGGGCATCCTTAATCTTTTTCGATTCGAAAAGGACACCTACTTTCTCTATTTCAGCTGCCAATTTTTTTCTTCTATCCAATGTACCATGTTTATGGCATAACACCAGAATTGTAGAATCCAAAGGTTTTTGGAGATAATAAACAAGCTCTTCAATATTCTTTATATTTTGAGCCTCTTTTACTATTACAACTTGATATTTGGACATCATGGGATAACGCTTGGCTGCATTGATAACAGTCGCGATATCTGTATCAGCCCCATAAACAATAGTCTGATTGAATTCTTTTTCATTTTCATTTAACACCGTTTGTGCTATATACTCAGATATCCGGTCTATATAATAAGACTCTTCACCCATTAGATAATAAACAGGCTTATAGATACGGTTTTTCAGCTCACGGGCTATCTCTTCGTATGTTGTTTCTTTTGCCATACACAGTAAAATTACCAGTCAAATTTTAAGTGCTTGACCGTTTTCTTTTCCTCAATAATCATCTGTAATGAAGCAATACCAATCTCCACATGTTCCTCTACATATTGCTGCGTTACAATACTGTCGCTTTTCTCCGTCTTCACCCCTTCAGGAATCATCGGCTGGTCGGATACCAAAAGTAATGCTCCAGTAGGAATATGATTGTAAAAACCAGTAGTAAACAGCGTAGCCGTTTCCATATCCACACACATGGCACGCGTTTTAAGGAGATACTTTTTAAACTCTTCATCATGCTCCCATATACGGCGGTTGGTAGTATATACCGTTCCAGTCCAATAATCGCGGGCATGGTCGCGAATAGCCGACGAAACGGCACGCTGCAACATAAATGCAGGTAACGCAGGTACCTCAGGCGGATAATAATCATTGGATGTTCCTTCTCCACGAATGGCTGCAATGGGTAGAATCAGATCTCCCAACTTATTTTTCCTATCTATGCCCCCACATTTGCCTAAAAACAAACATGCTTTAGGCTGGATGGCCCCTAGCAAATCCATAATGATGGCAGCATTAGGACTTCCCATGCCAAAATTAATAATAGTGATTCCTTCCGCATGTGCCGAAGTCATATTGGCATCACGTCCTAATACCGGCACATTGAATTTGTCGGCAAAAAGTTCCACATATTTATTGAAATTGGTCAGAAGGATGTATTCTCCGAAATCATTCAAGCTTCTTTTTGTGTAGCGGGGAAGCCAGTTTGCTACAATTTCCTCTTTTGTTTTCATAATCTTTTGTATTTTTGTATCGGTTATTACCGAGTTACACTTATGCAAATTTACTAAATGTTATCATTAAACTTACCATCCTACGAAATTAAAATCGCGGAGCGAAATGGAAAAAATGTTATTTTCGATATGCTTCGCAAGAGATATGTCGCCCTTACTCCGGAAGAATGGGTAAGACAACATTTTGTTCATTATCTGACGGATTATAAAGGATATCCGAAGGGATTACTGGCCAACGAAATACAACTGGACTTAAACGGAACAAAAAAACGTTGTGATACTGTGCTCTACAACAAAGATCTAAGTGCCAAACTGATTGTGGAATACAAAGCTCCACATATAGAAATCACGCAAACAGTATTTGATCAGATAACCAGGTATAACATGGTCCTGAAAGTTGATTATCTGATTGTCAGCAACGGATTGAACCATTACTGCTGCCATATTGATTACAATACAAAAACATACCTTTTTCTACCGGAGATTCCCCATTATTCAGAACTGTAGATATAAAAACATTCTAAGCAACATCTTCTTACAAGATCTTGCTTAGAATGTGATAAAATTCTTTTTCCACAAAGAAAAAGATACTGCTTCAGGAGATATATTATCTCTTGACAGTTTCCAAATGCTGTTCAGCAATCACACCCGCCAATTCAGGGTCAATCATGATGCGACCACAATATTCACATACGATAATTTTCTTACGCATACGGATATCAAGCTGTTTCTGGGGCGGAATCTTGTTAAAACAACCACCACATGCATCACGCTGAACATATACAATTCCCAATCCATTTCGAGAATTCTTACGGATACGTTTAAATGCCTGCAACAGACGCGGTTCGATTGTTGTCTCCAATACTTTTGCTTTCTCTCTCAGCTTTTCTTCTTCCTGCTTGGTTTCAGAAACAATTTCTTCCAATTCGGATTTCTTCGCTTCCAAGTCCTTCTTTCTTTCATCCAAGTCTTGATTACTGTGCTCTATCTCCTCGCTCTTTGCTTTTTCTGCTGCAATATATTCCTTTATGCGTTTCTCGCAAAGTTCGATTTCCAATGACTGGAATTCAATCTCCTTTGTCAACACATCATATTCACGATTATTACGCACATTATCCTGCTGAGCTTTATATTTTTCAACAGAAGTCTTAGCTGTCTCGATTTCAATTTTCTTAGTTGCAATGTTTGATTTCAATTCCTCGATATCAGCTTTAATTTTCTCGATACGAGTGCTCAAACCGGCAACCTCATCTTCAAGGTCTTGAACTTCAAGAGGAAGTTCCCCTCTCAGAGTCTTAATTTTATCGATTTCAGACAACATGGTTTGCAACTGGTACAAAGCCTTCAGCTTTTCTTCCACTGTTAATTCGCTCGGGTCTTTCTTTGCTTCTCTAGCCATAGTTTTTCTTACAAATATTTAATAGGATTTGTATTTACCCGGGTTATCTGGACTTCCAGCTCCGGAAACATCTCCTGTATGATTGAATAAAATATTTCTTTTGTATACTGTTCACTCTCATAATGCCCCATTTCAGCTACCAGGATATCATTCTCATAATTGAAATAATCATGATATTTCACTTCACCTGTGATAAATACATCAGCATCGGCACTTACCGCTTTAGGCAATAAAAATGCTCCAGCTCCGCCACACAACGCTACTTTCTGTATCAGACGACCGGATAAACGAGTATGTCGCAGACAGCCCACTTCGAACGTTTTCTTGATGCGTTTCAAGAAATCCAGTTCGGCTTCAGGCTCTTCCAATTCTCCGACCACTCCCGAACCTACTTGTGTCCAGGTATTTTTCAACGGATAAAAATCAAAAGCCGGTTCTTCATAAGGATGTGTTGCCAATAATGCTTTTATCACCGCAGCCTTTTTAAAAGCCGGAAGAATCGTTTCTATACGCACCTCGGATTCCTTATGCAATTCGCCTATTTCTCCACAGAACGGACTGGTTCCTCTCTGCGCACGGAAAGTCCCCTCACCTTCCAAATTATAGCTGCATGAATCATAATTACCTATGCAACCACAACCGGCTTCAAATAAAGCTTTTCTTACTCTGTCAGCCTGTGCATCCGGCACAAAAGTTACAAACTTCAATAAATATTCTTCTTTCGGGTCTAATATGCGTACATTCTTGAGGCCTATCTTTTCAGCTATTTTATAATTGACACCTCCGGGAGCATTATCCAGATTGGTATGTGCCGAATAAATGACAATATCATTTTTAATGGCTTTCAACACACACCGTTCAATGTAATCCCGACCAATAATAGATTTATAACCTTTAAATATAAGTGGATGATGCGATATAATCAGGTTGTATCCCAACATGACAGCTTCATCCACAACAGCTTCAGTAACGTCCAGACACAACAAAGCCCCTGTTGCTTCCGCTTCTGTCAGTCCAACTTGCAATCCGGCATTATCAAATCCGTCTTGCAAAGGCAGAGGCGCGAACCTTTCAAGGGCACTTACTATTTCCTTAATTTTCATTCGTTCGCGAAAATTTGATTGCAAAGATAATCAATCCATTTGAATTTAAAAAGCAACCAAGCTATTTTTTATACTTTCCCCACTTTATCATTTTATTTTTCAAAGCATAACGCTCGTCAACAACACGGTCTGTCGGGAAAAAAGTAAGATGAATACGCCATCCGCCCGAATGAAACGTAAATTTGCGGGCTGATATTCCTGTTTCTATCAGAGCTAGTTTATCAATGATAAATGCTTTAATATCTACGGGAAATTCCTCTCCTTCATACATTATATCCGCAGTGACAAAGAAACCGGGAGTTGATAATTCTGCTATATATTTCCAAATTTGCTCATTCATGTTTTTCTATTTTATTGAAAGAAATATATAAAATGTATACAAAGCAAGAATAAGGCCCCTACTTCCGTTTGGTATCCTTATGAACCCGTAACAACCGGCCATAACTGTCGAATGATTTCCGTGAGGCCAGAAAAATGGTCATCATTAGTGAAAGCATGGATGCCACCACAGTGATAACTACAATCATAATCTGATATTTGATAGCCACATGTGGCGAACTTCCTCCCAATATCTGCCCAATCATAGTTCCCGGCAATGCAACAAGCCCTGTTACTGCCATATTGGCAATGCCCGGGCTGAACGCTTTAATAAGAGCCTGACGCACAAATGGAGCTATCGCCTCATTACGGGTAGCGCCATTCCCCAACAGAAAATAATAAAGTTGCTGTTCCCTACGCAATCCGGCATAGTAAGTATTTAATCCTATCACATTCACTCCCAACATATTCCCCATGATTATACCAAAAACCGGAATAAAATACTGGGCACTGAAGATGTTATCCAACTTTAATACAAAACCAAGAAAATAAAGTCCGACGAGCACCACTGTTACAAAAAAAGCGATAGAGATTGGAATCATCAAAATTCCACGTTTTAACCGCGTACGCGTCAAAGCCGTTTCAGCAGCCACCCCAACCATGATGATCACCCATAGAAAATTGATAAACGGATTGTTCCATTCAAACAGAAAACGAAGATAAGCCCCAATCAAAAACAACTGTATAATCATACGTACCGTGCCTATCAGAACCGGTTTAAGCAAGCCCGTCTTGAAATGCCATAAAAAATAAACCGGAATAAGCATCAGCAGCAATCCTATTCCCAAACTGCCATAGTCTATATCAATTGTTCCCATCAGTCAGATTATAAAGTAAATACCTTGTCGCATCCGGCGGCAAACTGTTTGTCATGCGAAACAGACAAGATAGTCATTCCTTTACTGCACAAGGATTTAAAGAAGTTAATCACCCGTAAGCACGATTCCGGATCAAGTGCCGAAGTCGGTTCGTCCACTACCAGTAAAGGTTTGTCAAGCAAGGCTGTCACTGCCAACATGATACGCTGACGCTGACCACCCGACACTTCATTTACCCGTTTATCATAAAGTTTCTCTTCCAATCCTAATGATACGAAATAATCCATCAGCCGCTCTTTGTTGAATCCCGCCTCACGGTTTGCCTTCAGTTCAAAAGGCATCCGCACCATTTCACTGACCCATTCCGAAGGAAGAGCCAACTCCTGGGGAATCCATGCTATTTTCTTTCGGATATGATCCGCCGTTCTAGGTGCCAGCAGTGTGCCGTCCACCTTTATTGTCCCTTCACTTAAAGGTACAAAGCCCAAAACAGCTTTCAGCAATGAAGATTTTCCACTGCCGGAACCACCACAAATACATACGCTTTCTCCGTAATGAACTTGCAGGTCGAGTCCTCTGAAAAGAGTCAGGTTGCCAAAACTGATAGATATATTTTCTATATTAATCATCACATAAAAACAAAAAGAGTCGGGAGCATTCACTGCTGCCGACTCCACATAATGTATTAAAATAAAATAAATGTGTCGAAGTTTAATATGCTCTCGCAAAGAGAACACGGCGAGCAGATGGTTTTCCGGTTACCATACACTTGCCCGGAGTCAGGCTCTCTTCATCAGCATCAAAAGGAAGACAACGAATTGTTGCCTTGGTTTCCTCTTTAATCCGGTCTTCCGTTTCCGGGGTTCCATCCCAATGAGCCAGAATAAAGCCGCCTTTCTCTATTTGTTCCTTGAAATCATCGTATGAATCCACTTTCACGATATGTTCGTTACGATAGTTCAATGCCTTCTGATAAATATTGTTCTGGATATCCTCCAACAATTGTTGTACATATTCTTCGATTCCGTCGCAAGAACGAGTTTCTTTCTCCAATGTATCACGACGCATCACTTCCATTGTATTGTTTTCAAGATCACGGCCACCCATTACCAAGCGAACAGGCACACCTTTCAGTTCGTAATCTGCAAACTTGAATCCCGGACGCTTATTGTCTGCATTATCATATTTCACAGAGATACCCATTGCTTTCAACTTATTGACAATGCCTTCTACTTTTGCATCAATCTTCTTCAGCATTTCATCATTCTTATAAATAGGAACGATAACTACCTGAATAGGAGCCAAATGCGGTGGCAACACCAATCCGTTATCATCAGAGTGAGTCATTATCAAAGCACCCATCAGGCGGGTAGATACTCCCCAGGAAGTAGCCCAAACATAATCCAGTTTATTGTTTTTGTCAACAAACTGTACATTGAACGCTTTTGCGAAATTCTGTCCCAAGAAGTGAGAAGTACCACATTGCAATGCCTTTCCATCCTGCATCAAGCCTTCGATGGTGTAAGTATCCAATGCACCGGCGAAACGTTCATTAGCCGATTTTACCCCTTTGATTACCGGAACAGCCATATACTTCTCAGCGAAGTCACCATACACATGCAACATTTTCTGTGCTTCCGCTTCTGCTTCCTCGCGGGTCGCATGAGCCGTATGTCCTTCCTGCCACAAGAACTCCGCAGTACGCAGGAACAAACGGGTACGCATCTCCCACCGCATAACATTTGCCCATTGGTTACACAAGATAGGCAAGTCACGATAGGAATTAATCCAGTTCTTATATGTACTCCAAATGATTGTCTCAGATGTAGGGCGGATAATCAATTCTTCTTCCAGTTTGGCAGCCGGATCTACGATAACACCCGAACCGTCCTCTGCATTCTTCAGACGGTAGTGAGTAACTACAGCACACTCTTTGGCAAATCCTTCTACGTGCTCAGCTTCACGGCTAAGGTAAGATTTCGGGATAAGCAACGGGAAATAAGCGTTCACGTGGCCGGTTTCCTTAAACATATCGTCCAACTGACGCTGCATTTTCTCCCAAATGGCGTATCCGTAAGGCTTGATAACCATACATCCACGCACAGGTGATTGTTCAGCCAAATCGGCCTTCACCACCAAATCATTATACCACTGAGAATAATTCTCGCTTCTTTTGGTAAGTTCTTTCAATTCTACTGCCATTGCTATATCGTTATTTTTGTTTTTCCTTTTTAAGAGTTTGCAAAATTAGTAAAAAAGCATGGGAAAGTACCAATGATTTAGCAAAAATATAGGATCAAAAAGTATAAAAATAACTTATTGATAACGATAATACCACCAATAGGTATCACCATATTCCCGCCGCATATGGTTTTTCTCTTCCACCGGTGATGAAAATTCCTTCTGACGGTTAAGAAACTCATCCAAACGCCGCACCATCAGCGTGTCTTTGACTTCTCTTCCATATCCAGGATGAGTCCGTTTGTAAAGCACCAATGCCTCACGATAATAACGCGGCAATGTATCTTGCTCGAAACAATACATATCAACCGCCGATACAAATTTGTCCAATTTCTTATCCAGCAGCAATGCACTCATATAATAATTCAAAGCGGTATGTCTACCTATTTCATCACGACAGATACGAGCCAAAAAGTCTACTGTCTTTTCTGCAACATGTGGTCTTGCACCAAGATAAGCATACAAGCTATCGGCATTCAAGCGCAAAGTTTCCTGAGAATGAGGCGCAAACAAAAGCCCTTCCGCACCATAATATTGAGGATATTCAAACAAATGCTCCCCCATGGTACCTTCCAAAGACATAGCATAGGCTCTAAGCACTGCCAATGTACGGGTTGTTTCCAAAGACTTTGCTCCTACCATCCGTGCAGCTTCATAATGATGATTACGGATAGCCTGCTCCACAGCCAGTTCATGATGAAAATTCACATTCGTATTTCCTATACCTACCGTCATCAGGCATAAAAGTGTCAAAATAGCTAAGTTAGAGTTTATTAAGCCCAATATGGACCCCTCTTGATTCAGCCAGGAACGAAACACACGCCGTAAAGTATAGACCACACCTATATATATAAGCAAAAGCAACGGCAGCAGCCAAAACCATTTATCTCCTATGTTTCCTCCGTGGAAAATAGTCCGGTCCACATCCGTCAGCACTCCCAGCAACAGACAAGACGGGAAATAAGAAAGTGTCCGTACAGGCCCCTTTAATCCCATCAATCCATTGATTCCCCAACGGAATACCAATAAAACCACTGTAATGATAATAGCTCCCACCAACGGAGAATAATGTGTCTTTCCTTGTGACAATGAATAATGCAATGCACCTACTACATCTTTCTGAAGCACAAAAAGATAGACAATACTAAAAATAGAGAAAAGAAGACCGCACGCAACCGTGAGGATGCGGGCGGCTCTTTTATAGGATAAGCTGTTGTTGCTGCTCATAAATTACTCTTTCACTTTTTTCAATACCACAGCCGAACGGGCAGGCAGATACAGTTTCAGCCATTCCTTTTTATCCTTCTTATAAAGAGGGTCGAAATTAGTGAAATGACGTATACTGTCATCAGCCAGACCATTGCCTCCGAAAGCTGTCGCATCCGTATTCAGTACCACATCATACGCCCCGACAGGCACTAGGAAACCATAGTCTGTAAATGACTTGGTAGGATTGAAATTAAATACAAAAATCAAATTCTTACGCCGGTAAGCCAACACTTGGTCACCGTCGTTATGCCATACTTCAATCACTGGAGTTTCCTGAATATTTTTCACACTCTCAATGAGGTGGACCATAGCTGAATCAAAATCGCCCAAGTAATGGTAACACAGGTTCTTATTATCAAAAAGCCCCCACTGACGACGGGCATATTTATGCGACCATCCGTTACCTTCACGCGGGAAATCAATCCATTCGGGATGCCCGAATTCATTACCCATAAAGTTCAAATATCCTCCATTGATGGTAGAGGCAGTAAGCAAACGAATCATCTTATGCAATGCGATGCCGCGATGCACTGTATAATTTTCATCCCCTTTCTGGAAATGCCAATACATGTCAGCATCTATCAGACGGAAAATTATAGTCTTATCGCCCACCAATGCCTGGTCATGGCTTTCGGCATACGAAATAGTCTTCTCGTCCTTGCGTCTGTTGGTCACTTCCCAGAACATGCTGCTCGGTTTCCAGTCTTCATCAATCTTCTCCTTGATTGTTTTAATCCAATAATCCGGAATATTCATGGCCATACGGTAATCAAACCCATATCCACCATCTTGAATCGGTGCTGCCAACCCGGGCATACCCGAAACTTCTTCCGCAATGGTAATCGCTTTGGAATTTACCTGATGAATCAACTTGTTGGCCAATGTCAAATAACAAATCGCATTATCATCCTGATTCCCGTTAAAGTAATCCCCATAATTACAGAACGCCTCTCCCAAGCCGTGGCTATAATACAACATCGATGTCACACCGTCAAAACGAAAACCGTCAAAACGGAACTCATCCATCCAATACTTACAATTGGACAGCAAGAAATGAATCACCTCATTCTTACCATAATCAAAGCATAAGGAATCCCATGCCGGATGTTCACGCCGCCCGCCCGGATAGAAGTATTGATTAGGATCACCGGCAAAATTGCCAAGTCCCTCCACTTCATTCTTCACGGCATGAGAGTGAACAATATCCATAATGACGGCAATTCCCATTCTATGTGCCGTATCAATCAATTCCTTCAATTCATCCGGTGTACCGAAGCGGGATGACGGAGCAAAGAAACTGGAAACATGATACCCGAAACTCCCATAATAAGGATGCTCCTGAATAGCCATAATCTGAATACAGTTATATCCGGCTTCCGCTATACGCGGCAATATTTTCTCACGGAACTCATTATAAGTCCCTACCCTTTCTTCTTCCTGAGCCATACCGATATGACATTCATAAATCATCAAAGGATCAGTCTTTGCACGGAACACCTTCTTTCTGAACCGGTAAGGATTCTCCGGTTCCCAGACCTGTGCACTGAATATCTTTGTCTGCTCATCCTGTACCACACGGTTGGCCCATGCCGGTATGCGTTCTCCTTCACCGCCATTCCAACGGACTTTCAGTTTATACAAATCACCATGCTTTATAGCACCGCTTTGTAATTCCACCTCCCATACACCAGGAGAGTTCTTTACATGGTACATCCTATAATCGCCATGTTCTTTCCAGTCGTTGAAATCTCCGATAAGATAAATTTCCTTCGCATTCGGAGCCCATTCACGGAACACCCACCCTCTTCTGGTACGATGCAAGCCGAAATATAAATATCCGGTGGCAAAGTCCGATAAAGTTCCTTTGCCTCCGGTCAGTTCCAATTCTTTGTCTAGTGCATGCTGATGGCGTCCTTCAATCGCTGCCGAATACGGTTCCAGCCAAGGATCACTTTCTATTATGCCTAATTTAGGAGTGGTATTTTCCATAATATGATTACTTGTTAGTTATTCTCTTTCAAACCAAAACTTTAACGATCACTTTTTTCACACCGTCAGGAGACACTCCCGGAGCGTGAGCATCCTGTGGAAAAAAGATGGCAAACATTCCCGGCTTTACAGGAATATAGCTTTCGGCAAGTCCCGGATAGAACGAGATATCCTTATCTGCATCATAGTCTGCTTCGGGAAGATCTTCACGGGCCGTATAACCCATCACTTCCACCCCTGACAGAGGAATCTGTATATCAATAAACTGATTATGAGTTTCTAATTTTGCTTCTTCTTTAGTTTTAGGCTTGGTCTGAGAAAAGTTTACTACCAGATCATCACCCTGTAATTTTACTTTTCCTAATTCCTGAGCGTTCAAGTCTGTAGTCTTCAGATATTCCATTGCTTTAGCGAACAAAGGATTCAATGAAGCGTACTTTTCTAAGTTTTCTAATCTGTCTACTACCATAATTATTTCATTTTAATGGTTAAAATATTGCTTTTATCATTCAAAGTCGTCTATTGTGAAATTTGTAAAATCAGCAAAACGCTTCAGTTGCTTGAAAACATCCTCTACTTTGTCCAACAGGTCAGGGGCAAGGAAAAACGCATCAGGCACCATATAAGCACAGGTATAATCCTTACATTTTAAATAATCAATATATTCAAAATCTTTCGGAAATCCTTTGGGAGCCGTTTTTAAGTGATTCTCTCCGATAACAGGAAAGTATTGCTTGAACGCAGGATCTTCCACAATTTCCCTGTATTCGTCTATGTTGTCATAAACGGACTGGCGGACAGCTTTCAGCACTTTAGGTTCCAGGCACCAGCTTCCACCAGCAAGCATACAGTTATCAGGCTCTATATGAACATAATATCCACAATGTTCCGATTTCTTTCCACGAGCGTTGATATAGCCGCCCAAGTGTATCTTATAAGGAGTCTTATCACTGGAAAAACGCGTGTCGCGATAAATTCGGTATGTACAGTCCTTGGCTTGAATACCGACAATACTTTCGTCAAACAACGAAATGCGGGCGATGATTGCTGTCAGTAATTCCTCAAACTCTTTTTGAGCTTTCAGATATTCATCCTTATGCCCCTGAAACCACTCCCGGTTATTGTTTGCGGCCAGGTCTTTTAAAAATTGAAAGATAACAGATACATCCATGTTACATTATGTTCATGTGTTCACTTGACAAACTTACAAAATATATTTGTAACGAACTAGAAAAAAGCGAAGTATTTATTTTTTTCCCAAGACCTTGAGAAACTCATCATGCAACTTTCCATTAGTAGCCAACACTTCACGACCGGAATAAAAGTCTCCCCCTCCGCTGTAATCTGTCACTTTTCCACCGGCATTCATCAAGATTATCGAACCGGCAGCAATATCCCACGGTCCCAGCAGCCCTTCTATACGGGCTTCAAAGCGACCGGCAGCTACATAGCAAAGTTCTGCCGCAGCAGCTCCTTGCAGGCGCATGCCTCCCACATTTCCATATAACTCGTGCACGATATGCTCCGCCAAAGGCTTATACTTTTGCGAATCGTATGGAAAGCCTAACGCCACAAACGCTTCGTCCATATCAGAAACATCTGACACATGTATTTCTTTGTTGTTCAGATAAGAAGGCGCTCCTTTATAAGTCCAGTAAAGTTCATCGCGGCATACCTCATACACCACCCCAACCAGCAGTTCTTCTTTATTGCGAAGGGCGATACTCACACAATAAGGAGCATTATTATGGATAAAATTGGTGGTTCCGTCCAGCGGATCTACCAGCCAGCAATAGTTTTCCGTAGTCAGGCTGCCCGAACCTTCTTCGGCAATGAATCCTGCTTCGGGAAGCAATTCCCGAAGTTGGGCCACAATACGGCGTTCCGATTCCTTATCTACATACGACACATAGTCGTGAGCATTTTTCTTCTCTACCTTGCTACGGTCAAAACCGCTACGCTCATTACGAAGAAAAGCACCCGCCCGGAGTGCTATTTCACGTACATTCAACGTTATCTTCTCTAAATCCAACATTATATTCTTATTTTTGTTCCGCATCCAGCGTTCCAAACTTATAAACACCTTTACGGATTACATTTCCATTCTTGTCAGTCTCCACAAAAGCGCCGTGTTTCTTCCCTTGTTTGAAAAATCCGTCATAGCGTACTCCGTTTTTATCTTCAAGCACACCTTTGCCGTCTTCCTTTCCTTTTACGAAATGCCCCTTGTATTTGGTTCCGTCAGCCGTGCGCAAAGTGCCTTCACCGTCGGCCATGTTGTTTTTCCATTCACCTTCATAGTCATCGCCGTTCGCCCAGATATAGTGTCCTTTACCGCTGCGCTGGTTATTCACCCACTGCCCTTCATACACAGCACCGTTGGCCCATGTAAAGGTTCCGGTCCCATGCTGCTCGCCGTTCTTGAACTGCCCTACATACTTGTCACCATTCTTGTGTATATAAATACCCTGCCCGGTACGTTCACCGTTCACGTAGTCACCTTCGTAACGGTCACCGCTATGAAAGTAATAAATGCCTTTACCATGCTGCACGTCATCCTTCCAGTCACCCACATACTTGTCACCGTTGACATAGTAAAACGTCCCCTTTCCGTCACGTGCGTCATCTTTCCACTCGCCTTCATATTTTGACTGGTCGGGCCATACCATAACACCCTGTCCGTTTTTCTTGTCTTCTTTCCATTCGCCCTCATATTTGGCTCCTGCTTTCCAGGTATAAGTACCCTTTCCGCTACGTTTGTCCTGAAACCAGTTACCTATATAAACATCTCCGTTATAATAATACATAGTGCCTTCACCCTGCTGATAATCGGTAAACCACATACCCTCATACCGGTTGTTATTCATAAAATAATAGGTTCCGCTGCCGTGTTGCTGGTCCTGGAACCATTGCCCCACATACTTTTCTCCATCGTGAAACGTATATGTCCCGTTCCCCTCGCGTTTACCTTTTATATATTCCCCTTCGTAGGTATTTCCGTTCTTGTAGATTGTTTTTCCTTTACCGTTTGGTTTTCTGCCTTTCAGTTCTCCGGTATATTCGCCCCCGTCTTTAAAAGTATAATTCCCGATTTTTATCTGAGCGGTGGCCAATGTACTGACCGATGCCAAAAGCAATAATATATATACGTATTTCTTCATTGGTTCGTTACTTATAATAGATAAGATTTATGCCAAAGATACGATTTTCTATCTTTGGACATGATAGGTTATTACACTTTTTTACCCGCAATGACCTCTATTAAGTTTTCTTTGCAGAAATACTTTTGAGCCAATATGCGTATTTCTTCTCTGGTGATTCCCCGGATGGCATCCAGCGAACGGATAAAGAAGCGTTCGTCCAGCCCTGCCGTTTCTATATAAATCCAGGCATCAGACAAAGAAAAAGGTCCCTCGTACGACCGGCATAAATCGCCCAGCATATAGTTCTTCACCATTTCCAATTCTTCTTGAGGAACGAGATCATTACACAATTTGTCCATCTCCCGATAAACTTCTGTTATGATAGAATCCACATATTCATTGGCCGCCTCGGTACTGACAGTCAGTATTCCCGTTTCCGGATAGGACACAATGCCTGCGCCGATACCGTATGTATATCCCTTGTCTTCACGGATATTGGACATCAGACGGCTCCCGAAATACCCTCCGAACAAAGTGACCATGACACGTGCCTTCAAAAAGTCCGGATGATGACGGTCCATTACGAAACATCCCATTTTCAAGGAACTTTGAAGTGCATCCTCACGTTCTATAAAGATACGCTTTTCTTTGGTGGTAACCGGAGGAACAAGCATTGTCTTTGCTTTTTCCGTCACTTCCCCCCATTGTCCACTTCCCAAGTTATCTTCTATACAACGGATAATTTCCGATGTGACCTTTCCCGAAATATATACCGAACAATTGCCCGAATGATAATATTTCCGATAAAACGAACGGAGCACCTCCGGGGTAATCCGGTCATAATCCTCCGCTACCGCATAGCGCCCGAAGGGATGCTCCGGACCGAACAAGGCTGTATTCAGCTGCTTTCGGGCAATCATTTCCACCCGGGTGCTGTTCACCAGGAATTGCTGTTTGTTCGTATCGGCCACCACGGAAAGTTCCTTTGCCGGAAACGTAGGAGCCTTTATCATCTCGGATATGACGGCCAGCGTGCGGGCAAAATATTTATTCAGAGAGTAAAGTGTTATGAATCCATAGTTCACGGAAGAAGATAACTCCAGCCAGGCTCCATAATAATCCAATCGCTCCGCAATCTGTGAAGACGTTAAATTCCCAGCTCCCTCACGCAGCATCCTGTTGGCAAACATAGCCTGCAACGGCTGTTCCTGATTCCATTGTCCGCCTCCTATCAGAAGATCGAAACGTACAACATCCTCGGTTCCCGCATGAATGATATTCAAAGGCATCCCGTTCTTCATCGTCCTCCTGTCGGGACGGGTTATACTGAATTCGCTTAGTTGGCGGATTGGCGGTGGGGTGGTTCTGTCCAGCATTTACTCCCCCTCCCTTTGTTTTAAAAATGCTTCGGCACGTGCCAGATCCTGAGGCGTATCAATGCCTATTGTCTCCACTTCACTGATTCCCACCTTAATAGTATAACCATTTTCCAGCCAACGAAGCTGCTCCAACGATTCAGCCAGCTCCAGCGAAGATTGTGGAAGCGAAGTTATTTCTTTCAGTACATCGGCCCGATAAGCATACAGACCGATATGTTTATAGTAAGTATGCCCTTTCAGCCAGCCTTCCTTCTCCACATTACGCTGGAAAGGAATGATGGAACGGCTGAAATACAAAGCATTCATATTCTTACCGACTACTACTTTGGGAGAGTTTACATTTTCCAAGGCTTCAAGCCCGTCATCCGGGATGAAAGGTTTCACCAAAGTCGCAATCTGTGTGGCAGGATCTTCAAAGCAAGCTTTCACGGCTTCAAGCTGTGATTTTTGAATAAAAGGTTCATCACCCTGGATATTTACAACCACATCATATCCTCGTCCTACTTTGGTATACGCTTCATAGCAACGGTCTGTGCCGCTTTTATGGTGAACGGAGGTCATGACCACTTTTCCGCCAAAAGCTTTTACGGCGGATTCAATGCGTTCATCGTCCGTCGCTACATATGTTTCATCCAATATGCCGGACACTTGTTCATAGACTCTCTGAATCACAGGCTTGCCTCCCAAGACGGCCAGAGGTTTGGCAGGAAAACGTGTAGAGGCATATCTTGCAGGAATAATTCCAATAAATTTCATGGTAGCATTTCTTTTATATATTCATGCAAAAGTAACAAAAACATTTCATACATTTGCACCATTAATGCAATAAATGTTATGGACGAACACCATTGTTTGCTTTGTATGGGCTCTAATACCAACCGTTACGCGCAACTCTCGGTTGCACGGGAAGCATTGCGCACCACGTTTCCCGACATTCATTTCGGCGAGATGATGGAAACGGAAGCTGTTGGCAGCGGCTTTCACTCCCCTTTCAGCAATCAACTGGCAAAATTCAGCACTACGCTTTCACCCGATTCCGTTCGTGATTTGTTTAAAGAATTGGAACGACGCAGCGGACGGATTCCCGAAGACAAGGCTCAAGGGGTGGTAAAACTGGATATTGACTTGCTGGTCTTTGACAATAAGATATTGAAACCGGAAGATATGGAAAGAGAATATATCCGCCGTGGAATGTCTGTGCTCTTTTAGAGCTTATACCTTATTATATACTAATCATTATCACCTTGTGATACCCCGCCTCCATCCCCCCCTATGGCAAACGATAGTGTTACTGAGAGGCCCAACCTGACAGGTGGGAAAACAGCTAAGTATTTTCATTGGCAGACCTAAGGCTTTCTACCAAGAAGGCTAAGGCTTTCCGGCCGTTCTATTTCTATCTCCATAGGCTTTGGAGTTATCTCCATAACCTTTGGAGTTATCTCCGCAGCCTTTGGAGTTAACTCCAAAGCCTATGGAGATAGAACACAACAGAAAGAAAAGCCTTAACCTGCCTCAAAAAAGAGATTAGCTTTCCTTGAAAAAAACATTTCATAAGAACAGAAAGCACATTTTTTTATCTCATCTGTTTGTTGTTTCCAATGATTCCTTATACATTTGCGTTTACTAACAATCCTGTTAAACAAAAATGATAATATGAAAGAAGAAACGAGCAATACAGAACAATCCATATTAAAAGCTGCTGAAAAAGAATTCCTTAAGAAAGGATTCTCCGGAAGCAAAACAACAGAAATAGCTAAGGAGGCTGGTGTAACCCATGCCATGCTGCATTATTATTTCCGTACAAAAGAGAATCTGTTCAACAAAGTATTTGAAGAAAAAGCCAGGCAACTGGCCGATACATTTCTTTCTCGTGTAGATGAGTCACTGCCTTTTTTGGAGAAAATAAAATGTTTCATTGAAGCACACTTCGACCTTTTGACTGCTAATCCCGAACTACCTTTATTTATATACAGGGAGATTCTGACCAATGAATGCGGAAAAGAAATTTGCCGTAAAACCTTGTTCCCTAATTTCCGGTTAGCAATCAGTCTGCTCGACCGGTCACTGCAAGAGGAAATAAAGAAGGGCACAATACGCCCCGTCAAGGCGGAAGATTTAATGGTCAGCGCCATTTCACTCAATATCTTTGTCTTTGTGGCAAACCCACTGATACAATTGTTTGTAGAAGAAAAAGGTGAAGAATATCATCAATATATGGAACGCAGAAAACAAGAAAATGTAGAAATCATATTAAGCAGATTAAGAATATGAAAAGGTTATTCATTCTCACAACCTTTCTTCTCGGCATCAGTCCCATTTGTTTGAATGCACAGGAACTCACGCTGGAAGAGTGTCAGCAGCAAGCCCAGGCGCATTATCCGCTGATTAAACGGTACGGACTGATTGAAAAGACGAAAGAATACAACATCTCTAACGCCGGCAAGGGTTATCTGCCACAGGTTTCATTGTCCGCTAAAGCCAGTTATCAATCGGATGTAACGGAAATACCCGTTGACCTGCCCGGAATTGATATTCGCGGCATACGCAAGGATCAATACCAAGCTATGTTGCAACTGGACCAAGTGGTATGGGACGGTGGTAACATCCGGGCACGGAAAGAGGTAACCCGTGCCACATCCGAAGTAGACAAACAGAAACTGGAAGTGGACATGTATGCCATCAACGAACGGGTAAACCAACTTTTTTTTGGCATCCTGTTATTGAAAGAGCAATTGAAGCAAAACCAGCTTATGCAGGAAGAATTACAAAGGAATTATGACAATGTTGCAGCATATGTAAAGAATGGCATTGCCAATCAAGCCGATTTGGATGCTGTAAAAGTGGAACAATTGAACAACATACAGCAACGTCATACTCTGGAAGCCACCTATCGTGCTTACGGCGAGATGTTGAAGATCATGATTAACCACCCTACTCCTTTAACCGAAAACACACTAAAGAAACCAGATGTAAATGCCTTATTATATAAAGGAGAAGCCTATTCTACAGAATTCATCCGACGTCCGGAACTTAACTTGTTTGCGGTACAGAACCAGCAACTGGAGGCGCAACGTAAACAACTTACCGCCAAGAACCTCCCCCGATTAGACTTATTCGTGCAAGGCGCATACGGCAACCCGGGACTGAATATGCTGAAAAATGAATTTTCGGCCTATTACGTAGCAGGCGTACGCCTTTCCTGGAACTTCGGCAACCTATATACTCGTAAGAATGAATCTCGCCAATTAATACTGAATCAACAGGATGTGAACGTACAGAAAGAAACGTTCTTGTTTAACACTCATCTGGAAATCACTCAAAACAACAGTGAAATTAAGAAACTGACGGAACTGATGAAGAACGATGAGGAGATTATCACCCTACGTAACAACATAAAAAAATCAGCCCAAGCAAAAGTTGCCAACGGAACACTGACCGTTACAGAAATGTTACGTGAAGTAACAGCCGAGAACATTGCCATGCAGGATAAAATCCTGCATGAAATTCAGTTATTGTCAGCCATTTACGAATTAAAATATACAACAAACCAATATGAGAACAAATAAATATATCTTACTTGCCGCCACTCTGCTCGGTTTATCCTCTTGCGGAAACAAGAGAGGCGACTATGATGCATCAGGTACATTTGAAGCTACCGAAGTAATTGTATCCTCCGAAGCCAATGGCAAGATCATGCAATTCAACATAGAAGAAGGACAGTTATTAAAGGCCGGGGAAGAAGTGGGGTGCATAGATACCTTACAACTCTATTTGAAAAAGATGCAGTTACTGGCCAGCGGTAAAGCGATAGCCAGCAAAAGCACGGACATCAATAAACAGATAGCTGCCACAAAAGAACAAATCGGCAAAGCCGAATATGAAAGAAAACGCACAGAAAACTTGCTGAAGGAAAATGCCGCCACCCAAAAACAAATAGATGATATTGACTCCCAGATTGCCGTTCTGAAAAAACAGTTGGAAGCACAGATCTCTACGCTTCAGCGCGGCAATGCCAGTATCACAGAAGAAAGCTCGGCCTACGAAATACAAGTAGCCCAACTGGATGACCAGCTTCGCAAATGTCACATTACCAGTCCGATTTGCGGAACAGTACTGGCCAAATATGCCGAAGCCGGGGAACTGGCCACGCAAGGAAAACCTTTATTTAAAGTGGCGGATGTACAACATCTTTTTTTACGCGCCTATATCACCGCCGATCAATTATCCCAACTGAAATTAGGAGATAAAGTAAAAGTGTTTTCTGATTTAGGGAAAGATGACCGCCGGGAATACGAAGGGACAATCACCTGGATTTCAGACAAATCGGAATTCACCCCTAAAACAATCCAGACACGTGACGAACGCGCCAATCTGGTATACGCCACAAAGATAGCAGTAAAGAATGACGGATACATCAAGATAGGCATGTACGGAGAAATGAAGAAATAAATAAGACAATGGATTATATCGTTTCTGTCAAAGGAGTTAGCAAAAGCTACGGTGAAGTTCAAGCCCTGAAAGATGTATGCTTTGAGGTGAAACCGGGAGAAATCTTCGGGCTTATCGGACCGGACGGTGCAGGAAAGACTACTCTTTTCCGCATTCTCACCACATTGGTGCTAGCCGATGAAGGAAAAGCGGAAGTCTGCGGGCAGGATGTGGTGAAGAATTACAAAGAGATACGCCGGCAGGCAGGATATATGCCGGGACGTTTTTCCTTATACCAGGATTTGTCCGTAGAAGAGAATCTCACTTTCTTTGCCACGCTTTTCAATACCACTATCCGGGAGAACTACGCATTGGTAAAGGGTATCTACCAACAAATAGAACCTTTCAAACACCGGCGTGCCGGAAAACTATCCGGCGGCATGAAACAAAAGCTGGCTCTGAGTTGCGCATTGATTCACAGGCCTTCCATACTGTTCTTGGACGAACCTACCACCGGTGTGGACCCTGTATCCAGAAAGGAGTTTTGGGACATGCTGCTGAAATTGAAACAAGAAGGTCTTACCATCATTGCGGCAACACCTTACCTGAACGAGATGAAATGCTGTGACCGTATTGCATTTATCCGTGAAGGAAAGATTCAAGGCATTGACACTCCGGACCGTATTCTTCAACAGTTCAGTTCGATCCTTTCTCCTGAAGGGCTCTCTTTTAATGAGCCGCAAGTCACCGGGCGATACGCCATAGAAGTAGAAGGCTTGACCAAACAATTCGGCAATTTCACGGCAGTGGACCATATCTCATTCAAAGTGAGACAGGGAGAGATTTTTGGTTTCCTAGGTGCTAATGGTGCCGGAAAAACAACAGCCATGCGCATGTTATGCGGTTTATCACAACCTACCGGGGGAAAAGGTACAGTAGCGGGCTTTGACATAGCCACGCAATACGAGCAGGTTAAAAAGAAGATCGGATATATGAGCCAGAAGTTCTCACTGTATGAAGATTTAAAAGTATGGGAGAACATCCGGCTATATGCAGGGATTTATGGAATGAGTGACAAGGAGATCGCTGAAAAAACAGACAAGGTGCTGGAACAATTAGGGCTCTTGAATGAGAAAAACACATTGGTCCGGTCACTTCCCCTGGGATGGAAACAAAAGCTGGCTTTCTCGGTAGCTATTTTCCATGAGCCGAAGATCGTTTTTCTGGATGAACCGACAGGAGGGGTAGACCCTGCCACACGCCGTCAGTTCTGGGAATTGATTTATCAGGCGGCAGAACGGGGAATCACCGTCTTCGTTACCACCCACTATATGGATGAAGCGGAATACTGTAACCGGATTTCAATGATGGTGGATGGAAAAATCGAAGCACTGGACACCCCACAACGGTTAAAAGAACGGTTTCATGCCCAAGATATGGATGAAGTATTCAGACAGTTGGCACGCAAGGCTGTAAGAAGTTGAAAAAAAGATAAAGAAAAAAGAGAATGAAGCAATTTATATCATTCGTGCGAAAAGAATTCTATCACATTTTCCGGGACCTCCGGACGATGCTGATATTATTAGGTATGCCTGTCGTACAAATTATTCTTTTCGGTTTTGCCATCACCACCGAAGTAAAGAATGTAAAAGTAGCTGTGCTGGATTTCTCAAAAGATGTATCCACCCGGCAAATCATCGACAAACTGGATGCCAGTGACTATTTCAATGTCAACAAGATACTGTATGACAACAACGAGATAGAGGAAACACTCCGGAAAAGCAGTTCGGACCTGATCATTGTGTTTGAGGCTGGTTTCGATAACAATCTGCGGCATACCGGTAAAGCCCGAGTACAACTGATAGCCGATGCCACCGATCCCAACAATGCTACCATACTGACCTCTTACGCATCCAATATTATTGCAGATTATCAGCAAAGCCGGATCATGCAACAACAATCACCCATACAGATTATCCCCCAAATAAAGTTATTGTACAATCCGGGTATGCAAAGCGCCTACAATTTTGTGCCGGGAGTAATGGGATTGATTTTAATGTTGATATGCGCCATGATGACTTCCATCTCTATTGTCCGCGAAAAAGAAACCGGTACGATGGAAGTATTGCTGGTATCTCCCGTACGTCCGCTATGGATGATTATAGCCAAAATGGTACCTTACTTTGTGCTGTCATGCGTCAATCTGGTTACAATTCTGTTGCTGTCTGTTTATGTATTACATGTTCCGGTAGCAGGCAGTCTTTTTTCGTTGGCTTTGCTCTCATGGATCTTCATCGTAGTATCTCTGCTGTTGGGATTATTGGTTTCCACTATCGCCCGTACCCAAGTGGAAGCCATGCTGTTTTCGGGAATGGTACTGATGATGCCTACCGTTCTACTTTCCGGCATGATATTCCCCATCGAGAATATGCCTCTTCCTTTACAGCTGATTTCAAATGTCATCCCTGCCAGATGGTATATTGTCGGAATCAAGAAAATCATGATTGAAGGATTGGGTATCAGTTATGCACAGAGAGAAATGGGTATACTTATGCTGATGGCTGTTGTCCTTTTAATCATCAGCCTAAAAAAGTTTAACAAACGATTAGAATAAGTTCCGGAAGATATGATAAAGTATTTATTAGAAAAAGAATTCAAGCAGTTACTGCGCAACCCGATGCTTCCGCGGATGCTACTCGTATTTCCCTGTATTATCCTGCTGGTGTTGCCTTGGGCCGCAAACTTCGAAATCAAAAATATGAATCTCAGCATAGTGGATAATGACCGCAGCCCCTATTCTACCCGATTAGTACAGAAAGTGGGAGCTTCCGAATATTTTCATCTGATAGATGTATCAAACAACTATCAGGAAGCAATGCAATGCATTGAAAAAGGAGATGCCGACCTCATTTTGGAAATCCCGCCACACTTTGAACGCGATTTGCTGAAAACCGGTGTAGCAAAAGTACTGGTTTCAGCCAACACCGTAAACGGAACGAAAGGAACGTTGGGAAGTTCCTACCTCAGTAATATAGTGAATGCCTATGCCACTGAAATCCGGATTTCCCATTCCGGCTCTATTTCTCCCTCCCCAGTGATAAAAATAGATACCCAAGGACGTTTCAACCCCTATCTGGATTATAAGGTATTTATGGTTCCGGCACTGATGGCGCAATTGTTGATGATGTTATGCGGCTTTCTGCCTGCTCTTAATATTGTGAGTGAAAAAGAATTCGGAACCATCGAACAAATCAATGTGACTCCTGTAAGCAAGTTCACTTTCATTCTGGCCAAGCTGATTCCTTACTGGGTAACCGGCATGCTGATCCTCACAATCAGTATCATTCTGGCATGGTTAGTCTATGGTCTGGTTCCGGCCGGTCATTTATGGCTGCTTTATTTCTTCGCATTGCTGTTCATTATCGTCATTTCGGGTATGGGACTGGTAGTTTCCAACTATTCCCGAACCATGCAGCAGGCCATGTTTGTCATGTTTTTCTTTGTGATTATCATCATGCTGATGAGCGGATTATTCACCCCCATCAACAGTATGCCCGAGTGGGCTCAAGCCATCACCATAGCCAATCCCTTGAAATATTTTATACAAGTGACACGTATGGTCTATTTGAAAGGAAGCAGATTCGATGACTTGATCATGCAATTTATTGCCTTGCTTTTTATGGCTATCATGTTGAACGGTTGGGCCGTGTTCAGTTATAAAAAGAACTCATAACAGATAAATCGGAACATTTTCTTGTTTATCATTGTTAATATCAGTAGCTTAGCAGCCTATTGCTAACCTGATTTTAATTATCTAAAAGAAAAAGTTATGAAATTCTTTATTGACACAGCTAATCTGGAACAAATTCGCGAAGCAAACGCATTGGGCGTACTGGACGGTGTAACTACTAATCCCTCTTTAATGGCTAAAGAAGGTATTAAGGGAGTTGAGAACCAACATAAGCATTACATCGAGATATGTAATATTGTGGATGGAGATGTCAGCGCCGAAGTCATTGCCACCAATTACGAAGGAATGATCAAAGAGGGTGAAGAACTGGCAGCCCTTAATCCACACATTGTAGTAAAAGTTCCTTGTATTGAGGACGGCATCAAAGCTATCAAATATTTCAGTAATAAAGGAATCCGTACCAATTGTACACTGGTTTTCTCTGCCGGACAGGCATTACTTGCGGCAAAGGCGGGGGCTACCTATGTATCTCCGTTTGTCGGCAGACTGGATGATATTTGCAATGACGGTGTAGGACTGGTTGCACAAATTGTAGAATTGTACCAAACTTATGACTACAAGACACAAGTTCTTGCCGCCTCCATCCGAAACACCTTACATATATTACAATGTGCGGAAGTGGGAGCAGATGTAGTAACCTGCCCGTTATCCGCCATTAAAGGCCTTCTAAACCATCCATTGACAGATATAGGATTAGAAAAGTTCCTGGCCGATTACAAAAAGGTTAACGGATAATAAAAAGCCTTCTCTCGCCATGAGGGAAGGCTTTTTACAACCATAACACAGAACTAATAATTTTCTGAATGTCGCTTATTATTAGCAAATAGTCGAATGGTGTTGTTTCATTCCAATTAAATTTATTCTTTTACTTTAAATAACATCAAGAATGATAAAAGGACATACCGACATAGACATCTGGAATACCGGCTTTTTCATTAACGCAGATTATTTTTCCGATGATTTCATTATTTATAATAATACGGGAAAAGATCTTACCCGCAAGACTCTTGCCCATCCTTTCTTTCACAACAATTCATATAAAACAACCTATACTTCATTTATACTGTGCCTTTCCGGAACTTCTGAAATAGAAATAGACTCCATCAACTATTCTACTAAAGAGAATACATTACTAATGATGGTGCCTAATCAAATAATTAAATATAATGAAATAAGCGAGGATTACAAAGCACATCTCATCATGATATCTAATAAATATTTTGATACCCGAGATAATTTTTATAAAATGATGTCTCTTTTAATTCCTCTAAAAAATCATCCATGTGTCAATTTGAATATCGCGGAAACAGATTTATTGAAAACATATCATGTATTGCTTTACAAAAAAATCAGTGAAGAAAATAATCTGTTTCGTGATTTTACCATACAATATCTGATACAAGCTACTTTCTACGAAGTATGCCAGCTCCTACTAAAGCATCTGGAAATAAAAAAGAAAAAACTGCCGCATAAAGAAGACATATTCAAACAGTTTTTAAAACTGGTAGAAACCCATCATTATAAAGAAAGAGACATTTCTTTTTATGCTGAGAAACTTTGTCTAACCCCTAAGTATTTATCTTCCATAATCCGGGATGTTAGCGGAGAACTGGCAGGAAACTGGATTGACAATTATGTAATTATTGAAGCAAAAGCCCTACTGATTTCTTCCAACCTTACCATTCAGGAGATTTGCTATAAACTGAATTTTTCTACTCCGTCCTCATTCACCCGTTTCTTTAAACGAATAACCGGTATGTCACCAAGAAAATTCAGAACACTAAAAGTTTTTCCCAACTTAATAGAATAAAAACATATAATATCTTGCCACCTGCCCTTATCTTCATGAATGAAGACAAGTACTTTTCCCACCTCGCCCGGTCTCTATTTGAACTTCAAATATCCTATGCGAGTATATTTTATTCCTTTGTTCTCATAATGAGAAAGAACTTTAGCCGATTTTAAATACAAACTTTCATGGACATTGATTTTTTTTGTATAACAGCTCAACATATCCGGTGACATACTGGAAGCCGCCGCCTTTATAATGAAAGTATAACGGTTGCCATCAGCATCAGCGGCAAGCACACTCTGGTCCACATAATATCCGGTTGTTTTGTATATGTCCAGTTGTAACCTTATCCCTAAGACTTCTAAACGCAAGTCGGATAGTTTTTCTCCCGGCTGACCGATAAAACGACTGCCAGCCGGCAAATGATGTTTTCTGATAACCGTTTCATAATGCACAGTAGCAAAAGCCTTCGCTAACATTGCCAGCTTCTTATCCCTAGGATTTCGGGCCTCAAATTTGTGTGCCAGCCAAAGTACATAGTTAGGATCAATGTAATAAACCTCCGCTAATCTTTTTCCACGATATTTTCCAAATGCGACTATATCCTCGGATATTCCATAATAAGGTTCAAAAAAAGTATTGTCTTTTACTTTCAGCAGGACGTTACAGTTCTGCAAATACTGAAAAGCACGTTCTGCCGCATCATTAAAAGTGACAGCCAGCGATTGAATAAACAAAGGGGAATAAATATTGTCCGGAAATATACGCCATAATGCATAATATGATCGGTAAGGGGTAGAAACACTGATTGCATAATATCCCGCATCTTCTCTACGGCCTTTATTGAAGTTATCTATTTTTTGGAAAACTCTCTCGGCCATAACATTAGTTATCTGATACAGAGTTACATCTCTATCCATAATTACCTCCTATCTTCATAAGGTAAAGATTTTCTTTTTGTAAATATAGTATTTTCTTACGAAACAGCAAGGGTTTTCACTATTTTTACATAAATTATTTTCCACAACACCAAGTAGAGAAAGCACCTTTTATAAAAGGTATATCAATAAAAAAAGTCTGTTTGCTTTTCCTTGCAAACAGACTTTTTTATTGATAAATCTTTCAATTATTCAAATATATTATCCAAACCTCCGGTTTCTTCTACCGAAGTTTCATCTATTAAGGTATCTTTGCAAGGGTCAAAGTCATCAGGAATATTGAATTTCTCATCCTGAGAATATCCCAAGCTCTTGTCTTTATAGACTTTCTGCATATAAAGTCCCCAAATAGGAAGCGCCATAGCAGCCCCCTGCCCGTCTACCATCGTATCAAAATGAATATCACGTTCTTCACCGCCTACCCATACACCGGACACCAATGAGGGAGTGAATCCCATAAACCAACCGTCAGAGTTACGGTTGGTTGTACCTGTCTTCCCCCCCATATCAGCAGTAATGCCATACAGACGGCGTACACGTCCACCGGTACCCTCATTAACGACCGCACGCAACATAACCAGCATTTTGTAAGCACTGGTCTCACTAATCACCTCATCCATTTGCGGAGTGAAATTCGCTAATACATTACCTTCATTATCCTCAATACGGGTTACAAATACTGGTGCTGTACGGATACCTCGGTTTGCGAATGCTGAATAAGCGCTGACCATCTCCCCTACAGAAATTTCACAAGGTCCCAGACAGAGTGATACTACGGGGTCTATCTGTTTGTTCTGCACACCGAATGAATGAATCAGACGAACCAACTGATAAGGATTAAGTTTCCCCATCAAATAAGCCGTTACCCAATTATCCGAATTAGCCAATCCCCATTTGATAGTTACCATTTCTCCATAACGCTTTTTGCTGGCATTACGTGGTGACCATGGACGCCCGTTCTCATCTATCAATGTCTGCTCTACGTGACGCACCTGATCACAGGGAGAGAAACCGTTCTCCATAGCCAAAGTATACACGTAAGGTTTAATAGTAGAACCTACTTGGCGACGCCCCACCATCGCCATATCATATTGGAAATAATTATAGTTAGGACCACCCACATACGCCTTCACATGACCTGTCAAGGGATCCATAGACATAAATCCCGCCCTAAGGAAGAATTTATAATATTTCAAAGAATCCATCGGAGTCATAATGGTATCCTTCTCTCCCTCGTAAGAAAATACAGACATTTCGTATTTAGTATTAAACGCTTTCTTTATTTCCGCTTCCGAGCATCCGGCTTCTTTCATAATACGATAACGATCAGTCTGTTTCATAGCCCTGGTCATGATGGTATTCACCTCCTCCTCTGTCAACTGATTAGTAAACGGAGCTGTTTTCTTTTTCCGTTTTTCCTTGAAGAAACGAGGTTGCAAGTATTGCGCCACATGTTCATAAACAGCCTCTTCCGCATATTTCTGCATGCGTGAATCAATAGTGGTATAGATCTTAAGACCGTCTGTATAAATATTGTAGTTGGTACCGTCTTTCTTCTTGTTTTTAGCACACCACCCGAAAAGCGGATTCGTTTTCCATGCCAATGAATCTTCATAATATTTCTGCATCTGCCATCCGCGATAATCACTTTTCTTCGGCTCCTTGGCTGTCATTACTCCACGCAGATATTCACGGAAGTAAGTTGCCAAACCTTCTTTATGATCCACACGACGATATTTTAAGACGAGAGGCAACGCCTTTAATGAATCAGTTTCCGCATCAGTCAGGTATCCCGCCTTCCGCATCTGGCCAAGCACCACATTACGCCGTCCACGTGAACGTTCATTAAAACGTTTCGGATTATAAAGAGACGGATTCTTACACATACCAACCAAAGTAGCCGCTTCCTCAATGCTCAAATCTTTCGGTTCTTTCGAGAAGTAAGTATTGGCAGCTGTTTTGATACCTACTGCATTATTCAAGAAATCGAACTTATTAAGATACATAGTCAGAATCTCTTCCTTTGTATAATAGCGTTCCAACTGAACAGCTATTACCCATTCAATGGGCTTCTGCAACAGACGTTCCATCACATTATCTGCCGTAGGTGAATAGAATTGTTTTGCCAACTGCTGGGTTATGGTACTACCCCCACCGGCATTCTTCTGCATCATCACTCCCCGTTTCACCAAAGCACGGACAAACGCACGGGCATCAATGCCGGAATGTTCTGCAAAACGTTCATCTTCGGTAGCAATCAGCGCACGAATCAGATTCGATGAAAGCTGGTCATAACCTACAAAAACACGATTCTCCTTACTAAGTGACCAAGTACCCAGCATCTTGCCGTCATCGGATATAATCTCGGTTGCAAACTTTAAATTCGGATTTTCCAATTCCTCAATAGGCGGTACATATCCAATCCATCCTTTCGCTATTGCGGTGAATATAAGCGCTATAACTAACAGTACGCCGACTACAAGAGCCCAAAGCACGTATATAAATTTCTTCCTCATGACATTTTCTAGTAATTAACGGTACAAAAGTAAGGAAAAACTTTGAGATAGAATGTGTTTCTAACAAAGTTCAACGAAATATCTTTTAATTCTTCGCTCATTTATTTTTTTTTCATACCTTTACACTCCGTATAAATTGTAATTATAAATACAAGCCAATATGGAAAATAGAAGTTTAGTTACTATTGCCGAACACTCGAAAGAGAAAATCCTCTACCTTTTGGAGATGGCAAAAGAGTTTGAAAAGAAGCCTAACCGTAAAATCTTGGACGGCAAAGTTGTTGCCACCCTTTTCTTTGAGCCCTCCACCCGTACACGACTCAGTTTTGAAACCGCAGCAAACAGACTGGGAGCCCGCGTTATCGGATTTACCGATCCCAAAGTAACCAGTTCTTCAAAAGGAGAAACATTGAAAGATACCATCATGATGGTAAGCAATTACGCTGACATCATCGTAATGCGCCATTTTCTGGAAGGTGCCGCAAGATATGCCAGCGAAGTCGCCCCGGTGCCCATTGTCAATGCCGGAGACGGAGCCAACCAACATCCGTCACAAACCATGCTAGACCTCTACTCCATATACAAAACACAGGGAACGCTTGAAAATTTAAACATCTATCTAGTAGGCGACTTGAAATACGGACGAACTGTTCATTCTTTGCTGATGGCTATGCGTCATTTCAACCCCACTTTCCATTTCATCGCTCCGGAAGAGTTGAAAATGCCTGAAGAATATAAAATCTACTGCAAGGAGCACCATATTAAATACAAAGAGTACACAGACTTTAACGAAGAAACCATTGCTGACGCCGACATTCTTTACATGACCCGTGTACAACGCGAACGTTTCACCGACCTGATGGAATATGAACGTGTGAAAGATGTATATATATTAAGGAATAAGATGCTGGAGCATACCCGCCCCAATCTGCGTATCCTGCACCCTCTGCCCCGCGTCAACGAAATAGCTTACGATGTGGATGAGAATCCGAAAGCTTACTATTTCCAGCAGGCACAAAACGGACTTTATGCGCGCCAGGCCATCCTTTGTGATGTATTGGGCATAACCTTGAATGATGTTATAGAAGATGCAAAAAAGTAAAAACAAAAATGAAGATGAGCGATAATAAACAAGCATTGCAGGTAGCCGCTTTGAAAAACGGCACTGTTATAGACCATATACCTTCCGATAAATTGTTTACTGTAGTCGCCCTATTGGGCTTGCAGGATTCTGACTCTAACATAACCATCGGAAACAACTTCGAGAGCAAAAAATTAGGTAAAAAAGGAATTATAAAAGTGGCCGACCGCTTTTTTACTGATGAGGAAATAAGCCGCCTTTCCGTAGTAGCCCCGAATGTAAAACTGAACATTATCCGTGACTATGAGGTGGTAGAGAAGAAACAAGTCCTGATGCCTGAGGAATTACGTGGCATCGTAAAGTGCGCCAATCCCAAATGTATCACCAACAATGAGCCAATGACCACCCTGTTTCATGTAATTGACAAAGAACATGGAATCTTGAAATGTCATTACTGCGAAAAGGAACAAAGTAAAGAAGGTATCAAACTACTGTAATGAATATGAAACAAGACTGGAAACCGGGAACTATGATTTACCCTCTTCCGGCCCTACTGGTAAGTTGCGGAAGTACGGAAGAAGAATATAACATTATCACAGTGGCATGGGCAGGTACTATTTGTACCAACCCCGCCATGTGTTATATATCCGTGCGTCCGGAACGCCATTCCTACCCCATTCTAAAACGGAATATGGAATTCGTCATCAACCTTACTACCAAAAGCATGGCATTCGCTACCGACTGGTGCGGAGTGCGTTCGGGCAAAGATTATAATAAATTTGAAGAAATGAAGCTGACCCCGGGAAAAGCAAAAATAGTCAGTGCTCCCATCATCGAAGAATCCCCGCTCTGTATAGAATGCAGAGTAAAGGAAATCATCTCACTAGGATCTCATGATATGTTCATAGCCGATGTGGTAAATGTAAAAGCCGACGATAAATACCTGAATGCGGAAACAGGAAAATTCGAATTATCCGAAGCTAACCCGTTAGTCTATGTTCATGGCGGATATTTTGAACTAGGACCGAAAATCGGGAAGTTTGGCTGGTCTGTAGAAAAGAACAGATCACAGACCAAGGAAAAATCCTAAAAATATCTCATGAAGAAACTCCTTTTATTAATCGCTTTATTACTTCCTGCCCTGTTCGTTACAGCACAAGGAATAAAGAATGGTCTGAAAGAGGAACCTAAGATCAATGTGGGAATAAAAGGAGGCTTCAACTCTTCCATGTATTTTACCAGTCGGTTAGAGCTAGATGGAGAGCGAATGGAAGATGTGCAAAATAATTATAAAGTAGGCTATTTTGCCGCTATGTTTTTTCGGGTGCACATGAAAAGGCATTTCATCCAACCCGAAATTATGTATAATATTTATAAAGGTGAAATAGCTTTCAATAAAAATCAAAATAAAGAAAACACCCTTCCCGAGCTTGCTAAACTGAACAGCACGATTCACTCTTTGGAGCTACCTATATTATATGGTTATAGTTTTGTAAAAAGCAGGCCTTACGGCATGGCACTTTTTATTGGTCCCAAACTGGAATATGTATGGAAACATAAGACTTCCGAAGAGTTTGAAGGATTTGGATATTCTGGTATAAAAGAAGAATTACACCCCATTAATATAAGTTCTGTTATCGGATTAGGAGTAAATATTGCTAATATATTCTTTGATTTCCGGTATGAAATCGGACTCACCAATATCTCTAAATCAATCATTTATGAAAAAGACACAGATGGAATAATGTCCCAAGAAAAAGGTATCTTCATTAACCGACACCGCAATGTGCTAAGCTTCTCGCTAGGAGTTATTTTCTAAAGTAGGAAGCTTCCTCTAAGTAGATATCATAATGCCACATTTATATCCTTTTCTTTCCTCAAAACGCCCTTATCTTCAACTCTTTCAGCAGCTTCAGACCTTACTACACGACAAAAAGAAAGTCATATATCTTTTTTCCGTAACCTCACCAAATATTTTCCTCTAAATAATTTCCTTATATTCTAAAATTACTTAACTTTGTGAACTCAGAATCGAATATCGCACATAAACTTATTATAAAAAGAAATGAAAAGAGACGATTTGATTTTCGACATTATCGAAAAAGAGCATCAACGCCAGCTCAAAGGTATCGAGCTGATCGCATCCGAAAACTTTGTTAGTGACCAAGTAATGCAAGCCATGGGTTCTTGCCTTACCAACAAGTATGCTGAAGGGTATCCCGGCAAGCGCTACTATGGCGGTTGCGAAGTGGTAGACCAGAGCGAACAAATCGCTATCGACAGACTGAAACAAATATTTGGAGCAGAATGGGCTAATGTACAACCTCACTCCGGAGCACAGGCTAATGCTGCTGTATTTTTGGCCGTTTTGAATCCGGGTGATAAATTTATGGGATTAAATTTGGCCCATGGTGGTCACTTGTCACATGGTTCATTGGTTAACACATCCGGAATTATTTATACTCCGTGTGAATACAACCTGAACAAAGAAACAGGTCGTGTAGATTACGATCAGATGGAAGAAATCGCATTACGTGAAAAACCCAAAATGATTATCGGTGGCGGTTCTGCATATTCTCGCGAGTGGGACTACAAACGTATGCGTGAAATCGCAGATAAAGTGGGAGCCATCCTGATGATTGATATGGCCCACCCTGCCGGACTGATTGCTGCCGGACTGTTGGACAACCCGGTTAAATATGCTCATATCGTCACTTCAACAACCCATAAAACCCTTCGTGGCCCTCGTGGCGGTGTCATCATGATGGGTAAAGACTTCCCTAACCCATGGGGCAAGAAAACTCCAAAAGGTGAAATCAAGATGATGTCACAACTTTTGGATTCTGCTGTATTCCCTGGTATACAAGGTGGCCCGTTGGAACATGTCATCGCAGCCAAAGCTGTTGCATTCGGTGAATGTTTACAGCCGGAATACAAAGAATATCAAACACAAGTAAAAAAGAATGCAGCCGTATTGGCACAGGCTTTGATTGACCGTGGCTTTACGATCGTTTCCGGTGGTACAGACAACCACTCCATGCTGGTAGACCTGCGTACCAAATACCCTGATCTGACAGGCAAAGTAGCAGAAAAAGCATTGGTTGCTGCTGATATCACTGTAAACAAGAACATGGTTCCATTTGACAGCCGTTCTGCTTTCCAAACTTCAGGTATCCGTTTGGGAACTCCCGCTATCACAACTCGCGGAGCAAAAGAAGACTTGATGTTGGAAATCGCCGAAATGATTGAGACAGTTCTTTCAAACGTAGACAATGAAGAAGTAATTGCACAAGTTCGTGCACGCGTAAACGAAACAATGAAGAAATATCCTATTTTCGCTTACTAATCAACGACTTCTATCAATATACTCATAAAAGACTTTGGAGTTTTTGAAAAAGCTTTATCCTTCTTCAAGAACTTCAAAGTTTTTTATGAAACATCCAGACCATTTAAAAAGAGTAATAGAAAAGTATTTTTATCAGCATTCCCCACAGAAATCAGTATAAATTTCTACCTTTGCAGACAATTTATCCGTTAATGACGAATGAAAGGAACTAAGAATCTGACTCAAGGCCCTATCCTAAAGCAATTGTTTACTTTGGCAATGCCCATTATGGCTACTTCATTCATACAAATGGCATATAGTCTGACCGACATGGCTTGGGTAGGAAGAATAGGAAGTGAGGCAATAGCCGCCGTAGGTTCGGTAGGAATTCTTACATGGATGTCCACATCTATCTCTCTTCTGAACAAAGTAGGTTCGGAAGTCAGCGTAGGACAAGCCATCGGGGCACAAAACGAGCAAGCTGCCCGTGCGTTCGCATCACATAATCTTACCTTGTCCTTACTTATATCATTGAGCTGGGGAGCATTGTTATTTATCTTTGCCACCCCTATTATCAGTATCTATGAACTAGAACCTCATATAGCCAAGATGGCTGTGGAATATCTACGGATTATAGCAACCGCCTTTCCATTCGTCTTTTTATCAGCTGCCTTTACAGGGATATTCAATGCCGCCGGACGAAGCAAAATACCTTTTTCCATTAACGGTATCGGACTGATTACAAATATAATACTAGATCCTATCTTTATCTTTGGTTTAAGCTGGGGAACTACGGGAGCAGCAATTGCCACTTGGCTGGCCGAAGCTACGGTATGCATACTGTTTATCTATCAATTGAAACAAAAGAAAATATTATGGGATGATTTTCGGTTATTTACTAAACTGAAAAAACAATATACACGCCACATTTTGAAAATAGGATTACCGGTAGCGGCACTCAATACATTATTCGCTTTCGTCAATATGTTTCTCGGAAGAACCGCCACAGAACAAGGTGGTCATTTAGGGCTGATGGCACTCACCACCGGAGGACAAATCGAAGCTATCACCTGGAACACCTCCCAAGGCTTTTCTACAGCTCTCAGTGCCTTTGTAGCTCAGAATTATGCAGCGCGGCAAATCTCCCGTGTGCTGAAAGCCTATCGCACCACTTTATGGATGACATTTATATTCGGATCTTTCTGCACATTCCTTTTTATATGTTATGGAAACGAAATATTTTCTATCTTTGTTCCTGAAAAAGCAGCTTACGAAACCGGTGGTGTCTTTCTACGTATTGACGGATACTCGCAACTATTTATGATGCTGGAAATTACCATACAGGGCGTATTTTATGGAATGGGGCGCACCATGCCTCCTGCCGTAATCAGCGTCACCTGTAACTATCTGCGCATCCCGATGGCACTGTTGTTTGTATCATGGGGCTGGGGTTTGCCGGGTATTTGGTGGAGCATAAGCATCACTAGCACTATGAAAGGAATTATTTGTCTGATCTGGTTTATGCTTATCAAGAAGAAAGCTTTAAATTATCAGGCCGTTTAATGAACAATTTTTGCATTAAGTCATTAATATATTAAAATGAACATGATTATGAAAAAGACTAAAATTATGGCTTTATTACTGAGTGCTACATTAGTATTCAGTGGATGTGGTAACATGAATAATACCGCTAAAGGCGGTCTGATCGGCGGCGGCGGCGGTGCAGCATTGGGAGCAATTATCGGCGGAATAGCCGGACATGGTAAAGGTGCGGCTATTGGTGCGGCAGTAGGTGCGGCAGTAGGTACAGGTGCCGGTGTGTTAATTGGGAAAAAAATGGATAAAGCAGCAGAAGAAGCTGCTCAAATCCAAGGAGCACAGGTAGAACAAGTAACAGATAACAATGGCCTTCAGGCTGTAAAAGTTACTTTTGATTCCGGTATTCTCTTCAATACAGGAAATGCAGCCTTGAGTGCACAAGCGAAATCAGCCTTAAGTAAGTTTGCAAACAACGTATTGAACCAGAACAGAGATATGGATGTATCCATTTATGGATATACAGACAACCAGGGCTGGAGAAACAGTACAGCTGAACAAAGTATCCAAAAAAACCTCAATCTGTCACAAGAACGCGCTCAAAGTGTGGCTAGTTATCTGTTGGGTTGCGGTGTAAGTAATTCTCAGATCAAGTCCGTAGAAGGCTTGGGTCAAGCAGATCCGATAGGTAATAATGACACAGCCGAAGGACGCCAGCAGAACCGTCGTGTAGAAGTATATATGTATGCCAGCAAACAGATGATTCAGCAAGCGGAAGCAGGGACACTGAAATGATATCGATGACGTTATTGTAGAGCGTATCCAATACGCCCGAACCAACGGTCACAACATTGGAATAACATATAAAATAAACCAATTTCGGACAGGTTATTTCTGCCCGAAATTGGTTTTAATACACAAGCATGAAAAAAAAGATTTTAAAATTCATCCGTAATCTGCTGCTTTTTTTCTTTGGTTCTTCCATTCTCGCAGTTATCGTTTTACGCTTTATTCCGGTTTACTTTACCCCGTTGATGTTTATCCGTACTACCCAGCAAATCATTCATGGTGAAGATATAAAGTGGAAACACTCTTGGATACCTAAAGAAAACATATCCCCGCATCTGCCTATGGCTGTTATTGCCTCTGAAGACAATCGCTTTGCCGAGCATAATGGTTTTGACTTCAAAGAAATAGAGAAAGCCTTAAAAGAAAACAAGAACCGAAAACGCCCTCGAGGTGCCAGTACTATCAGCCAACAGACAGCTAAAAACATTTTCTTGTGGCCTGCTTCTTCTTGGATCAGGAAAGGACTTGAAGTGTATTTCACCACCTTGATAGAACTATTTTGGAACAAGGAACGGATTATGGAAGTCTATCTGAACTCTATAGAAATGGGAAATGGCATCTATGGTGCCGAAGCAGTAGCTCGTGAACACTTTCACAAGAATGCCAGCAAACTGACACCGGAAGAATGCGCACTAATTGCAGCCAGCCTTCCCAATCCTCGCAAATTCAATTCAAGCAGACCTGGCAACTACATGCTTAAAAGACAAAAGAAGATACTTTATCTTATGAAATGCGTCCCTACATTTCCGCCCAAACAAGATACGTCCTCTACGGTTTCAAGAAAGAAATAACCCGCACCCCCGTGTGGGCTTTCTTATTTTTAGAGTATTCAAAAAGAGTCTGAGAATCTAGAATAACTTTCTTCATGACCGATGAAGCATGAAGCAAATGCAATTTACCATCCACCCAACAGGCAAATCCTGTATGCACCACATCCAGCCCTTTTATATTGGTAGTAATCGCTATGATATCCCCATTCTTTATATCCAACTCCTCAGAAGAAACGTTCAGACTTGTTTTAGGAATATAAGAAACAGGAACATTTTTCCATTTTCTCTCTATTTCAATCATCTGGGATATCATGGAAGGATTATTTTTCAACCGGTGATAATTGTCAGAGTGTGTGGACATAAAATCCAAATTCAAGATTTGTGATACAGCAAGCCCTAATTCCCCTGTACGTTCATGTACAATTCCTTTCTGTTCGTTATCCTTAATCCAATCACTGAAGTAATGTAAACGCGAGACATAACCGGCTTGTTTTCCATTCCGATAGCGGATACACAGCAACGCTTTTTTGTAACTTTCAAAGTCACTTTTCCCATACTTGTCAGCGAGACTCAATGCAAGTACTGTTTCAACTAATGTGGTACAATCCACCTTATCCAAATGAACAACTAATCTCTCTTCATCTGTCCCATCCAATGTATTCGCTACGTATGGAACCCCTAATAGATTTTGGGCAAAAAACAATATCCTACAGCTATCGGCCGGCAACCGGGCAGCTTTTTGAAGCAGACTCTCGACTTTTATACTGTCATTTTCTGATGCTGAAACGATACAAGGCATTATTCCTAAAATCATTCCCAGCAACCACGGATACAGCTTTCTCATATATTTTTTCTTATCTACCTGTTTTTTCTGCATGGCAACAAAGATAACACATAACTGAATGAATGCAAATTTTAAAAGAATGAAAAGATAAAAACATCCGCCATGACAAATTCAACACTTGCCATAGCGGATAAAAAAAGCTATATAGCACCTTTAAATCATGCAGTAAACTCTGTTCTTTCCAAATAAGCTATAACATCACCTTTATTAACTACAGCTCCTTGTTGGGCGCAAACTTCTACAATACGTCCTGTAAAATTAGCAAAAATCTTTTCATACTCTCCCCACGGAGTGGAAATATAACAGAACACTTCATCATGCTGGTATTTCCGTCCGACAAACGGTGCCATAGAAGGACCTTCCACGGAAACTTCCCATAAAATCTGCCCCTTATCCGGTGCAATAATAGGATCTGCCTTAGCACGCTTATATTTTCGGATCGTTTCCTCATCGAAGCCACTTTTTACCATAGCCGCATCCTGAGCACGTTGTAAATCATCCATAAAACGTTTCTTGGCTACACCCGATTTATAATCACGGTATTGCCGGTCATGCATAGCCAGTTCAAACAACTCTTCCTCATCCTCACCATATTCCCATCCATTATCATCCATCTCCTTACGGTACTTGTCCAGCTCATCAGGATAGTTCACCTGAGGATCTTCATCAGTGAATTCGTAGCCTTTACTTTTCGCCAGTTCGATTATTTCAGGAGCCAACGCACCCGGCAATTTTCCACTTTTTCCCAAAATCATATCCCATGTATGGTTATCAATCATCGTCCATCTCTCCTCTCCCTTCACCAATTGCATAACATTCATCAAAGCCACATTCTTCACATATTGGCTAAACGGTGTTACTAAAGGTGGATATCCCAATTTCGGCCATACGTATTCCACTTCTTCAAACAGCATCACTACCAAATCATCCAAACTCATAGGTTCCTTTCCCTGTCCTTTCAGAATCAGATTGATGCCCGAATGCACCCCTTTCAGATCGGCCATCATTGAACCCATCATGCCACCGGGAAGTCCACATCCCAGCAGCAAGGAAGACATATGTTTGTTGGTAGGATCAATAAAATATCCCAAAAAATCATCAATAAATTCCTGCGTCATGCTACGCGCTTTCATATAAGCCTTCATATTGATTTCAGGTACCTGAAAACCTGCATTTTTCAACATAGCCTGTACAGAAATTACGTCAGGATGCACTTTTCCCCATGACAACGGCTCCATAGCGACATCAATGATATCCGCACCATTCTCACAAACTTCCAAAATAGATGCCATAGATAACCCAGGACCGGAATGTCCATGATATTGTACAATGACTTCAGGATGTTTATCTTTGATATTTCTCACCAACTGCCCCAACATTTCAGGACGGCCGATACCTGCCATATCTTTCAAACAGATTTCGGGTGCCCCTGCTTCTATTAACTGGTCGGCAATATAAGAATAATAATCCACCGTATGTACAGGAGAATAAGTGATGCAAAGAGTGGCTTGAGGAATCATCCCCGCTTCTTTAGCATATTTTATGGAAGGAATAATATTACGAACTTCATTCAAACCACAAAAAATACGAGTAATATCCACTCCTTGCGCATGTTTTACCCTATACATCAACCGACGTACATCAGCTGGAACAGGATACATTCGCAATGCATTTAAACCACGGTCCAACATATGCGTCTGAATACCCGCCTCACGTAAAGGCTTGGTAAATGTACGCACTGCCTTGTTAGGATTCTCACCATACAGCAAGTTCACTTGTTCAAAAGCACCTCCATTAGTTTCGACTCGGGCAAAACACCCCATTTCAACGATTAGAGGAGCAATTTTGGCTAACTGATCAGCTCTGGGCTGGTACTTCCCTGATGACTGCCACATATCGCGGTAGACCAAACTGAATTTGATTTCTTTTTTCATAATTATTACTTGATTTAAAGGTGTCTTGTCCTTTTGCAAATATAACAAATGAATAAAAATAAAGTTAATATTCGAAGCTGTTTTTTAGCTTCCAAAAACATGTTTAATATCATATTGTAAACCAATAAAAACAAAAAAGGCAGAGCAAAAGAATTTCACTCTACCTTTTTGATAATTTTCCCCCTTGGATTATACAAAATCACGGAGCTGTCCCTGCAAGCGTTGTCTGGTAAAAAAAATTCTGCTTTTTACAGTACCCAACGGCAATCCCAGCTTTTCGGCAATCTCACGATATTTAAATCCCGACACATGCATAGCGAATGGAATACGGTATTCTTTAGGAAGCAAACCGACTATACGATGTATTTCTTTCATGTCATAAGCTCCCTCGGTACTATCAAAGCCGGAATCCTGAGGCATACTTAAATGGTAGAGATTGTCTGTATGGTCCACAAATGTCTGGTCACGCACTATTTTCCTATAATTGTTTATAAAGATGTTACGCATAATGGTATACATCCATCCCTTAAAGTTTGTATCGGGGATATACTTGTCTTCATTATCCAGCGCTTTCAATGAAGTTTCTTGTAGCAGGTCATTAGCCTCCTCACGGTCGGCTGTGAGTTTGTATGCAAACCGAAGTAATTCTTCTTGCACACCCAGCAGGTTCTTTTTAAAACTAACGCTATTCATAAGTCTTTCAGTTTAGGTTCATATTCTTTTTCCATGCTCTCGGTAATGCAAGGATAGCGCATTTTAAATAGGTGTCAAAGAAAAAACTATCAAAATAGGGGGTAAAAACCGTCATTTATCAGTTTTTACCCCCTGTTTTGATAGTTTTCAGGTGCTATTTAGCGTTGTTCCCCCTTTAAAATTGGTAAACAGATACTATATTTAACAGCTAAAATACGCGCCAAAAACACAGTACTACCTCCTATTATCTGGCAAATAAAGGCTTCCAGACCAAACAGATCACATATCCAATAGGCCAATCCCCCCACCACACAGGCCATTGCATAAATTTCTTTACGAAAAATAAGCGGAATTTCATTAATAAAAACATCGCGGAGCACACCACCTGCGGCCCCAGTGATACTACCCATGATTATAGCTACCCAAAAAGGATATCCGAGAGCAATACTTTTGCCTACTCCCACTACTGTAAATAGTGCCAGACCGATGCTGTCGAACAGGAAAAAAGTGTTATGCATATGAATCAGATACTTGCCGAAAGCAATTACCCAAAACAATGCAAGTCCTGTACATATTAAATATATAGGGTCGGTCATCCAACCCGGAGTCACATCTAGAAGCACATCACGGATAGTACCTCCTCCGATAGCCGTTGCCAAACCCACTACATATGCACCAAACCAGTCAAACTGTTTGGCAGACGCCAATCTGATACCACTGATGGCAAAGGCAAACGTGCCTATAAAATCTAAAACTTGAACAAATGTTAGCATAATGGTTGTTATTTGTCTGCAAAGTAACGAATAAATTCGATAAGAAAATGTATTTTTGTGTTCAGAAAATAGCTTAAAATAAGATGAAAGTAACAATTATCGCAGGTGCACGTCCCAATTTCATGAAAATTGCCCCATTAATGCGTGCTATCAAGGCTGCAAAGGCAGCAGGAAAAAATATCACTGCCCGTCTGGTCTACACAGGTTCGGACGAAGATAAAAGTTTGGAACCTTCTCTGTTTACAGACCTGGATATGCCGCGTCCTGATGTATATCTGCATGTAGATAATACAGATTTTTTCCAGCAAATGGCAGGTATATTGGTAGCTTTCGCCCGCGAACTGGAACAGCATCCTGCACAGGTAGTACTTGTAGTGGATGACCTGACTCCTACTATGGCGTGCTCTATCGTAGCTAAAAAGAAAGGGATAAAAGTCGCTCATCTAGTGGCCGGAACCCGCTCTTTCGATATGGATATGCCAAAGGAAGTGAACAGCATGATAACAGATGGCTTGTCCGATTATCTGTTCACGGCCGGAATGGTAGCCAACCGCAATCTGAATCAAACAGGAACCGAACAGGCACATGTACATTTTGTAGGAAACATCCTGATTGATACGCTGCGTTATAACCGTACCCGTTTACAGCGCCCGGTAGCGTTCTCCATTATGGGACTGAAAGAAAAAGAATACCTCTTGCTAACATTGAACAAACATTCATTGCTTAACAAGGACACAACACTGAAAGCCATCTTCCGCACTATACTGGAAAAAACAGACAAGCCGATCGTGGCGCCGCTCCATACATATGTAAAAAACAAGCTGTCTGCTTTAGGAATTACTTCCGAAAGGTTATATATATTACCACCGCAACCTTATTTGTCATTCGGATATTTAGTGAACCACGCCTGGGGTATCATTACAGATTCGGGCAATGTAGCGGAAGAAGCTACTTTTTTAGGAATCCCCTGCATGACATTAAGCACGTATGCAGAACATCCCGAAACAGTGACAATCGGCACAAACCGGCTGGTGGGGGAAAACTCTGAAATCCTGGCAGACGCCCTTGACATTCTGAATAAAGGAGAATGGCAGAAGGGACATTTGCCGGAACGTTGGGATGGACACGCTGCAGAAAGAATTGTACAAACATTGCTGGGTGAACATAAATAAAATGGAGAACCAATAAAAACACGGATGCCGCAGAATATCAAATTCTACGGCATCCGTGTTTTTATTGGTTCTCATCGATATCGCTTACACTCTCCTTTCTTACCAAGTATAATTCAAACCAAAACTAAGCAATTCCTGCAACTGGAAATAACTCTTGTTATCTTCTGTCAGTGTCACACCGTCATCATAACGCGCATGAACAAACAACTTAGTAGACAAATAACGGTTCAACACAAAATTAAATGTATTTTCCCAACTGGCAATTACGGTGTCATAAGTTGTAAAGTACTCCAATTTAGACTCCCACACAATACTGGGGATAATTGTCCAAGTCAGATTACCTGTAAATTTCGAACCGAAGAGATTCGCTGTTTTATGCCCCGGATCCACATTAAAAGCACCCGGATCAGTTATCTTATCATTGCTGATATACATAAAAGTATACGCCAGTGGAGATCCCAACAAAGACAATGAATAATTCTTCTTATTCTGCTTAAAGTCCATACCGAGGGTTATATCCAATTGGGCGGGAGACAGAAAATTAGAAATCATATCATTCGTATTCGTCTTATAATTTCCAAAGAACTGAGTCTTGAACTCGCCCGCCAAAGTATAATACCAGTTTTTGAAGGCTTTTACACCCAGTTTACTGCTTAAACGAAGCAAGTCGGCATTCGTCTTATACTTATGCACTGTATCTGACGGTGCTGTAACAAAACCCAATTTTATTTCCAGCTTATTTTCAAACTCTATACGCTGGCGGTCATCAAAATTAGCTTCCAGCACTAAGCCGGACAACAGCGCATTAGTACTTTCACCACCTTTATACCAGTTATCTGAAATATAATGTTGTGTGAACTGAACATACCCATTCCCCTTATGCGTCCAAAAGTTAGGGCGTACCACCAACAATTCATTATCCGTAGTCAAGCTTTCCACCGGTGTTTCCGGTTGAAGGAAACTTTTGATTCTCTCTTTCCTTGGTCTTTTTACTATCTGATTATTTTCCAGTGGTTTCAAATCAGCCAAATAAAGTTCGTTATTCACCAATCTGCCCGGATATTGCAAATAATAATTCCTTAATATATTATTCGACCAACGGTCGGCAGCGGCCAAGGTTTCCAAATCGGGCAGTTGATATATAGCTGCAGATGCAGAGTCACGCTTTCCCATATATAGCGAATCGACAGCTGTCATTATTTTCGTATCCGGACTCCATTTTATTTCAAAAATTTCTTTTATAGGAGCTTCATAATAAGTGGGCGGAACAAACAACTTATAAAAAGCCGGATTAGGACGTACCCGCCGGGGCGCCGGAATATTCAAATCATCCCACAGCCTGAAATAAGCAAAATAAGATGCGCTTAATGCAGACAATGAATCAGAATAGGCTTTCACAGCCGGATTTTCTTTCGTCTTGGCTATTTTCTGTGCCGGCACTTCTTCCATACAGAATACAGCAAGTATTATAGCCAAACATATACTTTTTCTCATACTAATTTTAGTTTTGTGCAAAAGTACACTTAATTTTCCTTTTCCCCAAAAACTGTTTCCTTTATATAGTAACGAATGATAAATTCAGTTTCATCAAATGATTTTTTAAAGCATATCCGACAATATTGAAAAAGATTTTGTAATTTTGCAACTTTGATAAATATTGCGATTTTGATAATTAAGAAAATAACATTTAAAAATATTAAGTCGTGGGAGAAACTAAGTATATCTTCGTAACTGGTGGTGTTGCCTCCTCATTAGGTAAAGGTATTATTTCATCATCAATAGGTAAATTACTGCAAGCCAGAGGCTATAATGTAACAATTCAGAAGTTCGATCCGTATATCAATATTGATCCGGGAACTTTGAATCCTTATGAACATGGTGAATGTTATGTAACGGTAGACGGACACGAAGCCGACCTCGATTTGGGACATTACGAACGTTTTTTGGGCATCCAGACAACTAAAGCCAATAACATTACAACAGGACGTATTTACAAAAGTGTTATTGACAAAGAACGCCGTGGTGACTATTTGGGAAAGACTATTCAGGTTATCCCCCATATCACCGATGAGATCAAACGCAATGTAAAATTATTGGGAAGCAAATATAAATTTGATTTTGTCATTACCGAAATCGGTGGTACCGTAGGTGATATTGAATCACTTCCTTATTTGGAAAGTATCCGCCAATTGAAATGGGAAATGGGACGTAATGCGTTGTGCGTACACCTTACTTATGTTCCTTATCTGGCTGCAGCAGGCGAATTGAAGACCAAACCTACCCAGCACTCCGTAAAAGAGCTGCAATCTGTTGGTATTCAACCAGATGTATTGGTATTGCGTACCGAGCACGAATTGAGCACAAACTTGAAAAAGAAAGTTGCTCTGTTCTGTAACGTAGATGAAAATGCTGTGGTGCAGTCTATCGATATGCCCACCATTTATGAAGTACCTTTGCGTATGCAAGAACAGGGACTGGATGTAACCATTCTCCAAAAGATGGGATTGCCCGTGGGTGAAACTCCAACCCTCGGTCCATGGAGAGATTTTCTAGATCGCCGTCATAAGGCAACTGAGAAAGTAAAAATTGGATTGGTTGGTAAATACGATTTGCAAGACGCTTATAAATCTATCCTTGAAGCCTTGTCACAAGCCGCCACTTACAATGACCGCAAAGCGGATATCCACTTCATAAACAGCGAGAAACTGACAGATGCTAATGTAGAAGAGCAGATTAAGGATATGGATGGTATCATCATCTGCCCGGGATTCGGACAACGTGGCATAGAAGGTAAGTTCGTTGCTATCAAATATGCACGTACACACAATGTACCGACTTTTGGTATCTGTCTAGGTATGCAGTGCATGGCTATTGAGTTTGCCCGTAACGTGCTAGGTTATACAGATGCCAACAGCCGCGAAATGGATGAAAAAACGCCACACAACGTGATAGACATTATGGAAGAACAGAAAGCTATCACCAATATGGGCGGCACTATGCGCCTGGGAGCCTATGAATGTATCCTTGACCAACACTCAAAGACTTTTGAAGCCTATAAAAGCGAACACATACAGGAACGCCACCGTCACCGCTACGAATTCAATAATGACTATAAGCAGGAGTACGAAAAGGCGGGTATGAAATGCGTGGGTATCAATCCGGAATCCGATTTAGTGGAAATAATTGAAATCCCGACATTAAAATGGTTCATCGGAGTACAGTTCCATCCCGAGTACAGCAGTACAGTATTGAAACCACATCCTTTATTCCTGTCATTTATCAAAGCGGCAATAGACAAATAAGAAACGAGAATTATAATATAATAAGGTAAACAAGTAAAAATGGACAAAAACACTTTAGTGGGATTCGCCCTGATTGGTGCAGTTGTGATAGGCTTCAGCATCTACAACCGTCCTAGCCAGGAAGAAATGGCACGTGCCAAACATTATCAGGATTCCATTCAGGCGATAGCCCAAAAAGAGGCCGAACGACTGGCACAGGCTGCCACGGCACAGAGTCAGAATGCAACATTGCATTTAGACTCTACCTCTATGTTTTATGGCGCAAACCAAGGTACGGAACAGCTAACGACACTGGAAAATAATGTAGTAAAACTGACTTTCACCAATAAAGGTGGACGGGTGTGCGCAGCCATATTAAAAGATTATAACGGACAGGACGGCAAGCCTTTGATGTTATTTGATGAAAAAGATTCGGGCATGAATTTCGCTTTCGAAGGAAAGAATGAAAATATTTTGACCGAGGATATGTATTTCCAACCTACCAACGTAACAGACAGCACTGTAACTATGCGTTTGGCAGCAAACAATGGAGGCTATATAGATTTCGATTACAAACTTTTACCGGATGCTTACATGGTGAATTTCACTATTCGCGCAAACGGCATGCAGAATTTCTTCCCTCCTGCCCTGAACACAGTCAATATAAACTGGCGTCAACGGGCACGCCAGCTTGAAAAAGGTTTCAGCTTCGAACAGCGCTATACTTCGCTCACCTACAAGCCGGTAGAAAAAAGTTCAGACTATCTGAACGAAATGAAAGAAGCAAAAGAAGATGTTACCGACCGTTTGGATTGGATTGCTTTCAAGAATCAGTTCTTCTCAAGCGTACTTATTGCCGATCAAGATTTTGATAAAGCTTCCCTAACCTCTACCCCCCAACAGGAAGGAAGCGGATATATGAAGAACTATACCGCGGACATGACAACTTTCTTTGATCCTACCGGAAAGCAGCCTACCGATATGCAGTTCTACTTCGGTCCGAACCATTTCAAGACTTTGCTGAACAGCAATGATCTAAGCCTTTCCCAAAAAGATTTGGAACTGGAAGACCTGGTTTATTTGGGCTGGCCCATTATCCGCTGGGTAAACCGCTGGTTCACTATTAATTTGTTTGATTGGCTCTCAGGGTGGGGACTGAGCATGGGTGTCGTATTGCTGCTGATGACGATTATCGTCAAAGTGTTAGTTTATCCGGCTACCTACAAATCATATATGTCCTCTGCCAAGATGCGCGTCCTGAAACCCTACATCAACGAGATCAACGCAAAATATCCCAAGAAAGAAGATGCTTTGAAAAAGCAGCAGGAAACGATGGCACTTTACAGCAAATACGGAGTAAGCCCTATGGGAGGTTGCTTGCCTATGCTGATCCAAATGCCGGTATTCATGGCTTTATTCTTCTTCGTGCCTAACGCTATTGAGTTGCGCCAACAAAGTTTCTTATGGGCCCCGGACTTGTCCACTTATGATGATATTATCAACTGGGGAACCAACATTCCTCTGCTGGGCAATCATTTAAGCCTCTTCTGTTTGCTGTTCAGTATCACCAATATTCTGAACACCATGTACACCATGAAGCAGCAGGATATGGGACAACAGCAAATGCCGGGTATGAAACTAATGATGTATATCATGCCAGTCATGTTTATTTTCATCTTCAACGGTTATTCATCCGGCTTGAACTACTATTACTTCATTTCCGGACTGATTGGTATCCTCACTATGGTGATTCTGCGCAAAACAACTGATGAAAAGAAACTCCTTGCCATGTTGGAAGCCCGAAAAGAAAAGAAGAGCCAAAAGAATGGCGGCAAACCGGGTGGCGGACTGATGGCTAAACTGGAAGCTTTACAAAAGGAGCAGGAACGACTGCAACAAGAAAGAATGAATAAAGGGAAAAAATAACGAGTTTACACTTCCTTAAAAAAACAGCGAAGACCGGCATATATAAAAAAACAGCGGTCTTTGCTGTTTTTTTATATATGCCGGTTACCTCTATATTTGCTCTTCTTTGCAAAGACACCCTTCCACAGACACACAAAGAAACAAAACAAATATGCAGGAACATTTCACATCACCGGCTTTTATACGTATTTTTGCAATCAGTTAATCATCAAAAACAATTTTTAGATATGAATAAATCAAGCGCAACCATCATGGCAGCAGCACTTATGCTAGCTTCTTCCTGTACCGAAGTGAAACAGGAAGGACAGGGCTACGAGCCCATTATAGGCAAGCAAGAAATCACCATCAAAGACGGTCGTCTTACCCCCGAAGCCCTGTGGGCAATGGGACGCATAGGCAGTCTGAGTATTTCCCCCGATGGCAAACAAATAGCCTACACCGTAGCCTATTATAGTGTTCCCGAAAACAAAAGCCATCATGTAATTTACGTAATGGATGCCGATGGAAAGAACAACACCCTGCTTACTCAAACAGCATGGAATGAAAGCGAGCCTCAATGGATAAAAGGCGGAACAAAAATCGCATTCTTATGCAATGAAAGTGGTGGCAGCCAAATTTGGGAGATGAATCCTGACGGTACGGAACGCCGTATCATTTCCGATTTCAAAGGAAACATAGAAGGATTCTCTTTTTCACCGGATGGCAAAAAGATTCTTTTCATCTCACAAATAAAATACGGCCAACGCACTGTAGACCTCTACCCTGACCTACCCAAAGCCAGCGGTATCATTGTAAACGACCTGATGTATAAACATTGGGATGAATGGGTAGAAAGTATTCCACATCCTTTTATCGCTGATTTTGATGGTAACATGATGGGAGCAGCCACCGATATCATGGAAGGTGAGCCGTTTGAAGCTCCAATGAAACCTTTCGGAGGTATCGAGCAGCTGGCTTGGAGCAACGACTCTAAACAAATAGCTTACACCAGCCGGAAAAAGCAAGGATTGGCATACGCAGTATCTACCGACTCGGATATATACCTTTATAATATAGAAAAAGGCACAACACTGAACCTGTGCAAACCGAATGGAAAAGATGAAATGAAAGGATATGACACCAATCCTAAATTCAGCCCCAACGGCAAATACATTGCATGGCAAAGCATGGAGCGCGATGGTTACGAAAGTGACCGGAACCGCCTGTGCATCTACAATTTAGATGACGGTCAAAAGACATTTGTTACCGAAAATTTTGAATCAGGCGTAGATGACTATTGCTGGAACAATGATTCGCAAAGTCTGTACTTTGTCGGTGTATGGCATGGAACCAGCATGGTATACAATGCCAATCTGAATGGTGATATAAAAAAACTGACTGATGGCATGTATGACTACGGATCAGTAGCCATGGCGGGCGATAAAATAATTACCAAACGTCACTCTATCAGTGCCGCCGATGAAATCTACACCCTCACTCCTGCCGACGGGCAAGTGGCGCAACTCTCACACGAGAATGATCACATCTTTAAACAGCTGAATTTGGGCAAAGTGGAGGAAAGATGGACCAAAACTACCGATGGCAAGCAAATGCTTTCATGGGTGATCTATCCCGTCAATTTTGACGCAAACAAGAAGTATCCTACTTTATTATTCTGTGAAGGTGGCCCGCAAAGTCCCGTCAGCCAATTCTGGAGCTACCGCTGGAACTTCCAGATTATGGCAGCCAACGATTATATTATCATCGCTCCGAATCGTCGTGGGCTACCTGGATTCGGCATGGAATGGTTGGAACAAATTAGCGGTGACTATGGAGGTCAATGTATGAAAGACTATTTGTCAGCCATAGATGATATTTCAAAAGAACCATATGTAGATACTAATCGTTTGGGATGCGTAGGTGCCAGCTTCGGCGGATTCTCCGTCTATTGGCTGGCGGGACACCATGACAAACGTTTTAAAGCATTTATCGCACACGATGGTATATTCAATATGGAGCAGCAATATCTGGAAACAGAAGAAATGTGGTTCGCCAACTGGGATATGGGTGGTGCATATTGGGACAAAAACAATGCAACGGCACAACGTACCTTTGCCAACTCTCCTCATCGTTTCGTTGATAAATGGGACACTCCCATTCTCTGCATTCACGGTGAAAAGGATTATAGAATTCTTGCTTCACAAGGTATGTCGGCGTTCAATGCAGCTGTATTGCGCGGTGTTCCGGCCGAACTTTTATTATATCCGGATGAGAATCATTGGGTATTGAAACCGCAAAATGGGGTGTTATGGCAACGCACTTTCTTTAGTTGGTTAGATAAATGGCTCAAATAACGCCTAAATTACCGCAATATTATCCGTTATTAGAACTATATAGTATAATTTTCAATTTTTGTGTTACCTTTGTAATGTCAAACAAAAAATGAACATTAAGTGATATTTGTTAAGCTACCTTTTATTAGGTGAGTAAACAATAGCTTGTGAAAGTAGTTGTTTACAGTGTTAGTATATAAATAACTTTTTATTCCCCGTGCTTTGTGAGCGCACAAAGCTGGATGATTACAAAATAATAAAGTGATTATTTTTTCGTGATACCGGCTTGTGATAAGTCGGTATCATTTTTTATTCCAGCAAACCAACATCATACTCATTATTATTCTGGAATGCTTATGCCCTCATGCTCTCATTTTACATATAACAATCTAATTATAAATAGCTTACATGATTATAGTAAAAATATTTGCTCTCACTTATGCCCTCATACCCTCACTATATTTTAAAGCAGATTTTCGCATAATACGCTTGCTGTCAACTATATATTCTTTTTTATAAAGTATTCCTGTTTGATATAAAGCAGGGTACTTTCAGACTTTTTCATTTCAAAAATGCATATGAAAGAGATGTACTTCCACGAAATAGCAGTTTACAGAGTTCCGATATCGATAAAAAAGATCAAAACGTTTTTAAAAAAGCTCGTTATCTTTTCCAAAAAGTTCCTGTTGTTATTTGAAAAGCTCTTGATCTTTTTTAAAAACGTCCTTATATTTGGGGGATTTATATGATTCACACTCACATACATACGCACAAATCCGTACATACATATGCGTAGCTTCATGTAGACATACGTGCATAAACATACTTCTTGGCATAGTATAAAACACAATCAGGCAACACTCCCCATATTTTTACAAGTAAATCAATCTTCCTACTCTGTGATAGGGATTTTATATGATCACATCTATTGAAAAAACTCTTTTATTCAATATCACTTCGCCGATACAATAATAAAGAGGCTGAATCAAATTTATCTTGAATTTCAGCCTTTTTATTCATCAATACAACATTGGGAAATCGGGCTACATGACCATTCTTGCATTAAGAAAGGCAATTTAATAATGAAACTGCCAAATCTCTAAAACAACAATATCCATCCGTCTACAGTTTGGTAAGTGGATGGATATTGCTTTTTTATTCTTAATCTCTGCCCAAAATAAAAGCAAAGAAGCCTTATATTTAATTTTAACAGAAGAAACTTTCTATTTTTTCTGCATTAATCCTTTAAATGCCGTAGGATAAGGAGTTTCAAACTCCATCAACTCTTTTGTTACCGGATGATAGAAACATAACTTGAAGGCATGTAACGCCAATCGTCCTAAAGGATCACACTCACTGCCATAGCGCCGGTCGCCAACAACAGGGTGACCTAAATCCAACATATGCACACGAATCTGATTCTTACGTCCTGTTTCCAAATCCAACTCCACCAATGAATATCCATTGGCCCGCTTTATTGTTTTATAATGAGTGACCGCAAACTTACCTTCCCCATTATCTACAGGACTGGAATAGACATACAATTTCCGGTCGGTCAACCAAGACTCTACAGTACCGTAATCTTTCTCCATATCACCAGAAACGATAGACACATAACGGCGGTCCGTCACAATATCATGCCAATTATCACGTAAAGTATTCTGGGTTTTTTCATCTTTGGCATACATCATCAACCCCGAAGTTTCACGGTCCAGACGATGTACTACAAATACGCGGTTGAAACGATGTGAACGTTTTACATACTCATTCAAAATATGTTGTGCAGTACGCTCCTTCTGATGTTCTGTGCTGACAGAAAGCAGTCCCTCCTTCTTTTCCACCACCAAGATATAAGCATCCTCGTATACCAGTTTCAGCATCGGATGTTTAAACTCACGATTATTCTTCACCTTGGATATCTGCACTTTCATACCTGGTTTCAATGCGAAATTATATTGGGTAGTAATCACATTATCTACCAAAATCACGCGGTTGGCAAGCAACGCCTTTACCTTGCTACGACTGATTCCCGCCATTTTCCGCATCAGAAAATCCATCAGCTCAGCGGGCTCCGTCACATTATATATAGTATATCGGGCAACACTTCTCGCCTTTGGCCTGCCGGAATCACTATTCTTACCTCTTGACATAATTCTATTTACTGTTTAAACAATTTATAATTGAACTATCCGGATTATCCTCTTTTTTCCAGCAACACCACATTTTCCACATGATGCGTATGAGGGAACATATCTACGGGTTGCACGGCCATCACCTTGTATTTGGCATCTAACAAAGACAAATCACGTGCCTGGGTGGCAGGATTACAGCTAACATACACAATCCGCTGAGGTTCAGCAAAAAGAATTGTATTAATCACATCATCGTGCATTCCGGCACGCGGAGGATCAGTGATAATAACATCAGGACGACCATGTTGGTTGATAAACTCCTGAGTGAGGATATCCTTCATGTCACCGGCATAAAATAAGGTATTGTCAATGCCATTAATTGCCGAATTCACTTTAGCATCTTCTATTGCTTCAGGCACATATTCGATACCAATCACTTTCTTTGCCTGGCGTGAAACAAAGTTGGCTATGGTTCCAGTCCCTGTATAAAGATCATACACCAATTCTTTACCGGTCAATCCGGCAAAATTACGGGCCACCTTATAAAGATTATACGCCTGTCCGGAATTAGTCTGATAAAATGATTTTGCTCCTATCTTGAAGCGCAACCCCTCCATTTCCTCGAAAATATGATCGTTGCCTTTGAACACCATTACCTCCAGATCGTTAATGGTATCATTGCATTTGTTATTGACTACATATAATAAGGAAGTAATCTGCGGAAAACGTTCTGCCACGAAAGCCAGCAGTTGCTTCATCAGATCCATTTCGCTCTCTTCCACAATCTTGCATTGCAGCAACACCATAAGCTCACCCGTACTCGAAGTACGGATCATCAAGTTGCGAAGCATTCCTTCTTGAGAACGCAGATTAAAGAAAGAATAATTGTGTTCGTATGCATAGTCACGAATCGCATTGCGTATCTGGTTGCTGATATCATCCTGTAACCAGCACTTTTCTATAGCCAGTACCTTGTCAAATGCACCGGGAATGTGGAAACCTACGGCGTTCATCTGATCGTACTTCACATCTTCCTTTACCTCTTCCTCTGTCAGCCAACGTTTGTTAGAAAACGTAAATTCCAACTTATTACGGTAAAACTCCGTTTTTTCCGACCCTATGATAGGTGAAATTTCCGGCAATTCGATCTTGCCGATACGGGTCAGATTATCCGTCACCTGCTTTTGCTTATACTTTATTTGTTCTGTATATGGCAGACACTGCCACTTACAACCACCACATATACCATAATGCTGGCAGAAGGGTACTGCACGCACAGGAGAATACTCATGGAATTTCACAGCCACAGCTTCTGCATAATGATTTTTCTTACGCTTCACTTGTAAATCCACCACATCACCGGGCACTACATAAGGCACAAATACTACCAGGTCATTCACTTTCGCCAAAGCTTTTCCTTCGGCAGCTACATCTGTTATGGTTATCTTCTCTAATAATGGAAGTTCTTTCTTCTTTCTAGCCACTTTTCTGAATAAGTTAATTTGGGGACAAATTTAAGCATTTTCCCTGAATATTGCCTCATAAATCGTAAGATATTAAAATTGCAAAGTAGAAATTGCAATTTCCACTATTTTTTTTCAGTAAAAGGTTTGGAGATAACTAAAATATGTATAGTTTTGCGATTACATTTTTTGAGCGAGTTAACTTTAAATACATTTATTATGGATAAAAAAAGAGTTTACACCTTTGGTAATGGACAAGCTGAAGGAAAAGCAGACATGAGAAATCTGCTTGGTGGAAAAGGCGCTAACCTGGCTGAAATGAATCTAATCGGTGTTCCCGTACCTCCGGGATTTACAATCACCACAGAAGTTTGTAGCGAATATTATGAGTTAGGTAAAGATAAAGTAGTAGAACTACTGAAAGCGGATGTTGAGAAAGCTATCGCCAACATCGAAAATCTGATGAATTCCAAGTTTGGAGATGTAGAGAACCCGTTACTGGTTTCTGTACGTTCGGGTGCCCGCGCTTCTATGCCGGGTATGATGGATACCATCCTTAATTTAGGTTTAAATGACGAAGTGGTGGAAGGCTTAAGCCGCAAGACCGGACGCCCCCGTTTCGCATGGGATTCTTACCGTCGTTTCGTACAAATGTATGGTGACGTGGTATTGGGTATGAAACCGGTGAACAAGGAAGACATCGATCCTTTCGAGGAAATTATCGAAAAAGTAAAGGAAGAAAAAGGTGTGAAGCTCGACAACGAATTGGAAGTGGAAGACCTTAAAGAACTGGTTAAACGCTTTAAAGTTGCTGTAAAAGAACAAACCGGACAAGATTTTCCGACCTGTGCATACGAACAACTTTGGGGTGCCATTTGTGCTGTATTCCGCAGTTGGATGAACGAACGCGCCATTCTTTACCGCAAAATGGAAGGTATTCCTGCCGAATGGGGTACTGCTGTAAGCGTACAAGCCATGGTATTCGGTAACATGGGTGATACTTCGGCTACTGGTGTTTGCTTCTCTCGTGACGCAGGTAACGGTGAGGATTTGTTTAATGGCGAATATTTGATCAACGCACAAGGTGAAGATGTTGTAGCCGGTATCCGTACTCCGCAACAAATCACAAAAATCGGTTCTCAGCGTTGGGCAGAACGTGCAGGTATTTCTGAAGAAGAACGCGTAGCCAAATATCCCTCTATGGAAGAAGCTATGCCGGAAATCTACAAAGAACTGGATGCCCTGCAAACCAAACTGGAAAACCACTATCGCGACATGCAGGATATGGAATTTACCGTACAGGAAGGTAAATTATGGTTCTTGCAGACCCGTAACGGTAAACGTACCGGAGCTGCTATGGTAAAAATCGCCATGGACTTGTTGCGCCAGGGAATGATTGATGAAAAAACAGCATTGGAGCGTTGCGAACCTAATAAATTAGACGAACTGCTTCACCCTGTGTTCGACAAGAAAGCGTTGAAAGAAGCGAAAGTTTTGACTCGTGGTTTGCCCGCTTCTCCGGGTGCCGCTACCGGTCAGATTGTGTTCTTCGCCGATGATGCTGCTAAATGGGCTGCCGATGGCAAAAAGGTGGTCATGGTACGTATCGAAACTTCGCCGGAAGACTTGGCAGGTATGGCCGTTGCCGAAGGTATCCTGACTGCACGTGGCGGTATGACATCTCACGCTGCGGTTGTGGCCCGTGGTATGGGTAAGTGCTGCGTATCGGGTGCTGGTGCTATCAATGTAGATTATAAGACACGTACCGTAGAAATTGAAGGTATTACTTTAAAAGAAGGTGACTTCATCTCTCTGAACGGTACTACCGGTGAAGTATATAAAGGTAAAGTGGAAACCAAAGCAGCCGAAGTTTCAGGCGATTTCGCTGCATTGATGGATCTTTGCAACAAATACACCAAGCTGAATGTCCGCACTAACGCTGATACTCCGCATGATGCGGAAGTGGCCCGCGCTTTTGGTGCTTCAGGTATCGGTCTTTGCCGTACGGAACACATGTTCTTTGATGCTGAAAAGATTGTCGCTATGCGTGAGATGATCCTGTCACCGGATGTAGAAGGACGTAGAAAAGCATTGGCTAAATTGCTCCCCTTCCAAAAAGCCGACTTCAAAGGTATCTTCAAGGCTATGGACGGATGTCCGGTAAATGTTCGTCTGCTCGATCCTCCTTTGCATGAGTTCGTTCCCCATGATGCAAAAGGTCAGGAAGAAATGGCTAAGGCAATGGGCGTAACCGTACAGGAAATCAAAAAACGTGTGGAAAGCCTGTGTGAACACAATCCGATGTTAGGTCACCGCGGCTGTCGTTTGGGTAACACCTATCCCGAAATCACAGAGATGCAGACTCAAGCGATTCTAGGTGCTGCAATTGAACTGAAGAAAGAAGGATATGATCCGCATCCCGAAATTATGGTTCCCTTGACCGGTATCCTGTATGAATTCGAAGCTCAGGAAAAGGTGATCCGTGATGCAGCAGCAGCATTATTTGAAAAAGAAGGTATGGAAATTCCGTTCAAGGTAGGTACCATGATTGAAATTCCGCGTGCTGCGCTGACAGCCAACCGCATTGCCAGCCGTGCAGAATACTTCTCATTCGGTACCAATGACTTGACCCAGATGACCTTCGGTTATTCCCGTGACGATATTGCTTCTTTCTTGCCGGTATATCTGGAAAAGAAGATTCTGAAAGTAGACCCGTTCCAAGTACTCGACCAAAATGGTGTGGGCCAGCTGATTGAAATGGCTGTAGATAAAGGCCGTTCAGTTCGTCCTGATTTGAAATGCGGTATCTGCGGTGAGCATGGTGGTGAGCCTTCATCAGTGAAATTCTGTCACAAAGTTGGTTTGAACTATGTGTCTTGTTCTCCGTTCCGCGTGCCTATTGCCAGACTGGCCGCGGCGCAGGCTGCGGTAGAAGATACTCTCTAAGTAGCTAAATAACAGTATATTAGGCGGTAAGCTCTTATACGATAGGGGTTTACCGCCTATTTGTTTCTACACGGTTTTACATGGTTTTCGTGCAGAATATGCAGAAAAGTTTACCAAATATTTACCTGAAATCAGGTGGCGGTTTACCTACGGTTTACCAAGTCTAATAAACGTCATTACAGGAAGTTACAGATAAAAACTAACTTACAGTATAACAACATCATAAAACTATTGGAACATGGCTACATTTAAGGCTTGTGTGAAAGCAAAGAGGAAAGACGGCTTTTATCCCGTCTACATCAGGGTGATACACCACAAAAAGGTGGCTTATATCCCCACTGACAAAATGGTAAACGACAAAGGACTTAGCAAGTCGGGCGAGATTGAAGACCCGTATGTGATGCAGTTTTGCACGAACCGTATAGTGGAATACATGGAAATCCTTAATAGGGTTGATACCGAACACTGGACTGTAAAAGACATCACAGACTACCTTAAAAGCGGGTATAACGACATCTGTTTTTCAGACTATGCCCGTAAGCACATTGACCGCATGATAGACCGTGGGCAGCAGCGCAACGCAAGGAACTACGAGCTGGCCTTGCAGCACATGGAGCGTTTTGCCGGTACGACAAAGGTGATGTTCTCGCACCTGACATCCAACTTCGTGAACAGGTGGATAGAGAGCATGGAACAGACGCACCGGGCAAAGGAGATGTACCCTATCTGCATGAGGCAGGTGTTCAAGGCGGCTCAGGTGGAGATGAACGACTACGACAACGGAATTATCAGGATAAAGACCAATCCGTGGGTGAAGGTGAAGATACCCAAGGCCGACCGCACGGAGAAGCTGGCGATAACGCCGGAGGCTTGCAGGGCGTTCTTCTCGTTCCCCTTGCCGGATAGCAAGATGAAATACCCACTCATGGAGCTTGGGCGCGACGTGGCAATGATGGTGCTATGCCTTGCCGGTATCAACACGGTGGACTTGTTCAACTTGCGAAAGGAGGACTACCACGGCGGCATCATACACTACCAACGCGCCAAGACAAAGAAGTTCAGGGCGGACGGTGCGTATATGGAAATGCGTGTTCCGCCAATCATCTTACCTCTGTTTGAGAAGTATGCCAATATGGACGAAAAAGATGATCATCTGTTTGTGTTCAGCAAAAGGCACACGACGAATGACAGCTTCTGCGCCAACGTGAACGGCGGCATAAGGCAGATATGCCGGGCTATGGGCATGACAAAGGACGAGGACTATTCGGCGTACACGTTCAGGCACACGTGGGGAACGGTGGCGCAGAACGACTGCGGAGCTTCCATCAGTGAGGTGGCGTTCGCGATGAACCACAGTAGCGGTCACAAGGTGACGCGCGGCTACATAAAGCTGGACTTCACTCCGGCATGGGTGCTGAACGAGAAAGTGGTTGACTTCATCTTCTTCACCGACAAGCCGTCAGTGCGCGAGCGTCAGGAAGAAGAGCCGCACTTCCGCCTGTCGTTCCGTTACCAAATACACGGTGAGGCTTACTTTCAGGGAAAGAAGCTGGCGGAGTTTACCGATACCGGCTATAACAACGTGGATGAGGTTATCGCAAGGCTGGCGGCGCAACTGCCCGACGACATACCGCAACGCTCAATGGTGATGTTCAAGATTGAGAACATGGATAAGGGACAGACCGTAGTGTACCAGCGGATGAAAGGGAAAGGGTTTTAGTTAGCGATGTTATTTCAAATCGACGTGAAGAAAGCCATGTGCTGTTTTCGTCAACGCCAAGACTTCGGCAAAGGTGAGGTTGTCACCCACAACGAGAGTAAGCGGCGTTTCTGATGACGCGGCGAGCTGTGCGAACATGGACAGTTCGGAAAAACGGAAGTCGTCGGACTTCAACGTGAGGCCGCCGATGCCGGAGCGTAAAAGTGTCATGATGTTCTCAACTGATTTTTTCATGCGAAATTCTTTTTGCCTACAAAAATAATCCGACCGGCGGCGAACCGCAGTTTATCTTTTTACGACCTGCAAGGAAACTTTCTTTGCAGGTTTTCTTTTTGCCACCGTGCTTGTGCGTATGTGCCTACGCGCGTATGCGCGCACACGATACACACGCACACGCGCGTGCGCTCTACGACGTAGATGGAGAATGAAATATATATACTTATATATTTCTTCTCTTTTCTTTGTGGGATAAATTCCGAAGAAAAGCCTATTTCTTCGGAAGGAATGCGGATTTCTTCGGAAGAAATAGCAATAACTTCGGAAGAAAAGCCTATTTCTTCGGAAGAAATACGAATGATTTTTTGCCCGTTTTCAGGCCAAAAACACCCCATTTTCACCCTGTTTTTTCGTTTCTTCGGAAGAAAAGCCTATTTCTTCGGAAAGAATACGCATTTCTTCGGAAGAAATAGGCATAAATGGGGAAGAAATAGCGTTTTCTTACACATGAAAAAGGCGATGTCAGAATTAACAGACACCGCCGCTGATTATGATACAGTCAATGAAAAAGAAACCGTCTAAAAGTAGACGAAAATAGATTATTCGTCCTCGCCTGACAGCTGGCGCAGCTTGTCCTCGATGGTGATGCGTGTCGTGATGGTTGCGTCCATGTCAACGGACTTGAGTTCGGGCATGTGGTATTTGAGCAGACGGATTTCTGCGTTCACCCTGTCGGCAGGGTCAAGCAGCCTCAAGTCGCGCTCGAAGTCGCTCATGCCTCCGTCGTTCCTGGGATTGGGCGAGAAATAGTCCATAGAATGTGCCTTTATGATTTCGCGGCCCGGCTTTGGTTTGTTTGGCACGCCCTTTACTCTTCCTCCTGTTTTCTTTCCTTTCATATTACGTGCGTAAAAAGTTAAACGGCAAGTGCAAAGATAACGGTTTAACTTCGCCGCATAAAGATAAGTTTAAACAGATATGGGACTAATAGGCAGTGCAATAGGAGCCGTCGGCAGTATCTTCGGCGGCATTTCCGCCTCAAAGGCGATGAAGAAAGCGAAGCAGAACGTACAGGAGCAGATGCAGAAGAATCAGGACTGGTATGACCGGCGTTACAACGAGGACGCGACACAACGTGCCGACGCACAGCGCATCCTTACCATGACGGAGGAGAGCATAAAGAACAGGAACCGTCAGGCGGCGGGAACGCAGGCCGTGATGGGCGGCACGGACGAGAGTACGGCAGCAGCCAAAGCCGCGAATAATCAAGCATTGGCGGACGCTACGGCGCAGATTGCCGTGAACGGTGAACAGCGGAAAGACCAAATCGAACAACAGTACCTGCAACGCGACGCAGACCTGCAAAACCAGTTGCAGCAGCTTGAAATAGGGAAAGCCAACGCCATATCGGGAGCCGTGCAGGGAGTGACGCAGGCAGCGTCGAACATGCCATTCTAACACTCTTATGCCTATGTCAACAACATTGAACAACATATTGGGTGTAAGTGGAAAGCCAACAGCACCCTATACACCACCGGTCATAGATAGTTCATTGCCCGGCGCGACGGGCACGCAAACCCGGCAAAGCACAACAGGCACACCACCGGCCAAGCCTGAAGCACCTACGCCGCAAGAGGCAAGCGCAGCTTTGAAAGAGGCGACGCCGCAGGTAACGGACGTTGAAAAAACGCAGATTGAAGTGAAGCCGCAACGGGTAAGCTACGAAGAAATGTTCAGGCTACTCAACCCGTATAAGCCACCCACGCAGGAAGAGTTGGAGAAAGAACGCAAGAAACAGCGCAGGGAGCAGATATTCGCCGCCATAGGAGACGGCATATCGGCACTCTCCAACCTTTTCTTTACCACGCAGTATGCGCCGAATATGTACAGACCGGTTGAAACGCAGTCGGAGAAAACAAAGAAGCGCTGGGACAAGCTGACCGCAGAACGTAACGCCAACATGACGGCGTACATCAACGGACTGATGCGTGCCCGGCAAGCCGATGACACATACAACGACAACGAACGTGCATGGCAACGGCAGCTCGGACTTGACAAAATCAAGCAGGAGCGCGACAAGGCAGCGGACGCACGCGCCGAAGCTAAGGAAAAGCGCGATGCGGAAATGCACGACCTTAACAAACAGCTTCGGAACAATCAGATTACACAGGCTGAATACGAAGCAAAGAAAGCAGAAGTGGAAGCGAGGTATGCACCACAGCTCGAACAGAGCAAGATTAACCGCAACAAGGCAGCCGCAGGAGCTTCGAACGCATCGGCAAGTGCGTCAAGGGCACGCGCAAGATACTATGACAACGGAGGAAGCTCCGGCAACCGATACTACGGCGAGTTCCAAGGCAAGAAGTACAAGACACAGGCCGACTACGAGAAAGCCGTGCTTGACGCTGCAAGGGACGCAGGAGTTGACATCTACGACACCGAAGTCACGGAAAGAAACTACAAAGGCGAGCCGAGGAAACAGCGCAGAGTGAAACGTTCCATAGCCGCCATAGCGGCAGAAGTGGACGAAAAGACCAACCAGTTCAACGTAGATGATTACAGACGCGGAGGTGGCACAGGAAACAGTAACAGCGCACCTCCATTAAACTAACAGCTATGCCAAACAAGATAACATACACCATTACCACCTCGGACGGCAAGAGCCATCAAGTAAGCGAGGACAACATCAAGAAGTACGGGATGCAGTCGTATGCGAACGCATACAAGGGAGCAACCATCCGTATGCGTGACAAGGACGGCGCGGACTACGACATACCGCTGGGCAACTATAACGACGCACAGCAACAAGGATTGCATCCTTTCCGTTACGAGCATACCCCGGCCAAAGAGACAGCTCAACAGAAACCGCAGGGGACATCGCGCCCGGCGAAAGAAACGGATGAACCACAGAAACCGTGGAAGCCAACGCCCATGCAGCGAATGGCATTCAATATGCAGGCGGAACAATTCAAGCGCGATGCGGCACAGCGCACGAGGGATTTCAACGAGCGTGTGGACAACCTGCAAGAGTACGGAAGGAGCTTTGCCGGTGGACACACCGCATCGGGAGGTTTGCGTTTTAATCCTCAAAGCAAGAAAATGGAGCGCACCTACCTCACGCCTACGGGCGAACGCACATTCAACAAGGCTGCGGCCGATGCAGTGAGCCGGGAATACCGCGACGCTGTGGACATGACCGTCGGCGGACAGATACGCAGGGCGCAGAACCGATTGCAGGAGCTGAAAGACAAGGCGGCTGCAAGGTTGCAGGAGCTTCACGATAAATGGAAGCAGGACTACGAGAACAACGATGCGCCGCTTGCCGCCGTGCTTGCGGCTGACACCTACGTGCCGTCCATACAGAGCGACCAGACATACAGGGCACTGCAAGCCGCCATACGACAAACCGAGGAACAAATAAAGACCCTCGGCGAGCAGCAAGACCGAGACAACGGTGTGGATGTAGGCTTTTGGCGTGGCTTCGGGCGCGTGGCAGGAGACATACGCACGTGGGACTTCGGCATTGGCGACATGATGGACGCCATGACCATGATGAATGCAACCGACCCGAAACGTCCGCAGACGGAACAGGAAAAAGCCGCCAATCAGGAAATGATGCGTGCCATACACGAGAACCAGCAGACGGAGGCCATGTATGGAGGAAACGCCAGCTTTTGGAACAGAGCAGGCATGATGACCGGCTACATGCCCTCGTTCATGCTCGACTTCGCCATGACCGGCGGAGGTTTTGACGCTATCAACGTGGCTACAAAGACCGCAGGGAAAGCAGCCACCAAAGCGTTGGGCAAGGAAGCGGTGGAGCAAATGGCCCGGCAAGGCTTCAAGACCTACGTCAAGAACAACGGACTGCGAGGACTTGGGCAGGAAGCAGCCAACTGGACAATAAAGGCACTCGGCACGACGGCTGACGAGCTGTTGATACGTGCCCCGCTTATGACTAATACTGTACAGGGCATGGATACCGCCGCCGACATCATAGACCGCAAGCTCGGTGATGTGACGGTGGATGAGAACGGCAACTACGACTTCTCCAATGACAAGACTTGGGGAAGTGCCATTTGGCAAGGTGAAGCCAACTCCATAGTAGAGAACTACTCCGAGATGTTCGGTGCGCATCTGCCCGAAGTGGCCTCGGTGAAGAATTTGGGCAGGCTTGCAAATGTCATAGGCGCAAAGCGTCTTGGCGGAGTGTTGGCTAAGGCCGATGCAGGAGCTTTGGGCGGAATAACCGACGGTACACGCAGGATATTCCAACAGATGGGTGTGAGCGACTATTTGGGTGAGGTTTCCGAGGAATACTACGGCCAGTTGTGGCGCACCATGCTAAACCTTGACGATGCATACCGGCAGAACCCTGACGGCACACGCACCAACCTGTTTGCCACCGGGCAGTTCCACGGCGACATTTGGGGCGGAATGGCGTTGTCAATGGGACTGATGGGTGCAGGAAAGACAACCATGAGTGCAGCGAATTACCTATCCATGAAGCATGATGTGAATAAGGCGGACGCAAGGGCGAGCGAATTACTCACTCCTGAAGTATGGGAGCCTCTGCGCAGCACCATTGACATGGCCACGAATGACAATGTGGGCGATGTGGCGGAAGTGATTGTGAACGACCGGGACATGACGGACGAGGAAAAAGCCGCCGTAATGAACTACATGGAGCGTTCACTGTACCTGCGCGGAGTAAACCTTGCCGAGCTTGTGAAATCACGCGGAGGCGAGCAGGACGAAAATGCACAGCGTGCCAACGACAGCTACATGGACGGCTACAACGCGCAAAGCGACGTGGAGATGCAGGACGCAAGAAGTATGTACGAGCTGCAACGTCAGAAAGCGGAACAGGCATTAACGCCCGAAGAGCTTGACGGCATAGACAACGACCCGATAGGTGCACTGCGCAACCTTGGTGACGATGAAGCCATAAATCAAACTGTCATAGACTACATCAACGCCAAGCAGGTGTATGACGGAATGTTGCAGCGTGTGCGCGATGACATAGACGGACGTATCGACCAAAGTAACACGATGATAGACAGCCGCACCAACCGTAAGACAGGCATGATACAGGGTGCGACGCTGAAAGTGCAGGACGACGAGGGCAACGACCGCCGCGTGTACGTGCTGGACGGAAACCTTGCTACCTACGAGGATGGCACAGGCATAGACAAAGAGAAGTCTGACGGCAGCATTATCATCCGTGATGCGGAGACCGGTGCCGTAGAAATGGTGTCGCCCGATGCCATATTCAGCGTTGAGCAGCCTGTTGACCCTGAAACGGAGAAGCAAACGGCAGCGGAAGCCATACGGCAGCAGTTCGCGCAGGAAGCAGCCAACAGGATAGACGGCGTTGTTCCATTCAACCCCGGCGACACCTACACGCTTACCGGAGAGGACGGACAGCCTGTGCAAGTACAGATTGTACCAAATGCAGACGGCCTTGTGGACAACGGCGACGGCACGGTGAACGTAAGTTCAGACGGCGGACAAACCGTCGTACCTATGCGTAAAGAGGATGTTCAAGCGATGGTGGACGCGACAAACCGTACCCGTGTTGAACAGGCAGAGATGCAACGCGAGGCAATGCGCACACAAGCACAACCCACACAGCAATCAGGATACAGACTGAATGATGAAGTGAGCCTTACTGACGAGAACGGAAACGAAGTTCGCGGAAGTATAACAGGCGACATTAACGAGGACGGACGGTATGAGGTTTACACGGAAAGCCCGATAAACGGGCGAAAAGTAAACCTGTTCACGGCTGAAGAATTGGACCGTCTGCAAGCCAATCCTGCGGAAAATTCTCTGCAAAACGGCGGAATTTCTGCGGAAAATGGCGGAAATCCTGCGGAAAATTCTCGGCATGAGAATGTCGCCATCGTAAACCAAGAGGCCGTGAACAATGCCACTGTGGATGACCTTATGAAAACTGACAGAGGCTATGTTGAAGGGTATTATAATGAGCATCCCGAAAAAGTTGCTGAAGCATTAGCCGCACGTGCACAAGCAACCGCAGACTACATCAACGGAAAACTGACTGACAGAGATTATCTAATTGCACTCAATTATTCTACTGGCGAAAACTCATGGCTCGACGGTTCGGCAACCGAAGAAGAAATAGAACGTGAGGCTGCAATGAATAGGGAAAAATACTTGCCTTACGTTTCCATGCCACAAGTTCGGCAGGAGCAACCGGCACAACAGCCAGTACAATCAGAACAGCCCGTGCAGAGTGCAATTGAACGCATACCAAAAGACGAGAAAGGACAGCCTATTTACGAACAGGCAGACCCTGATACAGCCTGGGATGCGATTGTAGAGCAAACGGAGGGTGACGAGGCTATGGCGCAGAGCGTAGCGGACAGCATGGTGGCCGACAAGGAAGCCGAACTGAAAAAGGTTGAGAAAGCCAAGCCCAAAGGAGGAACGACTATTGCCGAGAAGATTGCAGCCGAGCGCGAGCGGAAGAATGCCGTGGAACAGGCTAAAGCCAACCTTGTGTTGTGGCAGAAGATAGCGCAGACCTCGCAGCGCAGGAAACAAGCAGCCCTTGCCGAACAGTCGCGGCAAGCAGAGGAAGCTGCACGGTTGCGCCGTGAGCAGGAAGAAAGAGAACGTGTCGAGCGTGAGGAAGCCGAGCGCATACGCAGGGAAGCATTAAACGGTGTGCCCGACATCATAGACGATACACCGCAGGACGCACGCGCAAGAGGCTACCGCAGGGTGAACGGTGAAAAGGTTGACCGCCAAGTGCCGTTGGCCGCACGTCAGGGCAAGGAGGTGCAGGTGAAGTTCGACGACAAGAACATCCCCACCGGACACCTGGCATTGATAGAAGCCGGACAGTTGCAGCCGAGCCATATAAACGGACGGAGAAACCCATTCCACTTCATCGACGAGGCGCAGCCCAAGGAGCGCAACGACGAGGCCAGCGTAATGTCGGCACGCAGGATTGCCGCAAACATCCGCCCGGAAGAAATCACCTCATCGGTAACGGCCTACACAGGCGCACCTACGGTAAACACACGTGGAGAGGTGATACAGGGCAACAACCGGAGCGCAGCACTTCGCGAGATGTGGGCAGGACAGCCCGAACAGGCGGCTGTCTATAAGCAGTACCTGACAGAACACGCCTCAGACTTCGGGCTGGCACCCGAAGATGTGGAGGCCATGCAGCAGCCTGTGCTGGTGAATATGGTAGACGTACCTGACGATGAAGCCATCAGCCTTGGACAGTTCGTTGCGCAGGACACCGAGAGCGGTGGAACAGAGCGCATCAAGCCGAAAAACATCGTTCAGAAAATGGGCGATGATATGAAAGGCTTTGCCGGACGGTTGCTTGCCTCGCCCGATGAGGAAATGACATTCTCTGAATTGGTGGACCGCAATGGCATGGACGTATTGAAGTGGATGCAGGCAAAGAATTACATCACCCCAACACAGTACCGTAGCGCGTTCGACAGCAAAGGCAATCTTACCGGCGAGGCCAAGAATGACCTTAAAGGCATAATGTATCAGAGTATTTTCCAAAATGGAAACACCCATTTGGAGGAAATGTTCGGCGCATTGCCTGCAAAGGCGCAGAAAGCCATCCTCGCTACTGCGTACAGGGATTATGACAGCCCGAACACAGAACGGCTCAATACGGAGTTACAGAACTCCATTAGTGCATACTACGCCTTGTCGCAAATGCCCGACTTTGCAAATGCCAAGAACTACAAGGAGGCACGCAAGGCGGCGGAGGCATGGAAAAGGCAACTGTCTTTTGACGATGTTACCGGCGAAAGCTATCTTCCTTCAGAAAGATACAGTAACTTTGCGCTGTTGTTGGCCACAATGTACAAAGGGCAGACGCAAGTATTCATACAGAATACACTGAAAAACATCTTTGACCTTGTACAAGGCGCGAAAGAGGCTACCCTTTTTGAAGAGCCTGACAACACGCCGCGCACACTGGTGGAAGCCGTGAACGAAACGATGAACGGCCTTAGTGACGAATTATTGTTAAACGAAAACTTTGCATACAATGGACAACGGAGAAATAATGTATTGGCTGGCGGTAGTGCAGCAGGCCAACAAGGGAGACAAGGAAGCACACGAGATGATCCGTCAGGAGGACGAACTGAGGGCGGAACAGGGATTGCCGCCGATAATAGAGGAACTGAAGGCGGTGTCGGGCAGGAAGAAGTAGAGCGACGAGAAGCAGATTTGGCCTCTCGTGTGCAGGTAAATGACGATGACTGGCAAGAGGGAAACGGCGAAAGGCCGACCTATAAACGGAGTATCATCATTGACGGTACACACACTGCCACGCAGATAGATGAGCCTGACGAGAACGGACATTATACCGGCTCCTATTTCGAGTTCGACAACAAACGGTTTGGCGACATTGCCGAGATTGTCGATTACATAGACAACAGTAATACCCTTGCCACGAAAATTGCACAAGCAGAGGCGGAAACCGAACAAAACCCAACAGAAGCACAGAAAGAAGCCGGGAACTACAAGAAAGGCCATGTGCGCATCGGTCAGTTCAACATCACAGTCGAGAACCCGAAAGGAAGTATGCGTCGCGGCACGGATGCAAACGGCAATCCGTGGGAAACTACCATGCAGAACACCTACGGTTACATCCGTGGTACAGAGGGCGTGGACGGCGACCATATCGACGTCTTCCTGACTAACGACATAGACGGATGGAACGGACGCAGGGTGTATGTGGTGGACCAGTACAACGAAGACGGCACGTTTGACGAACACAAGGTAATGCTCGGCTTCAACGATGAGGACGACGCACGCAATGCCTACTTCGCCAATTACAGTGATGATTGGGCGGACAAGCGGAAAATCGTCATGACCTCCGCAAACTTGGAGGACTTTGAGAAGTGGATAAACAGCAGCCATCGCAAGACCAAGCCGTTTGCGGAGTATAAGAGCGTGCCCGCCGGTGAAACAAAAGCTATCAGCCCGACAGACCGAATAGCCGAGATAGACACTCAAATGGCCGACTTGAAGAAACAGGCGGATGAAGCACACGGGCGCAGCGACATCTTTGAGGAAGCACGCCTTATCAGTGAAAGCAACGACTTGTATGCCGAACGCCGCCGACTGGTGCAGGAAATGCAACCGTCGCAAACGGAGGAAGAAAGCAATGAACAGCCGCAGGAGCAACCGGGACAGACAGATGACCGTTATACCGTAGAACAACGCTACCACAAGAAGAAAGACACGTACATCTATGCCGTGAAGTTCACGGAGCAAATGCCCCGCGAGCAATTCCTGTCGTTGAAGAAGCGCGTCAAGGACTTTGGCGGCTACTATTCGTCATACGGCAAAGGAGGCTTCATTTTCGAGAGGGAAGAAGCCGGACGGAAGTTTGCCGAAGCCGTGCTTGACCCCAGCGGCGAGAAGCTGGACGACAACAAGCCGTTGTCGCTGTCCGATATGCAGCAGAGCAGTGAGCCGGTGATGCGTCAGGTTGACGTTGAGGGATTGATGCAGGCTATCAGTCAAAACGGAGAAGCCAAGTTGAGCGACCATTTTGTTGTGGGCCGTCCCGGACTTACTGAAAAGGCAACGAGCCGGCAATCAGATAACACGGCGCAGGAAACAGGACAACAGCCCCAACAATCGGACGACAACGGTTACGGAGCGAACAACAAGCTCGTGAGCCGCGACAGGTACGAGGAGCTGAAAAAGCGTATGCGTCAGAAATTAGGCGGTCAGCTCAACATGGGCATTGACCCCGAAATACTGGCAATCGGCACGGAAATGGCAGCGTACCATATTGAGGCCGGTGCCCGTAAGTTTGCCGACTATGCCCGGCACATGATAGACGACCTTGGCGACGCTATCCGTCCCTACCTCAAATCATTCTACAACGGAGTAAGAGACCTTCCCGAAGTGCAGGAAGCCGGATATGTGGACGAAATGACACCCTACGATGAAGTGCGCACGTTTGACGTGGCCAACTTCGACAAGGGACAAGGCGATGCAATGGCCACGGCTGAAATGGTAGTAGCCGAACAAGAGGCACAGGCCGGAGCCGACACAGCCAAAGAACAACTCATAAACCAACGTAACAAACAAAGGAGACAAGAAGATGAACAAAGAACAGCAGATACGGAAGCTGTTGCAGGCCAAGCAGAGGCTGCTGCAAGCAAGGCAGAAAGCGACATCGAAGCTGCAACAAATGAGAAGCAAGTAAATGGAACGGTTGAAGAAATAGACCGCCAGCTCGACAAGGTGAACGAACAGCTTGCCTTGCTCGGTTATTACGAGGCCGACCAAGTGGAAGGCGACTTCAACGAGGCATACGGCTATATGCGCAATGCCGAGAAGAAAGCCGTGAAAGATGCGAATAACCTTGCCAACCGCCTTGTCAAAGACATCGGCATTGACCCGAAAACCATCGTTGACAAGACAGGGAAACGTCGCAGGAGCATTGCAACAGCTAACATTGCGCCCATCGGTGGAGACATCAGCATACATCTTCCGCTCGGAGACAAGCGTGAACTGTACATCAGCATCCAGTTAGATAAACAGGACGGAGACAACTTGAAAGTTACAGGCGGTATGCTGCGCATAGAGAACCCGAACCCTGAACGCGGCGAGGAAAGATACTTATCGTTCAACAATTTCTTTGCGGAGGATGAGACTTACCCGTCATTGCTTCGTATGGTTCAACAACTCGTGAAGCGTTATGCTCCCGACTTTGTGCCAGTAAGCAACGCACAGCAGGAAGCCTCTACAAAGAGTGGGAAGAAGCCGGCCAAGCGTCAGAAGAAACAGGACGAGTCGAAGATTGCAGACCTTTTCAGCGCACAGGAAGAAAATGCAGTTGAAAATCAGGAGAATTCACCGTTCAAAAAAGGTGATGCAGTTGTCTATAAGGGCAAACCTGCCACAGTTTATGACATTGAGGACAACGGACGGCTTGTGCTTGATACCGGGCTGGCACCGGTACTTTATGAAAGTGCCGACCCGAAAGAGGTAAAACCTGCAAATACAGCAACTCATAATGCAGAAAATACGGAAATAAACCGTATATTTGCTAATGCAGTCAAAACCGATATGCTTGCCGCACTTGACAGCGGCACAAAGCCGTACAGGAGCATACTTGATTTGCGCAAACGTGCGGCAGCTTTGGGCATGGAGGTTGACAATGACGGCAGGACAGACATCCTGCTGCAAGAACTTGTCGAAGACGGTTTAGTCAGAGCCGCACGCGAAGTAGTGGAACAGCACGGACGAGACAGCAGAGAGTCGTATGACCTTATCTGCAAGCTATATGATATGCAGCCCACCATTGCCGCACGGAGCAGCAACCGTATAAAGATGCAGCAATACTCCACCCCATTGCCAATGGCATGGAACGCGGCGCATTTTGCAATGAGCGGCAAGAAAAACGGGAAGGTATTGGAGCCGACAGCCGGTAACGGTATGCTTGTGTTCGCAGTTCCTGCCAATCAAGTATACGTCAACGAGCTTGACGAGACGAGACTGGACAATCTTCGCGAGCAAGGTTTTGCACAAGTTACCCAGCAGGATGCGACCGAGCCGTTCGAGGGAGGTCAACAATATGATGTTATTATTGCCAACCCACCGTTCGGCAAGCGTGATGAAGTGGAGTATGACGGAAAGATGATACCCGGCCTTGACCCACAGATTACGCTCAATGCCCTTGCAAGCATGAAAGACAACGGCAAGGCCGCTATCATCATAGGTGGAAACATGGAGTACGGGAACAATGGCGGACTGAAAAGCATGAAGCCGTTTTTCACATACCTGTATGACCACTACAACGTGAAAGGCGTTGTTGACATGGACGGAAAGCTGTATTCCAAGCAGGGTACGACGTTCCCAACCCGAATGATATTGATTGCCGGACGCAGGAGCGACGAGGAACGTGCCCAAACAGCAGTTTATCCGCCTGTTGAAAGCAAGGCTATACGCAAGGCAGATAGTTTTGACGACTTGTATGACATAATAGATGAAGTAATCAACTCAAAGGAAAAGACAAATGGAACAGAAATTCTACGTAGCCAGCAAGGGCAACTCGTATCTGTCGCTGACCAACCATCCCGGAACACTGACGGAACAGGACATAGTGGGCAATCTCGAAAGAATGATGACACTGGACACGGACAGCGAGGAACTGCACATTCAACCGAGAGCAATTCTGGAAGAAGCCAGCAGGTTTTATCACGAGAACATAGAACGGATACTGGAAATGGCGAAACCCGGCGAGGAGCTGGTGGAAATACCGAAGGAGGAAGCCGAGGAATATCAGAGCCTGACGTTCAGCGAGTGGGAACAGTGGGAGTTTCCACGGAACGAGTGGGATTAGGAGAAACAAGAACCGAACAACCGAAGAAGCGAACCCTTACTGAAGAAAAGAGTGCATACAGACCGCATAACAGTGCTTTTTCATTGCAAAGCGTTGCCCCTGCCGCAATGGTAGAGGCAATGGATAATGTACTCTCACAGATTGAGGCTGGAAACGGAAACATTGACGAATTTGTAAGAAAAGAGCTTGGATATGACACGATAGAGGAAACGCATCAGGCACTTGCCGCAGAACAGGTTGACAGCGTGGCTATGGCCATCTATCAGATGAAGAAAGGACAGGCACTTATCATAGGCGACCAAACCGGCGTTGGAAAGGGGCGACAAATGGCCGCACTCATCAGCTGGGCAGTGAAACGTGGCGAGAAGCCGATATTCATTACGCAAAAGGCGGATTTATTCTCCGACATCTACCGAGATTTGGTAGACATAGGCAGTGGCGACCTTGTGCCGTTCATCTTCAATTCGGACGGTGCTATGGTTGACAGCAATGGAAATACCGTACACAAGCCTCTATCATCCAAAGAAATGGCAAAAGTGTTTGCCGCAGGTCAATTGCCTGATGAATATGACTTTGCCGTGCTTACCTATTCACAAGTAAATACAGGTGACGAGGTAAGTCAAAAAGAAGCTGAGGAAGCGGCAAAGAAACGCGGTGGGCGGACAAAGAAAAGCAAGGCTTCAAAGGACGGGAAAGCCACACCAAAGGCCACATTCCTGCGTGCCATCGCCGAGGACAACTATCTGTTCCTTGATGAGAGCCACACGGCGGCAGGAACGAGCAATACAGGCGTATACCTGCAAAGCATTTTACGCAGCGCAAAAGCGGCCACTTTCGCAAGTGCCACTTTCGCCAAGCGTCCTGACACCATGCCCCTGTACGCCATCCGCACTGCCATGAGCCAAGCCAAGGTAGAGCCTGACAAGCTGATTGGCATCATTGAGAAAGGCGGTGTGACCTTACAGGAGATTATGAGCCGCGAACTGACCAATGCCGGGCAGATGGTGCGCCGTGAACGCGACATGAGTGATGTTGTGACAGACTGGAAAACCATAAACGACCCGGCAACCGTAAAGCGTGCGCGTGAGAACTACGACCGCACGATTGCCGCATTTAACGCCATCATCAAGTTTCAAGAGGATTATGTCAAACCGATGGTTGATGCGATGGACAAAGAGCTTGCTGTCATGGCAGAAAGTGCCGGAATTAAGAGAGGTACAGACAAAATGGGCGTAGAAAATGTGCCTTTTGCCAGCAAGACCTACAATTATACCAAGCAACTCATGCTTGCCCTCAAAGTAGATGCTATAGCCAATGAAGTTGACGCAGAAATAAAGGCTGGGAGACACCCCGTAATTGCGTTGGAAAGTACGATGGAAAGCAGTATCAAGGACTATTCCGCAGGGGAAATAATTTCAGAACCAACTTTCAGTGCAAGCCTTTTAAGGGGACTTGATACCGTGATGCAATACACAATCAAGGATGAGAACGGTAAAGAGCAACATGCACGATACACTCCCAAGCAGTTGGGCGAAGCCGGAGAAAAGGCATATTATGAATTGCAGGACTTCATCCGCAAGAGTACCAGTGATATTTTTATCAGTCCGCTTGACGCTATCATTGAACGGTTGCACGAAATGGGTTATAAAGTCGGCGAACTTACAGGCCGCAATATGTACGTGGAGCGTGACGATGACGGACGTGTTGTCGTGAGACGCAGGACAGACAAGGACAAGAAGAGGATGCAACGCGAGTTCAACAGCGGCGAACTTGACGTGCTTATCCTTAACAAGTCCGCCTCTACCGGTATCAGCCTGCACGCATCGGAAAAATTCAGCGACCAGCGTCAGCGGACGATGATTATCGCACAGCCGTTGAGCGACATCAACGACTATATGCAGATGATCGGGCGCATTGACCGCACAGGACAAGTACACAGAGGTTATTACATCAACCTCGGTCTGCCTGTACCGGCTGAAAACCGTTTCCTGATGATGTTGTCCACTAAGCTGAAATCACTGAACGCCAACACGACCACATCGCAGGACAGTGAAAGCAACGATGTGGAAGCTCCCGACCTGCTGAATAAATATGGAAGCCAAGTCGTAGTGGAATACCTGCGTGACAATCCTGAAATCTACGAGAAAATGGGTGGTCCATTGAAAAAGGCAGGACAAGGTGGAGGGCGTGTGCAAACCAATGAGCTTGACGAGTATAAGCCGCAAGAGGATGATGCGCGTAAGATAACCGGCTATGTGGCGTTGCTGACCACCAAAGAACAGGAAGAGTTCTATGATGATGTAGTAAGACGGTACAATGAACTCATAAAGTACCTGAATGACACGGGAAACAATGACTTGAAGATTACCGTCATGCCGCTTCGTGCCAAGACTTTGAATAAGCGTGTGTCATCTGAAGGCATAGACCCGACCGGCACCAACCCGTTTGCACGGAATTCATACGTTGAACAGGTTGAAATGGATGTATTGCGCAAACCGATGAAAGCAGCTGAAATACGCAAGACCATCGAACAAGTGAACAAAGGAAAACGCCCAGAAGATTATATACGCCAAGTCATCGCCACCATTGAAAAAGAGGACGAGGCAAGAATTGCCGCCGAGGAAGCCCGTTATGAGCGGTCAAAGGTAAGGGCGCAGGAAGATATTGCCAAGCAGACCGAGAAAATAAACCGCCAGCAGAAACGTACCGCCGAAGAGAAGCAAGCCGCCATTGCAGATTACGTGAGAGAGACCAATGAGAATGTGGAAACCAAACACAACGACAACATAGTGCGCCTCAATACGAACAGCGATATGCTGAAACAGCGTCTGCACATGTTTGAAGTCGGGAAGTCGTACCTCATGCCTGACAATCTTGAAAGCATGGTGTTCGATTTTTCCACGCCTGCCATATTCTGCGGCTACAAAGCAAAGGACAGCAAGATAACCGCCTCGACCACGCTTGCCGTATTTGCCACTCTTGACGGGCGAAGGCGTATGGAAATCAAGTTGTCGCAGCCCGAAGCGTTACGAAGCATTTACAAGACGACCAACGATAATTGGGATGCGGCACGTTCCACCACGCTTGAGAACTGGGACAGCCAAATACCGACAGGAACACGGAAGACGGGTTTCATCATGACGGGAAACATCCTTCAGGCCATTGCGGATACGCAAGACGAACATGGAGGTTACCCCGGCCAGCTTATCAGCTACACCGATATTGACGGGAATGTGCATGACGGTATATTGATGCCGGATAAGTGGAATACATCCATGCTGAAAACAAGCGGTGCGCCAATCATCAGCCGCTTGAAACAGATAAAGGATTATATGCCCGTTACCAGTCATGACGGCAAGGTGGATATTACAGGTAGCAGCTGGGCGAAAGTGTACTATCTGACCGTACCAAAGACCAAGAAAGACGGAGCCATTTACTACGAAAACAAGGCATTGCTCCGTGCCGTTAATGGCAGCAACTTCTATCCCTACCGTGGAAAGTTGCGTGCGGACATTCCGGAAGAAAATATTGAACGTGTAGTAAGGGAGTTGTCGAAACTTGGTGTAAAGGTAAAGGAAGAAACCAACGAGGATGATGCGTTATACAGGCTTGACGATTATACGACTAATGAGGAAGAAGCCAATGATTTGTTCCGGGTTGTGGATGATGCAAGCGAAATAACGCGGTTGAATAGTGAACCGACTGTAAAGGTGTACCGTGCCATGTCGTTGGTGGACGGCAAACTGTATCCTCCCATGTCGAAGAAGATAGGCACAGGAAGCAACAGGATAAGTCAAGCTCCCTCGGAGTTCGGCCAATGGGAAGTATCGGACGAACGCCCTGAGCTTGTGGAGAAAGAGGGAACACACAAGAACCACATTTACATTGTAAAAGACAACGGCAAAGGCTTGTGGGTGGCATACAATCCGTATTTCCATACTTCACGCAATCCACTTAATGACCAGTTCGCAGAAGCCTATCAACGTCCCAACCTTGTAACTGTTGAGGTAGAAGTGCCCGAAAGCGAACTGACAAGCGGCTATCAGGCAGAGGGAGCTAAAGACCCTGTTGGAGAAACGAAATGGAACGCAGGTCCGGTTAACCGCCAACTTAGCGGCGACAAGAAACGCAAAGTAATCCTTTCGAGATGGATGCGCCCTGTACGCATTGTTCCTGACAGTGAGGTGGCGCAGCGCATCGCCGAACTTATCGAAGGAGAGAATGTTGCCATACCTGACAATACAGTTACTCCGTCATTGCTTGAAGAATTGAAGAAGCTCGGTGTGAAGATTGTAGACGGTATTAGCAAGGGACGCAAGAAAGCCACCGCCATGATGAGAGGTGGCAACGGTGCATTGACCGATAACGAGCTTAGCTATGAGAATGACCCGGTGGCAAAGATGACAGGTCGCTCTACACGCACGGCAGCACAGCGCAGGGCATTTGCAGAAAGGGAACGTCAGCGCATGGTGAATGCCGTGCAGAAGTTGGCAGAGACGCTGCATCTTGACAATGTGGACATCGTTACCGATGCAAGTACGCTGCAAGGCAAACGTGCAAAGGCCAAGGGTTTCTATTCGCGAGGAACTGGCAGAATAACGATTGTAATACCGAACCATACGAGCGTGTACGATGTGGAACAGACGCTGCTGCATGAAGCCGTGGCACATTACGGACTGCGACAACTGTTTGGCGAACACTTCGACACGTTCCTTGACAACGTGTTCCAAAATGCAGATAAGGACGTTCGCCGCCGCATTACAGAACTGGCAAGAGAACGCAACTGGGATTTCCGAACGGCCACCGAGGAATACCTTGCATCGTTGGCAGAAAACACCAACTTCGATAATACCGATGCAAGCTGGTGGCAGAAGATAAAAGAACTGTTCCTGCGAATGCTGCACAAGATAGGCTTTGAGAACTTTTCAGGCGTAACCTTGTCGGACAACGAGTTGCGCTACATACTTTGGCGAAGCTACGAGAACCTTGCAGAACCGGGCAGATACCGCAGCATATTGGGAGAAGCCGAAGATGTGGCCAAGCAGAACGAACTGAAAGTAGGCAACTATGCTATCCAAGAGCAAACCGATAGTCGTGCAGCTGATAACGAGCTGTATAGGGATGGCGACCCCGAAGTACACGAGCGAGCATTGGCTCGCGACAGATACGAGCAGCGAGTGAAACGCGGAGTGTACCAAATGCAGGAAGCCTTGCAAGACAGTATGCTCGGATTGCGTGAAGCGATGGAAGCCATACTCAAAGGAGAGGGCAAGAAGAAAGTACGCATAGAAGACGTGGACGGCTTCGAGAATGCTTATTTGGGCGAAAACAGGCTTTCCTCGGTGAACAAAGCTGAGGCTGACGCCTTCGCACACACTTTGTTCAAACCTTTGCTTGACGAGGTGGGCAAACTTGCTCCTACCAAAGAGGCACGAGAAGAACTGACCGACTACATGATGGCCAAACACGGGCTGGAGCGCAATCGGGTGATGCGCCAACGTGAGAAAGACAAGCTGATTGACGCTTCCGAACTTTCAAAGGACAAGCCGCAGCCACCCACCGAAAATGATGATGACTACGACCTGAAAATGGATGCGTACAACAAGGCTGTGGAGGATTGGAACAATCAGGTAGAAGCAGAATTGGGTGATAAGTTCGAGGCCATTGACCAGAGGGATTTTGCCGGACTGACCGCACTTACCGATACCGACAACGTAGCTGATGCGGAAGCTGAGGCACGGATAATGGTTGAGGACTATGAGAGCGGCCATAATACTGACACGCTTTGGGAACGCACCAACGCTGTGAGCGATGCGACGCTATCCAAGCTGTACGAGAGCGGCATGATGTCAAAGGCGACTTACGACAATATCCGCTCCATGTACGATTACTACATTCCGCTTCGTGGCTTCGACGAAAAGACCGGCGAGGAAGCATACGCCTACCTGAACAGCAAGAACAGTGCGTTCAATGCCCCGATAAAGACAGCTAAAGGACGTAAGTCTAAAGCGGACGATCCGTTTGCCTACCTGCAAAGCATGGCGGAAAGTGCCATCGTGCAGGGCAACCGCAATAAATTAGTGAAACAGAAGTTCCTGAACTTCGTGCTGAACCATCCGAGCGACCTCGCCAGCGTAAGCGACCTTTGGCTGGAGTATGACAAAACTCTTAAAGAGTGGAATCCTGTATTTCCTAACAACATAGAAAGCGACGACACGCCCGAAGAAGTTGAACGGAAGATGCAGGACTTCGAGGATAAAATGAAAGAGCTTGCCGAACAGGAGCCTGACCGATACAAACATGGGAAAGATGCAATCAACATACCGTACCGTGTTGTGGAAAGCAGAGACTTACACCAGCATCAGGTAGTTGTGAAGCGCAACGGACGTGATTATGTAATCACCATAAACGGTAATCCGAGAGCGGCGCAAGCCCTGAACGGACAGACAAATCCCGATAACGATATGTCGGGCGCAATAGGCGCAATACTTAAAGCCGGTGAAAGGATAAACCGTGAATTGAGCGCATTATATACTACACGCAACCCGGACTTCGTTGTCTCCAACTTCATACGAGATATGCTGTACGCCAACAGTATGGTATGGATAAAGGAAAGCCCGAACTACGCTTTACGCTATCATCGTAATTTCGCAAAGGTAAACCCAGTGAGAATGAAGATATTGCTTGCCAAATACAGAAAGAACACGCTCGACATGAATAATGACACGGAACGTATGTTCAAGCAATTCATGATGAACGGCGGAGAGACCGGCTATGCCAATATCCGGGACATTGACAAGCGCAAGAACGATATTCGCCGGGAATTGAGGAAAGCCAACGGCAGATTGCCCATCCGTAAAGCCTGGGATTTGTTGTCAGAAAGGTTTGACGAGGTGAACAGAGCCGTCGAGAACTGCGCCCGTTTTGCCGTGTTCATGACTTCGCGAGAAATGGGCAGGACTATCGACCGGGCTGTTTACGATGCAAAGGACATAAGTGTGAACTTCAACAAGAAAGGCAGCGGTGCAAAGTTCATGGGAGCCACCGGGCAGACCAAGTTAGGCAATGCCAGTGCGTTCATGTCAGGACTCGGAAGAAGCGGCTTTGTATTTTGGAACGCTGCCATACAAGGCACGGCAAACTTCGGACGGCAAGCAAAGCGTCATCCTGCAAAAGCACTTACCAGTGTAGCCGCGATGTTCCTGCTCGGTGCAATCGTAGCTTCACTTGGTTATGGTGATGACGATGAGGACGACAAGAACAGCTACTGGAACTTGCCCGAATACGTAAGGAGAAGCAACCTGTTGTTCCGTGCAGGTGGCCAATGGATAAGCATACCGTTGCCTGTGGAATACAGAGCCGTGTACGGACTTGGCGAGCTTATGACCAGCACGTTGAGCGGAAAGGAACACTTTACGGACGGAGAGCTGGCAGGCAAGATAGCCGGACAGGTAAGCCAGTTGTTGCCGCTTGACTTCATGGAGGGAGGAGGAGGCTTCAAGGCTTTCATTCCGAGTTCCATCAAGCCGTTTGCCGAGGCTTACGGCTACAAAAAGAGCTGGACAGGGCTTCCTCTGTATAAAGATACTCCTTATAACAAGGATATGCCCGAATGGACGAAAGCCTACAAGAGTGCGAACAAATACCTCGTGGACTTGTCAGAAACACTCAATGAAATGTCCGGCGGCGACCAATACACGAAAGGAGCTGTTGATTTTAACCCAGCACAGGTGGAATACGTACTGAACGGTTATTTCGGCGGCATTGCTAATACGATAAACCGCATGACCAAAATGGGTGAAACCCTTATTGGCCAACGTGAGTATGACCCAAACAGTTTCCTTGTGCTTAACCGTATCCTGAAAAACGGTGATGAACGAACGGAATACAAGGCTATCAACAACGAGTATTTCAGACTGAAAGAAGAGCATGACAAATTAAGAACCCGGATGAGGAACTACGAGCGTGATACCGACAACGGCATTTTCGACTATGCAGAGAAGATAGATTTTCTCTATAACTCGCCTGAATATGAACGGTACGAGATATTCGAGAGCTACCGGCCTGACATAGACGATTTGTACAATATGTTGAAAGAGGCCAACTCATACGGAGACAAAGATGAAATTAAAGACATCGAGGCGCAGTTGAACGAGTTGAAGAAGATGATGATAAGCGATATGAACAAGACCCGTAAATAGTTAAACAATCTATGACACCCGGAATGCCTACCTTTGTATATGACGTTCCGGGCGTCATTAAAACAGAAATGATATGCAACCTATTACCACAAAACAAAAGTATAAGCTGCTTCCGATGAGCCATATTACGCCAAAGCGCGATAATACGGAAATTGATACCGTAGCATTCTCTCAAAAGCATTTCGGCGACCGCAAGGCATTTGACGTGCTTATGGAAGCGCAGCACTACTGGAACCAAATGGACGATTTCCGGCGCGACAGGGAGCGTAACAAGCGTTACACCTACGGTTTCCAGTGGGACGACATCATCTGCGTGGACGGGAAGAAGATGAGCGAGGAGGATTACATCAAGGCACAGGGCAACGTGCCTCTGAAAAACAACCTCATCCGTCGGCTCGTGAGAAACGTGCTTGGCGTGTACCGCAGCCAGCTGAAAGAACCGACCTGCACGGCACGCGACAGGGACGAACAGAAACTGGGCGAGACGATGAGCACCATCCTGCAATGCAACATGCAGCTTAACCGCATGAACGAGGTGAACGCCCGCTCAATGGAAGAGTTCCTGATAAGCGGCTTCATCGTACACCGCAAGAGCTACGGATGGAGAAACGGCAAGGAGGACTGCTGGACGGACTATGTGCAGCCCAACAATTTCTTTATCGACAACAATATGCGTGATTTCCGAGGCTGGGACGTAACGTGCCTCGGAGAAGTGCATGACGTGAGCTTTGGCCAGCTGTGCGAACAATTTGCCCACACGCCGCAAGAATACCGCCGCCTTAAAGAAATATACAAGTGGGCGGCACGCAGGGAATACATTGCCAGCTATGCCGAGCGTTTCGGTTACAGCCGTTTGGAAAACTACGACTTCCTGCTGACCAGCGAGCCGGGACGTTGCCGCGTCATCGAAGTGTGGCGCAAGGAACAGAAGCCGCGCTACCGCTGCCACGACTACCAAAACGGCGACATATTCAAGATAGAAGTATCAGACTACGAGGAACAAGTTGCTCAGGTGAACCGCGAACGTATGCAGATGGCCAAAGAAGCCGGTATGCCTGATGATGAAGTCCCACTGATAAAGGCCACGTGGTTTGTAGATGACTACTGGTACTTCTACTATCTCTCCCCATTCGGAGACATCCTGCGTGAGGGAGAGACACCGTTTGAGCATGGCAGTCACCCTTACGTTTTCAAGGCATACCCGTTCATTGACGGGGAGATACACTCATTCGTGGCAGACGTAATAGACCAGCAACGTTATACCAACCGCCTGATAACCCTTTATGACTGGATTATGCGTGCTTCGGCCAAAGGTGTGCTGCTCATGCCGGAGGACTGTTTGCCCGACCGTGTAAGTATGGAGGACATTGCCGAAAGCTGGGCAGAGTTCAACGGTATCATTGTCTATAAACCGTCACCGAGCAGACAGATACCGCAGCAGGTGGCCAACAACTCCACGAACATCGGCATCACAGAACTGCTCAACCTGCAACTGAAATTCTTTGAGGACATCAGCGGCGTGAACGGCGCACTGCAAGGCAAGCCCGGCTTTTCCGGTCAGAGCGCGGCCATGTATAACCAACAGGTGCAGAACTCAACCATGGCCTTATTAGACATGCTGGAATGTTTCAGCCAGTTCACGATAGACGGAGCGTATAAGGACGTGAAGAACATGCAGCAATTCTACGACACCAAGCGCGTGTTCAACATTGCCGGGAAAAGCGGCGCACAGATAGAGTACGACCCGAAGAAGATACGTGATGTAGAGTTTGACCTGTCCATCACCGAAAGCACCTCCACACCGGCCTACCGCCAACTTGCCAACGACTGGCTCATGCAACTGTGGCAGGCGCAGGCCATCAGCGTAGAACAGCTGCTGGAGTTCGGCGACTTCCCGTTTGCCGACGAGCTACTGCAAAGTATCAAGTCGCAAAAGGAACAGATAGAGCAAGGCGGAATGCCGGAGGCCATATCGCCACAACTCATGCAACAGGCACAACAAGGCGCAAACATGCAAGCAGTAAACATGCTGCATAACGCAATGGTGGCATAAATGGTTGTACTACCTTTGTATCAGTACAAAATCAAAAAATAAGTATAAAGTTATGGATAAAAAAACAATTTGCATTGACTTCGACGGCGTAATCCACGATTACAGCAAGGGCTTTCAAGGTGCTGATGAATTCGGTCAGATGATACCGAACGCAGATGCCGGCACGTCCGTTTTGAAACAGAAAGGCTGGACAATCATCATCTTCACCACGAGGAAGAAAACGGACAAGTTGGAGAAATGGCTGAAAGACCACAACATTACTTACGACTACATCAATGAAAACCCCAACCAGCCCGAAAACACAAGCGGCAAACTGATAGCCGACGTGTACCTTGATGACAGAGGTATTTGTTTCAGAGGAGTTTGGGACCAGTGGCTCGTGAGAGAAATACTCGATTTCGAGCCGTGGGAAGAACGCAGGAAAAAGGAAATTGAACAATTAGCCAACTTCGGGAAAACGGAGGATAGCATTTGGGAGCGAGGCAATGAGAAGAGAATAAAAGCAGATACCTCAAGTTGGTAACATAAACAAACACAATCATTCCTTTTGGCCAAAAAGCACCCCTCACATGATTATGGGTATGCCATTCCCAAACGGATTATAAAAAGGCGGACAGCACAACAAATGATGCGTCCGCCTTTATTCATCTGATTTTCTTAGGACGTTTTATCTTCTTACCGCCGTTTCCAACTACCTGATAAGTTACGAGCGGGTCACCAGTCAGCGTCTGAACGCCGTCCAAGTTCTGTTTACTTTTGACTGCGTACTTCATGGTGTTTCTTCTTTTTATGGTTTCTGATGCACCCGGCATACCAGCTGTAATACTGCTGCCGTTTAAAGTTCTCCACTTCAGGTACAATGCCGCACGTTCCGTTACGATAGGGCGTGAAGTAGAAACACTCCTTTTCGAGGTCGCGCACGTGTGCCTCATAGGAGATATACCCTTTCTGTTTGAGCTTGCGGAAGTTGAACCTATCCATGATGATAAGTTTACCCTTGCTCCCCGAAAGAGGCATTACATAATAACGCTCACCAGTCTGACTGTGTGCGTCCTTGGCTTTCTTTACCGCCTCACGCAACCGGAGGCTTGCCTTCAATTTCTGAAATACGTTCATAACAAATCCGTTTTTAGTTTATATTGTCGCTGCTGAAACAGCATTTTTCTTCTTCACCAACATACGTTTCGTGCGTTTCACGAATTTGGGCAGTTCCATTTCGTAGAAACAGATATGCAGCCCTATGGCACGTGTCATAAGCAGGTCGTCGTGCTTGCCGATAATCGCGCCGTATGCGCCGTTAGGCTTCTTCTCGTAAGTAAGGTATTCGTCCAGACAACGCGCGTCTCGCTCCACATACAAATTTTCACGGATGACCTTTACCAGCGTGGATATGACCATCGGCTTTGTGGCCACATTGGTATGGAAGCCGTATTTGGTGGGCAGGCCTTGCAGAATGTCCTCTTCCGACTGTTTCCGTGCATAGAGGTTGGGATAGACACCCTTAATCTGATTAAGGATGAACTGCGACTGGTCCCCATCCACATCACGTTCCTTGTCGTGCGTTTCGAGTGTATTGCTTTCGATGACGAGCAGGGAGTTGTCGTAGAACGCCGCAATCTGCGCCGCTTTCCACGCCAGCAAGTCTATGTCGCAATGCCCGTACCACTGCGCCACGACAGCCGGTCTGCCCCCTTCAGCCATGAAAAGACGGTCGAACACGACGATGACAGACCAGTCGGCCTTTGATGAACGTCCGCCCACATCGACAACCGTCAGATAGCGGTTGGTTACTTTCTCGTCCTCGTCTATCTCCGGCTTCTCCCATATCCACAACACACCCTGCCTGTCCTCAACGAAGCGCAGGTTCTTGAGCGCGTTCTTGCCCTCGTCAGCATCGGCATACACATCCCCCACGAAACGCGGCTCTTTGCAGTATTTCTTGAATGCCTCCACCTTGTACTTGTCGAATACCATTGTGCCGGAATGCACAAACGCCTCCACGTCGTCGGAGGGGTATTCGGAAGCCATGGAAGCGTGTTCGTTATACTTGGCACGTTCCAGTATGTACCAGTGTATGGCTTCGAGCGTAGCCCCTTTCTCCCACAGCCACCAAAGATATTTCCCGCTTTCTTCGCGCGAAGAAGCCACATTATCGTTGTTTCGGTTGTCGTAAAGGCTTGCAGCAAAAGACAAGATGTCATCAACAGGCGTGGAATAAATCTCAATGTCAAACCAAGAAACGAACATTGCCTCAAACTGTGACTTGCCTTTGCTAGCCATGTCATACTCACGCTGGAAGAAATTGCCCGTACCGTTTGCCGTACTCTCATAGACAATCATCGTGTAAGGGCGGTAAAGCACGCCTGAACAGGCGGAGCGCACGATGTCATCCGGCTTTTTCCCTTCTGTGGCTTTCCACAAGCCCACCTCGGACAGATGCACAAGGTTGTAGTCACCGCCTCGGCAACTGTCGGGGCGTTCCGCCGTGCCGATTTTGATTTTACAGTTGCGTTGCGGCACTCGGTAAATGCTGCCTGACTTTCCCACGCCCACCAGCTTAGGCTCGTTCGCGTCGTAAGCCTCGCCCAACTTGTGCAGCATTTCAACCGGGTAAGCCTTAATCATTCGGTCGAACATATCCTTGATTTCGTCCGAGCCAGCACCCTGATGCGCGATGATGAGCGAGTTAAGGCCAACCTTGTGTACGAGCTGCAACCAAGCCATGTAAAGCTGTGATACGGTAGAGCCACCCCATTGGCGTGCCTTTAACAGCACTATGCGGATAGGCATTCCGGCCTTGCGCAACCTTTCAAGCCTTTCAACAAATCGTCGTTGCGGACGCGACAAACGGAAAAGAACATCCTCACCACCGCCCTTACACTTGATGTACACAAACACAGCCGCCCAAAAAGCAAAGTCGTAGCGGCAACGGATGCGAACAAACTGCTCAATGACTTTCAGTCGGTCTTCCTCCGTGTACTCCACATTCAGGTTGTCCGTCAGGAAAGCACGTACAGAGCCACACTCTACAATCTGCCTGACGAGCGGCACACGCAGCATTTCCACCGGAAGCCACTGCACAGAAATAGGAAAATCGTCGATGACAACTCTCTTCCTTTCGCCTACCGAACCTTCGCCACTTAGAGGGTCAAACTTGGCATAAATCTCCGCGTTACGCCTCTCGTTTTCCTTTATTATAGCCTGTATTGCTTCCTCCCTTGTCATGTCTTACGATTTATGGGCTTGTTCAACAACGCGGCGATGAAACCGAAGAGATAACAATACAGGTGCAGCCATGCGTTGGTGTTCGGGAAGAAAAAGCCCACGGCAATGTAGAACAGCATCCAGCACTGGAAATACCGCTTGCGAGCCACCTCGAACGAGATTGTCCCGAACAGCACATAGACCACGCCTGAAAGTCCTACTGTGGGATTATTGAAAGGCAGGAACGCGCCGAGCGTGTCAACAGGCATGGTAACGGCCACCGTGTAGGCAAAAAGCATACGCAGCAGCGATACCTTATAGATGAAAACCATTGACAGCAGACACCACGCATTGAGCAAGGCATGAAACAGATTTGCATGAAAAAACGGATACGCCAGTCGTGCAGACAAATGGCAATGCGAGTATATACCGACCGAATGCCAGTCGGCAACCTGCAAGAATGACAAGACCGTCACGAGCAACGCAATCACAATAGCCGCAACCTTTTCAACTTTTCCTGTACCCATTTCTTACGCGCTTTACAGACCATAATCTTTGCGCTCCCCGGCGTGAGATAGAATTTGGGAGCGGGACCAGCCACCACAATGCTGCAACACGCCCGAACGGTAAGTTCAGGACGTGCCTTGCGCATGGCAAGCACGCGCCGTAGGATTTCCTCGAACATCTCACGCTTCAAAGGACGCATACCCTTGATGGTTACTCCACGGAGCATGGCGTATATTACTTTGGTAGCCCTTATGTCGCTTACCCAAAAGCGGCGTGCCTCCATGTTCACGATAGCGGCATATACATCGGGCATACGGATATAGTCGCATGATGAAATATATTCGTCATACGCCCGCATGAGGTCTTGCATCCGTTCCTCCGCGTACTCCATAACCGCTCCGTGGTGCTTCATAAAAAGTTTCTTCTATGTTTCAAAGTTAACCATTGGTGCGTAAAAAGTTATACCGTTTGGATTTGTTTGTTCCCTTAAATTTGCAATGCGACAAAGAGCAAAACAATTAAAAATCAAGAATATGCCTGATAAATCAACAGTTAAGAGCAACCGGGAACGATACGCCGAGCGTATGAAGTCCAAATATCCCGACCGCGAATTTGCCGACGATGAAGCGTTATGGGGGCAAGTCAATGAAGATTACGACGGTTACGACAAGGAGATAGCCGGTTACAAGGAACGCGAGAAAGCGTTTTCCGACCTGTTCACGAGTGACCCACGTAGTGCCGCATTCCTTACCCAATGGCGGAAAGGCAAGAACCCTGCCGTAGCGTTGGTTGAGATGTTCGGTGATGACTTCGTTGAGGAACTGAAAGACCCGGCCAAGCAGGAAGAGCTTGCCGCCGCCAACAAGGAATACGCCGACCGTATAGCCAAGGAGAAGGAGTTTGACGAGCAATACCAAAAGAACATCTCCAAGACACTTGACACGCTCGAACAGATGCAGCAGAAAGACGGCTACAGCGATGACGACATAGACAAGGCGATGAGTTTTCTTGTCGGCATCATGAAAGACGGCATTGTAGGCAAGTTCACCCCCGAAAGCATAGAAATGGCCTTGCGTGCCATCAACCATGACGACGATGTGGCCACGGCAGCGCGTGAGGGAGAAGTGAGAGGACGCAACACACGCATTGAGGAAAAGCTGCATCGTGGCCAGCGCGGTGACGGTACAGCCAACCTTGACGGAAAGAACGGCGGACAGGGCGGAGCAAGACAAATGCCCGACCTCGGCGCACTGAACCGCTACGATGACGGAGGTCAGACCATTTGGGAGCGCGGAGGAGAGAAACGCAGACCGGCAAAATAATCCATAATTCACAATTCATAATTCACAATTAAAAACACAGAAAGATGAAGACGTTAAAGAAAAGTACAAGTTTTCTGTATCACATCATGCTGACGCTGTTGGCTGTTGTGATTGGCGCATCGAGCGGCGTGACGATGGCGACAGCCTCGGACTTGCCCGATGCAGGTAAGGTGAACGCAGGCGCAGACGGCGACGGAGGCAGCGACCCTACGGCGGGTATCGCCACCGAGACGCAAGGACGTGCGGACGGCGACCCGAATTTCTACATGGCGGACGTGGACAAGCGCATTGTCAAAATCCGCCCTATGGCAACGCCTATCGACCAAATCAGCCGATATGCGAAATCAAGCAGTTGCGACAGCTTCGAGGTGAAATATTACAGCGTAGGTACGCGAGAAATCAAGTGTACGACTACCGAAGCCGTAACGGCCATGTCGAGCGGTGCAAGCACCACATTGCCCGTGAGCGACACAAATATGTTCACATTGGACGACACTATCCGCGTGGTAGGTGTTAAAGGGGTTACCAACCCCGATACTGGACAGCCATACGAAGAAGGCGACAACGTGCCCGACCTCGTGCTGTGCGTATGCGGAAAAGATCCGTCGACCAACAAGCCTACCGTATATGCAGTAAACGGCGCGATGGACTCGTCAAGCAAGCAGCCGATATGGGTGCCGGCCATTCCGAAAGGCACAGTGTTGGTACGTATGGGAAAAGCGTGCGGCGAGCTTGACGTGCAGACGGGCCGCTTCAACAACATTCCTATGCCTGAAACACAGTACTGTCAGAACTTCATGATACAGATTGAGCAGTCAACATTTGACAAGATTGCCAAGAAAGAAGTAAACTGGGGCTTCTCCGACATCGAGGAGGACGGCATTTATGATATGCGTCTTGCTATGGAAAACAGCTATCTGTTCGGCGTGAAGAATAAAATCAAACACGTAAGTAAGGACGGTATGCTGACATGGTTCACCGGCGGCTTGTGGTACATGGCTGGAAAGGACATCGAAGTAGGTGTATGGAACGAGGAGAAACAATGTGCCGAGATTACTGACGAGAACCTTGTGGACATCACCAAAGACCTGTTCGTGGGCACTGGTATCGGAAATAAACGCAAAATCCTGTTCTGTGGTTCGGATATGCTTGCCGCTTTCTCTAAAATCAAGAGTGAGAAATTCCGCCTGAAAGACACTGTTGAAGTATGGAACCTGAAATTCAAGAGCTGGGACACCGACTTCGGCGAAGTGCTGACCATCCATCACGAACTGTTCGACATGAACGGCATGAGCGACTGCGGCTTTGCAATGGACCCGGAATATCTGTCGAAGAAAACCCACGTAAGCTGGGCACGCAATGTGCTTGACTTGCAGAAAGCCGGTATCCGCCGCACCGACGCTGTTGTCATTCAGGAGGTGAGCTGCCTGTACCTGCGCTATGCAAAGGCACACGCACGCATGAAACTCGCCCAAGCCCCCACGGGAGTAGGCGCATAAAGACAACCAATGACACCAACCGTTCAGGGAGGACACAAAAATCCTCCCTGAACAAATTATTCAAAACGTGAATATGAAAAAGCATTATAAATCAAAGACCGCGATAAGCATCAACGTGGTGCTGAAAAGCAAGAAAAGCATGCACATCGCGTTCACCGCCCAATCGGACGGGAGCAGCGTATATACGACCGACAACCCGGATGTGCAATACGCCCTTGAACACCACTACAAGTACGGCAAGCTGTTCAAGTTGGTAAGCACCGAGAGCGAGGCTGACATCAAAGCCAAGAAGGAAGCCGAGGAAGCTGCCGCCAATGAAAAGAAAGACGAGATACGAAAGGTGAGCGTGAGCGACCTCGCCGCGGCAAAAGACTTCCTTGCCGACACTTTCGGTATTAGCCGCACGTCGTTACGTTCGGAGAAAGCCATCATGGAAGCGGCCAAGGCGCACAACATTGAATTTGAGGGATTGGAAGAATGATAGTACAGGCAGAAGATATGGCAAAAGCCGTGCGCGTGGCGATAGACATGAACCACAACAGCACCCCGTTGCTGGCAGATGATGATTTGGACACGGTAAGTCTCGATGACATCATCTACGCCAAATTGGTTGACGCCGTGCGCATGGTGGAAATGGAAGCTCCGCTTAACCTGTTGGAGCAAGGCCACCAGTTCGGGGAAGCCGTGACGTGGGGAGAGGACGGCAAAGGATGGATATTGCTGCCCGACGACTTCATGCGGCTTGTCGTATTCAAGATGAGCGACTGGAGGCACAGCATATCGGAAGCCATTACGCAAGACGACCCAATCTATACCCGGCAGTTCTCAAAGTGGAAAGGCATTTGCGGCAATCCCGAAAAGCCTGTTGTAGCCATCGTGAACAGAGCCGAGGGGCAGGTGCTTGAATTCTTTTCCTGCAAAGACGACACAGCCACCGTTGACCAAGCCGTGTATGTTCCTCTGCCGAAAATAGACATTGACGGAGGCATAGACGTGAGCGAGAAATGCTACCGTGCTGCCGTATATCGTGCCGCAGCACTGGCATTGGCAAGCATAGGCGACCAGCTGTCAACCACGATGGTAGAACTTAGTAAATCACTGTTAGATTAAGAGTTATGAGCAGCATATACAACGAGAACATACAAGGCAACCTTTCGACAAGCCGCGACATCACCGCTGGCGGACACCTGAATGTACGTGGCAACTCCGTGTTCGGCCATAATGTAGTCATCAAAGGTTGGTTGGACGCAAAGAATATCAAAGGCCCGTGCAAAGGACTGCATGCCTCGTTGGACGCTCTAAAAGAAGCATATCCACGCCCCATGCCGGGTTGGTATGCACTTGTTGGAAACACATTGCCTGCCGACGTGTACCGTTCAGACGGTGGCAAATGGGTAGCGACAGGCGAGCAAGGCGGCGAAGTGAATTTGTATCTTGACCAGCTGGAGGAAGATGTAGCCAATCTTGACGATGATGTTAAAGACATACAGGAACTTATCGGTAACGGGCTGTTAGTACCCGGAAGCGTTGCGTTCAGTTCAACGGCAACAACAGTGACACTGACTTACAAATTGCGCAAACCTGACGGGACGGAAACGCCGTACAACGTGACCGTTCCCATTGTTACTGCAGAGAAGGCCGGTATGATGAGTGCGGCGGACAAACATGCGTTGACGAAAGCAGGAGAAGACATTATAGAGCTTGAAAAGTCAGTGTGGCCGCTTGGCGTGTTGCTCAATGCCACTCCGACCGTTGTAGAAGTCGGTGTAAGCACCAAAGTGGAACTTACGTGGAGCGTGACGCGGCGAGGAGGTGACGTTGCAGATGAGAGCGAAATGACGCTGAACGGTGAAGAAGTTTTTTCTACGGCAAAGGATGTTACCATCAATGAAAGTACGCCAAAGGCCCTGACCTACACACTGAAAGCAACCTACGAAGGAATGACTGAGAGCGCATCAAAACAGGTGAGCGTGGTATATCCGTCTTATTTCGGCAGCGTAGGCGCAGACTGGACACCCACGGAAACAACCGTCAGGGCATTAAGCAAATCCTTACAGACTTCACGGGCATCTACCCATACAGGCATAAACACCTCGAACGGAAAGATAGCCTACTGTTACCCAGCATCATTCGGTAAGTTGACCAGCGTAAAGGACGGCAACGGATATGAAGTGCTGGACAGCTACACGCTGTGGACTGTAAACGTTAATAGTGTGGAGTACAACTGTTATTTATTGACAACCCCCGTGACATCAAACGGTGTCACCCAAATATACAAATAAGGTATGGCAACAGGCGGAATACAACTTATAGACACATTCAAGTATTCGGGAAAGAAATTCCTCGATATGCGTCAAGGTATAACAGACCTGACTATGCTGAAAAGCATGGACGAGAACAGCATTCCCGATGGTTTTACTGCCTACGTTGCATCTGAAGATGCATACTATCAGTACAACGCCTCCTACGAGTACAATGAACAGACAGGACGTTGGCGTATCATACATGTAGGTCGGGAGATTGAGAACGATGAATTTCTCTATGCCATTTTGGATAAGGAAAATCATCTGTTATTCGGCATTAAGGCAGACGGCAAGCCGTATTTCCCGAAAAACGACATGTACAATGTAATACAGAATGAAGAATATCTGTATGCAGTGGTTGATGCTGAGAACAAGCTGCTCATAGGAATGCGTCATGACGGTGAAATTATTGAGGGAAAGATACCGCTCAAGACACGCCAGGAAATAGAGCATGTAAAGACGGAACTGAGCCGCAACGTGCTTGCCGTGGAAATGGACAGGGCCACTGGACGCATAATAGGCCATACAGGTAATGACAGCCGCATAAAGTCATGCGTGCAGGACAGAGTGACAGGTATAATAACGATAAACCAAGTAATAGAATAACAATATGGCAGAAAACAAATTGATAATAGGCAGCCTGCCCGTATTACGAGGTGCATACGATAGTGCTACAAACTACTACCGTGACAATCAGGTTACGATGTACGGAAGCACGTTTCAAAGCCTTGTTGATGAAAACGTGGGTTATCCGCCAGCGGAGTTGCGGGAGGACGGAAAGGTGTATGCCATTAATACGGACAAATGGATAATCGTGGCAAATGCCATTGATGCGTACAATGCTGGTGAAAGAATTGCTAATGCGGAAGCAAGAATTAAAGAGCTTGGCGAATATGCTGACAGTCCCGAGTTTATCCGTGTTTATACTGACGCTAACGGAAAGTTCCTTTGGGGAATAAGGGCTGACGGTACGGTTGAGTGGGCAAAGGGTGTTCCCACACCTGTGAAGGAAGCGTTGCGTGAGTTGGAAAGCAAAATAAACACCGATAACAACAGCAAGTTTGAAGAGATAGAGACGTCATTAGTTGCATTGCAGGATGCTGTAGACGTTATCAATGCGTCATTGAAACCGCTGACCGATACATTCAGCTTTCAGGACAGTCCCGAATTTGTGAACGTTGTCACCGACGCTGACGGCAAGGTGCTTTTCGGGCTGACAGCCGAGGGTAAGCCGTATTTCCCTAAGAACACAATGTACAGCGTTGAGAGCAACCAAGAGTTTTTGGCTGCATGGCTCGACAGTGCAGGGCACGTTCTGTTCGGACTGCGGACGGACGGCAGCACATACGTTGCAAAGGCGGACTTCCTTACAAAAATCGAGGAAATAACGAAACTGCTTGACGAGAACAGCATCAAGGACGAGGAAATAGCCGCACAAGTAAAACAATTACAAGACACATTCAGTATTGTCAGAAACGATGAGTGGCTTCATGCCGTTGTTGATGCAGAGGGTAAGTTGCTTTTCGGAATCAAGGCAGAGAACGGTGAAGTAGTAATGCCAAAGCAGGACACTTACAAGGTTATCAGAAACGATGAGTGGCTGGCCGCATGGCTGGACAGTCAGGACAGGATATTGTTCGGTGTTAAGGCTGACGGCACATTTTGGGCTGCAAAATCAAACTTTGCCGGAGGCGGAAACTATGATGAGCAGATAGCACAACTAAACGAGGAAATTCAGCAGCTTAAAGACCAAATCCAAGCTACTGCAAGTGATGTATTCTCTGTAATTGACGATGCAGAAGAAAGGCTTGCAGTTACAACTGATAAAGACGAAAGGATTATTTCTTACAGAGATAAGGACGGTGTGCTGCATGAGAAGAAAGGTGTTGACACCTCAAAATACTATCTGAACGGTGAGGAAAAAGACTTCACGGACAGAAGCGAGATTGCAGGTGAAGTAACCAAAGCCGCAGAGAACGGTGCGGTAAAGCTGGAGAATGTAGATGGCGTAAGCAACCACAATACTCCCAACCTGCTTATTGCATCTGAAATGCAAAAGACTTTTAATGACGGAACAAACAGCTTTACGCCGCCTAATGAGGGCTATGAAATGTCCAATCCTATTGAATGTCAAGCTGGAGACTGGTTTACACGTACTGGCACTGCTACTGGTATGGTAGTTGTTACCGATGAGAATGACAAGAACGGGACAAGGCTTTTCAACGCTGAGGGTGGTACTTTAGGCAATACATTTCAAATACCTGATGATATGACTTGGGTAAGGTATATCAGAATGGCTGCTGAGGTTGGTGGTGCTGAAAGTGGAAGTGTAGTTATTTGCAGAGGAAAGGTAGCATATACTGGTGATGAGAAAGGCGATTTTTTGACCTTAGATAAGGTAAGGATTCAGAAAAATAACCTGCCAAAAGATATTAGATATTTAAAGTCTGAAGACGGCAAATATTGGGAACTTTATGTAGATGAAAGCCATAATCTTCAAATAAAGGAAATAGACCCTGAGATTATCACTAATCTGCCCAATGATTTTCCGATTCTAACATTCAGTGGGGATTTTAATAATTTATTTGAGTATATCTGTGTCGGTGTAGGCTCGAAATACAATTTTGTTATAAACAAAAACGGAGTTGTGAAATATATTCAGGTGTCTAAAACAGGCACAATAAATTCGAGTTATGGAAATTTTGAAAGAGTGAAAACACTATCAGGAGAAAACAGGTATGTTTTTGGCCTTTCAACGAGCGAAACTGCTTCAACACACGTTCCAGAAATAGGTATAGGTATTACAATCTGTGACGAAGACCTGAATATTATTGAAACAGGTATAACTTCAGGAACCGGGTGGCCAGACATCCATGATGAGATATTTATTGATGACGACCATCTGATATTATTCAGGTATGGTTCTAAGAACGTTGAAATTGATGGCTTTGATGAGCCTGTACGTATTCAAGGAGTAGTCATTGAAGAAATAAAGAAAATAAATGGGGAATGGACAGTTATAGGAAGTTTCGACACTGGAGACTATCCTCAATTATGTACTGACTGTTTTGGTGATTTAACAGACCCTGAAAATGATGTGTCTGTTATGGATGCTCACCCTAACACTCTTGATTTTGATTACGATGGGAACATAATTCTGAATTGTAGGAACTGGGACACTTGGATAAAAATACGCAGAGTAGAAAATGAGGATGGTACAGTAACTATCGGCAGCAAAACACTTGACTATGACGAGGCTATCATAGGACGTGTTGGTGGAAGACATAATTCAGGCTATCTTGACAGAAAGAGAGTGCTTAATGACGGATTTAGTTTTACTGATGCGCCTGCAAGTCTTACAGAAGTCTCAGATGATGATTGGGAAGAGTGGCAATGGTTTCACTGTCATGATGTCAAATATTGGGGCATGAAGACTATTGGTGATAAACAATATCCGACCTATACCATATTTGATAATAATATGTGGAGCAGGAATGAGTTTGTCACAGGAAGATACAACACATCGAACAAGCACAACAATATCAGTATAAATCCTGAACAAGATAATGAAGAATACAACTTTTCAAGATACATACAACTTTCCATAGATTGGGAAAATCATCTGATAAAAGACTACAAGATATATTTCATACCAAATGTTTACAAAGACCAAGCAGGGGGTATGACAATGTATGAAGAAGGTGTATTTTTGCTCTCTTGGCCGTCTGCGATTAAATTGAATGACTTTACAACAGAGGAGACACAAGTTTCAGGACAATTATACAAGGGAGCAAAAACCCTATTTGAGGTTAACACCTCATCATACAGACCAAACGCTTATTAGTCAACTTATTATTAAATATTAAAAAGTAAGATTATGGATTGTTTAATTACTAAATTAAAAGGAAGAGTGAGTGATGATACATTGCCCGTATTGGGAAGAATGTATATAGGTGTGTTACACCAAGAATCCCCAAGCAGTATCACTCAAAAACTTGTTATAACTTCATCAGAAGCTCAGACAATTAGCGTCGAGGGAGGGGAATCAAATTTGACTCTTGACGAAAGCATGTCTACGGGATGGACAAATTCTGTAGAATTGGAACCGAATATTGCTACAACGTTTTATTGCAAAAATGGTGATTATAGACTTATTGTTCCTAACAAATATGCCATAACGGGAATCGGCAAATGGGAAAGTGATGTCGGCGGAGGCGCAATTTCACTCAATATTGATGATTTCAGATATTCTAATGATTTTAGTACATTGTTTGTTAATGATAAGGCTAAGATTTATGGAGACCTTTCGTCCATGTCAGGTAAACACATTAACATATTGTCTAACCTTACTAATATAACCGGTAAAATTAGTGACATCAATACTATTTGTTGGAGTGATTGGACTGGTTACACCGGAATTGTGATAACAGGTAACTCTATTGTTACGGGAGACCTGTCCGAGTTAGTTCACACAGAATACAGCGACAAGCTTGAAAGACTTTCATTGCAAAGAAAGAATGATGACTTTAATGTCACAGGTGATATTTCTGTAATAAGCTCTATTTTCCCCAATATTAACTCCCTGGATTTATCAGGTCGAAATACCAGTTTAAACAAAATTTCAGGGAATATTAAAGATTTAACAATGCCGTTAACCACGCTTGTAATCTATAATTCTAATATTGAAGGAGCTATTGAAGATTTTGTATCTACCCAAAGAACACAAGGTCGAACAACTGGAAGTTGTAACAACGGAGGCTGGTGGGGGAATAAAATTACCTTTAAAGGCAACCCGATAGCTAAAAGTACAAATGACACACTTTCATGGACTGCTACACAAATTACTTGTGCAGATGAAACTATTACGGCATAATTAGTTCTGATTTATATAATCGCAGCCTTATATTCTACATTGGAACGTAAGGCTGCGTTTTTTTGTATGCCCTTACAATCATTACTCCACATCCCCAGTAACCTGTACGATACAGAGTACAAAAGCGGCATACAAATTCTAAAACAATTCGGAATGCGTCCCTATACGGACAATATCAATGACATTAGAATCATCGTCAATCCACACAAGTAAAAAGTCATTCTCGACATGACATTCCCAGCATCCTGCCTATTGCCCAATAAGACGATGGCGTAGATAACCGGCAGGAAGAGGTACGTCGTTAAGAAGATATTGCAGGACTTCAAACAACGCTTTCATCTTGCGCGAGTTGTTCCTGTAACGTTTAAGGTCTTTCTTCGCAGCAGTACTGTAATGGAGTTTCCTCATCAGTCAAGCGCATTAACAGATTTCATGAACGCATCGAAGCTGCTTGCATCAAGTTCACCCGCATACTTCCCGGAGCGTGCCTCCTCAATAGCTGCCATTGTTTCAGGATTAGGACGACGGTCAAGCGACTCGGTGAGGAGGACTTCAACAAGGTTGTTAAGGCTTCGGTTCTCACGCTTGGCTTCAACGCGCAGGCGTTCCATAAGAGCCGTGCTGAGACGGAAAGCAATCTGTTTCCTTTCTATTGTTGCCATAGTTTTAACGGATGATTTATAATTTACATTATAAGAAACTTTTTATAGCATCATTGACACCTGTTTTTCCACTGCCGAACGGATGAACGCATTGATGGAAATCCCCATTCTTTTTGCAAGTGCGGCCACCCTGCTGTGCATTTCCGGCGTAAGCCGCACATTCAGCGAGCCTGAATAACTTTTGTGAGGTTCTATGCCTTCTTCCTTGCAATAAGCGAGATAATCGTCCACTGCCTCATGAAAAGCGTCGGTAAGTTCTTTCACGCTTTCCCCCTCGAAATTCACCAGTCCGTCTATGCCCTCAATCTTCCCGAAAAACACATTGTCTTTCTCGCTGAAAGCTACAGAGCCGATATATCCTTTATAATTCAGTGTATTCATATTCTAATCCTCCTTTTTTAATAATCCTGCGTCTCTTAATTCCTCGAACACCTGTTTTAAGGCGTAACCTTTTACGATATTCCCCGGATGTGGTTTGTGCAACATAATTGGACGACCCACCTCATTCTTATATATGACTCTCGAACCTGACGTTTTTCCCTTGTTCGACTTTACATAGCCAAAGAGCGACAACAACCTTTCCAATTCATCAAACGTGAAATCGGAAGGCTGTCGTTTAAATCGTTCTATAAGTTTTTCCTTTGTGCCCATCTTATTTGTTCTCTCAAACGCAAAAGTAACTATTTTATAGTTACAAAACAAATAAACGACAAAAAAAGTGATTATATACCTTTTCAAACAGACGTAAAAAGATAAACAACGAAGCCGTAATGAATCGGATAACTTTGCAAAGACAGTATTGAGGACATAATTAATTGAAGAATAACGATATGCTATTTGACAATGACAATGTAATGGAAACAGGCACGCGGGCTGTTGGCATAGCCGTGTTCGGTAGTGAAATGATAAGCGTGATGATTGATGCACGCTGGATGTTGCTTGCCATCACCGTATGTGTGCTGGCCGACTTCCGCTACGGCTGGGGCGAGAGCAGCAAGCGATACAAGAAAGCCAAAGAGAAAGGCGACAAAATCGTCATGGCACAGTACAAATGGCGCACCTCGCGTGCCATGCGCAGGACTGTGAACAAGCTCATTGATTACTTCATGTGGGTAACGCTGGGTATGTTCTTCGGTTGGGCAATACTCAAACCGTTAGGAGTGGACCACATCATGGGCGGAGTGGTAGCCACAGCCGTAGCAATAGCTTGTGAAGCGAAGTCGTTTTGCGGACATTTCTTCTACCTGCACGGCATAAAGATAGAAGAAAAATCGGTGAAAGGCTTTCTGAAAGCATTTGTCGTGGCGTTTGCGAAAAGGAAGAACGCGGACATGGGCGAAGCACTGGAGGACGCATTTGAAGATAACAATAAAACAAAGGAAAAATGAGAGGTATAAAAAGGATATTCGTGCATTGCACAGCCGGGAGCCAGCGTCAGACGGTGGCAGACCTGCAAGCGGAGTTCAAGCGCAAGGGGTGGAAAAATCCCGGCTACCATTACGTTATACAGGCTGACGGAACCGTCAAGCAGCTGCTTGGCGAACAGTTTGTCAGCAACGGAGTAAAAGGCTACAACTCCACATCGGTAAATGTGGCCTACATGGGAGGCATAGATGCGGACGGCAAAGCTGTGGATAACCGCACGGACGCACAGAAAGCCAGTCTGCTAACACTCTTGAAGGAACTGAAAGAACGATACCCGAAAGCCGAAATACTGGGCCACCGAGACATCAGTCCTGATACTAACGGAAACGGCATTGTCGATCCATGGGAACGCATTAAGGAATGTCCGTGCTTTAACGCACGGGACGAGTATAAGGACTTATGAAAGCACTATTGTATGGAATAGCCGTATGCGGCTTGTCGGTCATCCTTGCCGGCTGTAAATCGACGAAGTACGTGCCTGTGTACGTGCAGAATGACAGCGTGCGCACCGTGGTAAAGACAGAGACCGTGTATGAAAAGGACACCGCCTATATCGAGATACCACGGCAGACGGCGGAGAGAATAACAAAAGACACTATCAGCAGTTTGGAAAACGACTTAGCCACGTCAAACGCATGGATAACGTCAGACGGCACGCTACACCATACGCTGGCAACAAAAGAACAGGAGCTGCCATTTGAGTACGACAAGAAAATAGAACGGACGGACAGCACCAGCACGAAGCAAGGCACAACAACCATTGTGAAAACCGTTGAAAAAGAACTCTCGTGGTGGAAACAGACGCAGATATACGGATTTTGGGTACTCGCCGCAATCATTGTTGTGTGGCTGCTGTGGAAAAGCCGGGGGACAATAAAGACATTCATACGAAAACTAATATAGGAGGCAACAAAATGGAACATACATTGAGCGTAAGCAAAGACGACGTGTATAACGAAGTCGCCAAGACAACGGAATATACAGGGTCGAAAATGGAAGATGCGGAAGCCTATAAACGTATCTTCACCACCGAGCAAGACAAGGTGATGCTGGAAAGGTTTTGGAATGAAAGCAAGAATACCATTGCCGGCAGTATGAAGAAATTTCTCGTCAGCGAAAATGAGACATCCGGCTCATACGTCCTCACGCTGGAACTGTCTGCCTCGTTTGACGAAAGCCTGCTTGAAAGCATGGAACGCAGCCTGTTCAGTTTCTTCGTGATGAACATTACCGCCAAATGGTACACACTGGCAAACAAACAGGAGGCAACGGACTATGCAGCCGCAGCTGCCACGAACATTGAGGACATCATGCGAAAGGCATTCTTCAAGAAGAAGCCTCAACGACCGACTTATAACTAAATAAAATAATACGATTATGGCTGAAAACAAAAAGACACTCACGGTAACACAAGAAGTGAAGGAGTTGATGTTCGACATCATGAACAAAGCGTACCTGACCGGTCAGGCACGGGAGTTTGAAGGGACAAAGAACTATGAGGCCAGCTCGAACATGCAAGCCTCGGAGGACTTGGAGAGCAGCTATCAGTTAAGACGCAGCCTTGCCAATGCCTTTTCGAGCCTGAAAAGTCTGTTGGGTGAATATCTGGACGAGGACAAATCGACCTCGAACAACATCATCCCGAAAGAGATTGACGACGACGGCCAGTTGATTTTGGCGTTCAAACTGCCCTCAAATTACAATAACGCATCCGCAGACAGCCTTGGCAACGGCATACACGCCTATCTTGTAGACATGGCCCTGTACGAATGGTTTACGATTACCAACAAGGCAGACGCAGCAGACTACCTGACACACTCGACCGCCAGTCTTGAAACGGTAAAGCGTGCCTTATACAAGCGCAGCCGCCCGGAAAGGCCTACTTACAATTAAAGACGTGTGCGTATGGGATATTGTTGTGGAATGAAGCCTAATCCCCCGAAAGAGGTAACGCTCACGTTCAAGAGAACCGAGCTGATATATGACGCGAGTAATTACTCCTTTGTTGAGGCTGACATCATCGCGGAAGGGGACGAGTGCCGGCGACATCAGGTGTTCGACATCTGTCAGGACGGCAATGTGAACCGTGTAACAAGGGTGCTGAACTTAGCCCATGCGGAATGTGTGGAAATGCTCTATCCATACACGAAACAGGAGATACCTAACGAGCAGGAAGCGTTGGACGACGTGTTGAACGAGCCGGAGACGTATGAAATAAAGCTGACCTTACCCGACGGCTTTTCACTGACTACCGTCAGGATGCTGGAGAACCTGATACACGAATATCTTGTATGCCGTGTGCTGGCAGACTGGATGAGCATTACCAATCCCGAAAGCGAAGCGAACTGGGAAAAGAAATTCACGACAATCAGGAACAAGATAAGGACATCACTCGTTTCACGGACAGGAAAGATTAGACGGAAGTTGAAGCCGTTTTAAGAAACAAGAGCCGAGGTGCATCACGCATCCCGGCTCTCTCTTTACAATCTTGAAACCTTAAAAACAACATTTACCTAACATTATCTCTTGCATTAACGTGGCTTATTGGTGAAGCGTGGCGTGAATTGTGCCGTGCAACCGTAAACACTTTCTGACTTGTCGAGCTTACAGATAAGCGCAAGGCGGAAACACTTGTAAGGCGAGCCACGGAAGCCACGCAGATATTTATCCTTGCTGCTCCACACGATATGCCAGTTGAACATATCACGTGAGCCGTACAGGATTTGTGAAACGTGGTCTTTCTTGAAATAGCCACGTTGTATAATTGTGTCGATAGTTTTCAACACGTCAGGCGTGCCCAGCTTGAACGGCCTCGTTACGATGAGTGCTGTAATACCCTGAACGTCGGATATGGAGAAGTTAGCCAGCTTATTACCACCGAGCATTGCCAATGCTTCAGGATAGGAATTTACGTTGTCTACGATGTTGCTGTGTATCATACCCCATGTTTTGGACTTCAGCGAATAGACATACGCATAGCTTACAGACGGATTGTAGACGATGATGCGCTGATTGGTGTAGTCGTATATCATCCGGCAGTCTGTGAGGAAATCCCGGAACGGCAACAAGGTTACATTCTCAATCTCGATTTTCTCATCATCAGCAGCACGTTCATTGAACAGTGAGACCAGAGCGTCAGCCTTCGGCAAATCAGAAATGGCAAACAAATCACGGCTGTTGATGCTGTCAGACAGGCATATCGTTTCAGAGCCGCTGATTAGCATGATGCCCCTATCCGTAGCAAACAGCACGGCAGAGTCAATCTGCGTAATGCTGGCAGGATTTATGCAGACATCACGAGTGATAGGCTGCTTTGCGGAATATGTGCCCGTAGAGGAGACTTCCAATGCCCATACGCCGTCGGTGGAGAAGGCATACAGCGGGAACTGTCCGAACTGACCCTGTGAAAGAGCCTTTGCCGCCGAGCAAATGCCGAGTATTGTGCCGGTGCCAATGGTATTGATGCCCAGCAACGGGAAGTAGAACGGATTGTTCACTTCGGAGGTGTAGATTTTATTGGGTACGTCAATGGTCCGACCATCAACAGTAGAAGCAGAAGGAGAACTTGCTATTTTATTTTCGCTAACATTAAGTCCGTCCCAGCCACCAAAATAATATGCTCCGTTCAGTGTCGGATGAGGCTCAAGCATCACTTCGTAGTAATCAGATAGATAATTGTTGATAACGAGTACAGCCTTATATGCATTTGTGTTCGGATAGAACAACCACAGGAAAGGCGTATTGATACCAAAACTACCATAACTACCCCTCACGACTATATCCCGTCCGTCTTGCTTTACAAAGAAGTAAACAAGTACAGATACTTTACTATCGAGCATTGTAGGGGAACCGTCTTTCCAATTATGAACGTTTCCATCCGTATAAGGAAACATAGACGACGCAGGGTATCCTGAGAACAACCGCTTTTTCAAGTTAGCGATGTTGAACCGTGAGTTATAATTGTATGAATACTTAGGTATAAGTAAATCGTGGCTATCATAATCATCTGTCATCACTTCACGAGTAACAAGCGATTGCAAGTATTCCTTGTTTACAGGAATTATCGTGCGCTCCGTTTTTAAGTCGGACACGTTAATAGATTTCAAGATATAAAACAGATGATTGTCTGTAATGTCTCCTTTAATCGCATCCCCCTCACGCATTGGAAGCATTAACCGCCATGCCGGATATGTAAGTTCTGTTGGTTCAAACGTAAAAGCATACAGTTCCGAAAATTTGGACTTTTGATAGCGTATCGGATATACGCTTGCGTCTGCTTTCTGTCCTACATTCTTACAGATACTGTAACAGTCAGAATAATCAGTAGCAAGAAACTTTGTACACTCTCCGTTCTGATCGTAAGTGTAGATTGGCGCAGACACGAATATGTCAATCGACTTGATGATGTCGTTCCAGTTCTCCAATTCGGTAATTGTCGCAGCCGAATCGACAGCATAATCAAGCTGGTGGAACATGCCGCCAAGACGTAATGTAGCCTGATTGATAGCCGTAGACGTATCCTCTCCGTGCATGTGCGTCACAAAACATTGCGGTGCAAGGTCGGATGAGCAAACCATAAGCACCGGCGCGGAGTGCATGGTCAGAGAACCATCGTAGAGCCGATAAGCATAGCGGACAAAAAACGGATACATAAACTTACCCACGTTAGTTGAATTGTCCGCGATAAATTTGTTTACCTTGGCCAATACCTGCTCCGTTATCCGTGTCTTGTTGTTGTCCGTAAAATCTTTCCATACATCCCCGTCAAAGAAATCAATGTTATCAAAATTGATAGTAAACTCATCACCACGTATCATTTCACCTTGCAATCCGAATGAGATAGGACATTCAGGAAGATGCGTGCCAAGATACAAATATCCTTCAGACTGGCTTTTCCACAGAAGATAATGTATGCCTTCGGATGTAAGCACAACCAGCGTGTTTCCTACCGCATTAAAGCTGTAAATGTCCGTAGAAGAAGAAAAGGCGTACAGGTGTTGCAAGAACTGTTCACTTTCCGTATTTCCGTCGGTGAAGAAGGTGTCGTTGGTTGAAGTATTGATGACGATATAATACTTAAATGAAGAGGTTTCATGAATGAACACCACCTTTTGGTTATCTCCGAGAGTGAGTTGCACTTGTGGTGGCAGCACCGGTTTCAATGCCCCATCTTCAGGCACCAGCCCGATAGACATAGCCAGCTCGCCGTCATTACACTCATAATCCGACGGAGAAGCTGTAAAACCACCGTATTTGATTTCTTGTATCATTTGTCTGTATTTAGGACGTTTCTGTAAATAATAGGCAAAGCCGTGCCCACTCCGGCAAGTTCAACCGTTGTACCAACACTAAGCTCGACCTTGCTAAGCCTTGAACCGCTTGCGTGTATCATTGCCCGGCAAAGCCGTTTAGACCATGCCCTGAAGTGTCGGCTGTTGGGATGCGTTGGAAAACAAGTTGCCTCATGCCTCCCGACTGTAGGTGCATGGAACTTGACATACATGTAAAGTTCACCGTCGCCATCCAGCAAGTCTATCACATCCCCACGTTGCAGGGCAAGCACCTTAGACACGTGCGCCGAAATGTCAATGCGTCCGTCAGAGCGAAAGGTTATGTCCGTCTTGCGTGTGTTTCCGAGTATGCTCTGCATAGGCGAATGGTTTTACGTGTCGGTAAATCAAACTGGTAGTAGGTCTTGCCCTGCGGTGTCTGCCGAACAGAAACGGACAGTTTGACAGGACGGAGCGCAGGCAAGCCATATTCAAAGAAGATGCGCCCGACAGAGGGACACAGCGTTTCAAATCCGATGCAGCGGTACTTGCCGTTGTACTGAATTTGGCAAAGCTGGGTAGGCTCGCTGATTTCAGGACTTAGCATGAAACCAAACGTGCCGCCCTGCGGTATTCGGAACACGAACACTGATGCACCGTCCACTCCGCTGCTTTCGGCGCATTTCTTCATGTGGTAGAACAAATGCCTTGAAAGCGTTACGGAGTTGTCGGACGGGTCGGCTATTACGTAGTAGCGAAGCGAACGCCATTTGTTTATGAGTTTTGTAAATATCATACGCGAAAATAGCCGTTTATGCCATAACTGACGGTTTATGTTTTAACCCACATCGCGAGTAATCTTTCCGTGAACGGAAAGAGATTGTTTCAATGTATCGGAACGACATTGTTGTCATCAATATGTCCCGATGTCCGTCGGCTTCTTCTTTCGTGGAGAAAATGTATGAACAAATCTCCATTTTGTCCGTGCCTTTCGTACCTACGATGTTGGCATAATACTTCCGTCCGAAGAGAAAAGCGATAATTTCCTTTAATACTGTTGTCTGCATGGTTACTTTATTTTGAAATTTCCAAATTCAATGAGCATATTTTTAGTGAAGTAGTCACAGGTGCAATTTATTTTTCGGTTTCCGTCAGGACGGATTGTTTCGCATTGATACTTGCATTCCTTGAAGTCCTTTACGTGGAAAGGGCAGTCGTCGGGAGGTGTAATGTCTGTATTCGGAATGCGGTCCAGCGAATAGAACGCTACCTTGTCGTAGATGTTGGCCGCTTCGTGTTCAAGACGGCAACCTTTTGATGTGCGCCAACCGTCAAGAAACAAGACCGCATCACAACAAAGCAAGGCTTCTATGTCGTTGCCCATGTGTTCGGCGTATGTCGCGTCAGGGTCGGGCGACACGTCGAGCGGCGATACAGGCGTATGGCCTTTGGCTTGTATTACGCCGGAGGCGTAGATGCAACTTGCCTCGACTTCTTCAATGTCGTGGCCGGTGATAGGGAGGCTGATGTATATTTTCATCGGAGTGAATGGCTATTTACAAGTTCAAAATCATATACGAACACGTAGGGATTTTCTTGCCACACGTCTTTTCTGCTCACCTTATTTATGAGGTGAGCAAAGGCTTCACGGGGAGTTCTGAACCATTCAGAAGACAGTATGTTGTTATATTGGTCATGGCTAAATTTGACAGTATATCCATTGAAGTAAGTCTTGCAGGTATCTTTCACAACTCCCTCTTTCAAGCAATCCTCATCCGAAATATCTTGGAGACGCTCTACACGAACATCTGTTATGCGGATTTGGTGGGGCATAAGGTCTGCACGAACAAACATCTTATTGTCCCATCCGGCATTCGTACTTCCTACTCTTTGAGATATAATATCCCACATCGGTACTCCGTCTTCATTTACTCCTCCACAATTACGATAACTTTGCGCCACCGCAACTACTTCGCCAACTCGAAAAGGCAGTTTCATTGTGATAAGACTTTCCCCTCCGTTTGCTATTATTTGTACTTCATCACCAAGAACGCCAGTACTCTCTATCTCATCTGAAGGGAAAAGCGGCTTTCCTTTCATTATTCGCCTTGTTTGCGTCTTGCTACCATCAAGCACGGCTTCCGTAAGGCCGTATCTGTCATTGAACATTATCTTTTTCATTGTTGAGCCATTTTAAGAAATTGTTGTTGATGTTAAACCAGTATCTATTTCCTTCCTTTGTGTCATGCCACACGAACGCACAAGTAAACAAGTTGGCCGGCGAAGTCCTTTTCAGGTAAACACTCACGGACATTTTGTGCTGCACGCCACGGTTGTAGTTGGCCACAAACTTATCATACAGCTTTTGTCCTTTTAGCCATTCGGTGATTTGTTTGGGAGTTTTCATTCGAGTGTGCATTTGAAATGTGTACATTCAGTGAGGTCTTTCTTGCCGGTTGAAACGATGATTGTTTTACCAACAACGAAATCCACCTCCATGCGGTATATGTTATTATCCCTGATAAAACGGTCTGCCAGCGCACAGACTTGCTGGCGGAACTCGTCGAAAGAGAGCGGTTTGTTGTTTTGTTCTACCATAATCAAAAAAGTTTGGGTTCGCTTTTTGCTTTCAATATGTTCTCTACTCGCTTAATTTCATCGTCAACACGCTTTTCAAGAGCCTTGCTTTCGCGAAGAGCCGATTGGGTACGTGTGCGGAAATACTCTTTCTGCTTATTGCGCAATGCGACAACGAGTTTATAAAATGCTTCGTGGTCCATAGTCATTCCTCCTCATCATAGTCATCAAATCTGTTACCGCCAGCCACGAGAAGTATGCAGACAATGCCAACAGCGAGGGCAAAAGCCAAGAAGTACATCATAATGAGCCTCCTTTTCTTTTCGGCGTTATGTCATCGAGATAAGCGTATTCCAAAATATCTGAAAGTGGAAATTCAATGCCTGACTGTGTTATAAATCCAATATATTCATGGAAATAAACGACGACATCAAATCTGCCTATGCAGAAACCTCTTTTAATCCTTGCAATTACGTGGACATTTCTTTTCAATTCTTCACCATTAGGTGAAATTTCACGCCACACATTGTTAATGAGCCACTGTGCGCCATACTCAAAAGCATCGGCTATTGCGTTACGGTCGAACTCTCCATTTACGAATGACGGTCTTGCTATTCCTGCATAACTATTAGCGGCATTTTCAATCAGTTCTTTATCCATAATCAAAATACGATGTTAAATGGTTTATTTTTCAATGTAGGTCGTTTGCTTATCACGAAGTCGTGCAATTCCTTATCGCTTACCGGGAACAACGGACAATACTGATAGCTCAACGTACAGACAAAACGACCTTTCAGCATTACATCAAAGACTAAGTTTTTCATTGCATCAGCCCTTTCGGTACGATGTCCTCAAGATATGCCCAACGAGATACTAAGTCCTCAATACCTTTAAGTTCACGCACATCATCGTACAGAGCGATGTTGTTATTTGTAAACTCGACAAGCAATCGCTTGCAGGTCTGACACTCGCTTAGGTTATTCTTCCATGGAGCATTTACGCCCCACTTCACACCATCAGCAAAAGACGTAATGGAAACGTCCAGTATTTCATCGTCTTCATCGAAACGACCCACGGCATTGTGTAACGCTGCTTTTTCAATTTGTTCTTTTGTCATTGTCGTAAAATTTCAATAGTAACTGTATCAGTTCCTTGTTCTGTTTATGGTAGCCCTCAATTTGGTGTTGCAGGAGTTCAACTTCATTGCGAAGTTCTTTGATTATAAGGTTGTCATCCATTATCGTTCTTTTTATTCGTTATATAATTGCTGTAAATGTTCCCGGCAACACGCTTACCAAATTTGCTTATCCACTTTTGAGGAACGGCACATTCGGTTTGCAAATCAGTGAATATAAATCTGTCAATGAGTACAGCTGTAAAGGATGCACGCTCATCATTGTATCGTATAAAATGGCGGATGGGCATATCGCCCGGTCTTCCTACCTTACAGTCTGACCTTATGATGTCGCCCTCGTAGATTTCCTGTCCCTGTGCATCTTTAAGCCCTGTAAATTGTCCTATCGTAGAGCCGTCAACAACGTGCCTGATTTCGCGGTTGCTTTTGTAGTCGATGATTTCGCAATTACCGCTGTCGTCAATGACGAGGTCACCATACGCCCATTCGCCATTGTCTAAACGTCTGCCACGGAACTTGATAATCCTACTATTCATGTCTGCCTCCTTTCTTCAAATCTGCCAAAGCCATATTATTGCAGCTTTTACAAAGAAAGTGATTGAGCGTTCCTTTGAACATGGCAAGATAAATATCTTCATCATCCTTGAACTTATGCCCACAGTTGAAACAACATCTTTGAACTTTCAATCCATGACGTTCTCTTGTTGCACGGAACTTGCCGAATTTCGTAAACGGATTTTCGACAGCATTTATCACCTCGTATTCTTTCTTGTTAATCTTGACTACTTTCATTGTTTCTTTCTTAATTTCTTTAGTAAGTTCTTGATAATGCGGTTTTGCTGAATGTTCTCTTGTTCGAGGTCTTTAACCTGTTTACGTAGAGCTTTCACCGTCTTGTTGTAGCGTTCACTTTCAAACGCAGCAAAGGTTTCATCGCGGCAGGTACAGTCCCTGATGTCGCCCGACATGACAGCAGACCAACAACCCGGTATGAGAACCTTTAAGCCGTCCTCGGTGTAGATGTAGTGGCACTTCATCCTTTAATAGTCCTAAACGACGGCTCGTTTCCGAAGTCCACTATTTGCATCATTTCGCGGAAGCGGTCGGCAAAACGCTCGTCATAATACTCCCGTATCTCGTCGGCGGCAAGGTTGCTTGTGGCCATTGTGCAGAACTGTTCCTCGTAGCGGTAGGAAATCATGTCCATTGCGGCATTGACGTAATCGCCATAATTGAGGCTTTCGCGCGGCTCGGTGCCGAGGTCGTCTATGCACAGCACCTCCACATCGCGCAGCCGCTTGTAACGTCCTACATCGGACATATTGTCACGTGTGCGGTTGTTGTACGCCTTGGCCAGCAACACCAGTTCCTTGGCCTTGATAATCTCGAAGCCGAAGAGCGGCCAGCAATCGTTTTGCGAGGTGTATCCCTCATCGGAATGCAGCAAGTTGTAGAGCGACTTCATAGCCTTTACGAGTGTTGTCTTGCCGTTACCACGGTTGCCGCAGAGGAACAAGCCGAAAGTGGTGTCCGTACCGGTGAGCCACCGCGCGACATCGGCAATATGGCGCAGGTAGCTGTCGGAGGCTACAAACTCACGGTGGCGCAAAGCCACTTCCGCCCGGCAAGCAGCCAGCAGGAGGTCGTACATCTGCCGTTGCGTGTACGGAAACCTAAAACGTTCCACCATACGTTTTCTCTTCATCAGCGCGGAGAAGATTTCCTCTGCGTTTATTTCTTTCTGTCCGAATTGTAACATCTTCATTCTGTTTTTTACCGGCCACTATGCGCAGCCAGTTATTAAAATGCTGTTTTGCATCGGAAAGGCTTTCGTGCCTTTCTTTCCCATCAGAAGCGCAATGCAACCTGAACTCGTCAAGTCTTTTGCAAAGTTCCTCCACATCCATGTGGTGAAGCACCTGAAGCTGGTCGAGCCAAGCCGTTTCATTCTTCAATGCTTCGATTTCCTCGTCAAGCGTGAGCGTATAAGGCTGATAAGGAGGTAACGGAGGTTCTTTCGGCTTTTTGGCGGCTGTGCGCTTTTTCGCCGTTCCTTTCCGTGAGGTTCCTGTTGACGGTTTATCGGTGCCGGTGTCATCCGTGATAAGATTATAGACCGTAACGGTTGCCACGCGCTTGCAAAGACGGTTGATATTCATATACCTCACCTGTATTCCTTTCGATGTCAACACACCTTCGGCCTTGTACAGTTCCTTAGCAAACAACCCGATGTTCAGGCAGCACTGGATGACCTCGCGTATATACGCCTCATCATACCCGGTCTGTTCCGAGATTATGAAGGGCAGCTCTTCGTCCCACCTGATGTAGTACCCATCCTTGTAGATAAGACATAGCAGGAGAGCATATACGGTAATGGCCTTGCCACCTTGATACTTGATTAGTTTCCTAATGCGCAAGTCCTGAAAAAAGTCGATGTCGAAAGGGAAATATCCCAATCCTTGCTTCGCGGTACGTGCCATATTCATTTACTGTCATTTAGGTAGCAGCGCACCTCCCGAATGAAATCGTCGAGGGAGCGGCAAACTACATATTTGTATTCATCTTTATCGCAGATAACCGACTGCCACCAACGCTGATGTTCGCTTTGCCTACCTTTGGGCGTTTTCATCTCGATAAGCAACGCACCAAACCGATGCGTACTTTTGAGCAGGATAAGGTCGGACACCCCGGCCACCACGCCCTCGGCCTTGAGCTTCGCGCCTGTTACAGCGTCGCGCCGTCCGCCGTTCGGCACAGCGAAAAGCCGCCCCCGAAGATGAGGATATTTGAGGTTGAACCACCTCACACAGACCTCTTGTAACCTGTGTTCCTCGTCTGAGGGTGCTTTTCGCGGTGTTTTGGCGTTGGCCTTTGCAAGCATTTCATCAAGCGTCATCTTGGACTTTCTCATGATCGTGCGTCTTGTCTATCACCACGTCTTTGCAGCCGGTGGCACTGATGGTAACCTTCTGTCCGTCGGGAATGCTGTCGATGAAACGTTTGGCGGCACGCTGGCAGCTTGGAGAACTTGCGACGGCATCGGCTGCTTCCTGAACAGCCTTATCTTCGTAAGTCTGTGCCTTCTTGTGAGGAGCGTCAGGTGCATACAGGAACACATCCATGATTTTTGTTTCCTGCACGGCTTCACAAACCCAATCGGACATAGTACCTTTCATGTGTTCGTTGAGCCGTTTTCGTGCGTCGTCAATATCGGAAGCCTGAACAAGCAGGTAAAGAGGTGCTTTTTTCTCATTCATTGTTTTCTCGTCGAGTGTGATAAGGTTAATCTTTACCTTGTACCACTTGTCGGCTGACGAAATGTCTGAACTAACCAATTCAGAATAGTTGGTGATTTTTTCGGACACAACGGCAAACTCACCGCTGATAAAGCAGGACATTTCGCCGATGATACGGCTTTCGGCCTCGGTAAACGAGAGCGCATCTACGATATACAGCTCCGTCACTTTCTTCTGCATCCCATTTTCTAATGTTTTCTCGTAGCGGATGCCACATTCAAATAGTTTCATGCGTTGCAAGTATTAGGTTTGTTTTCGGCATATTGTATTCTCGCATCAAGAACTGCAAGGTATTTGCGCATCAGGTCAAGCTGCGTTTCAAAAGCCTGTTGTTCATCCGGCCAAAGCAGTTCCTTAAACTTGGGAGAGTAATAGAAATCCTGCGCCTTGTTGTATCGAAGGGAAAGGTCGTCACGCTCAATGCGCAGACGGTCAAGGAAAGTGTCTGTCACGCGGTAGGCTTTCTCGAACACGTCAGCCGGCGACCAGCTTTCATAGCCGTTGTCGTACTTGACGTAATAACCGGCTTTTGACTTCTCACTTTCGTTGGGGACACGTCCGGCATGAAGCAATCCCCGGCGATAGGCATCGCCCATTGTCATTGGTTCGGCCTGAATTTCTTTTGTTCCGATGTACTTTTTCATTTGTTCAATGCGTTTTTAAGTTCTTCACTCACTTTGAATTTCACCGTGCGGTGAGCCGGAACGACGCACTCAGCACCAGTGGCCACGATGCGCGCCTTTCTTTCGCCAACATTGCGGACAGCAAATGTGCCGAAGCCACGGAGGTAAACATTCTCACCGGAAGCAAGAGCCTGCGATATGACTTGCATAGCTCCCTCAACCGCTTTCTTTGCTTCGGAGCGACGCAATCCTGTACGCTCCGAGATTTGCTCAATGAGTTGTTGTTTGGTCATTTTCTTCATCTTTTTTGAGTTTACGCTTTAACTTTTCAATCAATCTTCTTATCACCCATGCCCGGCATACATTGCGCTGGCCGCGCTGGGTATCATAGAGTTTGGCTGCGTCGTCAAGGTACGCCACTATCTTTTTCACGTCCGTCTTGCATATTTCCATGTTCAGCCTGATTAAGGAAAGAAGCCACGAGCTGGTCGAAATACATCTCGTCAGTCGGTATCTCGTCGTCCGAGTTCATAATCTCGGCAGCAATAGACTTCTTCATGTGAATGAGCGAATAAATAGTATGGTCGATTGTACCACGTCCCAGCAGGTAGTAACAGGTCACGTTGTCTTTCTGTCCGATGCGGTGCGCACGGTCTTCACACTGCTGGCAGTCTGCGAATGTCCACGGAAGCTCGATAAAAGCCACGTTGGACGAGGCTGTAAGCGTTAGGCCAACACCTGCTGCCTTGATGGAGCAGACGATGAGCTGCACATCGGGGTTGTTCTGAAAGCTGTCCACCGCCACCTGTTTGGAGGACGCACTGTCGCGCCCTGTAACAGTAACGGCACGCGGAAATGCCTTGCACAGCGCATCAACCACCTCGTGGAGCGAGCAAAAGACAATGAGCTTCTTTCCGCTGTCAAGGAACGTGCGTATGAAATCCACCGCCTGTGCTACCTTGCCCAGCGTGGCGAGCTGGCGCAACGTCATGAAACGCACAAGAGCTTCCATGCGCATTTTGCGGCGTATCTCCCAATCGGTACACTCGGTATATTGCCGCAGGTATTCGGCAAGGTCGGCGGCTGCAAGGTTGTATTCGGGTGCGTTGCTGATGTCCACATAGAGGTCAACGCGCGTCTTGTCGGGCAGCTGTGGCAGCACCTTGGCTTTCTCGCGGCGTATCATGCAGTTGGCATACAACTGGTTGCTCAACACGGACAGAGGAACGGCCGGTTCCGCCTTTTTGTCCTTGGGGTCGGTGCAGTAGTCGGCCATGAACTTGGTGCGTCCGCCGAACTCCTGCAACCTGCCCATGATGGAGAGTTGCGCCACCAAGTCCTCCGGGCGGTTGACAACTGGCGTGCCTGACAGGAGGATAATCCATTCCTTGCCAGTCGTAATCCCCTTGGTGAAGATTGTCTGTTGAGCCGACGGGTCTTTCACACGGTGGCTCTCGTCAATGATGACGCTACGGAACATCCTAATCTGCGGACAGAACACCACATCCTTCAGGCGGAACGACTTACCGCCTTTTATATCCCACACGAAATACTTGCGCAGACTTTCGTAGTTCACAATGGCAACATGGTGCATACCCATTTTGAGTAGGTAGGGCCATGTGGTGCGTACAGAATTGTCGAGTACCAATGCTGACTTGTCTGTGAACTTTTCGAACTCGCGCTGCCAGTTTATCTTCAATGAAGATGGGCAGATAACGAGGCAGGGATAAGCGTTGGCCGTATCGACGATGCCGATGCTTTGCAAGGTCTTGCCAAGCCCCGGCTCGTCGCCAATGATGAGGCGTTTCTTGTCAAGGCCGTATTCAATGCCCTCGCGCTGGTAGGGATAAGGCTCAACACGCAGGCGGTGTCTTAGTTCTTTTTGCATGGCTGTACCTCCATCCGTTAAGTTCGTAAACACGCTTGCGGGCTTCCTCTCTGTTATAGTAAAAAGGCTCGTCGGGGAGCGGAGAAGCCGATGATGTCGTTTCTCCCACATAATCGTAGCGATAGATGCGGAAAGCACGTCCACGAGGCGCGTAATAGCATTGTCCTACTTTTGGTTTCATAATACTTCACTTAAAATGTTCAACTTCGGTCAGCAAGTCCTCGCGTTCAAGTCCCCGTATGTACTTGTCAAGCACGAGATTTACGCTGCCGTTATAGAACCGCTCAAACTCTTCTTCATCCATTGCCGCAAACGATATGCTGCTGTACTCAATCTCACGCTCGCCAAGCTCGTTGACAGACGACGTGAAATAACCGAGGTCGCGCTTGAAGCGGCGCAGCATATCGTCCACGCTGCGTATTCGCCACCGCTCGACGAGCGGCAGAGGGAGGTTGTCGTAAGTCAGGCGGACGAGTGCAAAGAACTTCTTATGAAACTCATAGTTGCGCGGCTGGCTTATGCGACAACGGACGGTGGATCCGACACGCAGACGCTGCTTCAAGTCGTGGTCGCTGTCGTAGAGCGGCACAAGACCGTAAGGAGTTACGCGGCAATAGATGTCCATAGTGCTATGCGGTTTTAGGGGTTAAGAGCCACCACTGGAATGCCAGTTCCTCGTACTTCTCACGGCCGCGATTGTAAATTGCATCGCCCCGGCTTATGAACTTCTTGAACACCTTGCAATTCTTTTTGCTTATGGCGTAGATGAAGTCCCGGTCGCTGTGTGCGATATCCATGTACCATGCACGGCTCCTATCCCAGTCGAAGAAGTCCACAGCCTCGTCAAATTCCTGTTGCGAACAGGCGAATGTGGTTTTCAGGTCTCCGCCAAAGCCAAATGCCGACAGGTACCAGTCCCACTTGCATCGTGTATCAAGGTAGAACGGATATTCGCAATATGTGAACTGCTGGCCGAGGTTTACCATGAAGCGTTGCGTGTCGGCCAGTTCGAGAACCTTTGCAAGGAACGGGTCGCGCCGAGCCTCCATGCGGAGAGAGTGTTGCATCTCTTTGGCGTGATGAAACTCGTCGTCGGTGTATTGCACATCATCAACCGTGAGGCGATAGTAATCGACACGCGCCGGTTCTGTGATGATTGCATCCACCAGCGTGCCGAAGCGGAATGCCGCCTCACGGTCGCCGAACTGCGGCCGTGGGTGGATGATGTCACGCAGGGCTGTGAGGTCGGAGTTGGAGACCTCTGTACGGTTATAGTATTCATCTGGGTTATGGTTCATAGTATTACTTCGCTTTTACTTCATCGACATATTCCACGCTCTCGTCATTGACAAACACGCCGTCTTTGTTGGCGAGTTTCTCACAGAACGTGATTTGCTTCTTGAATGTCTTGGCCAGCTCCTCAACAGAAAGCGTGCATCCCTCCTTGCTCCACCATAGCGATATGATAGGCATAATGCCCTCGGGGTTAAGAAGCTGTATTTTCTTGGTGACTTTTGTCTTAGGCTGGTAATCTGATACAGTTGCCTGTTGGTTGAACAAAGAAGTCATTTCGGCAGTCTGCTTGTCCATTTCAGCTTTCGCCTTAGCCTCTGCCTCACGTGCTGCACGTTCTTTCTCGATGCGCTCGGCTTCCGCCTTTTGACGTGCTTCCATTTCAGCCTTGATGCGTGCTGCTTCCTCGGCATTGGCTTTGGCGATGCGTTCAAGATTAGCCAGTTTCGAGGGGAGACGGTCGAGGGTGTATTCGAGGGTGTCACCCACCTCGGCGATATACTGGTCGTTGAACTGCTTTGCGAGCTTTTCCTTTATTTCTTTTTCCACTTCGGCAGCCTTGACACCCATCGGGATGCGCAGCGTGGTGTGCAGCTTTTCCATCCATGTAGAGGGAATGCCTTTGCCGACATTTTCTTTCATGGCTTTCAGCGTGGATAGTGTTCCGTCGTAGTTGTCCAGCGTCAGATTGTTGTCCAGTTCGGAGATTTTGTTCAGGGAAGCGTTCACAAGCTGCTGGAACTGCTGCTTGAAGTCGTCCTCCACGTCCATGCGGAACTTGCGTGCGGTTTCTTCCGCCTGTTGGCGTGCCAACGCTTCGCGGCGGCGTTGTTCCTCCTCTGCACGCTTCTTTGCGGCGTATTGGTTGCGTAGCTGCTGAAGCTGGTAGCCAATGGTGCCGGACTTAGAGGGGTCGATTTCATTCTCAATGGTGGTGAATGCCGTGCGCACTTGGTCGAACAGTTTAGTTACAGGAGAGCGACGCTCATTCATCACCTTGACTGTGCGGCGTGCCTTTTCGATGAATACCGCAGCCTGTTTGTCGAGGTCGTCATTCATGCCTTGCTGCTGAATGGCAGTGAGTATATTTTGTCCGAAGCTGACGCAGTTGTCGCGCGACTTGCGGTTGACTTCATAAGAACCGGGAGCGGCCATCACTATTTCTTTCATGTTTTCAGGCCGGATGATTGATAATTCGTTGTTGTTCATATCGGGTAATTGTTGTTGCGGCTCACATTGTACGGTGTCCGCATGGTGGATATATCTGTGAAGTCTTTCGCAGAACAGCCCGTTAATGCCGTTGAAGCTGTCCTTGCAATCCGTACATCTTTTAGGTGGCATGGTTAATGGTTAGAACACATCATCGTTGTTGCCTCCGGCCGAGGGGTCAACCGTAACACCTGCTGACATATCTTGCGCAGGGGCAAAGGTCTGCGGCTCATTCTGCTGTTGCGGTTCATTGTCCGAGCCGTCGGCCATGCCTCCGTATGGGTCAAAGTCCTGCTCCGGCTGCTCTACAACATCGCTTTCAAGCTGTGTGCCCTTGCCGATGGCTATCTTCGGGTAAGTCTTGAATGCGTGCTTGATGCACTTAGCAGCAAGGAAACCGGGGTCAATCTGCCCATTAACGTTGTAGAGGTCGTTGGCACGCTCCACACGTTGGCGGGTATTTGCATCGTAATAGGCATTGTTCTTGGCAGAATAGACTTCAAGGCGTTTCCAGTCGCTTTCCGTCATTACGGAATAGTCTACCGTGCCGTCGCAACGGGTAATCTTCAAGAAGCAAGCGATGATGTGGTTTGAAGTGCGAGGTATGCGGCAGCAATAGTTGACATACTTACGTCCGTCTTTCTCGCCAAAAGAAAAGTCGTCGCCCTCATAGACGATTACAGGGTTGTCGGCATATTGGATTTGTCCGGCCTTGGCACGCAGCACCAGTTCGCCATATCCTGATATGGTAAGATTGCAACGTGCCTCCCAACGGTCGCCCTGTGGCGTAGAAATCTTGTAGTTGCGCGGCAGGAGGTAGCACAATGCCTGTGCGCCCGGTTCAAGAGAAAGACCACGGACGGCAAGGTCGATAAATGCAAGGAACACAGACATTCCCGTGCATTTCCGCAAGTTGTCTTTGTCACGTAGCTGATTGTTGAAATACATTGATTCGCGCTCATATGCGCCCTCGCCGCCCTCTTTCCAAATGGCATTGTAGACGTTGATGAACTGCTGGCGCACATAGTCATTGCGTATCACGTCAGATGCTTTGAGCGACGCGATGATGTGCGCTTGGTTTAAGGTTTCTTGATTATTCATAATCTTGTTATTTATAGGGTTATAAATCGAAATAATCTTGTTGTCTTTGCTGTGCTTTCCTCAATTCGGCGACAAAGTATTCTATCTTTCCCGGACGTTTGCAGGGATGTACCTTTCCTTGCCGGCGCCAACGGTCTACGTTTCCTCTTCCGAACATGGTGTAGGCCTTGTTTTGGCTAATCATTTCAGGTTCGTCGCGTTGCTCTTTGAGCTGGCGAACAACCTCGGAAGCCACGTCGCGGACAAAGGTTGCGTAGGAGACTGACTTGTCGGAGAAATCGAGGGTTAGCATGGCTTTATCGGTTTTCGCGCAGTTCCTTGTATGAGATGCGGATCAGCACCCATGACAGTGCAATAAACACAAAGCTTACTATGAAGCCGAAAATAGAAGTGATGTGACCCAGCACGATGTGGCATATAACACTGGCGATAACGCAGAGGAAAATCACTGCTGCGATAATCAGTTGAGTAATTGTGAATATCTTATCCATAGTGAAATGATTTAATCGGTTACTGAATTCTTTTCACGATGACAATGCGGCGCGTCTTGTCTATCTCTGTAGTGTATTTCCGATTAAATCGGAAACTCAACGTGCTCGCCATCGAACGTGCGGAGGTGCATTTTGCTGCCGGGTATTCTTTGGCTTCCCCGACCTTCATTTGCTCTAATTCGCTTGTAAACGTCTGTTTTTTCGGCATTTTATTCTTGTTTTTGATGTTTAATGTTTAACTTTATGGTGCAAAGATAATCAAATGAGTTGAAATATAAACTCAAATGATTAAATAATTTATTCATTTAACTTTTATTAAATATGGAGTCTGTTAATGATAGAATAGAAATGCTTATAAATGAGCGTTTTAGCGGAAATAAGACTGCGTTTGCTAATGCGATTGACATACCACCTACAAGTGTCTCAAACTACTTTAGCGAGAAAAGGCGCTCTAAGCCTTCAGTAGAAATGCTTGCTAAAATCGTCAAAGTACTTGATGTAGACGCAAAATGGCTGCTTATCGGGGAACAGACTGCAAGCAACCACGTATCAACGCAAGGTAATTATTCACCTGCGTCAGTCCATGGAAATGCTATTAACACGTCAGGTGAGGTGGAATTGTTGCAGCAACGAGTTAAGTTACTGGAAGAATTGTTAGCCGAGAAAGAAAGATTGATAAATGTGTTGATGGAGGGCAGGAAATGAGAATGAGCGACACAAAGGTGTATGCGATATTTTTAATTACACTATTTGTGGTAGCGACAATCATAGGTTATGCACACACCATTTTCCCAATAATGGACGATGACGAATACTTTGTTGATAAGAACGATGTAATACACAATGGCGGATGCCCATATAAGGGTGTGCCGTTCTTTACCACAAAGCGAAGTAAATACGAGTTCATCAAAGAAAGAGATTGGGTTTTCTGTAATGAATGCTTTTCAAAAGCTGAAATAAGCAAATTGATGATGCTGCATGACTGTAATGTGGAGGTGTTTATAGACCGTCTGCAAAAAGCCGGTGCATCAACGGAATACATCGACAACAGATTAGAAGAAATGGGTTTAGAATGAAGAAAACAAAAAACATACTTTTAGCGAGTATTGGCCTTGCCTTGCTTTCTTGTTCAAATGACGATGAAAGCGTCTACGACAATGTGCTGTCAAATACGAGCTGGCATCAGATTTATACTGATGTTCCAACTTCAACAATAGATGAGGAACAATTTGTTCCGCCACAAGATATACTGGGCCGTTTGCAGTCGGAAAGCCGAACAGAGCAAGAAACAGATACTATTAACAAATCATTCGCGAAGACAGGTGAATATCTGCTTTCTTTTGGCGGAGATGAAAATTGCCAACTGATAGACGTTCATAGCATAAAAGGAACGTTTCAGTTGGCAACATACGAGGTTAAGATAAGCCATTATCCTAACCAAACATACCGGGAAGATGTAGGGAATGGATATACTACGGAAATAACTGTTAAGGACGACAGCCTGACACTACGCCAATTTTATGCCGACAACATCGTCAGGGCTGATACAATCTACTTAGGAGAAAACAATGAGGTGCGGACAAAAGTACGGACGTTAAACGTTTCCGAACCTTTGGAATACGATTTTGAAGAGAAGTCTGAAACGTACCACATGACATACGTCAGAACAGGAAACAAGGTCGAGCTTTCAGGCGACAAGCACCTTATTGGCTTCATCAACGCTGATTATTCAAAAATTGATTTTGATGAGATTGGAAGTTTAGGACGAGAATAATTTACCTAAAAAGAGTAACCCCCTGTAAAATAGCTGTTTTTCTCCGCGGCGCAGGCTGCAATAGAGGAATAATCTCTTAAAAATATTATTTTTATATCAGGCTGTAATTCACCGTTTTACGGTAGTTACAGCCTGATTTGCGCTTAGACGGTTCGTACATTTGACCGCAAAAAATGAGCCAAATAAACGTATTTGTTTTACTCTATGTTTACCCCAAAAATGGCCATGTTTACCCCGTTTACCCCAAAGTTTTCCCCATTGTTTTATCATTAAAATATAGTAGGTATGACAACATTCAAAGCAACGGTAAAAAAGCCAAGATCAGATGGATTCTATACAGTTTACATTAGAGTCACACATCAGCGCAAAACAAGTTACATCAAGACTAACAAGATTATTGATCCGGCTCATATAACCAGTAGTGGTGAGTTAACAGATCCGGTAGTGAATGAATATTGTGCCATAATCATACGCCAATATACAGACAAACTGAATCGTGTTGACGCTACATTTTGGGAACTTAAGGATGTCATAGAATTCCTTCACAAAAATGATGAAGAGACATGCTTCAGTGATTATGCGAGAAAGTTTATTTCGAAGATGGAATCTGAAGGGCATGAACGTAATGCTAAAAACTATAAACTTGCAGTCAATCATTTAGAACGGTATATAGGTACTACCAAAATCATGTTTAGCATTCTTACGACTTCTGTTTTAACACAATGGATTGACACATTGTATAAGACCAGCAGAGCAAAAGAAATGTATCCCACTTGCATCAGACAGATTTTTAAGAAAGCAATCATAGAATTGAATGACGAAGAACGTGGTATTTTGCGTATAAAATACAATCCATGGCTAAAAATTATAATCCCAAAATCAGACAATACACTGAAAAGAGCAATCAGTGCAGAAGCTTGT
>CDZU01008587.1_pt1 | contig 114206 bp, 83 predicted proteins | sample 557441 | NCBI WGS metagenome assembly CDZU01 (sample SAMEA3182114, study PRJEB8094) | gut metagenome | biome: human; feature: gut; material: Stool; isolation source: human stools | place: Canada | collected 2013-06-10
TTGGAGCAGACCGTAGACTTGGAGAGCCCCGACGTCGAAACAGACGATGCGCTGAGGTTCGAACACTCGATACTGTCGCTGGGAGAAGTGCGGCTCGGTACTACGCGCCACGTCTCCCTGCGTGCAACCAACGCTTCGGAGCAACCGCTCGTCCTGATGGAGGTGACGACGGCCTGCGGCTGCACGAAGGTCGAGTGGCCGAAAAAGCCGATCCTGCCGCACGACTCAGTCGAACTCCGCATCGCATTCACCGCCGAGCAGGAGGGCGCATTCTTCAAGAAGATCGCCGTACGCCACAGTGCTGCCAAACATCCCGTATCGTTCCTTATCGAAGGGATCGTCACGAACCTACCTACGAACTAATTCAGATTTGCCTGTTGTGAAAAAACTTACGATTCTATTTTGCCTATCCTTATTCGCCGCCTGCCACAGCGACCAGAAAGAACTCCGGAGAGCGCTCGCCGCCGCCGGAGAAAACCGTCAGCAACTCGAACAAGTGATCGAATACTACAAACACGACGAGGCCGACAGTCTGAAACTTCGGGCTGCGGTGTATCTGATCCGCTACATGCCGCTGCACAAATCCTACGATACTGCGATCGAACGCTACTACGACGCCGTCGATTCGCTGATTCCTCACCTTAAAGACAAGGAGACCTTCAAGCGCGGCATGGCGGAGCTTTACGATCGCTACAAATCGCGGCTTCGGCTGAATTTCGACCTGCGGACGATGACGGCCGAATACCTGATTCGCAATATCGAACAGGCGTTCGATCTCTGGCAAAACGGCAAATGGGCGACACACCTCGATTTCGACGAGTTCTGCGAATACATCCTCCCCTATAAATGCATCGAACAACAGCCGATGACCGATTGGCGAACCGCTCTGGAAGAATTGTGCAGAGGCAACATCGACCGTAATGAAAAGGAGTGCAAGGAATATCGTTACAACTCCCGCATGGCGGCATTGGAAACCAACCGTGCGTTGAGCGGCAATTTCCTCCGCTACACCAAACAACTCGCCTCCTATCCGATCTTCCGGGCGACGACATTGCGTTCCCTCCCGTTCGGCACCTGCATGGAATCTTGCACTTGCGCCCTGCTGGCGATGCGAAGCAAAGGAATCCCCGTAGCGATCGACTTCACACCGCAATGGGCCAACCGCAAGTACGGCCACTACTGGCTGACAGTACTCAACATGCGCCACCGTAGCGAGCAGTTCGCCCCCTTCGACATCGAACCGGATGCCCACCTCAACCGTCCCTTCTCGAAGATCTACCGCATGACCTACCGCCCGAATCCCGAACTGGCCGAACGGCTTTTCCGCAAAGAGACGATTCCCTCGTCGCTTCAATACATCTTTTTTCGGGATGTCAGCGACGAATACATGCGCACCGACGATCTCGACGTCCCGCTCTTCGACGATATCGACATCGGCGACAATATCTATATTTCGACCTTCAACAATCAGGAATGGGTCGCCGTAGCCTGTGGCGAACGCCGCCGCGGATCGACCGCGCATTTCGAAAAACTGGGTCGGAACGTCTGTTATATGCCCGTGCAATACGACCGAAACGGGTTTCAAGCGATCGGTCGCCCCTTTTATCTCGATTATCGGGGCAGGATGAATCCTTTTCGTCTCGATACGACGGGCTACCGAACGATCCGGCTCACACGCAAATACCCCGTTTATGAATTCGTATATCAAAACAGGGAAAAAATCACCGGAGGTCTCATCCAAGCCTCCGACACCCCCGATTTTCATCGCACGATCGACGTCGCGGAGTTTCCGCGCGACAGCCTTACGCTGGCCGGCAACCAGACCGTACAGACGAATCGGCCCTATCGGTATTGGCGCCTGTGCGCCTCCGACGAGGGACGGTGCGACATGGCCGAGCTGATCTTTTACGACCGTTCGGGCCGGCGGCTCGAAGCAAAGCTGATCCGCTGCGGACGGGAAGTACACCCCCAAAACAAGGTGAACCTCGCTACGGCTATCAATGACGACGATCCGTTGACTCTTTTCAGCGCACGGGGAATAGACGACATCTGGGTAGGTTTCGACTTCGGCCGTCCCGTCGACATCGCCCAAATCGTCTACTTCCGGCGAAGCGACGGTAATAATCTCTATCCCGGATACGAATACTTGCTCTCCTTCTGGAACGGCCGTGATTGGCAGGAAATAGATCGCCAGACGGCAGATGCTCGGACCTATCTCGATTTTGACGGAGTGCCCGACGATGCGCTGCTGCTGCTCCAATGCACAACCACCGGAACGGAGAGCCGACCCTTCACCTATCGCGACGGAGAGATCGAATGGTATTAGACCGAAAACAAAAAGCGGTCTTAGGGTGACTACGGGTTGTAAACTCTTGATTTTAAAGAAAATTAATAACACGATTTTGCAATAAATAGTTGTATCTTTCGAAAAATCGACTTAATTTTATAGCATCGAGATCGGGATACCATTGTGAGAAGGGTTGAATAAAGAGTGAGAATCGGCATTCCGATAAGTAAAGCAGAAAAAAGCCGCAAGGCCTATTGATTAACTTTTACTAATTTAAAACTTTCAAATCATAAAGAAAAAACTTCTTCTCGCGGGTGCCGCACTGCTCTGGCTGCTGCTGCCGTAACCGGACTGGCCGCTTACGAAAAATCGAATGTTTCCGATTTACTCAATGCCAATGTGGAGGCATTGGCAAGAGAGGAAAGTGGGAGATGTACTGGGCCCAAAAGTGATGACGCCATTTGCAAATGTCGGAATCAGAATAGCTGTCTTGATGATCATGGATGTCAATGGTGATTAGTTAAATCAGGGGCTGTTTAACGGGAAATAACAAGGCTATATCTTTGATTTATTCCCGATTAGACAGCCCTTTAAAACAAAGAGAATGAACAGATTATTATTTTTTAGCGCCGGTTTTTCTTTGATTTTCGCCGTATCTTGCTCTTCTTCCAGCAATGATAACAACACACAAACCCGAATAATCAACATTCCTACATACAAAGTAGAAGATCGAAATGCACAAGATTGTCGGAAACTCTTTTCTGATGCGAAAAGAGTTTCTTTAAAATCAACCGATAAAAATACAACTTTGGCAAATATCGGTTCTATAAAATTCGAAAGGGACCACTTATATGTATTAGACGATATTACACGCAAACTCATCAAATACGACCAATTCGGGAATCCTATTCAAATACTAAGTCATCGCGGACGAGGACATGGAGAATATTTAGACATCGTCGATTTTTGTATCGATAATGAGGAAAATGTGTTCATCGTGGACGGGCAAAGAGATATTATCAACAAATATTCCCGTGATTTCGAATTTCTTTCAACCTATAATCTCCATGCCGAAATCGATCTTATCCAAATTTTGGATAATGGTAATTTCCTTTTAGGTCTCTCCTCATGGAACAATCGGAAATACGCCGGAGATGAGTTGATTATCACAGACGGCAATTTCAACAAAATAAAAACGGTCGCCCGATATGGAAGGAATATCGACGACAATTATTGGATAGATTCGCCTCGATTTGTAAAAACTGAGGATAATATCATCTATCATCGAACCATAGACGATCATGTCTACATATTGAACTCGGCAGACGGCGAACTAAAAGAAATCATAAATTTCGATTTCGGATCAAGAACCATAAAAGAAGATGAGCGATTGAATATAGAGAACAAAATCGAAACTCAAAAGTTTAAGGACAAAACGACATTGAAAAGCTGTTTCTCGATCAGCAAACATAATTTGTTCGGGACGCTATTTGACAATCAGGAATCGAGACAAATTTACATGGACATGGATTCTCGTAAAATTACTATTTTTCACAAAGATAAGAGCAAAGCTGTTCCTTTTATCCAGTTTTGCGGTGCCGGATCGGGATATCTCCTTGCGTATGAATTAGAACAACACCCCAACCGTGACGATGAGACTTATACGATCTATTTATACAACATTCATTAGTATTATGAGAAGGAAATTTATCATCATCATTATCGCTTGTTTTACGCTATTTTCTGGATGTAAAAAAATCAGATCCAATATAATCTTAAGCAAATGTTAGGGAAAGAAATAAAATTCCCATCTAATTTACAATCACTTACTAATGACGGTCCTTTGGCATCTCGAAGAGATTCTAATGCCATTCTAATCTATTACTATGATGGAAATGAATGCACCTCCTGCAATATTGCTAATCTAAACAACATCATCAATATATACCAATCTCCAAATTTATCAATTATACCAATATTTTCAATAAATGATGACGAACATTATCTTAACTTAACAACCCTTTTGAATAACAATTCAATAAAAACAATTGCATACATTGACATAAACAAAGATTTTATTCGAAAAAATTCTTTTATTCCTAAGGATTCTAAATTTCATACTTTTTTACTAAATAAACAAAACAAAATAGTCTATGTCGGGAATCCATTAGCAAGCGATAAGGCATGGGCACTTTTCACTGAAATTTTAGAAATTATTTAATATGAAAAGAAAATTAATCATTGGAAGTATTATTCTACTTTCAGCAATTATGATTGCATCTGTATCGAATACTTTACAACTGTTATTCAAAGAAGAATTATCAGCAATTATTAATACTAATATCGAAGCTTTAGCTGATGATGAGAACGAGTACCCAATAGGCAGCGGTCCTTCTCTTAGACTAGAGAATGATGAATGTATATGCACATGCAGAAATGCTACTCAATGCAATTGCTAATCCAATCTAAACTTTAGAAAATATTAGAAACACTGTAAAACTTTTCGTGTTGTAACTACCCAGTCGTATCGTCCGATTTAACTCCGGTGACACACCCAGACGGGTTAGATTACAACACGAAAAGATATGTTTCTGGAACCTTTAATCTCATGAGGAACAAATATCTTCTCGCAATTCTCTCACTGCTCCTATTCGCCTGCGGCGGGCCGCCGAAACCCTCCGCCAGCCTGGCGGACGAAAACCTCGCGGCGTTGGAGCAGACCGTAGACTTGGAGAGCCCCGACGTCGAAACAGACGATGTGCTGAGGTTCGAACGCTCGATACTGTCGCTGGGAGAAGTGCGGCTCGGCACTACACGCCACGTCTCCCTGCGTGCGACCAACACCTCGAAGCAGCCGCTCGTCCTGATGGAGGTGACGACGGCCTGCGGCTGCACGAAGGTCGAGTGGCCGAAAAAGCCGATCCCGCCGCACGACTCAGCCGAACTCCGCATCGCATTCACCGCCGAGCAGGAGGGCGCATTCTTCAAGAAGATCGCCGTACGCCACAGTGCTGCCAAACATCCCGTATCGTTCCTTATCGAAGGAGTCGTCGTACCGGAATCCTCAGAACATGAGGTCGAAAAACAATGAAAAACCTTTGATTATCCGGAACAAAATGCTAACTTAGCAATATAATTTATCCTGCCTCTATGAAATCCGATCTTGCAAAACGCGGAATTTGTCTGATAGCCGGTTTATACGCATTGCTGCCGGCAGCGGCCCAAACGACGCCGACGACCGAACTTCCCGTCCGGCGGGATTCGGCAGCATGGATATCACCCACCCGTCCACAGCAGGCTTCGCATCTGACACTCGACGAAGCGATCTACGCGGCACAGACGCAATCAATCGCCGCCATGGTGGCAAAGTATACCTTCCTTTCATCCTACTGGTCCTACCGCTCCTACCGCGCCAGCCGGCTGCCGTCGCTGAACCTGACGGGCGAAGTGCTGAGTTTCGATCGCTCGCTGCGGCTGTTGCAGGATTACGACACGGGGGAGATGCGCTACATGGAGAACTACAATCTCCAGAACACGCTCGGACTGTCGATCAAGCAAAATATCGCGTTGACGGGCGGTACGCTGCGGCTCTACTCGTCGCTCAACCGGCTCGACCAATTCGCGCCGAAGGATTCGAAATCCTACTATTCTCAGCCGATCACGCTCTCCTACACCCAACCTCTCTTCGCCTACAATCAGTTCAAATGGGACAAGAAGATCGCCCCCAAGGAGTACGAACTGGCCAAACGCACGTACATCGAAGCGATGGAGGACATCACGATACAGGCGGTGACCTACTATTTCAACCTGCTGCTCAGCAAGACCAAGCACACGATCGCCGTCAAGAATTACAGCAACACCAAATCCCTCTACGCCATCGCCGAACAACGGCTCGAACTGGGCAGCGTCACCAAGGACGAGCTGCTGCAACTCCAACTGCGGATGCTCAACGACAGCCTGTCGATCAATGATACGGCGTTGGCGGCCCGCGAATCCCAAATGAAGTTGAACTCGTATCTGCGGTTCAGCGAAACGACCGAAATCGAACCGCTGCTCGACGACCGGATTCCGCCGATCGAGATCGACTACGCCACCGTGCTGGACAAGGCGCTGGCCAACTCCTCGTTCGAGATCGACAACCAGATCCGGCAGCTCAATGCCGAAGCCGCGATCGCGCAGGCGAAGTCCGAACGGGGCGCATCGGCCACGATCAACGCCCGCTTCGGTCTTTCGCAAACCGGCGACGACTTCCGCACGGCCTACTCCAACCTGCTGGATCAGGAGGTCGTCGGGTTGCAGTTCTCTATCCCGATCTTCGACTGGGGAATGGGCAAAGGGCGCGTGCGCATGGCCAAGGCTAAGGCCGAAATGCTCCACAACCAGATCGAGCAGGACCAGATCGACTACCGGCACGCCGTCTACACGCTCATCGAACAATTCTACAATCAACGCAACCAATGCGCCGTAGCCCGCAAAGCGCGCGAAGTCGCCGACCGTCGCTATGCGATCGCCATGGAGAATTTCCGGCGTGGCACGATTTCGGTCACCGAGATGAATACGGCACAGACCGAAAAGGACGAAGCCAACCAGACCTACGTCTCGGCTATGGCCGCCTTCTGGAACTACTACTACTCGCTGCGCCGCAAAACGCTCTACGACTTCATTTCGCACACCGATATCAACGTCGAATTCGATAAACTCATCGCCGAATAACCCTTTTGCCATGAAACAATCTCTGCTTCCGCTGATTTGCATCGCCCTTAGCGCCGGCTGCGGCACCAATCCGAAGGAGAAAACCTCCGCATCGGCCGACCACATGCAACACCGCATCGAACGCAACGAAGTGACCGTCGATACGCTGCGCCGCCGCGATTTCGTCCGCGAACTCATCAGCAACGGCCGTTTGATCGCCGCCAAACGCAGTACGCTGTCGTTTCCTGTCACGGGGACGATCGTCGCCATTCATGCAGGGAACGGCGAGGGAGTGAATCGGGGAGCGGTAATCGCCAGAATCGATACGACCGAATACGCCGTCCAGCTGCACAAATCGCAATTGGCGCTCGACAAGAGCCGGCTGGAATTCTACGACGTGCTCGTCGGTCTGGGCTATCCCGTCGGCGATACGATCAACGTTCCGGTCGAGGCATTGCGACTGGCACGCATCCGTTCGGGCTATGCCGATGCCTTGGCGTCGCTGCAAAGCGCTCGCAGAAATCTCGAACAATGCTCGTTATGCGCACCATTTTCCGGTAAGGTCGCGAATGTGCAGCAACATCTCTATGAAAATGCCAAGGGCGAATTCTGTACGTTGCTCGACGACCGGCGCCTCAACGTCCGCTTCACCGTCCTCGAATCCGAGTACGGACAGCTCCGCCGGGGGCAGGAGGTTACAATCACGCCGTTCGCCGATCTGCGCAAAGAAGTGAAGGGACGCATCATTGCGATCAACCCGTCGATCGACGAACACGGACAAGTGCAGGTCGACGCCGAGGTCGCCAACGACGGGACGCTGACCGACGGCATGAATGTCCGCGTGGCCGTACGCCAGAAAATCGCAGGACAACTCGTCGTCCCCAAAAGCGCTGTCGTCATCCGGGACAATCTGGAAGTGCTGTTCCGCTACAAAGAGGGACGGGCACAATGGACATACGTCCATACTTCGCTGGCCAACAGCCGCGAGTACGTCGTCGAAGCCAATCGCGATCGCTCCGCCGAGCTCGATCCGGGAGACCTGATCATCGTATCGGGGAATCTGAACCTCGCCGACGGTTCGGAGGTAACGCTCACTGACAACCGCTAAACGAAGACCGTCATGCTACGCAGACTCCTCGACCGTCCCATCGCCGTGACGATGACCACGATCGTATTGGTCATACTCGGTATCGTAAGCAGCCGGTTATTGCCGATCTCGCTCGTGCCCGACGTCGATGCACCCTATATCACGATCCAGATTCCCGCGCAAGGTATCTCGGCACGCCAGCTCAACGAAACGGTCATCACACCGTTGCGTCAACAACTCATTCAGTTGTCGCAACTGGTGGATCTGCGCAGCGAAGCGCGCGAAGGAAACGGCATCATCCGTCTGACGTTCGAACAGGGAAGCAATATCGACTACCTCTTCATCGAAGTCAATGAGAAAATCGACCGCTCCGTCTCCTCGCTGCCGCGCGACCTGGAACGCCCGAAGGTCATCAAGGCGAGTGCAACCGACATTCCCGCTTTCTACATCAATCTCACCCTGCGCGACGAACACCCTGCCACCGACCGGGACGAACTGTTCCCCGTATCCGAGGAGTTTTCCGCGCTGAGCCGCTTCGCCGCCCAAGTCATCACCAAACGCATCGAGCAGCTCCCCGAAGTGGCCATGGTCGACCTGAGCGGGTGCGTCTCGTCCGAACTGCTCGTGCTGCCCGACGAGACCAAACTCCGACAAGCCGGTATCACGATGAACGATATCGAGCAGGCTCTCAAACGAGCGGATGTCTCGCTCGGTAGCCTCACCATACGCGACGGCGAATACCAGTACAACGTCAAGTTCCGGTCGGCAGTAAGCGGAAAGAACGATGTCGAGAACATCTTCCTCAAAATCAACGGCCGGCTGTTTCGGCTCAAAGAACTGGCGCGTGTGATCGAACATCCCCGCAAACGACAGGGCATGATCTCCTCGGACGGGCGCAGCGCCGTCTCGCTGGCCGTGATCAAACAGTCCGATGCCCGCATGTCGAAACTCAAAGAGGAGATTCAGAAACAACTCGACCAGTTCCGACACGACTACCCCGACGTGGAATTCACCGTCACTCGGGATCAGACCGAGTTGCTCGACTACTCGATCAATAATTTGGTCAGCAACATTATTTCGGGCGCACTGCTCGCCTGCCTCATCATTCTCTTTTTCATGCGCGACATCAAGTCGCCGCTGCTGGTTATCCTGACGATCCCCGTCACACTCATCGTCTCGATACTGGTCTTCTATCTGCTTCGCATCTCGATCAACATCATCTCGTTGTCGGGACTGGTTCTGGGCATCGGCATGATGGTCGACAACTCGATCATCGTCGTGGACAATATCACGGCACGCTGGCTGCGCGGGGAGACGCTCAAAAAGGCTGTGCTGCGGGGAACGCAGGAAGTAGTCGCACCGATGCTTTCGTCGATTCTCACCACCTGCGCCGTCTTCGTGCCGCTGATCTTCATCAACGGCATGGCGGGAGCGCTCTTCTACGACCAAGCCATGGCAGTGGCGATCACCCTCTTCGTCGCCTATGGAACCACGATTACCCTACTGCCGGTCTACTACCGCTGGTGGTACCGCAATCAACCGACCTTCCGTCCCACGCCATGGCTCGACAGATTTTCGTTCGATCGGATCACGAAGCGCTACGAACGCATTCTCGTCTGGTTTTTCCGGCATCGGGCATTGATGTGGGGCATCTACGCCGTCTCCTTCGCAGGATTGATCTTCCTCTTCACGGAGATCGACAAAGAGCGGCTGCCGAAAATGACCTACAGCGACATGCTGGTCCGCATAGACTGGAACGACCGCATCTCAGCCGAGGAGAACAGCCGCCGCACGAAGGCCCTCGTCGCCGCAGTCGAAGAGCACATCGATCAATCGACTGTCATGGCAGGTGTCCAACAGTTCGTACTCTCGCACACGGACGAAACCAGCGTAACCGAAGCGGTCGTCTATTTGAAATGCCATGATGCGGCAGATGTCGCCCCCGTTCAACGCACCATCAGGAATTACATAGCTGAACACACACCCGAAGCACTCTGTTCATTCGGAGTTTCGGGCAACATCTTCGACATGATCTTTGCCGAGCGCGAAGCTCGTCTCACGGCACGTCTGCGCTCGACCTCCGGACGGGCTGCAGACCCCGAACAACTGCAATCGCTCATCGATCGCATCCGCGCCGCATTACCCGACCAACCGATTTCCCCTGTCGCTTTGCAGGAGGATATTCTTTATGTGGCGCGCCCCGAGCAAATGGCGCTTTACGGTATTTCCTACGCCGACCTCATCACCACGTTGCGCAATGCACTGAACGAAAACACGCTCTTCACAATCACGACCGGAGACGAGTCTCTTCCCGTGGTGATCGGCAACAACCTGCGTGACCTCGACGATCTGCTCGGCAAGACCTTCATCCGTTCTGCCGAGACCGAAATTCCTGTCGGCATTCTGATGCGTCAAACCATGGACACGGATCTCAAACAGATCGTCGCAGGCGCAGAAGGAGATTACTACCCGCTCGACCTGACACCCTCGACCAAAGATATCCCCGCTGTCATGGCGACGATCAGGCGTTGCGTAGCCGACGACGATCGTTTCGAAGTAAGTTTCAGCGGCAGTTATTTCTCCAACCGCAACATGGTCGGACAACTCGTCGGCGTACTGATCGTCGCGCTGCTGCTGCTCTTCTTCATCCTCGCCGCACAATTCGAATCGCTCGTCCAGCCGTGGATCATCCTCTCGGAGATTGTCATCGACCTTTTCGGTGCGCTGATCGTCCTGTGGTTCTTCGGGGTATCGCTCAACCTGATGTCGATGATCGGCCTTATCGTCGTCTGCGGTATCGTCATCAACGATTCGATTCTCAAAATCGACACGATCAACACCTTGCGCCGTCAGGGGGTCTCGCTCAAACATGCCATTCTGGAAGCCGGACAACGCCGTCTGAAAGCCATCGTAATGACCTCTCTCACCACGATTCTGGCCGTGCTCCCCTTCCTCGCCCGCGGCGATATGGGATCGGACCTGCAATTCCCGATGTCGCTGGTCATTATCAGCGGCATGACGGTAGGTACGCTCGTCAGCGTGTTCTTCATCCCCCTGGCCTATTATGAGATTTACAAACCCCGCCGATGACGAACCGTTTCGACATAAACCGTTCGCAACGCGGCATCCCTGCCTTCTCGGTGCTGCTCATCATGGCGGCGCTGGCCGTGATCGGCGTGGCGATGCTGCCGATGCTCAACGTGCAGTATACCCCCTCTCCCGTCGAACGGAAAATCGACGTCTCCTTCACGTGGCCCGACGCCTCGGCGCGCTTGATCGAACAGAGCGTCACTTCCCGCATCGAGGGAGCCCTTTCGGCGATCACGGGCAGCGAAAGCGTCTCGTCACGCTCGTCCAAAGGAAGCGGTCGCGTCACCATTCGTTTCCGCAAGGGGACGGAAATGGCAGCAGCCCGGTTCGAAGTGGCGTCGGCGATCCGGAACCTCTACCCTAAGCTGCCGGAAGAGGTCAGCTACCCGGCCATCTCCATCGCCACGGGAGGCACCAGGGAGTCGGACATGCTGGTTTATACGATCAAGGCCGATCTTCCCTCCCGACGCATCGAAGAGTATGTCGAAGCCCACATGTCGACCCCGTTGTCCCAGACCGAAGGCGTCGGGAAAGTCTCGCTGTCGGGCGTGACACCGTTCGAATGGGTCATTACCTTCGATCCCAAGGCCATGGAAGTCAACGGCATCTCGGCTGCGGATCTCGCTGCGGCATTCCGCGACTATTTCCGCAGCGACGTCATCGGTCTCACGACACTGCCTCACGCCGACGGGACGGATCGCAGCATCGTACTGAAACTGCGCAACCGTGCTTCGCTGAATTTCGGCGACATCCCGATCGCCCGACGCAACGGGCGCATCTATCACCTGCGCGATTTTGCGACGGCCCGTTGGTGCGAGGCACCGCCCTCAACCTATTTCCGCATCAACGGACTCAACACGATCACCCTCTCCATCGGCTGCGAAGCCTCCACCAATATGTTGCGGGTGGCAGAAAACGTCAAAGAGGAGATGCAACGCCTGCAAGCCGCCTTCCCGCCGGGCATCTCCGCGACGCTCACCTACGACGCATCGGAATACGTTTCGGGCGAATTGCACAAAATCTATCTCCGCACGCTTCTCTGCATAGCGATCCTGATGCTGTTCGTCTACCTCGTCAGCCGGGATTTCAACTACCTGCTCATCATCGCCGTCACGCTCGCAGTCAATATCCTCGTGGCAGTCGTCTTCTACAACCTCCTGAATCTGGACATCCACATCTACACGCTGGCCGGTATCACCGTGTCGCTGGGCATTATCATCGACTCTTCGATCATCATGGTCGACCATTACAGCTATTATCGCAACCGGCGCGTCTTCGTCTCGATCCTCGGGGCGCTGCTCACCACGATCGGAGCATTGGGGATCGTCTGGTTGCTCCCCGAAAAACAACAGGCCAACCTGACCGATTTCTCGCTGGTAATCGTCATCAACCTCGTCGTTTCGCTGATCGTGGCGCTGCTTTTCATACCGGCGCTGCTCGACAAGTTCCCGCTCAAACGCAGCATGACGGTCTCCTCGGTCAAACGGCGCAGACTGACCGTCCGCGTCTCGCGGGCCTACGCCCGGTTTATCGGCTGGGGCCGGCGCCACCGCTGGTTGTTCATCGTGGCCTTGATCTGGGGATTCGGCATCCCCACGTTCCTGTTGCCGGAAAAGATCGAACCCGAAAAGGGAGAGACGCCCGGCAGAGGTACGGAACTCTACAACAAGATCATGGAAGGACGTTTCATGACCGAGCATCGCAATTTCCTCGACAAGTTCCTCGGCTCGTCGCTCCACCTCTTCCATACTGCCACGAGTCGCTACAACAATTTCAGGGAACCGGAACAGAAGGTGCTCTACGTCAACGCCGGCATGGCCGAAGGATGTACCGTCCAGCAACTCAACGACGTCGTACGCCACATGGAGAACTACATCTGCCAATTCGACGAGGTGGATATGTTCCGCACCCGCATCACCTCCTACGACAATGCCCGCATCGAGATCACGTTCAAGCCCGAATACGAAAACAGCGGATTCCCGTCGATGCTCAAACAGGAGCTGACGAGCGCAGCGATCAATTTCGGCGGAGCGACATGGCGCGTCTGGGGCATCGACGACAATTCGTTCAACAACAACATCGTCAGCTCCTACCGCAGCAATCAGATACGCCTGCGAGGCTACAACTACGATCAGCTGGCCGCTTACGCCGACCGACTCATCGACTCCCTGTCTACGAACCGCCGCGTCTCCGAACCGGAGATCATGGACGGCGACGCATGGACACTCCCCCACAACGAATTCACGATCCGCTACGACGACGAACGAATCGCAGCCACAGGACTCGACGTCTCCGACTACTACACGATCCTCAACACGATGCTTTATCAGTCACGTCTTCCGTCGGTTTACAACGGAGAGGAATTGCAACAGGTAATTCTCGAATCCGGCGACCGCGACCGGTTCGACCGCTGGCATATCGCCAACGCACAAGTCGGCATCGATTCGCTCAGGACCAAACTCTCGACCGTCGGCACCATCGAAAAGCACCGGACAGGAATCTCGATCCGCCGCTCCAAACAATCCTACGAAATACTGGTAGGATTCGATTTCATCGGCTCCTACGAACTCGGGAAACGACTGATCGAACGTACCGTGCGGCAACTCAACGACGAGATTCTGCCGATCGGATTCCGGGCCGACTCCCCTTCCCACAACTTCGGCCGGAAGGAAAAACAACAACAGGCATGGCTCATTCTCCTGGTGGTAGCCATTATCTACACGATGTGCACCATCCTCTTCGAGTCGCTACGCAAACCGCTGGTCATCATTCTGATGATCCCCATATCGTTCATCGGAGTTTTCCTCTCCTTCGGCTGGTCGGACTTCATCTTCGACCAAGGCGGCTTCGCGGCATTCGTCCTGCTGTGCGGCATCGTCGTCAATGCCGGCATCTATCTTATCAACGAGGAGGATACATGCGCCGCGATTTCCGGCAAGCGGGGTATTGCACTCTACCTGAAAGCTTTCAACCACAAAATCGTCCCGATCTCGCTGACGATCCTCTCGACGATCCTGGGACTCGCTCCATTCCTGTACGACGGCCCCGAAGAGGTATTCTGGTTCGCATTCGCCATCGCTGCGATCAGCGGGACGTTTTTCTCCGTCGTCGCGCTGCTGATCTACCTTCCCATCTTCCTGCCCATGCGCCGTAACTCCCGATGAACGAATGAAACGATCCCTGCCGATATTGCTCCGTCTTCTGCTATCCGCACTTTTCGCCGTCGCCTGCGGATACCTGCTGGGAAGCGCGCTCGACATGCCCATGCAGACGCTCGACGAAAATACGCTCGTCACATTATACGCGACCGAAGCCCTGCTTCTTCTGGCGGCAATCGCCCTTCTCCTCCGACGCAGGGGATCAGGGATCCATGCGGCCGACCTGTTGGCCGCCGCACTCTTCGCATGGATCTGGTTCCGGCATGCAATCGTCTCCGAGCCGACCGTCGATATCCGCTATGACGAACTGGCGCAATCCGCCATGCTCTACATCGCCTTGCGGATTCTCCTATCGTCCGATCGCTACTACACGGCACTCCTGCTGACACTGCTGTTTCTGTTCGGAATCCATGAAGCATGGATCGGCTTCCGCCAGGTCTACGGACTCACCTATTCGAACCACGGAATGTTCCGGATCACGGGAACCCTCTTCAACCCGGGGCCCTACGCAGGATTTCTCGCTCCGTTGTCTCTTTGCGCCGCCGCATGGATCATGTGGATGCGCAAAACGGTTGCACGCATTCTGCGATCGCGTCGTCTATGGCTGCGCCCCAATATCCTGCTACGCTGCACCATTCCTTATGCACTCGGCTGGGGGTGCGCCGTCTCGACGGCCGTCATACTTCCCGCCACGATGAGTCGCGCCGCATGGCTGGCCGTACTCGCCGGAGGACTTCTTCTCGCGCTGATCGAATTCCGTATCGGCGGACGTCTTTGGCTGAAATACAAACGGCGACCGTTCCATACGGGAATCTCCGCTGTTGCCGCGCTGGCGCTGACGAGCCTCCTCGCAGTCGGAATCTACCATGCCAAACGCCCCTCGGCCGACGGACGGTTGCTGATGTGGAAGATCGACTCGCGCGTCTTGCTGCGCCATCCCCTCTGGGGCGTCGGACCCGGAAATTTCGCGGGGGCGTTCGGACGGGAACAGGCCGCCTATTTCGCCGAAGAGGAGCGGCCCCGGCAGGAGCAACTCGTGGCCGGATGTCCCGAATCAGGTTTCAACGAGTTCCTGCAATTCGGTGCGGAGACCGGTATCATCGGCTTCGTATTGCTACTGTCGCTGACAGGTACGGCCGTCGTCGGTGCGATCCGCCGCAGGAACCCCTTCGGCTACGGGCTGTTCGGTGCCGCGGTCTTCGCCTGCTTCTCCTATCCGTGGAGCGTCCTGCCCCTGCGGCTGCTCTTCGTCGTGCTGCTGGCCGCGGCGTGTACACCGCGCAATGCGCCGCACCGCGGACTTCTCCGCAACCTGCCCCTGCTCCTGTTACCGGTCGCCGGCGCCGCCTGCTGGCCTGGACTCTACGACCGCTATGCTGTCCGTGTAGAGGCTCAACGACAATGGAGAGAAGTACGATTGTGGATGCATTCCGAACGGTACGACTACCTCGTCGAAGACGGCGAACGGCTGTACGGCACCCTGTCCGAAGATTTCCGCTTCCTCTACGACTACGGTTATGCGCTTCACAAAACAGGCGATTACCGCCGCAGTAATGTCGTCTTGCAGCAGGGAATGCAACTGAGCAGCGACCCGATGTTCCATAACATCGCCGCCAAAAACTACGAAGCGCTCGGCGCATACGACGAGGCCGAGCGAGCGCTCCGGCAGGCGCATGCCATGATCCCGCATCGCCTCTACCCGCTCTACCTGCTGGCCCGCCTCTATGCCGCAACCGGCCGGTCGGAAGAGGCGCGCACCACAGCCCGCAGGGCTCTGAATCTGAAATTGAAAGTCGAATCCGTGCAGACCAGGGAGATGCAGGAGGAATTGCAGAAGCTGCTGCACGAACCGACCGTCCAAACCCAACCCGAATCATGCAACGAGTGATCGAATACCTTTTTCGCAGCATTCTCTGCGTCGTACTTCTCCTGACCGGTTGGGCCCTGCTGCGCATCTTCGTCTGCGATCAGTTCGTCGTTCCTTCGGAATCGATGTCGCCGACCCTGATCGCAGGAGACCGTATTTTGGCGAACAAGCTGGTCGCCGGAGCCCGTATTTACAAGAAAATCGAGTTCGGAAAGGACATCCCCCTCCGTTCGTTCCGTATGCCCGGACTACGAGAGGTGCGTCCGAACGATGTCGTAATCTTCAACGCCCCGCGCGGTTACGACCGCGGTCGCATCGAATTCCGAATCAATTACGTATATACCAAACGCTGTATCGGCGCTCCCGGCGACAGCATCTCGATCCGAGAGGGCTATTTTCATAACAATCGCCACACAGCACCGATCGGAAACCTCGATCAGCAGCGACGCCTCAACCGTACCCCCGACTCGCTGATTCCACGCAAGGTACTCCGCACCATACCCTTCGACGACCGCAATTTCGGTTGGACGATCCGCAACATGGGGCCGCTCTATGTCCCGCAGGCCGGCGTTCGAGTCCGGCTCGACTCGCTCAATTGGAAACTCTACCGGCAAGTGATAGAGTACGAGACCGGCGCAAAACTGAAATACGCCGACGGAATCCTCCGTCTCGACGGCAATCCCCTCGCCGAATATACGTTCCGCCAAAATTACTACTTCTTCTGCGGCGACAACGTCTCCGATTCGAAGGACAGCCGTTATCTGGGGTTCGTACCCGAAGAGTTCATCATCGGCGTCGTCCGGCGCATCTCCTACTCAGAAGAACCTTATACCGGCCGGAAACGTCCCGATCGTTGGTGGAAACGGGTGGAATGACGTCCCGGGCCGATCTCACGTCCGAACCGTCCGACCGATCGCCTCTCGACGGAAGGGCAGTTCCCCGCTTTAACCGGAAGAGGCCTCTCCGCCGCAGCGGAGAGGCCTCTTCCGATTCCGGGAACCGCGCACGTCAATAGTTCAACTCCGTGGCCACCGTCAGATCGTCGATGCAGAAATAGGCCGGAGCATTTACGTTCTCGCAGACGAAGTGGAACTCGATCTTGTCCACCCAGCCCAGCGGCGTCAGGTCGACATTCGTCCACTCGTCGACGACCAGCCCCTTCTCCTCGTCGACGAGTTTGAACGCGACCTCCTTTTTGAGCGTACCGTCGGCGTAGCCCCTCATCGAGAGGATCGCGTCGACCTTCTCGGGAGGTGTGATCGTTCCCGCCATATCGCCTTCACCCAAAGTCCACCAGCGGAAAGCATAGGTGCTGTTGCTGATCCAGATGTTCAGCGGGTTGACCTTCTTCGAGAAGGTCACCGTCGGCACGGCTCCCGCCTTTCCCTGCGAAGCATTGTACGAATCGTAGTAGCCCACGGCGAACTTCTTGGAATCCTTCGCACCGCCCTTGGCGTAGACGCTGTACTGATTTCCGAATCCGGGCGTCTCCATGTTGGTATTGTTCGACACGGTGAATCCGGCCGTGTAGGAAGAACCCCACTGATCGGAATAATAGCACTGGAACGAAGCCGTCCCCGACGTATAGAACGTACCGGAGTACTCCTTGTAGGTTCCGGTATCGCCGGTCACCTCTTCCGCAAGCTTTTCGCCCGTCAGGATTCCGCTGGTATTCAGCGTCGCATCTTCGAAAGTCACCGTTTCGGTCACCAGCTGAGGGCCGTCGGGGCCGTCATCGTCCGAGCAGGCGGCCAACGCCAGCACGGCTGCCGCCATGAGCAGCGTTCGTTTCATCATTTTCATTTCTCTCTTCAATTTATGAATTAGATTAAAAGTGTCCTCAACTCCTCTCCTTGCCGGAAAGCGCTCCGCGACAGGATTTCGGACAGCGAACACCGAAGGGCGTCACACCCCTTCATAACGTATCGGCGGTCGAATATCGTCTGTCACTCGCAGGCGGCATCCGTCCCTTTTCGGGAAAGAGGTCGAAGGCAGGTCTTCTGACTCGTCGCCGGACGGCGCCTTCCCGACATGCGGTCAGTGGCTTCATGCCGTCCGAAAAAAAATGGACTCACAGCAGCGGGACTGTTGCAGATTTTCACTGCATTCCCTTTTGATCCTATGGAAAGGCGGACTTCCCTGCGGAACCTTCGCGTTGCAAAAGTAGGAAAAAAATTCTATCTTTGCGCCCGTTAACGCTAAAATCAGACAAAACGATGAAACACGCGTATGTTTTTCCGGGTCAGGGAGCTCAGGCCGTCGGCATGGGCAAAGACCTCTACGATAACGTTCCCGAGGCCAAAGCGCTTTTCGAGCAGGCCAACGAAATCCTCGGCTTCCGCATCACCGACATCATGTTCGCCGGCACGCCCGACGAATTGAAGCAGACCAAGGTGACGCAGCCCGCCGTCTTCCTCCACTCGGTCATTCTGGCCAAGGCGCTGGGCGTCGGGCCCGACATGGTAGCCGGCCACTCGCTGGGCGAATTCTCGGCCCTGGTCGTAGCCGGAGCCCTCTCGTTCGAGGACGGCCTGCGCCTGGTATCGAAGCGCGCCCTGGCCATGCAGGCCGCCTGCGAGGCGCAGCCGGGTACGATGGCCGCCATTCTGGGCCTTGCCGACGAAGTGGTCGAACAGGCTTGTGCCGAAACCGACGGCGTGGTCGTGGCCGCCAACTACAACTGCCCGGGGCAGCTCGTGATTTCGGGTGCCGTCGAAGCGGTCGACGCCGCCTGCGAGAAACTCAAAGCCGCAGGCGCACGCCGCGCCCTGCGCCTGCCCGTCGGCGGAGCGTTCCACTCGCCGCTGATGGAGCCCGCACGCGCCGAACTGGCCGAGGCGATCGCCGAAGCGCCGATCCATACGCCCGTCTGCCCGATCTATCAGAACGTGGACGCCAAACCCCGGACCGATCCGGCCGTTATCCGCGAGAACCTCATCGCCCAGCTCACGGCTCCCGTCCGCTGGACCCAGATCGTGCGGAACATGCTCGCCGACGGCGCGACGGAGTTCACCGAACTCGGCCCCGGCAACGTGCTCCAAGGCCTTATCAAGAAGGTCGACGCCGAAGCCGCCGCCGAGTCCCGCTCGACGCTCTGAGTTCCGGCGCCGCATCCATATTACAAAAAGAACCGTTTGTATATCAAACGGTTCTTTTTTTACATCGAAAATAAACGCCACGGATTCTTAAAAAATTTCAAATATTCTTCCATTTTTAAAAATAAAGTTTATATATTTGCAGAAAATAGCAAAAGACTATCGGAACATCTTCTTCCCATGACATCGTTAACAGAATTTTTCAACAAACACGAAGATGACGCGCTCAAAGGCATTTCGCACAAGAACAGCATCATCAAACGGAACATTATCGCCCACATGGCCGTCAACGGCGAATGCACGCTTTCGGAGCTGACCAAGCAGCTGCATATCTCCGTGCCGACCATCACCAAACTGGTACAGGAACTCGTCGAGGAGAACATCGTCACCGACAACGGCAAGGTGGAGACCCCCGGCGGACGGCGGCCCAACATCTACGGCCTGGCCAACTCCGCGATCTACTTCGTCGGCGTCAACGTCGGCCGCGATTTCATGGGCTATGTGGTCACCGATCTGCAAAACAACATCATTCTGGAACAAATGGATCCCACGTTCGAACTTCTCGACCGGCCGCAATGCCTCGACCGCATCTGCACCAACATCGAGGAGTTCGTCTCTTCGTGCGGGGTGGATCGCGGCAAGATCCTCGGTTTGGGCGTCTGCATGACGGGCCGCGTGAATCCGACCACGGGCCGCAGCTACAAATATTTCACTTCGAGCGAGGAGTCGATGCGCGAAATCATCGAAGAGCGGGTCGGTATCCGCACCCTCTTCGAGAACGACACCCGCGCACGCTGCTATGCGGAGTACAGCTGCGGCAAGGCGAAGGACGAGAACGACATGCTCTACCTGCATCTGGGCCGCGGTATCGCCATCGGCATCGTCATGGAGGGCAAACTCTACTACGGCAAGAGCGGCTTCGCGGGCGAATTCGGCCACATCCCCTTCTTCGACAACGAGAAGATCTGCGCCTGCGGCAAGAAAGGCTGCCTGGAAACCGAGGTGTCGGGTATCGCCATCGAGGAGAAAATCTGCTCGCTCATCGAGAAGGGCGTCAACACCATCCTGCGCGAAAAGTACGACCGCAAGGAGCCGATCCACATCGACGACATCATCGCCGCAGCGAAGAACGACGACAACCTCTCGATCGAGCTGATCGAGGAGGCGGGCGAGAAGATCGGCAAGGCCGTCGCCTTTCTCATCAACATCTTCAACCCCGAGACGGTGATCGTCGGCGGCAACATGGCCGCAGCGGGCGACTACATCATGCTGCCGTTGAAGTCCTCGACCAACAAGTATTCGCTCAACCTCGTCTACAAGGATACGAAGTTCCGCCTCTCGAAACTCAACGAGAACGCCAATGCATGGGGCGTAGCGATGCTGATCCGCAATCAGGTCATCGGCCTCTGAACATAAGATTCATCCGCGGAGACTCGCAAAAGGCGATTTCTGTCGTTGCGGGTCTCCGCTTTTTCATCGATCCATGTCTCTCGAAGGAGAACTCACGCGCCTGCGCGCACTCGAAGCCGAAGACGTCGACCTGCTCTACGTGTGGGAGAACGACCCTGCCGTGTGGGGCGTCAGCGGAACGCTCGCGCCCTTTTCGCGGCACACGCTCAGGCGTTTCCTCGACGAACAGCGCTTCGACCTCTACGCCGCACGGCAGTTGCGGCTGGTCGTCGAGACACTCGACGGCCGCGCCGTAGGACTGGTCGACCTCTTCGAGTTCGAACCCGTCGACCTGCGCGCCGGCATCGGCATCCTGATCCACGGCGCCGGCGACCGTGGACGCGGGTTCGCATCGGATGCGCTGGACGTACTCTGCCGCTATGCACGGCAGGTGCTCGGCCTGCATCAACTGTGGTGCAGCGTGGCGCCCGACAACGCCGCCAGCCTCACCCTCTTCCGCCGTGCGGGATTCGTCGAGTGCGGCCGCAAGCGGGAATGGCGCCGCACGCCCGACGGCTGGGCCGACGAACTGCTGCTGCAAAAAATCTTCTGATTTACCCGCTGAAGAACCCGCAGTCCGAAAGTGCGGGCAGCCCGCTACGGCTTTTTGCGCCGCAGAATCCGCACCGCCGAGAGCGGCGTGCGGTAAAAACGCCGGATCACGGCACAATCGCCGGCCGTACAGCCGACGAGAATTTTCAGTTCGGCGTCGTGCTTCACCAGATCGACCGTACAGAGCGCACCGGTCACCTGCCGACGGGGATCGCTGCCGATCCAGACATCGATCCCCTCGCCGTCGGCCGAAGTCGTCCCTTTCAGATAGCCGTAATCCAGTTCGTAGACGAACTCCGGGAAATCGGGATGATGCGAACCGCGCGGACGGTCGACGACGATCTCCGCCCCGCCGACCAGTGCGTCGAGCGCCTCCCAGAACGAAACGGCGCCGTCCGCGAACGCCGCACGCACCCCGTCTCTATCCGAACCGTACATTCCGCCGCCCATCGTATCACTGCCGGTCATGTCCGCCGTCGCCTGCCGTCGGCAGCTCCTCCTCGGCATCCAGTCCGTCCGTCTCGTCCAACAACCGCCGCGAAGGACGTTTCGCGGTCGGAAGCCCCAACCGACGCAACCGTTCGCCCGTACGGACGATGTTGTTGTTGCCCGTGTGGAGCCGCTTGTAGGCGTCGTCATATTTGGCGCGCGCCAGGTCGAGCGCCTGCCCCACCCCTTCGAGCGATGCGGCGAAGGCCACGAACTGCTCGTAGAGCGTCGTGCCGTATTTGATGATCTGCTCCTGGTTGCGCGACTGCTCGTTGCGCCGCCACAGGTCGTCGACGAGTTTCAGCAGCGCGAAGAGGTTCGTAGGCGACGAAATGATGACCTTACGCTCGTAGGCGTCGCTCCAGATGGCGCTGTCGTGCTGCATGGCCGCCAGGAAGGCCGGTTCGTTGGGAATGAACATGATGACGAAGTCGGGCGACTCCAACAACCGCTGGTACTCCTTGCGGCTCAGTTCGTTCACATGCTGCCGCACCGACGCGACGTGCGCCGCCAGATAACGCGTCCGCGCAGCCTCCTCCTCGGCACCGACCCACTCCACGTAGGCCGTGAGCGAGACCTTCGAGTCGATGACGATGCGTTTGCCTTCGGGCAGGTACAACACCACGTCGGGGCGCTGGTTATTGCCCTCGTCGTCCTTGATCGTCACCTGACAGTCGTAATGCACGCCGCGGATAAGGTTCGAATTGTCGAGAATCGTCGCCAGGATCATCTCGCCCCAGTCGCCCTGTACCTTGGAATTCCCTTTGAGGGCGTTGGTCAGATTGGTCGTCTCGGCCGTGATGCGGCGGTTGAGCTCCATGAGGTTCTTCAATTCACCCTTCAACTCGCCGTGCTGCTCGCGTTCGGTCGAATAGATCTGCTCGACGCGCGTGCGGAAATCGGCGATATTCTCTTTGAAAGGTTTCAGCAGCAGGTCGAGCGCTTCGCGGTTCGTCTCCTTGAAATGGCGCGTCTGCTCGCTCAGAATATCATTGGCGAGGTTGCGGAACTGCACGCGCAGCAACTCCTCGGCCTGCTCCCGCTCGGCTTTGCCCTCCCTGATCTTGCGTTCCAGCGCCTCGGCTGCCGCTTCGGCTTTGGTGCGCGCTTCGATCAGCGTGCGGATCTCGGCTTCGGCCCGCTCGCGCGCCGCGCGCGACTCCCGTTCGGACGCGGCCAGCCGCTCTTCCGCTTCGGCGGCGTGCCGTTCGGCGACCTCGCGCGCCGTAGCGGCATCGGCCGCAACCGTTTTCGCCCGCGACCACGATACGACGGCTGCAATGCAACCGCCGCCCGCCGCCGCGGCAATCAGAATCAACAGTGTCTCCATACGAAGGCAAATGTACGAAATCGGATGCGTTCCGGCAAGCGTTCGCCCCCGAAGAAATTAAAAATTGAAACCATCCGCATCATCCGTCACGAAGAAACACGGAAACGCCTGCACACAGCAGCGCTTCCGCGCCGCGCGGGCCGAGACCTTTGCGTACGGAGGCCGCCATTTCGGCCGGCGGCACAGACACTCCCGCTCGGCAATGTCCAAATAAATTTGACATTGCCCTCGCTTATTCGTATCTTTGCAAAAACAAAACTCCGGCGAAGACGGGCAGCATTCCGCAATCGTTTGCGCACACGGCTCGGCACGATCTTCGTTCCAATAATTCGACTATGCAACGCATTATCGCCCCCTCCATGCTTTCGGCCGATTTCGGCCACCTCGACCGCGACACGCGGATGATCGACAAAAGTGCCGCCCAATGGGTACATATCGACGTAATGGACGGCGTCTTCGTTCCCAACATCTCGTTCGGATTTCCCGTCCTGAAATTCATCCGGCAGGCGACGACCAAACCGCTCGACGTACACCTGATGATCGTCGAACCCGAACGCTACGTCAAGCGCTTCGCCGAAGCGGGCTCCGACATCGTGACGTTTCACTACGAAGCCACCAACGCCGCACACCGCTGCATCGACGAAATTCACGCCGCAGGGGCGCGGGCCGGCATCTCGATCAAGCCGGCCACCTCGGTCGAAGTGCTGCGCGACCTGCTGCCGTCGCTCGACTTGGTGCTCGTGATGAGCGTCGAACCGGGCTTCGGCGGACAAAAGTTCATGGACGGCGCACTGGGTAAGATCGCACAGTTGCGGCGCACGATCGACGAAGCGGGCTTGTCGACGCTGATCGAGGTCGACGGCGGCATCTCGGCGCACAACGCCCGCCTGCTCTTCGATACGGGCGCCGATGTACTGGTAGCGGGCAACGCCGTCTTCGGCGCCGACGATCCCAAGGCTGAAATCGAACGGATGCTCGACGTATGAAACGGCGGCGTGGCGCACGGTGTTCCGTGCGCCACACCGCATTTCACGACCGCAAACCGTCATTTTTCCAGATGCCGGAGGGTGTCGGCGTCGAGCAGGCCGCGCAAACGTTGCAGCATCTCGTCCGCACGGAACCACTCCGCCCCGTACCCCAGATTGAATTCGTAGTTGAAACCGGAAGGGTTCTGCCCTTGATTGTGTTGCAGAATGGTTTCGGCCTTGTCCAGCGCTTTCACCAACTTCGCTTCGGGCGTCCGGCACGCCTCGTACTCCTCCCACACTCCGCGCAGCTCCCGTCCCGCCCCTTCGGGCAGGCAACCGGCCAACCGCTCCACGGCCGCGCGTTCCACGCGCTCCTTCGCAGCGGGATCGCCCTGCGCTACGGCCGGAATGTCCCCGTCGTAGGTCTCGCCCAAATCGTGCACCAGCGCGAGTTGCAGCACCCGCAGCCGGTCCAGCCGCGGATATTCGCCGCACAGCACCATCGCAAGCAACGCGAGCCGCCACGAGTGTTCGGCCGTGCTTTCGCGCCGCCCGCTCGTCGTCCAGGCAGTCCGCTCGACCGATTTGAGTCGTTCGACCTCGCGGATAAAGCGCAAATATTTTTCAAGACGATCTTCCATTCCAGACGAATTATTCGAGGCACGAAGATACGAATAAGCGGGGGCAAAAGCAAACCCGTTTGCGTTTTGCCGAGCGGGAGTATCTAAGAGGCAACCGAAAATACGAAAAAGTTTGGGAAGCAAATAATTTATGGCTGCGCGGAGCGCACAACAAACGCCGCATTGCAGCGGAGGAGGAAACGGATCGGAAAGTTTATCTTCTCTTAAAATTCTTTTCCTTGTGCTTTTGGCTTGATCCAAAAGCACCGAAAGATCAAGCACGGCGAAAAGTAGCGGGTGACGACACCCGCGCTCGCTGAGCGGGCACAAAAGACTCCGCTGTTTTGCACACCCGCTCCGGGCGCTCGCGCCGATGACGTCACTTCATCCGCTATTTTCGCAGAGCATTCGGGCAGGCCGTAGATCTGCCATGTACGGACGCAAACAAATAATCTCAGTTGCGCGCAGCGCACAACAGACTCCGCATTGCGAAAAAACGGGAAGAAGAACGGGCGGCGGATGCGCCGTCGAAAACGCGGGCGCGAGCTTGCCGAGTAGCGTTTTAGGTGCATCCGGCGGCCGTTCCCCGAGCTTTTCGCCTGGCGGACACTTTTGGTGCCACCTTTTGGTGTCAAAAGGTGGTAAAAACTGCTGCTCGCAGGAAACGCCGAATCGGAGGTGCGGGATGCTTCCCGAAGTAAGAATCGATTTTTTCTGCGGAAGAAGTGCATTTCCGCAGGCCGGAACCCGCTAAAATACGATTTTAAAAGATTCGCTCTTCGGCCAAAGCCCGAAGAGCCGCAGCCCGCACTCCGGAAACAGCCCTGCCGCACGGTAAAAATCCGGCTGCAAACCGATATATCGGATTAAATTCGTTACCTTTGTCGTCGGAATCGCGCACGTGCGCGACACAACCAAGTTTTACCCTGTTCGTCACCCATGATTTCGCTCGATAATCTCACGGTAAGTTACGGCGGCTGGACGCTGTTCGATAATATCTCGTTTCTGATCAATCCCAAAGACCGCATCGGTCTGGTGGGCAAAAACGGCGCGGGCAAAACCACACTGCTCAAACTCATCGTCGGCGAGCAGCAGCCCACGTCGGGCGCGGTCTCCAAAAACGGCGAATGCACGGTGGGCTACCTGCCGCAGCAGATGAAGGTCGCCGACACGACGACGCTCGTCGAGGAGACGGCATCGGCCTTCAAGGAGGTGCTGGCACTCGAAGCCGAAATCGCCGCCCTGACGCGCGAAATCGCCGAGCGCACCGACTACGAATCGCCCGCCTACGAAGCGTTGCTGCACCGGTTGAACGACGCGCAGGATCACTACCACATCCTCGGCGGCGAGACGCGCGACGCCGACATCGAAAAGACGCTGCTGGGACTGGGTTTCAAGCGGTCGGATTTCGGCCGCGCCACCTCCGAGTTCTCTGGCGGCTGGCGCATGCGCATCGAGCTGGCCAAACTGCTGCTGCGACGCCCCTCGATCTTCCTGCTGGACGAACCGACCAACCATCTGGACATCGAGTCGATCCAGTGGTTGGAGGAGTATCTGAAAAGCTACAACGGCGCCGTGCTCGTCATTTCGCACGACCGCGCCTTTCTGGACAACGTCACCACACGCACCGTCGAACTGTCGCTGGGCAAGATCTACGACTACAAGGTGCCCTACTCGAAATACGTCGTGCTGCGCGCCGAACGGCGTGCGCAGCAGCTGGCCGCCTACGAGAACCAGCAGCGGATGATCGAAAAGACCGAAGAGTTCATCGAGAAGTTCCGCTACAAGCCCACCAAGTCGAACCAGGTGCAGTCGCGCATCAAACAGCTCGAACGCATCGAGCGCATCGAGGTCGACGAAGAGGACGCCGCCACGCTCAACATCAAGTTTCCGCCCGCGCCCCGCTCGGGACAGATCGTGGCCGAAGTGAAGGAGGCCGGCATGTCGTTCGGGGCGAAACACGTCTTCTCGGGCGCCGACTTCACCATCGAACGCGGGCAGAAGATCGCGCTCGTGGGCCGCAACGGCGAGGGCAAGACGACCTTCGCGCGAATGCTCATCGGCCAGCTCGCGCCGACCGAAGGGTCGATCCGGCTGGGCGCCAACGTCCGCGTCGGGTACTACGCCCAGAATCAGGACGACCTGATGGAGGGTGAATTCACCGTCTACGACACGCTCGACCGCGTGGCCGTGGGCGACATCCGCACCCGCCTGCGCGACATCCTGGGCGCCTTCCTCTTCCGCGGCGAAGAGATCGACAAGAAGGTCAAGGTGCTCTCGGGCGGCGAACGCTCGCGGCTGGCCATGGCGCGCCTGATGCTCGAACCCTATAACCTGCTGGTGCTCGACGAGCCGACGAACCACATGGACATGCGCTCGAAGGACATCCTCAAACGCGCCTTGCAGAAATACGACGGCACGGTGGTGGTCGTTTCGCACGACCGCGAGTTCCTGGACGGTATCGTCGACAAGGTCTACGAGTTCCGCGACGGCGGTGTGAAGGAGTACCTGGGCGGCATCTACTACTTCCTCGAAAAGCGCAAGCTCGATTCGCTGCGCGACGTCGAGCGCAAGGAGGCGCCCGCACCCGCCGCCGCACCGAAAACCGAGGCGCCGAAGCTGACCTACGAGCAGAAAAAGGAGCAGGAGAAGCTGCTGCGCAAACTGCGCCGTGCCGTCGAAAGCATCGAGACGGAGTTGGCCGAAACAGAACGGCGGATCGCCGATTACGATGCCCGCTTCGCCGCCGCGACCGCCTACGACGAAGCCGACTACAAGGCCTACGACGACCTCAAAGCGCACTACGACCACCTGATGCACGAGTGGGAGAAGGCCTCCTACGAACTCGAAATCACCGAAAACGGCTGACCTCCCCGATGAACGTACTGCTGCTCAACGCATCGCCCCGTCCCGCGGGGATCGTCTCGCAGGCGCTCGACGCAGCGGCCTCGATGGCCCGGCAGGCCGGAGCGGAAACGGTCAAGGCCGAGCTCTACCGTGCTCCGATCGCCCCCTGCACTGGATGTATGCGCTGCCGCGCGACCGGCGTCTGTCCGCTGCCGCACGACGCGGCGCACGAGTTGGGCGAAGCGATCCGCCGCGCCGACCTGCTCGTCGTCGGGACTCCGACCTACTGGGGCGGAATGGCCGCGCGGCTGAAACTGCTCTTCGAACGGCTCGTGCCGGTCTTCATGGGCGAATCCCCGCGCGGAATTCCGCAGCCGCGTCTCAAAGGGCGGCAGGCCGTCGTCATCGCCGCCTGCACCACGCCGTGGCCCTTCAATCTGCTCTTCCGCCAGAGCCGGGGCGCCGTGCGCAGCGTGCGCGAAGTGCTCTCGACGGGAGGCATGCGCATCCGCTCGGTCGAGATCGCAGGCACCAAAGCGCTCGACGGTCATCTGCCCGAAGCCGCCAGACGCAAAATCGAACGGCTCGTGGAGCGGGCCCTGAAAACGAAATGACATTACGCTATGGATAACAACCTGATTTTCGGCATCCGCCCCGTGGTGGAGGCCATCGAAGCCGGACGGGAGATCGAAAAACTCTACATCCGCAAAGGCGCTGAGGGGCAGCTGATGACCGAGCTGCGCGACCTCTGCCTGCGCCACCGCGTGCGCGTGCAGGAGGTGCCCGTCGAGAAGCTCAACCGGCTCGTACGCGGCAATCACCAGGGCGTCGTGGCGCAGATCGCCGCGATCGCATACGTGCAGCTCGACGATATCCTCGAACGTGTCCCCGACGACGAGACGCCGCTGGTGGTGGTCTTCGACGGCGTGACCGACGTGCGCAACTTCGGCGCGATCGCCCGCTCGGCCGAGTGCGCAGGCGCGCACGGGCTCATCGCGCCGCTCAAAAATTCCGCGCCGGTCAACGCCGAAGCGATCCGAGCATCGGCCGGCGCGCTCACGACGATCCCCGTCTGCCGCGTCGGCTCGATCCGCAACACGCTCAAAACGTTGCAGGCCGAAGGGTTCCAGGTGGTCGCCGCCACCGAAAAGAGCCGCAAACTGCTCTACGACGCCGACCTGCGTCGTCCGACCGCGCTCGTAATGGGCGCCGAGGAGACCGGTATCTCGAAGGAGGTGCTCAAACTCTGCGACGAACGACTGGCCATTCCGCTCATCGGCCGCATCGAATCGCTCAACGTCTCGGCCGCTGCGGCCGTAATGCTGTTCGAAGTCGTCCGCCAACGCATCGGCGCAGCGACCGAGTGAACCCTCGTCCGGAAACACCCCTAAATCCGCAATAACCATGAACCGCCTGAAAAAATTCCTGACCGACACGGCCGACTCGCTGCTGCGGGTCGCCCTGCGCTATCCCGTCGAGGCGGCGCTCTGCATCTACGCCTGCATCCTCGGTGCGATCCAGATCGAATGGAGTTTCGACTACCATATGCTGCTCGCGGCCGACGGCGCCGCCACCGAAATGCGGCAGTTGCCCGACGGCGTCTTCACGATGCTGCCGCTGACGATGCTCGCGACGCTCATTGTCCACACGCTCGTCGGCCGGGCCTCGCGGGCATGGCGCACGCTCTACCTGCTGGTACCGCTGCTGCTGACGATCGCCTCGTGGCTGCTGGGCAAGGAGTGGTTCGGAACGAGCCGGTTCTTCATCACCTCGGCCGTTCTCGCGCCGCTCGGACTGCTCATGGCCCGCCGCACCCTGCCCAACGGCCCGTTCGTACGACAAACGTTGGGATACATTCGCGCTGCGGCCGTCGGCGGGATCTTCGCGCTGACGGCCATGCTCTCCGCGATGGCCATCTACCACTCGGTCATCTACATCTTCAATATCCCGGCGTCATGGGAAGTCCGTAATCTCGTCGACTCCTACATCGTCCTCTTCTCGTGGGCACTGCTCTGGCCCCTGACCGCATTGGCTCGACTCGACGGCTACCTGTCGGATGAACCGCAGGGCACGAAAACGACCGACACGCTGCTCAACTGGATTCTCGCGCCGGCGCTGCTCGTCTACGCGGCGATCCTCTACCTCTACTGCCTGCAAATCCTCTTCACGTGGTCGCTGCCCAAAGGGGGCGTCGCCTATCTGGTCTTCGGCTTCACGATGGCCCTGTTCACGGTCAAGGCATTGCAGGAACTCGTCGTGCGGCGGCGCTACGACTGGTTTTTCGACCGCATCAGCATCTTCGCGCTGCCGCCGCTCGTCCTCTTCTGGGCCGGCGTCATGCAGCGCGTCGGCGACTACGGTCTGACCGACTGGCGCGTCTACCTCATCGTCTGCGGCGCGATCATGACCGCAGCCGTCGCACTCTTCGCCGCACGCCGCACCGGACGTTACTACTACATCGCCGCAACGGCCTTCGTCCTCTTCTTCCTGACGGCCTACATCCCCCGCTTCTCGGCCACGGCGTTCTCGCTGCGGTCGCAGACCGCGCGCGCCGAGCGGCTGGCCGGCCAAACGGGGCTGCTCGACGAATCCGGCCGACTCGATCTGTCCCGCATCGACGAACGCGACACGGCGCAGCTCAAACGTTATCGCGAGCTCTACGCCTCGCTCGACTACCTCGACGACCACGATACGCTGCTGCTGGCCGACCGCTTCGGCATCGCTCGTTCCCGCGAACTCCTCGGCCGCTTCCATAGCGACCGGATCAGAGACTATATCCAGTGGGGCTACGAGCTCGATACCGCCGAAGCGGCAGCCCTCACAAGCTCCTACTCGAACTCGGAACTCCGTGCACCGCTCCGCATCGACGGCTACCGGTACTGCTACGCCCCCGTCTCCTTCTCCTACAACAACGGAAGCTCGCGTTATACAACCTCGGGCGACACGCTGCGGCTCTACCTGCCCGACGGACGGGAGCTTTTCCGCCGTTCGTTCGACGAGCTGTTCACGGAGCGTTGCGACCAGCTACTCTACTGGCCCGACGACGAGCCGCTCTACACGGCCGACAACCTCTTGTTCTACCGCACCGATTCGTTGCTCATCTCGTTCAGCTGGGCCGAGGTATCGCGCGGGAAGCACCGTTATGTCGCTCTGAACGTCGACAAATTCTATACGAAATAGCCCGTATTGGAAACCAAACTGCAACACCCCCTGCTGGGTGAAATCGTCCTCTGCCAGACCCGCCGTGCACGCCGCATCTCGCTTTCGGTGCGCAGCGCAGGCGGCGTGCGGCTGAGTTTTCCCTGCAACGTACCGCGCGCACGCGCGCTGGCCTTTCTGGAATCGAAAACCGACTGGGTGATCCGGACGCGCGACCGGCTCGCGGCACGCGCTGCGGCGCATCCGGCACCCGCCCCGTGCGACATCGAGGCATTGCGCAGCGCCGCCAAGGCCGAACTGCCCACGCGCGTCGAAGAACTGGCTCGGCTGCACGGGTTCCGCTACGGACGGGTGACGATCCGTGCGTCGCGCACCAAATGGGGCTGCTGCACGGGCGACAACAACCTGTCGCTGAGTCTCTTCCTGATGACCTTACCCCCGCATCTGCGCGACTTCGTACTGCTGCACGAACTCTGCCACACCGTCCACCACGACCACTCGTCCCATTTTCACGCACTGCTCGACCGGCTCACCGGCGGCAACGAAAAACTCCTCAGCCGTGAGCTGAGGAGCTATTCGATACCGGCTCGGTAGCCGCGCTATTCGTACTGGCCGCTTTTGAGACGCATCACCTCCTCCTTGGTCAGGAAGCGCCATGCGCCGCGTTTGAGATTCTTCTTCGTAAGGCCGGCGTAGTAAACGCGGTCGAGTTTGCGCACCGAGTAACCCAGCGACTCGAAGATGCGCCGCACGATGCGGTTGCGCCCCGAGTGGATCTCGATGCCGATCTCGCTCTTGTCCTCCTTGACGTAGGCGATCTCGTCGGCGTGGATCTCGCCGTCCTCGAGCGTGATGCCCTCCGCGATACGATCCATGTCGGCCCGCGTGAGCGGCTTGTCGAGCGACACCTGATAGATCTTCTTCTTGCGGTACGACGGGTGCGTCAACTGGCGCGTCATGTCGCCGTCGTTGGTGAAGAGCAGCAGCCCCAACGAATTCTTGTCGAGCCGCCCCACCGGATAGATGCGCTCCTCGCAGGCGCCCTTCACCAGATCCATCACCGTCTTGTCGGCGTGGGGATCTTCGAGCGAAGTGACATAGCCCTTGGGCTTGTTGAGCACCAGATAGACCTTCTTTTCCCCCTCGATGCGGCTGTCGTTGAACTTCACCTCGTCGGTCGGCTTCACCTTCGATCCCAATTCGGTCACGATCACGCCGTTGACCGAAACCAGTCCGGCCTGGATATAGTCGTCGGCCTCGCGGCGCGAGCAGAGTCCCGACTGGGCGATGAAACGGTTCAGGCGGATTTCGCCCGTCTGCACGTTGGGATTATAGCGGGGATAGCTCTTGGGCCGCACCTCGCCGCGGCGATCGTCGCGCTTGAATCCGCCCGCGGACTTCGGACCGTAACGTTTCGGCGCCCCCGCACGTTCGCCGTGACGGAAATCCCCCTCCTGCCCGTCGTAGGGACGCTTGGGCCCGAACTTGCCGGCGGATTTACGCCCGTAGGCGGGCTTGTCGCCGTATTTCGACGCACCGAAGGGTTTCTTCCCGTAGGGACGCAGACGATCCTCCGCCGCGGAACGCTCGCCGCCGTAGCCGCCCGAACGATCCGAACGGGGCCCGTCCGGACGGCCCCGGTAAGGCCCCGAAGGCCGGCCTTCGCCATATCTGGAACCGCCGGACGGACGGCGCGGGCGCTCGTCGACGGGGCGGTTGTCTTCCGTGAAGTGGGGATTGTACGAAGCACGCCGTGGGGCATGTTCGCGCGGGGCGTCATCGGCATCACGCCGGGGACCGGGGCGACGTTCGATACGTTCGGCGGTCGTCGTGCGCTTGCGCCTGTCGCGTGCGAAACGGTCGAGAACCACCGTCGAGTCGCTGTTGTAGTCTTTCATTTCGATTCAAATTAATTCGTGGCAAAGGTAATCTAATTTTCGCAGATTGTCCGCACAAATCGCACCAAATCAGCCGCCACGGCGAAAGAATCAGCATTTGTCCGTAAAAATGCCCCGTGCGTATCTCCGCGGGCATTCCTAAGGCCGGTCGTCCTCCGCCGGAACGGCGCGGAACCGCATGGGTTCCACCCGCACAGCCGGCCGTAAATCCGCAGCGGGCTGCCGGCATCGCACCGTCATGCAAATATATTTGGTTCTGCCCGCGGCTTGCACTATCTTTGCGACACGTTAAACCCCTCGTTTATGAATCGGGAAATCCTGCGGCTCGCGCTTCCGAACATCGTTTCCAACATCACCGTCCCCGTCATGGGCATCGCCAGCACGATGATCGCCGGCAATCTGGGCGGCGGCGACACCACGCGCGCGATCGGATCGCTGGCCGTCGGCGTTTCGATCTTCAACTTCATCTACTGGAACTGCTCCTTCCTGCGCATGGGCACGAGCGGACTGACGGCGCAGGCCTACGGCGCGAAGAACCACCGCGAATGCACCGCTACGCTGGCGCGCACGCTGCTCGTCGCGGCCGTATTGGGCGCACTGATCCTGCTGCTGCAATACCCGCTCGGCCAAACGGCGATCTGGGCCATGAACGGCGACGAACTGGTCGCCGAATACTTCTACGCCCGCATCTGGGCCGTACCGGCGGGCATCATGCTCTTCGGCCTCAACGGCTGGTTCATCGGGATGCAGAACGCCCGCATCCCCATGTGGATCGCCATTCTGCAAAACGTCGTCCATGTCGGCTGTTCGTGGTTCTTCGCCTTCCGCTGCGGGATGGGCATCGCCGGCATCGGTTACGGCTCGGTCGTCGCCCAGTACCTCGGCGTGGCGCTGGCCGCCGTGCTGATCGTCGCCAACTATCGGGAGTTCATCACGCGCATCGACTGGTCGGCGGTCTTCGACATGCGGCCGATCCGGCGCTTTCTGGTCGTCAACCGCGACATCATCGTCCGCACGCTCTGCATCGTAGCCGTCTACACCTTCTTCACCGGCGCATCGGCTCGCATGGAGGATCGGACGCTGCTGGCCGTCAACACCATCCTGTTGCAGCTGTTCACCCTCTTCTCCTACATGACCGACGGTTTCGCGCAGGCGGCCGAGGCGCTCACGGGACGGTTCATCGGCGCACGCGACGGGCGGTCGCTGCACCGCTGCATCCGCAACTCGATCTTCTGGTCGCTGGCCGTCGCGGCGGTCTTCGTCGGCATCTACCTCGTCTGGTGGCGCGACCTGCTGCACGTCTTCACCCTGAACAGCCCCGAATCATCGGCCTACATCATCGCAACGGCAGGCGATTACATCGGCTGGATCATCGCCATTCCGATCGCCAGTTCGCTCCCCTTTCTGATGGACGGCATCATGGTCGGCGCGACCCGCACGCGGGTCATGCGCGACTCGATGATTCTGTCGACGATCATCTACTTCGCCATCTTCTTCGCCTTCTCGCCGCTGATCGGCAACAACGCGTTGTGGTGCGCCTTCCTGCTCTACATGCTGCTGCGCGGCGTATTGCAATACTTCATGACCCACCGTTTGAAGGACATCTACCGGCAGGCGGACGCCGCCTGACCCCATACGGAATCCGCCCCTGCGAAAGTTCGTGCATCGCAGGGGCGGACTTATCCGGACAAGAGGGGGCTATTCCCTCATGCAGCGTACCTGCGCACCGCAACTGCGAGCGGCCGATCCCAGCAGTTTCTTCTGAATCGTTTCCAGTACGAACGCACCTGCCTTCGGACTGTCCGGCGCATAAGGCGAGGCGCTCCAGACATACCAGCCGCTCTTCGTAAAGCGCGCGGCACCTGTCGTTCCGAACAACATGCCCGCAGCCGGATAATAGAGCTCCTGCCCCTCGACCGTAAAGACCAATCCATCTTTGGCGGAGACGTTCGTCCCCTGCTTGTACCACTGGGAGAAAGGGGCATCGGCCGTCGGTGCGAAGGCCGTCCAGACGAAGCGATGCGACACCCGGTAACCGGGCGGACAAGGATCGTAGATGCTCTTCGCCCCGACATCGGACAGCGCATCCGTGCAACCCCACAGGTCATCTTTCAGGCGGTCGCCGGCAGCGACGTAATACCAGTTGGGATAGGATGCGCCGGTGCTTTCCGGAATTTCGGTGATGAAATTCATCGGATAACGCACCGCAGCCTCCATCGTGGCGGCTGCACCCAGCCGTTCCCCGTCGGCCAGATGCCAGCCCGGAGCGGCATCGAACGCCGCCGAAGCCTCCGAATCATCCGCAAGTTCGGCACCCGCCGCATCGTAGACGGCCATACGCTCCTGCGACGAACGGAACGGCACGAACGGGTCTTTGCGGCCCCACTGGTAGAACATGCCGTAGCTCGACGCATTGTCAGCGCCCTGCCAGGCGGCAGCGAGCGCTCCCAGATTGCGATCCATGACCGCCGCCGCGCCGAGACCCTCATAGGGAAGCGCATACCGATGCAACGCCCCTTCCAGATCGGCCGACGTCAGCCACAGATGCCAGCTCCATAGAATCGCACCGTCGGCGTCGCAGGCCGCAACGACGGCATTGCCCTCCACGAAGGGATCGGCCGTCGTAAAACGGATGCGTCCCTCCTCGCCGAGCGAAACCTCCCCGATCAGATTCGGCGCCGTCTGCCACAGCAGCTTCGCGGTCACTGGCCGCAGCGCTTCGGGAACGATTCCGTCCGCCTTCCCGCAGGTCGAACCCGCGGTGTAGGCCGCATCGGGCGGCGTCACCGCACCGTTGCCCATCGTCGTGGCATCGAACTCGTAACGTCCCGCCCGCGCCACGACGTAGCAGTTGGCCGTCGCCGAGGCATCGAGCGCCACGGGCGCCGGTTCGGTAGCCGCATAAGCGATCGGATTGTAGGTCTTGATATGGTTGGCCGCAAGCACGACCTCCGCCTGCGACGTCTCGCGCTCCATCTGTCCGCCCTCCGTATCGGTGATCGTGAAGCGCCAGCCCCGGTAGCTGCCCGGCGGAACGACCAGACAGAAGACGACGGGATCGCCTCCGGAGAGCGCGGCGCCCCCGGCACCGCAGTCGAGCAGGATCGACGGATGTCCGGCATCGACGGAACGTATCGTCCACCCGCCGGCGGCCGTCCATTCGAACCGCATTCGTCCGGCAAGCGGCGCACCGTCGAGCGTCGTCAGACGGATCGAGCGGATCGTCGCCGTTCCGGTGAGTTGCAGCCGCACCACGCCGCAGACCGACGTGAAGCGGAGATCGTCCGCACGTGTGCTTCGGGCGGTCATCGGGCTGATGCCCGCAGCGAACGTCCCCGAACCTCCGAAAGGCTGCACCGCAGGAAGCGTCGCCGTCACGCCCGCACCTTCGGCGACAGCATCCGGACGATAGGGATAGCAGGCGTAATAGACCGCGCTTTCAAAAGCCTCGCCGGTGAAATCGGCAGACGTCCCGCCCGCAAAACGGTCGTCGATCGCATAACGGCGGCACGCCGGCGAATCTTCTCCCCACAGCGCGATCGCATCGCCCGCCGACCATCGCACCTCCGTGCCGCGCGGGCCGCCCAGCGACGTCCGGGTCTCGTCGACCCGGGCATGTACCTTCATAAGCGCCGGCGGCTCCTCCGACGGACACAGCGGCGACTGCGTCTGGTCCGGTTCGATCCGCTCGCAACCGACCGATGCGAGCAGGATCGCAACGAGATAAAACCGTCTCATCGTCCCGACCCTATAAATCCTCCCACGGGTCTTCGACCATCGGCGTGTTACCCGATTCCGACGACGCTGCGAAACCGCGTTCCGCGACGCACTCCGTCGACCGTACTTCCGGAGGCAGATAACCCGCCGCCAACGACAAATGCTCCCGACCGGTTCCGGTACAGGTTGCCTGCAACGTATACCGAGCGCGGAAAACGACTGGTGAAAACGAATGTTCGCACATAACTTCTTTCTGTTAAAAGTTGATATTTTCTCGCTTCGTTTTCTCGCCTCGGCATAGCCCGAACAAGTTCGGCTTTGCACGCGGCTTATCGAAAACGTTGATTTTCATTCTTCGTTTTCTCGCCTCGGCATAGCTCGAACAGAGTTCGGCTCTGCGCTCGGCTTATCGAAAACGTTGAACAAAACAAAGATAATAAAATTAGCAAAAAAGTCCTTTTAAATCATAAAACAATCTTTTTATTTTATTACAAACATGCGATACGAAAGCTCCGCTTCGGACACTCGCGGAAGCGTGTACGGGAAAAGCAAGGCCCCGAAAAGCCGGAGAGGGGCTGCCGGAGCCTCGAAACGGGATCGACGGATTGCCGACCGCGCCTGTCGCCCGCCACCCCTCCGCCAGAAGGCACCCGGTACCGATACGGCGAAGGCCGGAGACGGGATGTGAGATCCCGTTCTCCGGCCTTCTGTCGGAAGACGAAAGAGTTCCCGTTATTCGAGACCCTTCATCTTTTTGAGCAGCTCATTGTACTCGTTGTACTTGTCCATCATACCCGGTTCGTCGCGCAGACGGAAGCTGATCGACTTGATGTAATCGACCGTATCCACGTCGTCGGGTTTGAGCTGATGCGCCTTCTCGAAGTAAGGCAGAGCCGCCATGTAAACGACGTTCACCTCTTTCAGGTCGGCATCGTACTCCGACTGGCTGCGGTAATTCTTCTGTCCCATCTCGGTGTTCATGGCGTCGGCCTTGACCGTATAGAACAGGCCCAGATAGTAATTGCCCTCGTAGAGGTCGGGCTTCAACTCGACGACCTTCTTGAACGAATTGATCGTCTCGTCGTAGTTCTTCAATTTGTAGAAGACACGGCCGCGGCCGAACCAGAGGTCGACGTTGTCGGGATCGCTTTCGAGCGACTTGTCGATCATGCCCACCAGGTCGGCGGGATCACCCACGCCCTCCTCCGAGGTATAGAGCTGCATCAGGCCGTCGAGAATCTTCTCGTTCTTCGGGAACTTCTCGATACCTGCCAGCAGTGCGTCCTTCGCCTTGATGAGGAAGGCCGCATCCTTGTCTTTCTGGCCGTAATAGCTGTGGAACAGATAGTAGTAGACATCGCCCGCCTCGTCGGTATAACCGGCGGCCAGCGCGTCGTTGAGCGCCTGTGCACCGCGCGCGAACGATTCGGGATGGTTCGCTCCGTCGACGGTCAGCAGATAGCCGGCATAGTAGAGGAGCGCCGGATCGGCCTCGCCGAAAGCGGGGCACTGCTGCGCCTTGTAGGCGGCCAGATAGGCCTCGGCGCCCGTAAGGTATTCGCCCGCTTCGATCGAGACATTGCCCAGAATCGAGGCGTAATTGGAGATCTGCTCCAAACCGTTCTTGATCTTCGACGCCTGCTTGGGATCCAGCTCGTAGGCCTTGTTATAGGCTTCGATCGCCGTATCGAGGGCGCCTTCCTTGATCTCCTGCAACTGCTTCCATGCCACGATCTTCCCGTCGCGCTCGTAGGCGATGAAATAGGGATAGTTCCATGCAATGGCTTTCGAACCGTTGAGCGTCACCTCCTCGGTGCTCGTGGGATCGCCCACCGAAAGTTTCAGCAGCGTCGTCTCCATCGGAGCGAACAGGTTGGCCGTCGGTTCCGCTGCGGCGTCGTAATAGACCCTGCCGCGATTGATCCACGTGGCGGCCTTGGCGTTCTTCTTGGGATTCGCGATGTCGGCATCGCTCTTCTCGAGTTTGGACAACGTCGCCTCCTTATTCACTTTCTGCGCTTCGGCAGCCGGAATGGCCAGCAACGCAGCGGCTGCGGCCATCAAAATGAATCTTTTCATACTCGTTTTAACTAAAATAATTGGTTTATCTCCTGATGTATCTCTTTATTGCTCGGCGGCGGGTGTTTCGTCCGTCGCTGCGGGAGCGGGATTCTCCCCGCCTTCGACCGCCGCCAGCTCCTCCTCCTCGCTGCCCGGAACGGCCATTACCGAGGCGATGGCGTCGCCCTCGCGCAGGTTGATGATCCGCACGCCCTGCGTAGCGCGGCCCGCCACGCGGATCTGCGACACCGCCGTGCGGATCGTGAGACCCGACCGGTTGATAATCATCAGATCGTTGTCGTCGGTCACGGCCTGGATCGAGATCAGTTTTCCGGTCTTCTCGGTAATATTGATCGTCTTGACGCCCTTGCCGCCGCGGTTCGTGATGCGGTACTCGTCCAGATCGGTCCGTTTGCCGTATCCGTTTTCGCTGAGCACCAACACGTCCTGCCCGCTGTCGGGTTCGACACAAATCATGCCGACCGCTTCGTCGCCCTCTTCGAGCGAGATGCCGCGCACGCCGGCGCCCACACGGCCGATCGGACGCACCGTCCGCTCGTTGAAGCGGATCGCCTTGCCCTCGCGCGCCGCGATCATCACCTCGGCCTCGCCGCTGGTGAGCTTCGCCTCGATGAGCTGGTCGCCCTCGCGGATGACGATGGCATTGACGCCGTTGCTGCGCGGCCGCGAATAGGCCTCCAAACGGGTCTTCTTGATCGTACCGTCCTTGGTACACATCACGATATAGTTGTTGTTGACGTACTCCTCGTCGTCGAGGCGCTTGACGTTGATGTAGGCGCGCACCTTGTCGTCCGGTTCGATCTGGATGACGTTCTGGATGGCGCGTCCCTTCGACGAGCGCGTCCCTTCGGGAATCTGGTAGACCTTCAACCAGAAGCAGCGCCCCTTCTCGGTGAAGAAGAGCATCGTATTGTGCATCGTGGCCACGTAGATGTGCTCGATGAAGTCCTCGTCGCGCGTCGCACTGCCCTTGGCGCCCACGCCGCCGCGGTTCTGCGTGCGGTATTCGGCCAGCGGCGTGCGCTTGATATAGCCCATGTGCGAAATGGTGATGACCATTTCATCGTCGGCGTAGAAATCTTCGGGATTGAACTCCTCCGAGGCGTAGACGATCTCCGTGCGGCGTTCGTCGCTGTATTTCTCCTTCATTTCGAGCAGTTCGTCCTTGATGATCTTCATCTGCAACGGTTCGCTCCGGAGCACCTCGTTGAAGTAGGCGATCTGCTTCTGCAACTCGTCGCGCTCGGCCGTCAGCTTGCCGTGTTCCAGCCCTGTCAGCGCGCGCAGGCGCATCTCGATGATCGCCGAAGCCTGCAACTCGCTCAGGCCGAACTTCTCCATAAGCGCCGTCTTGGCCTCGTCGGGCGTGCGGGCGGCGCGAATGGTGTGGATCACCTCGTCGATATTGTCCTGCGCGATCAACAGACCCAGCACGATGTGCAGCCGCTCCTCGGCCTTTTGCAAATCGAAGCGCGTGCGGCGCACCACCACGTCGTGCCGGTGCTCGATGAAGTGGCGGATCATGTCGCGCAGGTTGAGCAGGTAGGGACGGCCGTGCACCAGCGCGATGTTGTTCACGGGGAACGACGTCTGCAACGGCGTATTCTTGTAAAGCGTATTGAGCACCACGCTCGCCACGGCATCCTGTTTGAGGATGATGACGATGCGGAGTCCCTGACGGTCCGACTCGTCGTTGATGTAGGAGATGCCCTCGATCTTCTTGTCGTTGATCATGTCGGCGATCTTCTTGATCATCTCGGCCTTGTTGACCATGTAGGGAATCTCCGTCACCACGATGCACTCGCGGCCCGACGCCGTGTGTTCGATCTCGGTCCGGGCGCGCATCACGACGCGTCCGCGGCCCGTCATGAGCGCCTCGCGGACGCCCTCGTAGCCGTAGATGATGCCTCCCGTCGGGAAATCGGGGCCCTTGACGTACTGGAGCAGCTCCTCGCACTCGATGTCGTGGTTGTCGACATAGGCGCAGCAGGCGTCGATCACCTCGCCCAGATTATGGGGCGCCATGTTGGTGGCCATGCCCACGGCGATGCCGCTCGCGCCGTTGACGAGCAGCAGCGGAATCTTGGTGGGGAGCACCGTCGGCTCCTTCATCGTATCGTCGAAATTGTTCGTCCAGTCGATCGTCTCCTTGTCGATGTCGGCCATCACCTCGTCGGTGATCTTGCGCATACGCGCCTCGGTGTAACGCATCGCCGCAGGCGAGTCGCCGTCCATCGAACCGAAGTTGCCCTGACCGAAAATCAGCGGATACCGCAGCGACCACTCCTGCGCCATGCGCACCATGGCATCGTAGACCGACGAGTCGCCGTGGGGATGGAACTTACCGAGCACGTCGCCCACGATACGGGCCGACTTACGCGTCGGTTTATCGGAATAGAGCCCCAGTTCGGCGCTCATGTCGTACAAAATACGGCGGTGCACGGGCTTCAGACCGTCGCGCGCGTCAGGCAGGGCGCGCGAAACGATGACCGACATCGAGTAGTCGATGTAGGCCGATTTCATCTGCTGCTCGATGTTGACGGGGATGATACGCCCCTCCAAACCGGCATTCTTTTCTTCTTCAGTCAGCATGTCTTATCTATTCGTTTTCAACTGTCGTTCTCCGTGTCGGCGGACGGTCCGCAGGGATGCGGAAATCCGCATCCGCAGATTTTCCGAAAACATCTCCCGTCGCGCTCCGATCCGGCTTGCCGAACCCCTATTAATAACAAGCAAAAATACGATTTATTTCGCAAACGGGCAACTTTTAGGGGTAAAAATTCAATCTCTCGACATGTCTTCCGACCGAAACCCTCCGTTTTCGGCAGGTTTCAGCCGATCTGAGCGCATTCGGCATCCGCCCCCGACAGGAGGACGCGGGAAACCGGCTCTTCACCGGCCGGCAAAGCGGCGAATTCCCGTCCGCAGGAGTTGCGATTGCGCGGAAGATTTCGTAGTTTTGTTCTGCTAACCTACGACGAACCATGAACCGATTCTTTTCTACGCTGCTGCTTTGCGTCGCCACCGCGCTCTGCGTCGCCGGCGCAAATCCGCCCGCAGGCGGTCTGCCCTGCCTGTGGCGTTTCGACAAAGCCCGTCACGCCGCGCACGCCGCGACCTTCGTCGACGAAGGGTACCTGACGGCCGACGGTCGCCCCGGAGCGACGCTCCGCTACCTCCGCGCCGACGGCAACGCCCCCGGCGGCTTCGTCCGCACGCTCGGCAAATCGCATAACCCCGCCGTGCGGGGCGGAGCGGCGGGCGACTGCTGGCTCTTCGCCGTACCGGTCGACTCGCTCGGCCGCGGCGAACGCATCGGCATCGACTTCCTCTTCGGCAACGACGCCTCCGCCCCGAAATACTACCGGCTGGAATATTTCGAACGGGGACGCTGGCTTCCGGCCGCGCAGCTGCGGCGTGCGGCGGAAGATCCGGACATCCGCTACACCCACCGCCTCTTCGCCTCGGGCAAAGGCAACTCCTACAAGGTCTTCGGCACGATCCGGCTGCGCGACGCCCTGGTGCGCGACACGCTGCGCATCCGCTGGGTGCAGGCTGCCGACCTGCGCGCCGACGACGGGCGTCCGATCCCCTCCGACAGCATCGGCGCCAGCGGATTCTGCAACGCGCACGGACTGGGCGCCTGCATCCGCCGGTTGGGCGCCCGCCCGCTCTCCCGCCCGCGGAGCGTCCTCTTCATCGGCAACAGCTACACGTATTACAACCTCGTGCCGGGGATCGTCCGCGAACTGGCCTCCTTCGAAGGGCGCGACCTGCGCGTCGAGATGTTCACCATCGGCGGCTGCACGATGGAGCGCCACCTCGAACAGGCCGACTGCCGCGATCTGATCGAACGGGGCGGTTACGATTTCGTCGTGTTGCAGGATCAGAGCCTCCACCCGGCGCTGATCGGCACCCCCGACGACAAGGGGATCGCCGGCCACATGGAGGCGATCGTCGCCCACATCCGCACCCACAACCCGAAGGTCAGCCCCTACATCGAGATGACGTGGGGACGGCGCGACGGTTATACCGAGCGGAAATTCGACTACGACTTCCTCCGAAGCTACGCATCGATGCAGGAGCGCATCCGCGTCAACACCCTCGCCGAAGCCGAGGCCGTCGGGGCGGGCTGCATACCGGTCGGCGTCGCATGGAGCCGCGTGCGCACCGAACGGCCCGACATCCAGCTCTACGCCGCCGACGGTTCGCACCCCTCCTACGCCGGCTCCTACCTGGCGGCGGCCGTGATCTGCACGACACTGACCGGAGCGCCCTTCGGCGCGACGCCCTCCGACGGCCTGCTCGATCCCGACACGGCGGCCTACCTGCGCCGCGTGGCGGAGCAGACCGTACTAGGCCGCGACTAACCAAACGGCAGCGGGGTTCCGGAACGTTCCGGAACCCCGCTGCCGTCTCCCGCACGCCTCAACGGAAATCGATCAGCTCGTAACCGGCGTAGTCCGCCGCATCGAAGCGCCGCACCTCGGCCGACGGTTCGATCCGCCGGATCTCGATACGCATCCGCTCGCCGTCGAGATCGTAGATCACCGCACGCGGCGATCCGTCGGCGGCGACGTCGACCGTGATCGAACTCATCGCCGCCCCCTTGTCGACCGGCGTGAGCCGCAGACGGCGCACCTCGCCTTCGGAGGGCAGCAGTTCGCTGCGGAAGGCGTCGTCCAGGAAATCGAACGCCCGCGTCGGGTTGCCCAGCAGGCTGCGGCTCTGCGTGTCGACGACGTCGACCACCACCTCGCGCTTCGAGGGATCGACCTCCCATTTCGAGACGCCGTCGGAGTAGGCCTCGGCGTCGCCCACGCGCATGTAATAGCGGTCGCCCTCGACGGCATAACTTCCTTCGGCGGCAAAGTCGTCGCCTTCGACCGCAAAGGTCACCGTATAGGCCTTCATCGCCCGGAAACGGGCCGCCAGCTCGCCTGCGACCTTCCGCGCAGGCGCATCGTCCGCCGCACGCAGCGGCAGCAAGGATACCAGCGCCGCCAGACACAGCGCCCACCGAAGCAGACCGCCGGGCCGGACTATCGTATTCGATCGTGTCGTCATCGTCAGAAAACACCCAATTCCTGCAACTTCGCTTCGAGGCTCGGCAGGTCGTGATAGAGAATATCGCGCGGTTTGGCGCCCTCCTGCCGCCCCACGATGCCCGCCCGTTCGAGCTGCATCATGATCCGGCCGGCACGGTTGAAGCCCACTTCGTAGTTGCGCTGGATCATCGAGGTCGAGATCTGCCCCTGCGACACGGCGTCGCGGGCGATCTCGGCGAATTTCGAGTCGTATTTCACCGGTGCGGAGCTCTCGCTGCCCAGCGCCGCCTCGCCGCCGCCCGAGTCGGGCGTATAGTCGGGCAGGTTGTAGGCCGACGTATAGCTCTGCTGCTTGGAGATATACTCCACGATACGCTCCACTTCGGGCGTATCGACCAGTGCGCACTGTATGCGCGTCAGTTCGCCGTTGTTCGAGAAGAGCATGTCGCCGCGGCCGATCAGCTGCTCGGCGCCCGGACGGTCGATGATCGTGCGCGAGTCGATCATCTGCATCACGCGGAAAGCGATGCGCGCCGGAAAGTTGGCCTTGATGCCGCCCGTGATGACCTTCACGTCGGGACGCTGCGTGGCGATGATGAGGTGGATGCCCACCGCACGCGCCTTCTGCGCCAGCCGCATCACGGGGCCCTCGACCTCCTTGGCCGTCATGATGAGGTCGGCGAACTCGTCGACCACCACTACGATGTAGGGCAGGTAGCGGTGTCCTTTGAGGGGATTGAGCCGCCGCGCGGTGAACTTCTCGTTGTACTCCTTGATGTTGCGCGCACCGGCGTCCTTGCACAGCGACAACCGGTTCTCCATTTCGATGCAGAGCGAGTTGAGCGTATAGACCGCCTTGCGCGGATCGGTGATGATGGCCTCCTCCTCCGACTCCATTTTGGCCAGGAAATGCCGTTCGATCTTGGCATAGAGCGAAAACTCGACCATTTTGGGGTCGATCATCACGAACTTCAACTGCGCCGGATGCTTCTTGTAGAGCAGCGAGGTGATAATGGCGTTCAGTCCCACCGACTTGCCCTGTCCCGTGGCACCGGCCACCAGCAGGTGGGGCATTTTCGCAAGATCGAAGACGTAGTTCTCGTTCTGGATCGTGCGGCCGATCACCACCGGCAGTTCGGCCTTCGCCTCCTGGAATTTCATCGAGCGCACGGCCGAATACATCGACACGATCTGCTTGTTGCGGTTGGGCACCTCGATACCGATGGTCCCCTTGCCGGGGATCGGTGCGATGATGCGGATACCCAATGCTTTGAGGCTTTGCGCAATGTCGTTCTGCAAATTCTGGATACGCGAAATCTTGACCCCCTGGGCCTGTACGATCTCGTAGAGCGTCACCGTGGGGCCCGTCGTGGCCTTGATGCGCTGAATGGGGATACCGAAATTTTTGAGCGTCTCCTCGATGCGCGACTTGTTCTCGTAAATCTCCTCGTCGGTCACCTCCGAGTCGGAGAGGTAATCTTCGAGCAGCGCGACCGACGGACGGCGGTAATTGACCAGATCCTTCAACGGGTCGTAGGCTTCGGTCGTGATCCGGTGTTCGTCCACCAGCGCATCGTGGTGCTCCTCGACGGTCACCACCACCCCTTCGGGCGCATCGCCGGCCGCCGCGGGCGCACCCGCATCCTTCACCGTGAAAGGTTCGTCGTCGTCCAGGAAAGGATTCTCCTCCGCATCGGCATCCTCCGCCCCTGCCGGAGTATCGGCCGGCACCGCACCGCCCGTATCGTCCGTGCCGTCCGAAAGGTCGATCTCGACGAATTCGTCCTCCTCGCCCGCCAGCCGCGACGGCAGCGGCGCTGCGTCCGCACCCTCCGGCTCTTCCGCGCCGAGCGTATGTTCCTCGAAGGGATCGTCGTCCGTGACGCGGTTGCGGGCATAGTAGTCGTTGACGGTCTGCACGCCGCCCGAAACGGGAGCCACGCCCACAGGGTGCACGACGAAAGGATCGTCCTCCTCGCCGTCGGCCGCGACCGCGGCCTGCGCCCCACCGGCAGCAGGGCTGACGGCCCGCTCCCGCTGCGGCTCCTCCTCCGCGACGGGCGCGGGCGGAGGGGTCGGCCGCACTTCGCGCACGTCGCTCTCCGCAGGCGCCGCCTGCTCGTCGTCCTCCTCTTCCCGGGGACGGGAGACGACGAGCGACTGCAACGACGGCACCTTCTGCGCCACCGTTCCCACCAGCTTGCCGCTCTTGTCGACCAGCACGTTGCCGGCACGGTTGACCGTATTGATGAAATTGCGGTTGATGAAGACGCCCGTCAGAATCCAGCCGCCCAGCAACACGATGAAGCACCCCACCATACCGATGCTTCCGCTCAGCAGGCGTCCCATTTCGATGCCGCAGGCGCCGCCCCAGCCGCTGTTGAACATTCCCCACCCGTCGTCGAAGGCGACGCCGAGCGTCAGCGACCCCAGGATCAACACCAGCAGCGAGCTGAGCACCGAGTGGTGGAAAAGGACGGGCCGCCGGCGCAGGATGCGCGCGCCCATCATCGTCACGATGATCGGGACGACGATCCCGAACAGACCGAACGAACGGCCCACGAGCATCTCGGCCGTCCATGCGCCCAGACGGCCGCAGGGGTTGTCGATCGAATCGTCGAAATTGGGATTCTCGCTGCCGATGCCGTGCAGCGCACTGTAATCGCCGCGCCAGTCGAAGTAGTAGAAGACCACCGACGCCACCAGAAAGATTCCGGCAAAGAGCAGCAGCAGGCCGAAAATCCACCGCGCGCTCTCGCCGTCGGAGCGCGTTGCGGAGGCCTTTGCCGATTTGGATTGGGTCGATGCCATGTCAGTGTTCGTTTATCGATACAAAAGTAACGATCATTTTCCATTTATGCAACGTCGCAGGCGAAAGCCTTGCGGCGCAACCGTTCGCCGTAGGCCGCGTCGGCGAAGGTCAGGAAGCCGTATTCGGGACGATGCCCCGCCTCCGCACGCAGGCCGCGGGCGTCGAGCAGCTGGGCCGTGCGGCGCGCCACGGCGGGCGCAGGATCGATGATCGTCACGCCGCGGCCGGCCGCAGCCCGGCGGATCGCCCCGATCAGGAAGGGATAGTGCGTACACCCCAGCACGATCTGGTCGGCGCCGCGCGCCAGCATTCCGGCCATCGCCGCCGCTACGGCGCGATCCGCCTCGGGCGTCTGTTCGAGGTCGTTCTCCACCAGTTCGACGAAGCCCCGCCCCGGCTCGGCGATGATGGTCACGTCGCGGCCGTAACGCGCCGCCGTGCGGTGGAACAGGTCGCCTTCGAGACTCCGTTCGGTCGCCAATACCCCCACCACGCCGCTGCGCGTATTCCGGCAGGCGGGTTTCACGGCCGGCTCCATACCCACGATCGGCAGCGCCGCATAGTTCGCCCGCAGGAAATCGATCGCGGCGGCCGTCGCCGTATTGCAGGCCACGACGACCAGTTTGCACCCCTCCTCCACGAGCCGCGCGACGGCTGCATCCGCAAGCGCACGCACCTCCTCGCGCGGGCGCGAGCCGTAGGGGCAGTTCTTGCCGTCGCCCAGATAGAGCAGCGACTCCTCCGGCAGCAGACGCCGCACCTCGCGCCAGACGGTCAGTCCGCCCAGTCCCGAATCGTAGATTCCTATCGGAGCGTTATTCATTCCCTTCGAGATAATGTATGATCCGTTCCACGGCCTCCTCGTCGCTCAGCGTGTCGCAGTCGAGCACGAGCGCCGCCTGCGCGTAGTAGGGTTCGCGCTCGGCGATGTTGCGCCGCATGAACTCCACCAGCTCGGCATCGCCGAGCCCCTGCAATTTGGGGCGTTTCGCCCGTCCGTAGGGCGTCAGCCGCGCGGCGATCCGCTCCGCCGAACGGCGCAGATAGACCGTCGTACCCGCCTTCGACAGCATCTCCATGTTGTCGCTCCACGTGGGCAGGCCGCCGCCCGTGGCGACGATGCAGGCCTCGCCGGAAGCCGCCACGCGCTCCACCACCGAACGTTCCAGTTCGCGGAAGCGCTCCTCGCCCTCGTAACGGAAGATGTCGCCGACCGACGCCCCCTCCATGCGTTCGACCTCGGCGTCGGTATCGACGGCGCGCACCCCTGTACGGCGCGACAATTTACGCGCCAGCGTGCTCTTGCCGCACCCCATATACCCCACCAGAAAGACCTTCGTCGTCATTTCGGCCGTTTTTTTTCGGATTCGTCCTTTCAGAACAGGTTGAGCTGCTCCACGTCGATCACGTCGTCCTGATCCCCGCGCGGGCGTTCGATCGTGAACTCCACGTCGTCCGTCTGCGGCGGCACCGCCGCAGGCCCCTCGGGCAGTTCGATTCCCGACGCTGCGCCGACCTCATTCGCCGCAGCCGCTCCCGTCGCAACGGCCGGACCGCCCGCAGGCGCGTCACCGGAGCGGTCATCTCCCGCCGCAGGATCGGCCGGTTCCTCTTCGGGTTCTTCGGGCTCGACGAAGTGCAGCGACGCCACCTCGAAGGTCGTCACCCGCTTGCCCTTGGCACGGTGGCTCTTGACACCGACGAAACCGTCGACTTCTATGCGCTCCGCAGGCCGCGATGCCTGTGCTCCGGCATAGGTCACTTCCAGCTGCGCTCCGGCACGTCCCGTGCGGCAGACGAAATCGCCCGTTCCCTCCTCGTCGAGGAAGAACTGCGTCTTGTCGCTCGATTCGATCGGGAAGCGTTTCAGATAGTAATAGTTCTGCTCGCGGTCGAAATAGCAGACCGCATAGACCCGCTCGGGACGGTAGCGTTCGACCAGCACCGTATCGTCGGGAAAGTGCTGTTGCAGGTCGTAGCCCGTGATATAGTAGGTGCGGGGCGTCCATACCAGCAACTTGTCCTCACCCTTGAAGGCACCCAGCGCATAGCCCCGCCCTTCGGTGTTGAGCCGGTGCACGTCGTCGTCGAACCAGATTTCCTGGCTGCCGAGCGTCGACGTGCCGCGCTCCTTCATCACGATCTTGTGGATGCCGTAGCGCGAAAAGAGGTTGCCCTGGCTCTGACGCCCCTTGATGGCCAGCGTCGAGAAGTCGAGATCGACGATCACCTTCTTCAACCGCGGACGCGGCTTGAAGTAGACTTTCAGCACCTCGGCCTCGCCGTTGGGGTTGACCGTCATGTAGAGGATTTCGCTTCGGGGCGTTCCCTTCGTGATGTCGTACTCCTTGTCGCGCGTGATGCCCTTGATCGCGCAGCGCTTCATCAGGATCGGGCCGTTCTTGCCGTCGCGGTAGAGGACGTTGTAGATCGTCCGCTCGTCGTTGCGCTTGAAGACGCCGATGTAATAGATATTCTTGTCGAAGAAGGCCTTGTCGCTCACCTTGGTGATAATGTAGCGGCCGTCCTTCGTAAAGACGATCACGTCGTCGATGTCCGAACAGTCGCACACGAACTCGGCGTCCTTCATCGACTTGCCGATGCCGAAGAATCCCTCGGCGCGGTCGACGTACAGCTTGGCGTTCGTGACGGCCACCTTCGCCGCCTCGATCGTATCGAACGACCGCAATTCGGTGCGCCGCTCGCGGCCCTTGCCGTACTTCTCGCGGATGCGTTCGTAGTAGGCCACGGCGTAGTCGGTCAGATGATCCAGATCGTAGCGCACGCGCTCGATCTCGGCCTCGATCGCCTTGATCTCGTTGTCGGCCCTCTCCGAATCGAACCGCGAGATGCGGATGAACTTCAACTCCGTGAGGCGCTGCACGTCGTCGAGCGTCACTTCCCTGCGCAACAGCTTCTTGAAGGGCGCCAGCCCCTCGTCCACCGCCTCGTAGGCCGCCTCGCGGGTCTTGCATCCCTCGATGAGCTGGTAGAGCTTGTTCTCGATGAAGATGCGTTCGAGCGAAGCGGCGTGCCACGCCTCGTTGAGTTCATGCAACCGGATTTCGAGCTCCTGCCCCAGCAGCGCCCGCGTATGATCGGCCGAACGGCGCAGGATCTCGCTCACGCCCATGAAGTGGGGCTTCTCGTCCCGGATGACGCAGGCGTTGGGCGAAATCGACACCTCGCAGTCGGTGAAGGCGTAGAGCGCGTCGATCGTCTTGTCCGACGACTCGTCGGGCGCCACCTGCACGATGATCTCCACGTGCTCGGCCGTGTTGTCGTCCACGCGGCGGATCTTGATCTTGCCCTTCTCGTTGGCCTTGATGATCGACTCCTTGATCGACTCGGTGGTCGTCGTATAGGGAATTTCGGTAATGGCCAGCGTCCGTTTGTCGATCTTCGAGATCTTGGCGCGCACCTTCACCACCCCGCCCCGCAGGCCGTCGTTGTAGCGCGACACGTCGATCATGCCGCCCGTCGGAAAGTCGGGATAGAGCTGGAACGTCTCGCCGCGCAGATGCGCGACGGCTGCATGGATCAACTCGTTGAAGTTGTGCGGCAGGATCTTCGACGCCAGTCCCACGGCGATGCCGTCGGCACCCTGCGCCAGCAGCAGCGGGAATTTGACGGGAAGCGTCACCGGCTCCTCCTTGCGGCCGTCGTAGGAGAGCATCCACTCGGTGGTCTTCTTGTTGAAGACCACGTCGAGCGCGAATTTCGACAGCCGCGCCTCGATGTAACGGCCGGCGGCCGCCTCGTCGCCCGTGAGGATGTTGCCCCAGTTGCCCTGGCAGTCGATCAACAGGTCCTTCTGCCCCAGCTGCACCAGCGCGTCCTTGATCGAGGCGTCGCCGTGGGGGTGGTACTGCATGGTCTGCCCCACGATGTTGGCCACCTTGTTGTAGCGGCCGTCGTCGATCACCTTCATGGCGTGGAGAATGCGCCGCTGCACGGGTTTCAGGCCGTCGCCCACATGGGGCACGGCGCGTTCCAGGATCACGTAGGAGGCGTAGTCCAGGAACCAGTTCTTGTACATGCCCGTCAGCTTGCGCACGCCCCCCGTCTCGGAGGTCAGGCGCGCATAGCGGCCCTGCGCCGCAGGCTGCGCGGCCTCCTGAGATGCGGCGGCATCCGCGGCAGCGGCCGTTTCGGGCCCGGTCGCGGGGTCGTCGTTGGGATATATCTCTTCGCTCATAGTCGTTTAATTTTCAATCCGATATCCGGCCGAAAAAACCGGCCGTCACGCCTCGCCGATCTGCAAGTCGCCCTCCACGATATCCTCCTCGATGCGGAGATTGTCGACGATGAACCCCTGCCGTTCGGGCGAGTTCTTGCCCATGTAGAACTCCAACATGTCGTGAATGGGATCGTCCTTCGTCAGACGCACCTTGTCCAGCCGCATCCGTTCGCCGATGAACTCCTTGAACTCGTCGGCCGAGATCTCGCCCAAACCCTTGAAACGCGTGATTTCGGCCTGCGCGCCGCACTTGCGGATCGCCTGCTGCCGCTCCTCGTCGGTATAGCAGTAGAAGGTTTCCCGCTTGTTGCGCACGCGGAACAGCGGCGTCTGGAGGATATAGAGATGGCCGCCGCGGATCACGTCGGGGAAGAATTGCAGGAAGAAGGTCATCAGCAGCAGCCGGATGTGCATTCCGTCGACATCGGCATCGGTGGCGATGATGACCTTGTTGTAGCGCAGGTTGTCCATATCCTCCTCGATGTTGAGCGCCGCCTGCAACAGGTTGAACTCCTCGTTCTCGTAGACCACCTTCTTCGTCAGGCCGAAGCAGTTGAGCGGCTTGCCGCGCAGCGAAAAAACCGCCTGCGTGCGCACGTCGCGGCTCGTCGTGATCGAACCCGAGGCCGAGTTGCCCTCCGTGATGAAGATCATCGACTGCTCGGCCAGGTCGTTCCTGTCCGTGAGGTGTATCTTGCAGTCGCGCAGCTTCTTGTTGTTGAGCGACACCTTCTTGGCCGTCTCGCGCGCCTTCTTCTGAATGCCCGAAATCGCCTTGCGCTCCTTCTCGTTCTCGACGATCTTCTTCTGCAACACCTGCGCCGTCTCGGCATGCTTGTGCAGGTAGTCGTCGAGGTGCTTGCCGATGAAATCGAGTACGAAGTTGCGCATCGAGACGCCCGGCTCGATCTCCTTCGACCCCAGCTTGATCTTGGTCTGCGACTCGAACACGGGGTCGGTGACCTTGACCGAGATGGCGGCGATGATCGACGTGCGGATGTCCGACGCATCGTAATCCTTGTGGTAGAACTCCTTGACCGTTTTGGCGATCGCCTCGCGGAAGGCCGCCTGGTGCGTACCGCCCTGCGAGGTGTACTGCCCGTTGACGAACGAGTAGTAGCTCTCGCCGTAGCCCGACCCGTGCGTGATGGCCACCTCGATGTCGTCGCCCGAGAGGTGGATCGGCGCATAGAGCGGCGCGTCGGACATCTTCTCGTTCAGCAGGTCCAGCAGACCGTTCTTCGAGACGTAGGACTGGCCGTTGAGCTTGAAGGTCAGGCCGAGGTTGAGGTAGGTGTAGTTCTTCACCATCTCCTCGACGTACTCCATGTTGTAGGCGTAGGCGCCGAACACCTCCTCGTCCACGCGGAACGAGATCAGCGTGCCGTTGCGCTCCTCCACGCCGCTCTCCCAGCGATCGCTCTGCTCGATGCCCTGCGCGAAGGTGACCGTGCGGGCCTCGCCGTCGCGCACCGAACGGGCGGTGAACTCGCTCGAAAGCATGTTGACGGCCTTGACGCCCACGCCGTTCAGGCCGACGGTCTTCTTGAAGGCCGTACCGCCGTACTTGCCGCCGGTATTCATCTCGCTGACGGCCGCCGCGAGCGATTTGAGCGGAATGCCGCGCCCGTAGTCGCGCACCGTGACCACGTTGTCGGCCACCGTGATCTCGATCTGCTTGCCGGCGCCCATGATGAACTCGTCGACCGAGTTGTCGACGACCTCCTTGATGAGCACGTAGATGCCGTCGTCGGGCTGCGAACCGTCGCCCAGCTTGCCGATATACATGCCGGGGCGCAGGCGGATGTGCTCACGCGGAGTGAGGGTTACGATCGCGTCGTCGCCGTAGGAGGCGGAGGTATTGAGTAAATCTGACATAATTGCGTCGTGCGGAGTCCGGCGGCTCCCGCTTCCGGCGGCGGACCGCCGGCGATACCGGAAACTCCTTGTCTATAAATTGTTAGTTACGATTCGGCCGCGCCTGTCCGCGCACCTCGACCAGAGCTGCGGCCATCCGCTCGCGCACGCCGTCCATCAGGACGTGGGTCTCGGTCGCCGCGACCTCGGCCGCCGGCACGGGCGGCAGCACCTTCACGGTGATGCGGTTGCGCCAATTGAAGAGGCGGTTGCGGCCGATCACCCGCTGCGTACCGTCGAGCACGACCGGAAGGATCGGCACACCGGCCTCTTTGGCCAACGTGAAAGCCCCGGCCTTGAATCGGTGGATCTGGCCGTCCTTCGAGCGGGTTCCCTCCGGAAAGATCGCCACCGAAGCCCCGCGCGACAACCACAGCCCGCCGTCGCGGAGCAGCTGCTCCAACGCCTCGGCGGCACGTCCCCTGTCGATGCAGATGTCGCCGTGGACGAGCAGGAACTGCCCGAAGAAGGGGATGCGGAAGACTTCGCGCTTGGAAACCCAGCGGAAATTGAGCGGCACGTGGTAGAGCGCGCCGATGTCGACCATGGCCTGGTGGTTGAGTACGATGACGTAACGCTCGCGGCGGTCGACGTTCTCCAACCCCTCCACCCGACGGGGGAAAGGCAGCAGAAAACTCAATGCCAGATACCGCGACATCTCGTGAACGATGCGCCGCGACTTCTGGAACGGGTACGTCAGCGCCAACACCGCGACCGACAGGACGAGGACTACCGTACAGATCGCTGCCAGCCAGATGTAGTACAAAATACTCAACATGCTTCGTGTCAATAGTTTTAATTGTCGATTCCATCCTGCGGCGGACGGTTCGACACAGCGGGTCGGCCGGCGATGCACGCCGCCCGACCTTCCGCTCTAATTTTGCAAAAGTACAAATTTTTCCGCAATTAATTCAATTTTCGGGCGACGAAAAACAAAAGAAAAACCAGTGACCCGAAGCGGGTGCGGCCCGGCGGGAGGGACGTACCGCACCTGCACACCGGAAACGCCCCCGCCCCGAAACGCATTGCCGCAAGAGCGCTGCACAAGGAGTCCGGCACTTCGCCCGAGAGGGATCGTTTCGCCCCGACGCCCGCTCGATTTCGGGTGCGGACGGATCGGCCCCTCCACTCTGCAATCGACTTATCCACAAGGCATAATCCCGCGAAAAGACGATCCGCCCCGCTTCGAATGCAGTCCGCCGACAGCGGGCGGAACCGCACGAACACCGGCGAAGTGCACACCGCCGCATCGCCTTCGCACTGCGACCGATCCGGCAACGAAGGCTAAAAACGCCGGAACCGCCCGCACCCATCCAAACCGAGCGCCATCGCATCATTCCGCCGCCCCACGCATGCCGAACCCGTCGGCGGCCGGTTATGGCGGCCGCCGACGAGCCTCTTTCGCATGGAAAGCCGAGGGGCATCCCTGCCCCGCCGCAATACGCGCCGCACCGCCGCCGTTTCCGGCGCACCTCTTCCGCACTTTTAAAATAGGTGACAAAAATATTTTGAAAAAATCACTACTTTGCAATACAAACTATATTCGTTTATATATATATTTGCAGCGTAAAATAGCAATCGAAACATACAACCACCGGAAAATGAAACAGTATCTCCTCCGTATGCCGCTGCTCCTGCTCTTCGCCGCCCTCGCCGTCGACGCCTCGGCCGCCCGTCAAACCCCGACGACGGGACGGGTCGTCGATCCGGACGGCACGGCCGTCGCCTACGCCACGGTCGTGCTGCTCGACGCCGAAACGCAGTTGGCGGGTACGGCAACCGCGGCAGACGGGTCGTTCTCGCTCAAAGTCCCGGCCGGCCGGTACCGCCTGACGATCCAATACCTCGGCTACGAAACGCTCACACGCGACGTCGATACGCCGGGCGATCTGGGCGAATTCGTACTGCATCCCGCGTCGGTCGAGATGCAGGAGGTGGTCGTCAAGACCAGTCTCGTCCGCCGCGAAGCCGACCGGTTCGTCATGGAGATCGCAGGCTCGCCCGTCGCGCTCGGCAAGGACGGCACCGAACTGCTCAAACAGGCGCCCGGCGTCTGGCTCACCGACGACAAGATCGCCATCAACGGCGCATCGGGCGTCAAGGTCTACATCAACGACCGCGAAGTGCGCATGTCCACCGAGCAGCTGCTCAACTACCTGCGCGGGCTGAAATCGGAGGAGATCCAGCGCATCGAGGTCATCCCGCAGGCCGGTGCCGACTACGACGCCGACTCGGCGGCCGGCATCATCCGCATCACGCTCCGCCGCCAGCGCGACAACGGGCTCACGGGCGACCTTTCGTTCTCGACGCGCCAGAGCCGGCAGATCGAAGGCTACAACCCCTCGCTCTCGCTCAACGGCCACGCAGGACGCTGGACCTTCAACGTTTCGGGCTGGGCGAGCGTCGTGCCGCTGCATGTCACGAAAACCGCCGAACACACCGAATACCGTGCGGGCGGCGCACTGCTCGACGCCTCCTCCGAAATGCGGGGCCGCGACAACTGCGGCGGCGGACGCGCCGGCGCGATCTTCGACATCTCCGAACGGCACAGCATCGGCGCCGAGGCCGACTTCTACATCGACCGCGACCGCTCGCCCAACCGCTCGTCGACCGACTTCCGCGAAGCGGAGCGGCTGACCCGCAACGAAAGCCTCTACGACGGTTCGGAGCGCGTCAATACCTTCTCGGCCACCTTCAACTACATCTGGCGCATCGACACGCTCGGCTCGACGCTCAAAGTCATGGCCGATTACAGCCGCAACAACCGCCGCCACGGCAACGACAGTTTCGTCCGCTCGACCGCCGCCGGCATCGTGCGCGACTCGACCTACGACGACCGCACGCGGGGACTTTACAACGTGGCGGCGCTCAACGCCGCACTCGAAAAGCGGCTCGGCGAGGCGTGGCAGCTGCGCGCCGGCGCGAAGTACACCTACAACGACATGCACAACGAAGCGCTCTACCGCTACCTCCGCCCCGAGGGGTGGGAGACGCTCGACGCGTACAGCTACGTCACCGACTATACCGAGCACATCACGGCCGCCTACGCCGCCGCGACGCTGAAAAAGGGGCATTGGAACGTCGTGGCGGGGCTGCGCGGCGAATATACCCGCACCACGGGTTACGGCAGCGACGTGCGCCAGCGTTATTTCAGCCTCTTTCCCAACGCCAACCTGACCTATGCGTTCGATGCGGCGGGACTGTGGTCGCTCACGGCGCAGTACGCCCGCAACATCTCGCGGCCGGGCTTCTGGGCGCTCAACCCGATGCGAATGCAGATTTCGGACTACACCTACCAGTCGGGCAACCCCGACCTGCTGCCCGCCTACACCGACAACCTCTCGCTCACGGCCGTCTTCGCCGGAAAGTATTCGCTCAGCGCCGGCGCCCAACTCCACCACGACGAGATCGCGCAGGTCTTCGGCAGCGACGCCGCCGACGCATCGATCACCAACCTGCGTTTCGAGAACCTCGACCGCACGGAGCAATACTTCGCCGCGGCGAATATTCCCCTGCAACTCACGAAGTGGTGGACGCTCAACGCCAACCTCACGGGCATCTGCCGCCGCGACCGCATCACCGCCGACGCACCGCTGCGAACGACGTGGGCCGCCTTCGCCAACGCCGCGACGACCTTCACGCTGCCGCGCAAGTTCTTCATCGAAGCCGAATACTACGCCATGAGCCGCTTCCGGCAGGCCAACCTCGACATGAAGAGTTACCACAGCGTGACGCTGAGCCTCAAAAAACGCCTGCTGGACAACCGTCTGACACTCACGGCGCAGGTAGCGAACCTCTTCGACCGTTCGCAGCGGTTCGTGGCCGAGACCGAAACCTTCGTACGCGACCTGCGGGTATCCAACGACTGGCAGCCCCGCCGCTTCGTACTGACGGTCAACTACAACTTCAAGACCGGCAAGTCGTTCAAGGCCCGCAAGGTCGAGAGCGGCGCCGGAGACGAAAAGGGGCGGATGTAAAAGAAGCCGACATCGGAAACCGAAACTGCACGGGAGTTTTTCTGAAAAGCTCCCGTGTGTCGTTTTCCGGCCGATTCCGTTCGCGATCGTCGAAAAATCCCGCCTCGTTCTTAGGTGTTTTTATCTGCCGGCGTGTATATTCATAATGAAAACCTTTCGACACATCGAACCTCAAACTACAAATTTATGAAACGAGAAGAGATCAAAAAGCCCGACTACACGGCAGGAATCCGCCACACGACGGTTGGCAGCGACAGACACGACGTTCGCAGAGAGAACTTCCGAAACAAGACCGTCCGGACAGCAAAACGCCGGAGCGGTCTTATCGGAAGGCTGTTCGCCTGTTCTGCGACGCTGGCACTGGCACTCGGTGCCTGCACGGACGACGCCCCCGTCGAACAACCGAAAAGCGGAGGCGTTGACCTGACCTGCATCGTCGAATCCGACCTGACGGCGGCTCTCGGATCGTCGACGGACGACAGACACTCGTGGGAAAGCGGCGACAGGATCGGAGTCTACGCCGTATCGTCGGCACCGACGCTCAATGCCGAAGCCTCCGTCACAACGAACGATGGCACAAGCTCGATCGCATTCCACGTCAACCGCGCCGAAACCGGCGACAAGCTCCATGCCTATTTTCCCTACACGAAAGACAATTCGTCCAACGATGCGAAAAACGTGGCGCTGTCGATCGCTGCCGTACAGTCGCAGTCCGAAGCCGGCGCATTCGACATCGCGAACCTGCCAATGGTCTCCTATCCGCAAAGACTCGACGCCGAGTCCCTCTCTGAGATACCCGCCCTGCAAATGCACGTGCTGGGAGGAATTCTGCGCGCAAAGGTCTTCGCAGACGGACAGTACGGAGACGAGAAGGTGCAATCGATCGCTTTCGCCGACGAGAATACGCCGATGGCCGGTGCATTTAAACTGGATCTGACCGGGCTGAGTGACGAGGCGTCGCTGATCGTGACAGGACTCGCCTCCCGCACGGCAAAAACCCAGCTCTCCATTCCTTACGCCGTCCCGTCGTCGCAGGAGAGCGCCAAAGACATTTACATGATACTCGCTCCGGGCACCTACGACGGGACCCTCTCCGTAACCACCGAAAAAGCCGTGTACACGCAGCCGTTCCAATGCGAAATGAAACGTAACGCCTGCTACGATGCGAGCATAAACCTTTCGACCGCAGCCAGAGAATCCATCGACGGCTGGAACGGCGAAGGAACCGCCGAAGCCCCCTATCAGGTGGCGACGGCAGAAGACCTGCAACGACTGATCGCTCTTTGCAACAGCGACGGCGGCGAATACGCCGAATTCGCCGACAAACATTACCTCCAAATCGCCGACATCGACATGGCTCAGATCGCGATCCAACCGATCGGACTCAGCGAACAATCGCCGTTCCGGGGCGTTTACGACGGCGGAGGCCACACGATCGGCAATTTCACGCTGACAAACTGCGAATCCGGCGCCTGCGGTCTGTTCGGTTATCTGGACGGAGCGACCGTGAAGGACATCCATCTCGAAGAGTGCGAATACTCGGCTTCCGGACTCCATGCAGGCGGTGTGGCCGGCGTGGCGAAACAAAGCGTGATCCGCGGCTGCACGTTTGAAGGATCGCTCGTCGGAACGGCCGAAACGGAGTTCGACGGATATGCCGTCAGCGACGTCGGCGGTATCATCGGCTACGCGCTCGACTCCGAGATCGCAGGCTGCACGTTGAAAGGCTCTATTCGCGCGCTGGCACAGATCGGCGGCATGGCCGGCTACACGAGCGGGACGAAGATATCGGACTGCACGGTCGACGCCGCGGCCACGATCGATGCCGAAACTCACTTCCTCGGCGGCATCGTCGGCCGCGCCCGTCACAATTCGACGATAGAGAACTGTACGGTGGGCGGCAAAGCGTCGGCCTACAACGGCAATTATGTCGGCGGAATCGCGGGACATCTCACTTCGGGCAAGATCTCCGGCTGCACGATCGCTGCCTCGGCCTCGCTCTCGTCGAAGGGCGATCACACGGGCGGCATCGTCGGGGCGCTGCAAGCCAACGAGGAAAACGCCGACGACGGAAGCAATATGACGGCCGTCGTCGAAGATTGCGAAACCGACATCATGGTATTCGGAGCCGATAACGTCGGCGGCATCGCCGGCTATCAGGGAACCGCCACAGCGGAGCACACATCGATCGTGCGGAACTGCACGTCGCGGGAATCCGTCACGGGATACGGCTACAATACAGGCGGTATATCCGGTTCGATCACCTCCTACGGCGACAGTTTCATCGAGAACTGCCAGGCCTACGGCGACGTCAGCTCCTCATTGCATCAGGTGGGCGGTATCGTGGGCTACATCGTATCGAAAGGCGAAACCGCCGTCGACGGCTGCATCGCCTACGGCAACTGCCGCGGACAGCACAGCGTGGGCGGTATCTGCGGATACGCCAAATGCAACGACGCGGCCTGCATCGTCGACATCGTCAACAGCATCTACGCCGGCCGCGAGGTCGAGGCGACGGGCAACAACGGTTCCAACGGCTATACGCTCGCAACCGGTCTGGTCGGCTGGCTGCAAGTCGGAACGGGCAAAGCCCACATCGTCAACTGCGCATCGCGCGTCCAAACCGTCAAGACCGTAGGCAAGGCAGGCGGTTATCCCTCGGCCAACAACACGCTGTCGGGTATCCTCGGTTTCCAGAACGGCTCGCCGACAGCCGTCGAACTCTACGGACTCTACTCGACCATCGGCAGGAACGGCTTCCTGACCGACGGCGAACCCTCGACCTCCATCTACTGCGGCGGCATCTACGCCAAAATCCACAGCGGCAGCTATACGATCACCTCACTCAAACATTGTTATTTCGACCCGAGCACGCAGGCCGGTCCGGGAATTTCGAATCTCACCAAGGCGGACGCAGCGACCGTCAAGGCCTACGGAGAGATGTCGACGCTGCTGGCCGACCTCAATGCCGCTGTCGCCGCTTACGAGGGCACTTGCGGCCGCACACTGAAAAACTGGACGCTCGACGCCGACGGATACCCCGTCATCGAAGGCATGACCACCCTGCTGCCCGTGAGCAAGACCAAGCGCATCAGCGTTATAGGCGACTCGATTTCGACCTTCCGAGGTTTCGTACCGTCGGGTTATTCATGCCACTATCCGACCTCGGACCACGATCTGACCTCCGTGTCGCAAACCTACTGGTACCGGCTGGCCCACGACCTGATGTCCGACGCCCGCATCGAGCGCAACATCTCCTTCTCCGGTACGGCCGTCGCCCGCACGACCGATCCGGCCTACGCTTCCCAGGCATGGTACGGCAACGACTTCTGCGCCCGCTTCATCGCACAGGGCGGCGTGGGGCAGCCCGATATCGTGCTCATCCACGGCGGCACGAACGACTACGCGCACAACGTCGACCCGCTCGCTCCGGGCATTCCGATCCAAAGCGCCGAGGCACCGTCGGAGGCAGCGCTGGCCGAATTGTTCGCCGCAGCCGACGCGGCCGCGACGCGCGCCGAGATCGAAGCGCTCGACGACACGACCTTCTGCACGGCCTACATCAAACTGCTTCGCTTGCTGAAAGAGCGTTATCCCGACGTCAAGATCGTCTGCATCATCGGCGACTACCTCTCGACGGGCATCGAACGCTCGACGCTCGCCATCGCCCGCCACTACGGCGCCCGCTGCGTCGACCTCTACGCCGTGAACGGCTTCAACGACCAGACCTACATGCCCAAGCACGACTACAATCCCGCCACGGGCAAGGGGTGTCACCCGAGCTCCGAGGCGATGAAGTTCATCGCCGACAAGATCTACGCCGAGCTGGGCAGCTGGCTCGAGGAGTGACGCACCCGACCGTACGAATGCAAGGGGGGGGGCGTCCGATCGCCGGACGCCCCCCCCTTCTGTATCCCGTACCGCAAACGAAAGAGGAGCGCCCGAAAGCGCTCCTCGTATCGTCGGTCGGAGATTACTGCACCCGTTCGAACTGCACGGCGTAACCGCCGCCGGAGGCCATCGCCATCGCAAGACTGTCGGCCGCCGTCACCGTCCGCTCCTCCAAGAGGTAATCCTCGCCGTAGCGGTCGGCATTCACGCCGTCGCGGAAGATGCGCGCCTTCCACCGGCCGTCGCCCAGGAAATCGAGTTTCACCTCCACCTCGCGGGCATCCCAGTTCGTCAGCGCACCCAGGTACCAGCGGTCGCCCGCACGCCGCGCCGTGACGATGTAGCGGCCGATCTCGCCGGCGGGAATCAACGTCTGATCGAAGCGCGTCGGGAAGCGCACGATGTAGTCGAGCGTCTCAGGCTCCTTCTCGTAGGCCGTCGGCGAATCGCAGAGCATCACCAGCGGCGAATCGAAGACGACGTAGGTCGCGACCTGATGGGCGCGCGTGCCCTGGCTCATCGGATGGTTGTTGACCGCACGGAAATTCTTGCGCGAAGCGTTGCGCATCGCCCCCTGCGTGTAGTCGACCGGGCCGGCCACCTGACGGATGAAGGGGAAGGTGCAGTCGTAGGCCGGCATGTCGGCGTCCGTCTTGTCCGTCCATTTGAGCTGTTCCAGCCCGAAGATCCCTTCGAAATTGACGACGTTGGGATAGGTGCGCTGCAACCCCGTGGGCTTGTAGACGCCGTGGAAATCCACGATCATGCGGTAGCGCGCCGCAGCGTCGGCGATGCGGTAGACACGCTCCACGGCCGCCTGGTCCTGCCGGTCGATGAAGTCGACCTTCCAGCCCGCGACGCCCAGCTCCGAATAGTAGCGGCACGCCTCCTCGAGTTTGTCGTCGAGCACCTTGGCCACCACCCACAGGATGATGCCCACCTTCTTCTCGCGGGCGTAGGAGACGATCTCCGGCAGGTCGATCTCCGGCACGACGTGCATGACGTCGCCGTCGCGCACGCCCCACCCCTCGTCGAGCGCCACGTACTCGATGCCGTTGGCGGCGGCGAAATCGATGAAATACTTATAGGTTTCGGTATTGATGCCCGACTTGAAATCGACGCCGTAGACGCCCCAGTTGTTCCACCAATCCCATGCGATCTTGCCGTCGCGCACCCACGAGGCGTCGGCCACGCGACTCGCTTCGGCCGTCTGCCATACCATGTCGTTCACGGGCAGTTCGGTCGCCGTCGCGGCGTAGGCCACGATGCGCCACGGATAGCTGCGCCGGCCGTCGACGCGGGCGATGTAGTCGGCGCTCCGCTCCACGACGTCCTGAAAACGTTTGGTCAGCGACGTCTCGGTCGGGTACTCCGCGAAACGGGCCGCAAACCCCCTGGCCTCCTTGTCGTAGGTAAGGTAGACGCCCGGATAGGACTCGACGTCCGATTCGGTGTAGAGCACGTAACCCCGCTCTCCCAGATCGACGAGCACCGGCATGAAGGCCACCGTCTGCGTCCGGAACTTGCTCAGCGGCGCGTACTCGTAGGTATTTTCGAACGACGTCTGCATCGGAATCTCCGTTTTGGAATAGGGAATGTAGGCCGACGGATCGCCCTCGAAATTGAGCTGCGCCGTCTCGTCGACGATCGTCAGCTCGCCGTCGCGCTCCGTATAGAAGCGGTAGCAGACGCCGTCGTCGTAGGCGCGGGCCAGGATGCCGTAATCGCCGCGCAGGCGCAGGTCGAGTTCGTTGTAGGCCGCGTCGAAACGGCTCTGGCGGTAGAGCGGCGCGTCGATCGTCTCGCTCACCGCACGCCGCCGTGCCGAGCGCACCCGGGGCGCCTCGCCCAGCACCTCGCCCGTCGAGAGCGTCAGCGCCATTTCGGAGGGGGCGACCAGCGTCTCCCCGTCGCGGGCGACCGTAAAGCTCAGCCGTTCGCCTGCCGTGAGCACGAGGGCCAGACGACCGTCGGGACTCTTCACTTCATAGGTTTTGACCGGTGCGGCCGAAGCGCCGAGAAGCGCCGCCGAGGCCAGTGTCAACAGAAAAAATCGTTTCATATCGAATCAGGGTTAGTAGTTTGTCGTATCAGAAGGCGACTTCGGGCGCCTGCGCAGCGCTGTCGTCCGCCTCGAAATAGGGTTTCTGCCCGAACGAGAGTATTCCCGCCACCAGATTGGCCGGAAAACGGCGGACGGCGACGTTGTAGGCCTGCGTCTTCTCGTTGAAGGCTGTGCGGGCTACGGCGATGCGATTCTCCGTCCCCTCCAACTGCGCCTGCAACTCCTGGAAATTGCTGTTGGCTTTCAGATCGGGATAGTTCTCGGCGACGGCGATCAGACGCCCCAGCGCCGAACGCACGCCCTCCTGCGCCTGCTGGAATGCCGCCAGCCGTTCGGGCGTCAGGTCGTCGGCGTCGACATTCATCGAAGTCGCCTTCGAACGCGCATCGACCACCGCCGCGAGCGTCTGCTGCTCGTGGGCGGCATACCCCTTCACCGTATTGACAAGATTGGGAATCAGATCGGAGCGGCGCTGATACTGCGTCTCGACGTTCGACCACGCACCGTGTACGGCCTCCTCCTTTTCGACCAGGCCGTTGTAGACCGAATACCCCCAGACGGCGAGCACCGCAACGACCGCAAGGACAATCCAAAGACTCTTTTTCATGTTGTTCACTTTCATGCTCCTTTTCTCGCCTCGGCATAGCCCGCACAAGTGCGGCTCGGCGCTCGGCCTAACGAAAAGGTTCGTTTTCGTTGTTAAATACGTTAATTAATACGGACGAACGGACAAGGTTACTAACCTGCCCGCCGCTTTTTTGCTTTTCACCATTTCGAACCGGCACCGCCGCCTCCGAAGCTGCCGCCCCCGAAGCCGCCGCCCGCATGTCCTCCGCCGAAACCTCCGCCGAAGAGACCCCGGCCTCCGATCCACATTCCGCCGCCGCGGCCGCCGATGTCGCTGCCGTCGGCTTCCCTGCGGCGACGCCGGATCGTCTCGCCGCAACGGCGGCAGACGAGCGTCTGTTCGACCATGCGCCACCCCTCGGCACGCAGCACGATCCGCTCGCCCTGCGACCGCAGCGCGAACCACCGCTTGCAGCGCGGACAGCGCAGCATACGCACGACGGCCACCAGCGGCACGGCGACGCATCCGCCTACGATCAGCGCGATCACCCACCAGGGCGTGTCGTCCTCCTGCGGAACGGCGTCCGGCACGCCCGTTTCGAGTTCGCTGCCCGCGAGCACGGCCGCCACGGCTTCGACGCCGCGCACCATGCCGCGGTCGTAGTCGCCTTCGCGGAAGGCGGGCAACATATAATTCGTCTGGATGCGTTTGCAAAGCGCGTCGGGCAGCACGCCCTCGACGCCGCGCCCCGTCACGAAGCGGATTTCGCGCTGCTCCCTCACAAGCAGGATGCCCACGCCGTTGCTGTCCTCGCGGCGGCCGACGCCCCACTTCGAGAAGAGCTCGTAGGCGAACGTGAAGGGATCGCCGCCCGCAATGGCGTCGACGGCCACCACGGCCACCTGCGCCGCACCGCGCTGGCGCAGGCCGTAGCAGATCGAGTCGATGCGCGCCACGGCCGCCTGCGAAAGGATCCCGTCGGGATTCGACGTGAAGCGCGTGCGGTCGGCCGACTGCACGTTTTCGATCTGTTCCACCGTGTAGGGATGCGCCGCGGCGGGCAGCCACGCGCACAGGCAGACCAACAAGAGGAGATTGCGTATCATCGTCTCAAAGATAAATCAAATTTTCCGAACCGCCAAGCCCTCTCCGAGCGGTTCGGGCGCCCGTCGCAAAACCCGAACCGATGCACGACAAGCCCCGGACCGGATCACTCCCGAATCAGAATCCGGTAGCTCCACGGCGCCATATCCTGCTCGACGCGATAAGGCACGACGATCCGGTCGCCCGTCAGCGCATCGGCGTATTCGCCCTGATAGACGCCCGTATTGAAATCGGCGTGGATCGCATAGGGCGAGAGGTTCATCACGCAGAGTACGCGGTTGCCCTCCACCTCGCGCACGAAAGTCATCAGGCAATCCTTGGCGTTGTTCTCGATCTCGACGAACGAACCGCCCCGCTCGCCCGCCTGCAACGCGCGGTTGCGGTGCTTCAACAGACACAGCAGCCGGTACAGCTCCGTGAAGCGCCCCGGACGGGGATCGACCATCGGATCGCGGTCGAAGAAGGCGAACGAATGGTCGTAGCCGAACTCCTGCCCCGTATAGACGAGCGGCATCGACTGCGGCAGCACGAACGTCAGCGCGGCCATGATCCCGGCCGCATCGCCCAGCCGGCGGAACTCGCTGCCGTTCCACGAATTCTCGTCGTGATTGGAGGTGAACATCAGCCGCATGGCCGAACGCGGATAACGGTCGCGGTCGGCGTAAAGGTAGTTGCGCAGATCCCACACGCGGCGGCGTCCCTGCGCGATGTCGTTGACGATATGGTGGAACTCCCACGCATAGCAGGCGTCGAACGCACGGTCGAAAAGATCCGCCTGCTCGGCTTCGGCCAGCATGAAGAGATTGTGCTTCACTTCGCGCAGCTGCGCCGCAGCCTCCTGCCAGAAGGCCGTGGGCACAAGCATGGCCATATCGCAGCGGAACCCGTCCACGCCGTGCTCCGCGAGCCAGAAGCGCATGGCGTCGATCTGCCCCTGCCACACGGCGCGGTTGGCGTAGTTGAGCTTGGCCGTGTCGTCCCAGCCGTTGGGCACGACCGGCTCGCCCGCCGCGTCGCGCTCGTACCAGTCGGCCGGACGCTCGGTCACCCACCGCGCGTCGCGCGCCGTGTGGTTGGCCACCCAGTCGAGCAGCACTTTCAGCCCCAGCCCGTGCGCCGTCGACACGAAGCGGTCGAAATCGGCCATCGTCCCGAATTCGGGATTGACGCCGCAGTAGTCGCGCACGGCGTAGTAGGAGCCCAGCGTCCCCTTGCGGTTCGTCTCGCCGATCGGGTGGATCGGCATCAGCCACACGGCGTCGATGCCCAGCTCGCGCAGGCGGGGGAGATGTTTTTCGGCGGCGGCGAAAGTCCCTTCGGGCGTCAGCTGCCGCACGTTCAATTCATAGATCACCGCAGGATAACTCCATGCGGGATGCGGAATATGTGTCGTTTCGTCCATTTTTATCCGATTCAGACCGCAAAAATAGGAAAATTCGGCAACATCCGAAATATTTTACTTTTCAACCCTTCCCGCGGCGGATTATCGGAAAAAAAGTAATATCTTTGCGCAACCATTCAAAACATTAAAGATTAAGTCGACATAAAACCCATGAAACATCTCGGGATTTTCATACTCGGCGCATTGCTGCTGGCATCGTGCGCCACCAACAAACGCGCGGCCTACATCCAGCAGGTACAGACCGACATTCCGACCGCCATCGAACAGGACTACCAGATCCGCATCAAACCGCTCGACCGGCTCACGGTGACCATCAACAGCAAGGACCCCGAACTGGCAGCCCCGTTCAACGCGGCATCCTCCTACAACTCGCTCAACGGACTCTCCTCCTATTCGAGTTCCTCGAACGGAAACCTCCAAATCCTCACCGTCGACAAAGAGGGCAAAATCCAGCTGCCGATCATCGGCGAGATCGATTGCGACGGACTCACGCGCAACGAGCTTGCCAAAAAGATCGAAAACACGATCCGCGAAAACGGGATGGTGCACGACCCGATCGTCATCATCCAGTTCGCCGACGTGAAATTCTCCGTCCTGGGCGAGGTCGCCCGCCCCGGACAGTTCTCCATCACCAAAGACCGCATCTCGCTCTTCGACGCCCTGGCCATGGCCGGCGACCTGACGATCTACGGCCAGCGCGAGAACGTGGCGCTGATCCGCGAAGAGAACGGCATGAGGACGGTGCACTATTTCGACCTCAAAAACCCGGACATCCTCACGTCGCCCTACTTCTACCTGCAACAGGACGACGTCGTCTATGTCACGCCGAACAAATACAAGGCGCAGGCGGGCGAAATCAACCAGAACCGTTCGTTCTACATCTCGCTCGTTTCGGTAGCCGTCTCCGTGGCGACGCTCCTCGTCACCATCACCCGCTAATAATCGCCAGTTTTTCATGGAAGAAAATCGCAATGTAAACAACGTCCCTGCGGAAGGGAACGAGGACAGCATCAACTTCTCGATCCACGACCTCATACAAATGGTCATCGGCAACTGGTTCTGGTTCCTGTTGTCGACGGTCGTCTGCCTTTCGTGCGCGCTTTTCTATATCTACACGGCGCCGAAAGTCTACAACCGCACGGCTACGATCCTCATCAAGGACGGCAAGAAGGGCAGCGAAACGGATATCGCCGCCTTCGGCGACCTGCTGGGAGCCACGGCACGCCGCAACGTCGACAACGAGATCATCGTGCTCAAATCGCGCAACCTGATGACCGAAGTGGTACGGCGGCTCAACCTGCACGTCAACTACGTCGTCAAACACGGGCTGCGCACCGAGAACCTCTACCGCCGTTCGCCGATCGACGTCACCTTCATCGACGACAACGAGCGGCAGGCGCTGGCGTTCGAACTGACCCCCGTCGACAACGAGAAGTTCTCGCTCACGAAGTTCGTCAACCGCACCTCGGCCGATTCCGACAAGGACAAGGATTCGGAGATCTACGAGGTCGAGATGACGGGGCGGTTCAACGACACGATCACCACGCCGTGCGGACTGCTCGTCGTGACGCCGACGCTCTACATGTCCGACGACTACTTCGGCGACCCGATTTCGGTGAGCAAACAGATCGTGAGCAGCGTGGCCTCGGGTTACAACAAGCGAATCGCCATCGAGTTGGTCGAGAAGCAGGCCAACGCCATCTCCATTTCGCTCGACGACAACATTCCCCGCCGTGCGGAGGACGTCATCAACACGCTCATCGCCCGCTATAACGACGAGTCGATCAACGACAAGAACCGTATCGCCGACTACACGGCCGACTTCATCGACAAGCGGCTGCGCATCATCGGTTCGGAACTGGACGCCGTAGACCGCAAGATCTCTACCTATAAGAAAGACAACGAGATGTACGACATCACGGCGCAGGCCACGCAAAGCCTGACCGAGAGTTCGCAATTCAAAACCGCAGGTCTTTCGGTGGAGAACCAGATCAGCATGGCGCAGTACATACGCGACTATCTGCTCAACGACACCAAGCTGCGCGACCTGATCCCGGCCAACGTCGCCATCACCAACGTGTCGATCTCCGACCAGATCAAGAACTACAACGAGCTGATGCTCCGCCGCGACAAACTCGCCGGCAACGCATCGAGCAACAGCCCCGTCATCCAGGATTTCGACAGCGAGCTGGCCGCGCTGCGGCGGGCGATCATCGCCTCGCTCCAATCGCATATCTCGACGCTCGAAATCCAATTGAACAACATCCGCCGCGAGGAGAGCCTCGCCCGTACGCGCATCGCTTCGGCGACCCGCCAGAGCACCGAACTGCTCGACAATACCCGCCAACAGCGCATCAAGGAGGAGCTCTACCTCTACCTGTTGAACAAACGCGAGGAGAATGAACTGACCAAGGCCATCGCCGACAACAACGCCCGGATCATCGATCCGGCCTACGGCAGCAGCACCCCCGTGGCGCCCCGCTCGGTCATCATCCTCTTCATCGCACTGCTGTTCGGTCTGGCCACGCCGTTCGGCATCATCTACCTGATGGAAATTCTCGACACCACCATCCGCGGCCGCAAGGACATCGAGGACAAACTGAGCATTCCGTTCCTCGGCGACATCCCCGAATACCACGGTTCGACCCGGCAGGGATCGGTGGTGGTGCGCGACAACGGCCGCGACAGCGTCTCGGAGGCATTCCGGCTGATCCGTTCGAACCTGGGCTTCATGAGCGTCAAGTCGGGCAAGTTGCAGATCATCATGGTCACCTCTTCGAATCCCCATGCGGGCAAGACCTTCGTCACGACGAACCTGGCCATGACGCTCGCCCTGGCCGACAAGAAGGTAGTCATCGTCGACCTCGACCTGCGCCGCCGCACTCTCTCCAAACAGATGGGTCAGCGCGACAACCGAAACGGCGTATCGGGCTACATCTCCGGAACGATCGCCAACCTCAACGACATCGTCTTCCAGAGCGGCCTGCACGAGAATCTCGACATCATCTTCGCCGGTCTGCAACCGCCCAACCCGGCCGAAATGCTCCTGTCGGAGAAGTTCGACGAATTCATGGCCGACCTGCGCAAACGCTACGACTACGTCGTCATCGACAGCGTGCCCGCCATGGCCGTGGCCGACGCGCTGATTACCGACCGCCTGGCCGACCTGACGATCTACGTGATCCGCGAAGGACTGCTGGACCGCCGGCAGCTGCCCGACATCGAAAAACTCTACCGCGAGAAGAAATTCCACAACATGAGCATCGTGCTCAACGGTTCGACCGGAGGCGCACGCCGCGGATACGGTTACGGATATGGCTACGGATACGGGTATGGTTACGGCTATGGATACGGCTACGGCGAAGACGAAAGCCAAAAGTCCTCGGCCGTCATCGACAGCCGCTACAACCTCACGCAACGGCTGAAAGATTTCTTGGGTCTGAACGATAAAAAGTAATACCGCAATGGCTATCCGGGATGCAATTATCGCCGTCGACTTCGACGGTACGGTCGTTACGCACGCCTACCCCCATATCGGCAACGACATCGGCGCCGTTCCCGTGCTGCGGGAACTGATCGGCAACGGTTGCCGGGTGATTCTCTACACGATGCGCAGCGGGAGACTGCTCGACGACGCCGTAGCATGGTTCGCCCGCAACGACATTCCGCTCTACGCCGTCAACGAGAACCCCGCACAGCGGGAGTGGACCGACTCGCCCAAGGTCTTCGCCGACCTCTACATCGACGACAGCGCGCTGGGATGCCCGATCAAGTTCGAAGACGGCATCAAACGCCCGTTCGTCAATTGGGTCAAGGTGCGGCAGCGTCTCGTCGAAGAGGGCTTTCTCGACTGAGCCGGCCGGCATGCGGGAAACCCGCAGGGTACCCGTCTCATCTACGCCGAGGGTGTTCGTAACGAACGCCCTCGGCGTATTTCGTAAAATCCTCCCCGATGCAGACGAACTCCCGAAACGGACGGAAACCGACTTTTCCCGGAGGTATTCCCTTCAAACTTTCAGCCCGCAGCCGATGATATTCTCCGCCGGCTGCGGGCTGTCGCCTTCCGGTTTTGCCGAAAGACGACAAACCATGCTCGACGACACAACAAAATGATACCGTTTTTTTCGTCCGAGCACCCTATTTTTCCGATTTCTCCGTTATTCAGGCAGCGCCGCAGATACGCTCTCCGGACAAAATGCGAACGAGCTTGCTTTTGCCTCCGGCTTATCCGCCTTTGGCTGACGCCTCGGATACTCGCGCCCGGCAAAATGCAAATAAATTTGCTTTCGCGCCCGACTTTTTCGTATCTTTGGCTGACGCCTTAGATACTCCGTCTCGGCATAATCAAGCTGACGCTTGCTTCTGCGCTCGACTTTTCGTACTTTGGCTGACGCCTTAGATACTCCGTCTCGGCATAATCAAGCTGACGCTTGCTTCTGCGCTCGACTTTTCGTACTTTGGCTGACGCCTTAGATACTCCGTCTCGGCATAATCAAGCTGACGCTTGCTTCTGCGCTCGACTTTTCGTATCTTTGCGAAGATGTAGCGGCCGGGACGCGACGTGCAATCGCAGCGGGACGACGAGCCACACGCCGCCGCGTGCGGTTCGCGGTCCGTCGCCGGCGCTCAAAACTTGCGGAACATGAAAGGATTCTCGCCGATCTCACGGACATACAGGCGTCTGGTGCGCAAACACCGGTTGACGCTCCAGAACGAGGTGGACAACGCCGAGGAGTGGCACATGCACATCTCGGTCGTGCGTATCTTCGCAGCGTTACTGGCTTTCGTCCTGCTGCTCTTCATCCTGATTCTCTCGCTGGTGGCCTACACCCCCGTGCTGGAATTCCTGCCGGGCTACGAGGCCAACCGCTCGCGCGAAATGCTGCTGCAAAACATCATGCGGCTCGACTCGATCGAGCGGCAGATGACCCAGATGCGTACTTACAGCGACAACATCGCCCTCATCATGGAGGGCAAGACGCCCGTGGTACGCAACGTCGGCGGTCTCGACAGCATCAAGGCCGACAAGACGCTGGTGATGCCCTCGCGCGAGGATTCGCTCCTGCGCATCCAGATGGAGGGCGAAGGCCCCTACGGACTGGGAAAATCGCCGTCGCGCAAGACGCTGCGCGAAGCGATGGCCATGACCGCGCCGGTCGAAGGCATCATCACCGAAAAGTTCGACACCAAACTGGGGCAGTACGGCATCCGGATCGCCGCGGCGCCCGGATCGCAGGTATCGGCCGTCGACAACGGCACGGTCGTGCTGAGCCTGTGGAGCCCCGAGGAGGGCTACGTAGTGCAGGTGCAGCACGCCGACAACGTACTCTCGATCTACAAAAATCTCGCGCAGTCGATGGTCTCGACGGGCCAGCGGCTCCGCAGCGGCGAGGTGCTGGGATACAGCAACGACCCGCAGGCCGAAGGCACCGACTCGAAACTCTTCGGCTTCGAACTGTGGAGCGACGGCAAGCCCGTCGATCCCGAAGGTTACATCGTATTCTAATGGAACATTCCGCCGGAAAGGCCCCACGCATGAAACAACGTATCGCCCTGCTCGGTTCGACCGGTTCGATCGGCGTCCAGACGCTCGACATCGTCCGCGAGAACTCCGAACTGTTCGAAATCACCACGCTCACCGCGCACCGCAACTGGGAGGCGCTGGCCCGTCAGGCCGAGGAATTCGCACCCGATTCGGTGGTCATCGCCGACGACTCGAAATACGACGCGCTGCGACGCGCGCTGGCCGACCGCCCCGTCAAGGTCTACGCGGGTGCCGACGCGATCCGGCAGGTAGTGCAGGCCGACACGGTCGACACGGTGGTCAACGCGCTGGTGGGATACGCGGGTCTGCTGCCCACGGTGGCCGCCATCGAAGCGGGCAAGAAAGTCGCGCTGGCCAACAAGGAGACGCTCGTCGTGGGCGGCGACTACGTCATGCGGCTGGCCGCCGAGCGACGGGTGCCTATCCTGCCGATCGACTCCGAACATTCGGCCATCTTCCAATGCCTGGTGGGCGAAGCGTCGCCCGCGCGGCGGCTGATCGTCACCTGTTCGGGCGGTGCACTGCGCGACGTACCGCGCGATCGGCTCGCCGAAGTGACTGTCGAACAGGCCCTGCGACACCCGCAGTGGCGCATGGGAGCCAAGATCACGATCGATTCGGCGACGCTCGTCAACAAGGGATTCGAAGTGATCGAAGCCCGCTGGCTCTTCGGGATGCCGGCCGAACGGATCTCGGTGCTGATCCACCCGCAGTCGGTGGTACACTCGATGGTCGAGTTCGAAGACGGCGCGATCAAGGCGCAGCTCGGCACGCCCGACATGCACCTGCCCATCGGCTTCGCGCTGCTCTTCCCCCGCCGCGCCGCACGGGCCGCGGAGCAGTTCAGCTTCGCCGACAACCCGACGCTCACCTTCGCGGAACCCGACCGCCAGAAATATCCGGCGCTCGACATGGCCTACGACTGCCTGCGGCGCGGCGGCACGGCGGCCTGCACGATGAACGGCGCCAACGAAGTGGCCGTCGCCGCGTTCCTGGCCAAACGGTGCGGCTACCTCGACATCGTGCGCACGATCGAACATGCACTCGAAGAAGCGACCTTCGTCGCGCGGCCGACGCTCGACGACTACGCCGCATCGGACGCCGAGGCGCGCCGCATCGCACGCGAATTTCTGAAAATCTAACACATCGATAATGGACATTCTCATCAAAGTCATTCAGCTTTTCCTCTGCTTCACCCTGCTCGTGGGCATTCACGAACTGGGACACTTCCTCATGGCGCGCGTGTTCGGCATCCGCGTCGAAAAGTTCTACATCTTCTTCGATCCGTGGTTCTCGCTCTTCAAGTTCAAGCGCGGCGGCACGGAGTACGGCGTGGGCTGGCTGCCGCTGGGCGGTTACGTCAAGATCGCCGGCATGATCGACGAAAGTCTCGATACGGAGCAGATGAAGCAGCCCGTCCGGCCCGACGAGTTCCGCGCCAAACCGGCGTGGCAGCGTTTTCTGGTGATGATCGCCGGCATCGTGATGAACATCCTGCTGGCCGTGGCCATCTACTGCGGCATCTGCTACACGTGGGGCGAAAAATATTTCGCCAACGAAGACGCCGTCTACGGCTACACCTTCAACACGGCGGCACAGGGGCTCGGCTTCGAGAACGGCGACAAAATCATCTCGATCGACGGAGAGCCGATCGACGACGTGAACGCCATCGCCATGACGCTGCTGCTGACCGAGAGCGACCGCACGGTCGTCGTCGAGCGCGACGGCCGCGAAGAGCGCTTCACGATCCCCTTCGAGCAGCTCGTCGACTTCCGCCGCTCGAAGGGCTACGAAGAGATGCTGATGCTGCGCACGCCCTTCCGCATCGACAGCGTAGCCTCCCCCGCCGCCCTCGACGCAGGGTTGCGCGCCGGCGACGAGGTGGTCGCCCTCAACGGCGAACGCCACATCGAATTCGCGGAGTACGTCGGGCTGCTGGCCGACCACAAGTCGTCCGACGTGCAGCTTACCGTCGTGCGCGGCGATTCGACGGCCGTGTTGACCGTACCGGTCAACGCCGACGGCAAGATCGGCGTCACGGTAGCCCGCCACGACTACCGCCTGCGCACGAAGGAGTACACCTTCTGGCAGTCGATCCCCGCCGGCATCCGGCGCACGGGCAGCGTGATCGCCAACTACTGGGAACAGCTCAAACTGATCGTGCAGCCCAAAACCCAGATGTACGAGGAGCTGGGCGGATTCATCGCCATCGGCAGCATCTTCCCCTCGGCGTGGAACTGGCAGGATTTCTGGTCGAAGTGCGCCTTCATTTCGATCATCCTGGCCATCATGAACATCCTGCCCATTCCGGGGCTGGACGGCGGCCATGCGATCTTCACGCTGTGGGAGATGATCACGGGACGCAAACCGAGCGACCGCTTCCTCGAAGCGGCGCAGTACGTCGGACTGGCGATCATCCTCGTGCTGCTGGTCTACGCCAACGGCAACGACATCTACCGCTTCTTCATCAAATAACCAGGATCCTGCACCGAATTTTTCGGCCGTCCTCCGCCCCTTTAAGGCGGCCGAACGGGTTGCCGTCGGCACCCGTACTAAAACGCAAAGAGATGGCAAAGGTCAAAAAAGCATATTTCTGCAAGGAGTGCGGCTACGAGGCGCCCAAATGGATGGGACGCTGCCCCGCCTGCGGGGAGTGGAACACCTTCACCGAAGAGATCGTCGCAAGGGAGAGCGGTTCGGTCCCCGCCGCGATGACCTCGGCGCTGCCCCGCAGCACCCCGCAGCGCGTCGGCGAGATCCGCTCGAACGACCGGCCGCGGCTCGACCTGGGCAACGCCGAGGTCAACCGGGTGCTGGGCGGCGGTCTGGTTCCCGGATCGCTCGTGCTGCTGGGCGGCGAACCGGGCATCGGCAAATCGACGTTCAGCCTGCAAATCGCACTGGCCGACAACGGGTTGAAAGCCCTCTACGTCTCGGGCGAGGAGTCGGCCGAGCAGATCAAGATGCGCGCCGACCGTATCGGCATTGGCAACGACGCCTGCATGGTCTACTCCGAGACGCTGCTCGAAAACATCATGGCGCAGCTCGAAGAGCAGCGCCCCGACCTGGTGATCATCGACTCGATCCAGACGATCTACACCGATCTGGTCGAGTCGTCGGCCGGCAGCGTGTCGCAGATCCGCGAATGCGCCGCCACGCTGCTCAAATACGCCAAGGGATCGGGCACCTCGATCTTCATCATCGGCCACATCACCAAGGAGGGCGCCATCGCCGGCCCGAAGATTCTGGAACACATCGTCGACGTGGTGTTGCAGTTCGAGGGCGACAACAATCAGGTTTACCGCATCCTGCGCGGCATCAAGAACCGTTTCGGCGCGACGTTCGAGATCGGCGTCTTCGAGATGCTCGACGCCGGCCTGCGGCCGGTGGGCAACCCCTCCGAAATCCTGCTCACGCACTACGACGCACCGCTGAGCGGCATCGCCGTCGGCGCCTCGGTCGACGGTATACGCCCCTACCTGATCGAGGTGCAGGCGCTCGTCTCGAACGCCGCCTACGGCACGCCCCAGCGCACGGCCACGGGCTTCGACTACAAACGCATGTCGATGCTACTGGCCGTGTTGGAGAAGCGCGTGGGGATGAAGATGTACACCAAGGACGTCTTCCTCAACTTCGCGGGCGGCTTCAAGGTCGCCGATCCGGGGCTGGATCTGGCCATCATCGCCGCCGTAATTTCGTCGTACTACGACCGTCCGATCGGCGAGGGCATCTGCTGCGCGGGCGAAGTCGGGCTTTCGGGCGAGGTGCGCCCCGCCCCCCGCACCGAGCAGCGCATCAGCGAGGCGGCGCGGCTGGGCTTCCGCCGCATCGTCGTCTCGGGCTACCTCCCCAAAGGCGCCAAACGCCCCAAAGGCATCGAGGTGGTGGCGATCAACAGCATCGACCAGCTGCCCCGGGCGCTCTTCATCAACGAGGAGTAACAAAAACGAACGCAGCGGCCGGATCTACCGACCGCTGCGTTTTTCGTGAAAGACACCCCGCTCAATCGAGCAACCCCGCCGCCTTGCGGTATTCCAACCAACGCAGATAACCGTCGATACGCGCCTCGACCTCCGTCCGGTGCGCCTGCTGCCACATGGCCTGCGCTTCGAGATGATCCGACAGCGTCTCCACGCCGGCCTCGTACTGGCGGCGGCTCAGCCGCAGGTTCTCGTCGGCCGCGGCGAGCGACGACTCGGCCAGCCGGATTTCGAGCTGCGCTTCGTCGAGGTTGTTCGCTGCCTGCGTCGCTTCGAGTTGCAGCAGCTCGCCGCCGTCGAGACGCTCCGCCTGCGCCTGCTCGAACCGTGCTCGTGCCGACCGTACCTTGTTCGAGCGGCCGCCGAAGTGGAAGATCGGCACCGACACCTGCACGCCGGCCGTGAAGGCCCAGCCGCCCAACAAGTTCTGTCCGTTCAGTTCGACGCCGTGCAGGTAGCCGTAATTGCCCACCAGCCCCACCTGCGGCAACCGCTCGCTGCGCGCCAGGCGCAACTGTTCGCGCGCCAGCTCGGCCTTCCGGTCGAGAAGCCGGTATTCGGGACGCGCCATAAGGTCGGCGGCGGGCACCGGCGTCGACGGCAGGTCGGGCAGATCGTCCGCCACCTCGATCCGGTCGGTCAGCGGACGGCCGATCAGGTGGCAGAGATTCATCGTCGCCAGCCGCAGCGCATTCTCCGTCCGCCGCAGGTTCAATTCGCTCTCGTTGAGTTTCACCCGCACCTTCAACACGTCGTTCTGCGGTTTGAGGCCATGCTTGCGTGCACTCTCGACCGAACGCAGCAACTCCGTGAGCAGCGCATGGTAACGTTCGGCCACCTGCCGCATCTCACGCGCACGGATCACCGAAGCGTAGGCCCGCGACGTCGAGACGATCACCTCCGATCGGGTCAACCGCCGGTTCTGCTCCGCCATTTCACTGCCGATCCGCGCCATGCGATAACCCGTGCGCACCTTGCCGCCCATGTAGAGGGGCTGTTCGAGCGTTATGCCGCCGCCGTAGACCCAACCCACCTCGTAGGCGAGGTTCAGGCCGGGGAAGAGCGCCGTACCGCCCGTGGGCATCCCGTCGACACCCAGCACGGGCAACGCGCCGCCGGCGATGTCCAGCCCGCCGTCGGCCGTCGAATAGAGCCCCGTCCCCGTCGCCGAGAACGAAGGAAAGAAATTGGCCCGTGCGCTGCGGAAGTCGAACTGTGCCGCCGCCAACTGCCGGTCGGCCGCCGCCAGCGCCTTGTTGTTCGCCTCGGCCTGCTCGATGCAGGCATCAAGCGTCAGCCGCGTCTGCGCGAAGGGTGCGCAAGGCAATCCCGCGAGCATGAGTATGATAAGAAGACGTTTCATCGATCTATTCTGATTTTAAAGAACAACGCATAGAGAATCGGCACGAAGAAGAGCGTGGCGAAGGTGCTGAACAGCAGTCCGCCCATGATCGTCGCGGCCATCGACCCGAACATGGCGTCGCCGAGCAGCGGAATCATGCCCAGAATGGTCGTGAGTGAAGCCATCATCACCGGCCGCAGACGGCTTTCCGAACTGGAAACGAGCGCCGAGGCGGGATCGGCGCCGGCGGCGATCTGCGCGCCGATCTCGTCCATGAGCACGATGCAGTTCTTCATCATCATGCCCACGAGCCCCAGTGCGCCGACAATGGCGCAGAAGGTGAAGACCTTGCCCGTAAGCAGCATCGCCCCCACCACGCCGATGCCCAGCAGCGGAATGCAGCAGAGAATAACGGCCGGCTTGCGGTAGTCGCCGAAGAGCAGGATCAGGATGGCGATCATCAGCACGACGCCGAGCGGCACGTTCTTGAAAAGGTAGCGCATCGTCTCGTCGCTGGCGCCCTTCTCACCCTCCCACGACAGTGCGTATCCGGACGGAAGCGGAATCGCCTCGATTCGTTCGGCGACAGCCAGCCGCGCCGCCTCGGTCTCGATGCCGGGCGCAGGCGAGCACATTACCCGCTGGGCACGCTGACCGTTGTAGCGCGGAACGACGGGATCCTCCCACTCGACCTGTACGCCGCGGCTCACCTGTTTCAGCGGCACGGTATGCAGGACGGATTCCAGCAACTCGCTGCGGTCGATCGCTCCCGATTTGAGTTTGAGGAGCAGCTCCTCGTCGAACAACCCCGCCAGATTGGGCATCATCGGGAAGACCGGCACGTTTTCCAGGTTGTCGACCGGCTTCCCGTCGGCCTCCGTACATTTGAGATAGATCGTATTCTTGTGCGTCCCCTCGTAGAAAGCCCCGACAGGAATACCGCCCGCAGCCGACAGCATCGAGACGGCGATATCCTGCCGGCTCAACCCCATGCGCCGTGCGGCCGACTGGTCGTAGTCGATGTTCAGCACCGGAATGCGCGGCTCCCAGTCGGTCGTGATCAGACACACCTCGGGCGTACGCTCCATGATGCAGCGCGCACTGTCGGCCAACCGGTGCAGCACGGCCGGATCGGGCCCCGTGAACTGCACCTCGATCGGGTACTTCTTGAACATCAGGTTGTAGCGCTTCAACTTGACGTAGGCATCGGGATAGCGATCCGAAAGCGTCTGCTGGATGTCGTCGATATTGCGTTCCAGCGCCTCCGGAGACTCGAAATCGATAATCAGCTCGCCGTACGAAAGCGACGGCGTGGCGATGCTGCGCACCAGATTGTAGCGCGCCGGCGTGCCGCCGATCGAAGCGGCCACCGAGCGGATCTCCGGACGGCTCTTCAAATAACGGCGGATCTCCTCCAAATCGGCCTTCACGCGGGTCGAATTCGTCCCCTCGGGCAGTTTGTACTCCATATAGAGCTGGTCGTAGACCATATCGGGGAAGAAGCCCTGACGCATGTAACCGTAGCCCCAGACGCTCAGCCCCACCAGCACGAGCGCCACGGCGATCGACGACCAGCGATGCCGCAGGCCGAAGCCGAGCGCCGCACGCAGCCAGCGGTAGACGGCGCTGTCGTAGAGCGTCGCGCCGCCGGCCGGAGCGGCAGGCTGACCGAGCCAAGCGTCGGCCATGAGCGGCACATGCACCAGCGCCAGCACCCAGCTCAGCAGCAGCGACACGGCCAGCACGATGAACAGATCGCGCACGTAGACACCCGCCGTATCGGGCGAGAGGAAGATCGGCAGGAACGAAAGGATGGCGATCAGCGTCGCGCCCAGCAGCGGCATCGCCGTCTTCCGGCCGATGGCCGTCATCGCCTCGCGGCGCGGTTTCCCGAGTTTCAGGTCGATCAGGATGCCGTCCACGATCACGATGGCATTGTCGACCAGCATTCCCATGGCCAGGATGAACGCCGCCAGCGACACGCGCTGCATCGTTCCGTCGGCCATCCCCAGAATCAGGAACGATCCCACGACGGTCACCACCAGACTGATGCCGATGATCATTCCGCTGCGGAAACCCATCGTAAGCATCAGAATGGCCACGACGATCACCACCGACTCGATCAGGTTTATCAGAAACGTCCCCAGCGCATCCTTGACCCGCTCGGGCTGGTAGAAAATCTTGTGGCAGGCGACTCCCGCAGGGAAGCGCTCGGCCTGCAACTCGGCCAGACAGCGTTCCACCTCGGCCCCGACCTTGACGATGTCGCTGCCCGAAGCCGCCGCGACGGCGATGCCGAGCGCACGCTGGCCCTCGTAGGACATCTCGTTGCGCACGGGTTCGGCGTAGCCGTGCTCCACGCGCGCGATGTCGCACAACCGCAGCTGGTCGTCCTCGTGCCCCTGGATGACCATGCTCTCGATCTCCTTCACGGCGCGGAACTTGTCGGCGACGGCCACGCGGATGCGGTCGGGCCCGTTGTCGTAATATCCGGCATAGTAGACGTTGTTCTGCCCGTTGAGCGTCGCCAGCGCCTCGGCCGGACTGACGCCGAGCATCGCCATCTTTTCGGGCAGGATCGAAATGTCGATGCACTCTTCGCGTTCGCCGTAGATCTCGACACGCGCCACACCGTCCAGATCGCCCAGCTCGCGTTTGAGCAGGCCGGCATAATCCGACAGCTGCCGCTCCGTAAGACCGTCGCCCGTGAGCGCATAGAGCATTCCGTAGACCAGTCCGAAGTCGTCCTGCACGACGACCGACGTTCCCGACGGCAATCGCCGCTGGACGTCGGAAGCCTTGCGGCGCAGCATGTCCCAGCACTGTTCGACGTCGGCGTCGCGCACCGTGCTTTTCAACTCCACCTCCAAAATCGCCAGATCGTTGAACGACGAGCTGGTCACGCTCTCCACCTCGCCCATGGTGCGGATGTTCTTCTCCAACGGATCGGTCACCTCCAACTCCATTTCATGCGCCGAAGCGCCGGGGCGCGTCGCTATGACCATCGCCAGCTTGACCTTGATTTCGGGGTCTTCGAGCTTCGACATGTCATAGGCCGAAAGGATGCCGCCGACCAGAAGGACGGCGACGACGAAATAGACGAGCTTCCGATTGGCGAAAGCCCATTTCCCGAAATCGATCATAACAATCCTCCCACGTTTGTTTTCGTCACACCCGGCAGGGGCGCCACCTTCTCGCCTTCACGCAGCCGGTGCACGCCCGACGTGACGATCCGCTCGCCGGCCGCAAGTCCCGCTCCGACGACCGCTTCGCCGCCGGTCTGCAACCGCTCGACCCGTACCTCGCGGCTCACGACCGTACTGTCCTCCCGGCAGATCCAGACGCACGTCCGGTCGCCGTCGTCGAAGAGCGCGACGGCCGGCACGGCCACCTGCGCAGCCCCCGAAGGCCGGCATACGATGGTCACCATCGTATTCATACCCGGCGACGGGAGCGGCCGCAAATCGGCCGGAACGCCCAGCCGCAGCGTATAGAGCTGGTTGGCGTTGGCCTTCGGGCTGATGCTCCGCAGCCGCAGCGGAATCCGCTTGCCGGGCCAGAAGTCGAAGGCCGCCTCGAAGCCGTCGAATTCGCTGCGGCGGACATACTCCGAGCCGGGGATATTGATCTCGATTTCGGGAGCCTCCGCCGACACGACGGTCAGCACGGGCATTCCTGCCCCGACGACGGTCGAAGGGTCGAACAGCCGTTTCTGCACATACCCGTCGAAAGGCATACGGATCTCGGTATCGGCGAGCTGGTTCCGACTGTTTTCGTATTTGGCCGTGATCTGTTGCAGTCCGTAACGCGCCTTGTCGTAGGCGTCGGGCGTAGCTGCTCCGTCGGCATAGAGCGCCATTACGCGCTCCGCTTCGGCCTTGACGCGCTTGTACTCGGCCTCGGCGGCTTCGGCTTGAAGCCGGTAATCGCGAGCATCGAGCGCCGCGAGCGGCGCCCCGCGCCGGACGAACTCCCCCTCTTCGGCGAAAATCGTTCGGAGCGTCCCGCCGACCTTGAACGCCGCATTGACCTCCTGCGCCGCCCTGACGCAGCCGGGAAACTGCACCGTCCGCGGCGTACCGTAGACACCCACGGTATCGATGCGTACGATAGGCAGCCGCACCGCACCCTCCGGCCGGCCCGAACAGCCGCAACAACAGGCGAGCAGGCAGACCATCCCCATGAATTGATTTCGTCTTTTCATACCTCACTGAATTTGATGCAAATGTACCGAAGCGCGCATCCATCGAAAAGAATGATATGGATGCAGCATTGTCCGATCCGTACGATTTTCGTAAAAATAAGCAAAAAATCGGTCGATATGAACCGGATTATTCGTTATTTTGCACGAAATTGAAACAAAAATGGACACACCTGTTACTCCTTCCATCGGATTGTTCCATGCCGACAAGCAGACTGTCGAAGCACTGGGGCCGGTCGTTCAACTCGCCAAAAGCGGATTTTTCTACTGCACCCAGGGAGAGATGAGCCTGGTGTTGGGCAACCGCGCTTTCGAAATTCACCGGGGCGACATCTATATCTACCCGCCCCTCTCCAAGACCTATATCCGTATGCTCAGCGACGATCTGCACGGCACGGTGGGCGTGGCGGACTTCGATTTCGTCTTCACGCTGGCCAACTCGATCTCCAACACGCAGAACCACCTCTACATGCGGGAAAATCCCTGCATCTCGCTCAACGACGAGCAGCGCCGGCGCATCGAAGAACTGATCGAACTGATCTGGCGCCGCGAACGGTCACAGGGCTCTCGCAGCACGAATGAGAATAACCGTCTCATCTACAACCAACTGCTCTCGTCGCTCGGCAAGGCGCTCTGCTGCGAAATCGCCGAGGCCTACTTTTTCAACCATCCGATCCAGCCGCTCAAACAGGATCGCAAGGACCGGATTTTCCAGAGTTTCATCTTCTCGCTCTCCCAGAATTTCCGCACGCACCACAGCGTTTCGTTCTACGCCGCGGAGCAGTGCCTCACCCCGCGCTATTTCTCCACGATCGTCCGGGAAAAATCGGGCCGCAACGCCCTGCAATGGATCATGATGTTCATTATCGCCGAGGCGAAGAAGCTGCTCTCCGATCCCGATCCGAGCATCAAGGAGATCGCCGAAACGCTGGGATTCTCCAACCAGTCCTTCTTCGGCCGCTATTTCAAGCAATACGTCGGTCTCTCGCCGATGGCATTCCGCTCCTCCGGCGCGGAGGAGTAACGCACGAACGAAGCGAGGGGCGGAACGAACTTCGTTCTGCCCCCTGTATTTCGGCCCTCCCCGCACGGTAGTGCGGCCATCCCGTCAAAGAATCATCCACGCCAGCTCGTCGCGCAGATAGGCACCGCCGCGCGAGTCGGGAAGCCGCTCGATCATCCGTGCGAGCCGCTCCGGTGCGATACGGGCCGACGCCGACTGAACGAATGCCGCCGCACCGCGCGCCAGTCGCAGATCGTCGGGACAGGCGGCCACCGCATCGGGCACGGCCTCGACGACCGCCGCCGCGTCGAACTCCTGCACCCGCGCACGCGCCAGCGCCATCAGCGCCGCATAGCGTTCGGCACCGCTTCCAGCCCGCAGCCATCGCCCGCACAGCGTATCCAGTACGGGACGGCCGCAGCGGCTCAGCAAACGCAGCGCCAGCTCTTCGATCAACTCCTCCGGCATCCGCCCGACGAACCACTCGTCGACATTGTCCGGCGTCACCGAAACGGGATCGGCGATCGTCAGCGCAGCCATCCGCAGTTCGCGGACATCCTGCCGGTAAAGGAATCGCGCGAACGCATGATCCGTCCCTACCCGACCGGCGATCGCGCGGATCGCAGGGATACTGACGCCGTAGTTGAGGCCGTAGCCGCCCTCGCCGCGCTGCATCGACTCGGCCACCGCGCCGTTCATCTCGCGGCGCAGCTCGCCGAGCAGCGCCGCCATGCGTGCCGTATGGTTCGTCATTTCTTGGACGGAAGCGCCAGTTCCACGTCGCGGCCGAATTCGAAGAGCGGCAGCGTAGCGCGCGTCAGCTCCTCCGTCCCGCAATAGACCGTGCAGACCACGTCGGCCGCCACGCGGTAGGTCGCCGTGCGCGCCGCCTTGGGCGAAGCGGGCGTAAGGGTGAACGAACCGTCGCTCTCCTTGTCGAGCTGCAACAGCACCACGTCGCCCGTCAGGTCGTTGCCGGGCAGCAGCCCCCGATCGGGCGAAAAGCGGCAGAGGATGTATTTCTGCTTGCCGGCATCGGGCACGACGGTGATCCGTTCGACGGAGGTCGTCGTCACCCGCTTGCCGAGGAACAATTCGGTATAGGCCTGCTCCTGCCGGTCCAGCTCCGCCAATGCGGCTTGCAGGCCGGCGCCGAAGACATGCTCTCCCGCCTCGCTGGTAATCAACTCCATGCGGTGACGGCGAATTGCGAAGAGCGTGTTGGCGGCATTGCGTGCCGCCGTTTCGAGCGACTCGTCCACGAGCGAACGCTTATCGAAGGGAACCCGCGAGAAGGTCTCGGCATCGCCCAGATAGGAGGTGGCGCGCACCTCGCCGGCGGGAACTTCGGAGGCCGTCGTCGCGTCGCGGTCGAGCAGCGCTACGCGCGCCGCCTTGACCGAATAGAGCGTCTTGTCGCTCAGCGCGCCGCGCACACCCAGGAATTTTTGTGCGTAACGGGCGTAGGGCCCCACGGTGACGACCTCCTTCTCGACGGTCAGATCGACCGCCAGCGGCGAGGTCGGAATACCCACCTCGACACGGCCGTTCTCCTCGAAAGCCCCCGCACGGGCCACGCGATAACTCTGCGCCGAGGCGCTTCCCACGGTGAGCGCGGTGCAGCACAGCAGCGAAACAAGTGTTTTCATAACCAATTCAATTTGTCGATTCACAAATATAACCATTTTCCCGCCCCGATCAAAATTTGAGGTAGAAATCCCCCGTCAGCCGCCGGTACTCCTCCGTGAAGCGGCCGGGCGCCTCCTCGATCACCAGCCGGTCGGTGCGGAACTCCGCCGCATCGCCGCGGACGAACTCCATCAGGCAGCGCTTCACCCCGCTGCGAGGTGTCGACCACACCTCGGTCAGCCGCCGCAGCGCCAGCCGGCCGCGCGCCTGCTCGCGGAACCGCTGCGCCTCGACCGCCGGCAGGATGACCGCCAGACGCCCCTCGGGCGCAAGCAGCCGGCAGGCGGCGGCGATCAGCTCGCCGTGCGTGAGCGCGACGGTATGGCGTGCCGTGGTGCGCCCCGCGTCGGGCGGCAGCAGCGAACGGTCGTAATAAGGCGGATTGGAGACCACCAGATCGAACGGCTCCTCCGGCCGGTACTCCTGCACCGGCGCGCAACACGTCGTCACACGCCCGCCCCACGGCGAACGGTCGGCGTTCGCCCGCGCCTGCTCCGCGCAGGCCGCATCGATGTCGAGCGCCGTGACGCCGGCCGCAGGCGACCGCTGCGCCAGCATCAGGGCGATCACGCCCGTGCCCGTGCCCACGTCCAGCAGCAGCCGGTCGGCGGCGCCGAGCGCGACCCACGCCCCCAGCAGCACGCCGTCGGTGCCTACCTTCATCGGGCAGGCGTCCTGTTCTATCGTAAATCGTTTGAAACGAAACATATCCTCATTTCAGAAATCCGTCGATCCCCGCGCCGAACAGCGCGAAGTCGTACCGCACGGGGTCGTCGGCGTCGAACGTGCGCAGCGCCGCGGTGATCTCCTCCACGGCCCGCCAGTCGTTCTGCCGCCGCGCGAGCAGCCCCAGCGCACGGCCCATGTTGCCGGTATGCAGGTCGAGCGGCAGATAGAGCGCCGAGGGCGGAATCGTGCGCCACAGACCGAAATCCACGCCCCGGTCGTCGTGCCGCACCATCCAGCGGAAATACATGCACAAACGTTTGCAGGAGGCGCCCCGCTCGATCGACGAAACGTGTTTGCGACACCGTTCGGGGTGTTCCGTGCGAAAAAACTCCTCGCGGAAGGCCGCCAGCACGCGGCGCATGTCGCCCGTGGAGGCATAGCTCGCCTCGACGAAACGGCCCAGACCGCCGTGCCGTTCGCAGATCGCACGGATCGAACGGACGAACTGGATGAGATCGCCGCCGTTGAAAGTGCGGTGGACGAACCCTGAGAGCTTCGCCAACTCGCGCTCGGAGGCGTTGCGGACGAAATCGTGCGGCGCATCGTCGAGAAAGTGCATCATGCGCAAACCATTGCGCACGATCATGGGACGGCTGCCCCACGCGATCGTCGCCGCGAGGAATCCCGCGATCTCGCGGTCGTCGCGCGACGCAAAGCGGTGCGGCACGGCGATCGGGTCGGCCGAGATGAACTCCTCGCGGTCGTACCGGTCCCAAAGCCGTTCGAGCAGATCGTGCAACTCTTCGCGTTCCATCGTCATCCTACGATCCGGCCGTCGCTCATCGTGATCGTCCGGTCGGCACGCGCCGCCAGACTCTCGTCGTGCGTGACGATGACGACGGTCTGTCCCAGCCGCTCGCGCAGCTCGAAGAAGAGCCGGTGTATCTCCTCGCGGTTGTGCGTATCGAGATTGCCCGAAGGTTCGTCGGCCAGCAGCACCGAAGGCGAGTTGATCAGCGCACGGGCAATGGCCGCGCGCTGCTGCTCGCCGCCCGACAACGCGGCGGGTTTGTGGTCGCGACGTGCCGAGAGCCCCATCAAATCGAGCAGCTCCGCCGCCCGCGCCCCGACTTCGCGCCGGTCGCGCCCGCCGATCAGCCCCGGCAGGCAGACGTTTTCGAAAGCGGTGAACTCGGGCAGCAGGTGATGGAACTGGAAGACGAAGCCGACACGGCGGTTGCGGAAACGCGACAACTCCCTGTCCGACAAAGCAAACGGATCGATGCCGCCGAGCGTGACGCGCCCGCCGTCGGGGCGCGTGAGCGACCCGATGATCTGCAACAGCGTCGTCTTGCCCGCGCCGCTGGCGCCGACGATCGATACCACCTCGCCGCGCGCCACTTCGAGCGACACGCCGCGCAACACCTCCAACGCACCGTAGCGTTTGCGGAGCCCTTCGGCCCGGATCATCACCTCGCGCTCCGTCATGCCTGCATGAATTGATCGAACATCCGTACCACCTCGACGGCTTCGCGCGTATCGTGCGCCCGCAGAATCACGGCCCCCTGCCGCAAGCACTCCCAGTGGAGCGCCGTCGTACCGTTGAGCGCCTCGGCGGGCGTCGTACCGAGCAACTTGTAGATCATCGACTTGCGCGACACGCCCGCCAGCACGGGATAGCCCAGCTCCGCGAGGCTGTGCAGGCCGCGCAGCAGTTCGTAGTTCTGTTCGAGCGTCTTGGCGAAACCGAAACCGGGATCGACGACGATGCGGCGAACCCCCCGCTCGCGCAACTGTGCCGTCCGTTCGCGGAAATAGTCCACCACCTCCGCCACGATGTCGCGGTAGTCGGTCATCGACTGCATCGTGCGGGGGTCGCCCTTCATGTGCATGGCCACGTAGGGCACGTCGTGCTCGGCCGCCACGTCGACGATGAGCGGGTCCAGCTCGCCGGCCGAAATATCGTTGATAATCACCTTGCCGTATTTATGGATCGTCCGCGCGGCCACGCTCGAACGGAACGTATCGATCGATACCGGCAGATCGGGCGAGAGCGACCGCACGGCCCCGACCCCCAGATCGACGCGCCGCCACTCCTCCTCGGGCGACACCTCGTCGGCACCCGGGCGCGACGAATAACCGCCCACGTCGATCACCGAAGCGCCCGCCTCGACGGCTTCGCGCACACGGCGTTCGACATCGAGCCAGTCAGGCGTGCGGCTGCCGGCGAAAAAAGAGTCGGGAGTGACGTTGACGATGGTCATCACCTGACGACGTGAAAAATCGAGATTAATTTCCTGCTGCTTCATAACGGAATCGACGGTCGCACTCGGCCACATCGGCGGCCAAATCCTCCCTGTTGATATTGACAATGGTATAATCGGCCCGTGCGCTCAGCACGTCGTCGGAGAGCTGCGCGGCCATGCGGCGGCGAATCTCCGCAGCCGAAGCGCCGTCGCGGGCGTTCACACGCACGAGCCGCAGCTCCTCCGGCGCGACGACGGCCACCACGCGATCCACCGCAGCGTCCATGCCCGACTCGTAGAGAATCGCACATTCGAGCACCACGTAGGGCTCGGCAGTCCGTTCGGCGGCCCACCGCTCGAAATCGCGCTTCACGCAGGGGTGCACCAACGCTTCGAGCCGAGCCAGGGCGTGCCGGTCGCCGAAGACGGTCGCGGCCAGGTAGCGACGGTTCAGCACGCCGTCCCGGAACGTCTCGTCGCCGAACGCCTCGACGAGCGCAGCACGCAGCGAAGTATCTTCGCGCATCAGGCGCTTGGCCTCGCTGTCGCTGTCGTAGACCGGCACGCCCCGTTCGGCGAAGAGCCGGCAGACCGTCGACTTGCCGCTCCCGATCCCCCCCGTAACGCCTACCCGGATCATTCCTCGACAGGCAGTTTAATGGGCGGGATATTGCGCACGGCGACGACCTTCACGTCGCTGTAATGCACCGAAATGGCATTTTGCAACGACTGCGGGTCGATGACGATGTACCCCTCCTCGTCGGGCGAAGGGGCGTAATCGAGTTCCGAGAGCGGAATGCGCAGCGAATTGCGCATGTAGACCATGCGGCTGAAAAGGTTCGTCCCCAGCCCCTCGATCACGCAGACGACCTCGAACTCCTCGCCGTCGACATTCACCTGAACCGTTTTATCGGTAGTATAGGTATAGTTCAACTTGGCGATATACCACAACACGAACGACGCCACGAGCATCGCGACGAAAACCGGCGAGATGTACTTCCGCAACCACTGCCTCAGATTATCGAACATAACTCTTTATCTTGGCTCGGACGAAGCGCGCGTCGGGAAGGAAATCAGGAATATCCTCTCCTGCCGAAGCGAACCCGCCGAGCGGGAACTTACTTATGGGCAAAGATACGAATAAGCGAGGGCAATGTCAAATTTATTTGAACATTGCCGAGCGGAAGTATCTAAAACGGAGTTAAAGATACGAAAAGTCGGGCGCAGAAGCAAGCGTAAGTTCGATTATTCCGAGACGCAGCCTTCGATAACGACAAAAAACGGACTGCAATCTATGCAGTCCGTTTTCAATCGAAAGTCCGCTTCCGCGGGGATGTCGGCACCCTACTCCTTACCCTTGTTCTTGATCGACCCGGGCATCAGATCGAACGAGAGCGGAGTGGCGATGAACCACGACGAGTAGGTACCGATCGCTACGCCGCACAGCAGGGCGAAGATGAAACCTCGGATGGTCTCGCCGCCGAAGAGGAAGATCGCAAGCAGCGTGACGAGCGTCGTACCCGACGAGTTGAAGGTACGCGCCATCGTCGAGCTGGTGGCGTTGTTGATATTGTCACGCAGGCTCCGTTTCGGATAGAGCGCGATGTACTCGCGGATGCGGTCGAAGATCACCACCGTGTTGTTGATCGAATAACCGATCACGGTCAGGATCGCAGCGATGAAGGCCTGGTTGATCTCCAGGTTGAACGGCATGACGGCATACAGCATCGAGAAGAGACCGATGACGATCAGCGCGTCGTGCGCCAGCGAAAGCGTGGCGCCCGTCGCCCACTGCCATTTCTTGAACCGCAGGGTGATATAGAGCCCGATGGCGATCAGCGAGAAGAAGACGGCATAAATTGCGTTGTAGGTCATGTCCTTGGCGATCGACGGGCCGATCTTGTCGGCCGAAACGATACCGTAGGGGCTGAGCTGCGTATTGCGGAAATCGGCGAAGGTGACGGCCGTCTTGTAGTACTTCTTCACGGCGTCGTAGAGGAGCCGGTTGATTTCGTCGGTCGCCTCGTCCGAAGCGTCGTCGTACTTGTACTGCGTCACGATACGCACCTGGTCGCCGTCGCCGCCGTACTGCTTGATTTCGAGGCTGACGTTGGCGTTGTCGGCGTTTTCGATCTGCGCGAACTGATCCTCGACGGATGCACGCACCTGCTCCACCGAAACCGGCTGGTCGAAGAGCACGACGTACGAACGGCCGCCCGTGAACTCCACGCCGCGGTTCAGGCCGAAGACGGCGAACGAGATGAACGACAGCACGATGACCGTACCCGAAATGGCGTAGGAATACTTGCGCTTGCCCACGAAGTCGAAATGGATGTTGTTGAGCCAGTTCTCCGACCACTTGCGCGAGAAGGAGATATGGCCGAACTTCGCCACGATCGCCTCGATGAGCAGACGCGTGATGAAGATCGAACTGAACAGCGAAGTGAGGATACCGATAATCAGCGTCGTGGCGAAGCCCTGTACGGGGCCGTTACCGAAGACGAAGAGGACGATACCCGTGATGATCGTCGTCAGCTGACCGTCGATGATGGCGGAGTAGGCGTTCGAAAAACCGTCCTTGATCGCCAGCGACAGCCCCTTGCCCGCACGCAGCTCCTCCTTGATGCGTTCGTAGATGATCACGTTGGAGTCGACGGCCATACCCATCGTGAGGACGATACCCGCGATACCGGGCAGCGTCAGCACGGCGCCGAACGAAACGAGCACGCCCATGAGCAGGAAGACGTTGAACAGCAGTGCGAGGTCGGCCATCCAGCCCGCCGTCTTGTAGAAGGCGCCCATGTAGAGCAGTACCAGCAGGAAGGCGATGACGAACGAGACCATACCGGCGTTGATCGACTCCTGACCCAGCGAAGGACCTACGACCGTATCCTGAATGATGTGCGCCGGTGCGGGAACCTTACCCGATTTGAGCACGTTGGCCAGGTCCTTGGCCTCCTGAATGGTGAAATTACCCGAAATCGACGAATTGCCGCCCTCGATCTTCTGGCGCACCACAGGCGCCGAGTAGACGTAACCGTCGAGCACGATGGCTACGCAACGGCCCACGTTGTCGGCCGTCAGACGCGCCCATTCGGAGATGCCGTTGGAGTTCATCGACATCGAGACCTCGGCCTCGGCACCGCGCTGCGCATAGGCTTCGCGGGCGTCGGTGATGACCGAACCGTCCAGCGGCGCGCGGCCGTCGGGACGCTCGACCTTGATCGCATAAAGGTAGAAACGGCCGTCGACCGGCTGCTGCGTCTCGCCCTTGATCGCCCACTTGAAACGCAGGTCGGCCGGAAGCATCTCCTTCACGGCGGGCAGCGCCAGGTAGTCGTTCACCGCAGCCGTATCGGCAGCCATGACGGCACCTACGGCAGCGCCGCCTGCGAACTGCGGGTTCAACAGCGCCAGCAGCGGGTTCTGGTCGCGGTCGTAGTAGGAGCCCGTGGCCTCGGCCGCCGTTTCCGTTTCGGCGGTAGCCACTTCGGCGATCAGGCCGCCGTCCGCGGTCGAATCGGCAGCCTCAGCGACAGCGACCGTCTCCTCGACGGCAGGCTTCGTGTCCGCGAGATATTGTTTTACCACCTGGTCGGCACGCATCAGCGTCGGCACGATCTCGCCGGCGTTGTAGGTCGTCCAGAATTCGAGCGAAGCCGAACCTTGGAGCAACTTGCGCACGCGCTCCGGCTCCTTCACGCCCGGCAGCTCGACCAGAATACGGTTCGAGTTGGGCAAGCGCTGGATATTGGGCTGCGTTACGCCGAAATGGTCGATACGGCTGCGCAGGATGTTGAACGACGCGTCGATCGCATCGTCGGTCTCCTTGCGCAGGATCTTCTCGACCTCGGCGTCGGTGCTGTTGGGCGTGATGTCCTTGCGGTCGGGGCTGACGAAAATCGCTGCCAGCGGCGCACCGTTCGTAGCGGTGCGGTAGCTGCGGACGAACTCGCCGATGAAGTCCTTGCCCGTGCGGAGTCCCTCCTTGGCCTGCGCCATCGCTTCGATGAAGGCGGGATCGTTCTTGCTGTCGCCGGCCAGCGACTTCACGACGTCCTCCACCTGAATCTCGAGCATGACGTTCATACCGCCTTTCAGGTCCAGGCCGAGGTTCAGCTCCTTCTCCTTGATCTCCTTGTAGGTGAACTTGCGGAAACCCAGGTTGTAGACGGGCTGATTCTGAACCGAATCGAGGTAGTACTGCTCCCGTTCGGAACGCTCATCCCCGTCGTAAGCGGCCGCATACGCCGCCGCCTTCTTCTCTACGCTCCGCGTCTTGAACGAGAACGAGAGCTGGTAGATACAGGCAATCGCAAGTAGAATCGCCAGTAATTTAATAGCACCTTTGCTTTGCATTTGAGTTAAAAATTATTGTTGTTATCTTGTTGTTTCTTCGGTCGTTAGTCCGTCGCAACACCTTCCCGGCGCAACATAGCGCGCCGATAGCTCGCAAAAATAGACATTTTTTTCCGAAAAAACAACAATAAAATCCAATTAACGATTGACAATTAATAATTAACAACACTCCGTCGCAGGGCCTCCGGAATACCAATTACGGCATCGCCGTCCCGAGGAGGAAGCCCGAAAGGCATCCGACGCGAGAATCGGCCGCAGCTCGTCGGAAGGACTTCGCCGTATCGTCGTTCGGCAGTCCGCAGCCGGCGGAGGATGCGGCCCGCACGGCGCAAAACGCCGCAGGTTTCCACTCCCCTCCCGCTCGGACACGCTGCGCGGCGACAAAGGCGAACGAGGTTGCGTCTGGCCTCCGGAACGACACTTTAACCGCACTATCCCGAAACAGCCTACGAGGCAGACCGCCGCAGGCAAAGAGGCCGGTTCGCAAGGGCATAAAAAACGCAGGGTTCGGACTGGTGTCCGACCCCTGCGGCTCTCTGTCGGCGGCCGGTTACTTGACCTCCTCGAACTCGACGTCTTCGGGCTGCGAAGAGTCGCCGGCGGCGGAACCCGCACCGGCGCCCGCCCCTGCTCCGGAAGCACCCGCTCCGGCGTTGGCGTTGGCATTCGCACCGCCCTGCGCCTGCTGCTGGGCATAGATGTCCTGCGAAGCGGCCTGCCATGCGGCGTTGAGCTCCGTAATGGCGGTGTCGATCGCCATGACGTCGGCGTTCTTGTGCGCCTCCTTCAACTTGCCGAGCGCAGCCTCGATGGCCGACTTCTTGTCGGCGGGCAGCTTGTCGCCGTACTCTTTGAGCTGCTTCTCGGTAGCGAAGATATTCGAGTCGGCGGCGTTGATCTTGTCGATGCGCTCCTTCTCCTCCTTATCCTTCGCCTCGTTGGCCTTGGCCTCGTCGCGCATACGCTGGATCTCCTCCTCGGTCAGACCGCTCGACGCCTCGATACGGATCTTCTGCTCCTTGCCCGTACCCTTGTCTTTCGCCGATACGTTCAGGATGCCGTTGGCGTCGATGTCGAACGTCACTTCGATCTGCGGCACGCCGCGCGGTGCGGCAGGGATGCCGTCGAGGTGGAAGCGGCCGATCGACTTGTTGTCGCGCGCCAGCGGACGTTCGCCCTGGCAGACGTTGATCTCCACCGAAGGCTGGTTGTCGGCCGCCGTCGAGAAGACCTCGCTCTTGCGGGTCGGGATCGTCGTATTGGCCTCGATGAGCTTGGTCATCACGCCTCCCAGCGTCTCGATACCCAGCGACAGCGGGGTCACGTCGAGCAGGAGCACGTCCTTCACCTCGCCCGTAAGCACGCCGCCCTGAATGGCTGCACCGATAGCGACCACCTCGTCGGGATTGACGCTCTTGTTGGGCTCCTTGCCGAAGAACTCCTTGACGATCTGCTGGATTGCGGGGATACGCGTCGAACCGCCCACGAGGATCACCTCGTCGATCTGACCCGCTTCGAGCCCCGCGTCGCGCAACGCCTGCTTGCAAGGCTCGATCGTCTTGTGGATCAGATGGTCGCACAGCTGCTCGAACTTGGCGCGCGTGAGCGTCATCACCAAGTGTTGCGGAATCCCGTTCACCGGCATGATGTAGGGCAGGTTGATCTCGGTCGAAGTCGACGACGACAGCTCGATCTTGGCCTTCTCGGCCGCCTCCTTCAAACGCTGCATCGCCATCGGGTCCTGACGCAGGTCGACGCCGTGCTCGGCCTTGAACGCCTCGGCCATGTAGTCGATCAGCACGTGGTCGAAGTCGTCGCCGCCCAGATGCGTGTCGCCGTTGGTCGACTTCACCTCGAAGACGCCGTCGCCCAGTTCCAGAATCGAAATATCGAACGTACCGCCGCCCAGGTCGTAAACGGCGATCTTCATGTCGGCGCTCTTCTTGTCCAGACCGTAGGCCAGTGCCGCCGCCGTAGGCTCGTTGATGATACGGCGCACTTTCAACCCTGCGATTTCGCCCGCCTCCTTCGTCGCCTGACGCTGCGAGTCGGAGAAGTAGGCCGGCACGGTGATGACCGCTTCGTCGACGGTCTGCCCCAGATAGTCTTCGGCCGTCTTCTTCATCTTTTGGAGAATGATGGCCGAAATCTCCTGCGGACTGTACTGACGTCCGTCGATCTCCACGCGCGGCGTGTCGTTCGGGCCCTTGACGACCTTGTAGGGCGCGCGCTCAATCTCCGAGCGCACCTGATCGTAGGTCTCGCCCATGAAACGCTTGATCGAGAAGATCGTGCGCATGGGGTTGGTAATGGCCTGACGCTTGGCCGGATCGCCCACCTTCCGTTCGCCGCCCTCGGTGAATGCGACCACCGAAGGAGTGGTGCGGTGACCTTCCGAATTGGGGATAACGACAGGTTCGTTACCCTCCATAACCGCTACGCAAGAGTTCGTAGTACCCAAATCAATACCGATAATCTTTCCCATAATCTTAAATTATTATTTCGTTTTCAATTTATTATTTATTCTTTCTGTCCGGTCTCCCGACGGAGCCGTCACGTGCCCCGAAACGAGCAAAGGTTATACCAAACGGATTTTCGGACGGAAATATCCGGCCGGCCCCGCCGCAGCCTGCCAAAAACGCACCTCCGACTGACAAAATGGCGGTCGAGAGGTCGTCTTCCGACCGCCGGAATGACAGTCCGCACGCCAAATCCGCACCGGCCGCAAAACCGCGAAAAGCTCCGGAGGCCGCACGCCGGACACCGATCCTTCCGCCGACGGATATCGCTCCGTCCTCCCGCGCTCCGCCGGCGCCGGCGCCTGCAAACGGAGACGGGAGCGGCGGAATTCCGAAAAAAGTGGTCGTTTTCCGAAATTTATGCACGGATATTGCCTCCGGAATTTGTAAAATTCAAATTAATACCGTAATTTAGGAGGTGAAATATCAACTCTAAAACTTATAAAGCTATGGTTATCACATTTAATGAGTTGCGTCGTATCAAGGATAAACTGCCCAGCGGCAGCTCGCAACGGATAGCGGACGAACTGGGAATCGACGTGGACACCGTCCGCAACTATTTCGGCGGGAAGCATTACGATGCCAAAGGAAATGTCGGCATCCATGTGGAACAGGGTCCCGACGGCGGAGTCGTGACGCTGGACGACACCACGATCCTCGATGCGGCGATGCGCATTCTCAACCAACAATAATACGACCGGCACGTCAGATTTAACGGCTCCCTCGCGGGGCCGTCTTTTTTTAACGTCCGTCCGGCATCGGCGTATCGCGCCGCATTCGGCAATCCGCCGTCCCGCGCGGCGGACTTCATTCGGTCGCGGCCGGAGCGATCCCGCCCGCAGGCGACAAACGGCAGGTCAGCCAAGAAAAAGAGGAGTCTTTGTCTCCATCCGGACTTGACGGCCGGCGGCCCGCATCGCCCGCCGAAGCGATCCGCACACGGCGATAGACCGTGCCGGATAGAAGACCTCCCGCCTCCGATCCGGCATATCGTTCCGCACGCAACAGAAACACGGCGGCTTCCGGTCGTTCCGGCGCGTCGAGCCGCTTTTCCGCGCCGCCGCCTACCTACGGATTTCCGGCAGGCTGCGGCGGTGCGTGCGACGATGCCCGTCGGAAGCGCATCGGACGAATACCGGCCCGCCGCGGCACCGGACAAAAAAAGGGCGGAAGAGTACTCCTCTTCCGCCCGATCCGATCCTGCCGGACGACTCACTCCTTGGGTTCGATATAGATCTCGAACAGCAGCGGAGAATAGGCCGGAATCTCCGTCGTATAGGTCGTCGTCGTGCTGCCACTCGACGAATAGTCGTCGTAATAGTAGTTGTTGTAGTAATAGCTGTTGTACAGACCGCCGTAATAATTGTTATAGTAGCTGTCGTAGTAGGAGTTGCCGTACAGACCGCCGTAATAATTATTATAGTAGTTGTAATAATTGTAGTAGTTGTAGTAATCGAGGTAGCTGCTCGACGAAGATCCGCCCGAGGTCGACGATCCGCCGCTCTTGCCCGAAGCGCCGTAGCCGAAACTCGACGTGGTGACGATCGTCGCCCACTGTCCGTAGCGCAACTGCGGAATGCTGTAATACCACGCATAGATCGTCTCCAACGTCGACGTGTCGCCCTCTTCGGGAACTTCGTACTGGTAGGCGCTGCCTTCGCTCTGCACCTCGCCGTAGATGAGCCTCTTCACCTCGTCGATATTCGTGTCGAAGATGAATCCGTCGAGGAAACGGCCGATGTACCAGATCGAAGCCGTCTCGCCGCTCTTGATCGAATCGCCTTTATAGGTTCCCGCACCGAAACGCTCCACGAGCACGTCGTTGATCTTCTTGTCGAGTGCGGCCATCGATTCGTTATAGGGGAAATAGGGCACCGAATAGGTATTCTTCCAGTTGTAGGTAGTCGCCGGTTCGCGGCCGGGTGAAAAGACATGCGAGATATAGAGCTGCGGAACCGTATCCACGGCCTGGTACCACGTATATTTGTAGGGATCGACGCTCGTGTCGGGCAACTCCGGCTCGTCGGTCTCGGCATCGCGCAGCGACCGGCGGACGGAAGCGAGTTTCGGATCGTCCTTGTCTTCCTCCTCCTCGACCGGACAGACCGTACCGTTGTCCTCGACGAAGGCATCGACCGTCTCTCCCTCGTATGCCAGCGGATTGGAGACGCGGCCCGTCACCTTGATGTGAAGAATCGCGGGACGGTTGGCGTCGAGTTCGTACTGCCCGCCGTAACCCGCGTCGCTGCTGGCGCCCGACGACGAATAGGCCAGCGACGAAGGCAGATAGAGCATCAGCTCCGTACCGCGCCGCGCCTGCATCCCGTTTTTCAACCCGCGATCCGGATGTTCGGCGATATACTCCTCGCTGAGCGTCAGCGGCTCGCGCAGCGCATAATAACTGCCTTCGAGCAGCGTCGTATAGTCCGATCCACTGTAACGGAAATAGGGCGAATAGTAGGTGTAGCGGGTGAAGGTCCCCTGCTGCTTGGCCTGCACGGCGTTGCGCGTCATGCAGACGTTGCCGTTCAGGTCGCGGGCCGTGAACTCGTACTGCACCCAGCAGTCGGTCTCGGCGATCAGCGTGTCGGCCTTGTCGGTCGAACCCGCGTCGAGCACATCGACGTAATAGGAGAATCCGCGCGCCTCCTGCCTGTTGCCGAGCAGTTCCGGACGATGCAATTTCATCCACGCATCGAGCGAGCGCTGCTCGATCCCTGCATAGGACTCGCTCGTGTCCTTGGCACACGACGCGAAAACGAGGAGGCAGACCGCAGCCGCCCATATCTTTCCGAAAGAAAAACGCATAATACTGTTGTTCACCTATTTCGTTACTTTGTTTATCGTACAGAAAAACGCTACGGGACACTGCTTGGTCATCAATCCCATGATGAGCTTCTCCCCGTAAGCCTGATTATAAGTCATGTAGAGTTCCACAACATCCTTTTCGCGGCAACCGACGAGCGCCGCCTGCAACCCGCTGAGCGTCGCCCCGCCGCCGATCTGCAACGTCTGCCTGAGCGGCACGAACTGCCCGAACTCGTCCCGAAGCGGCACTCCGTAGAGGTCGCACTCCACCCAGTAGCGGGGATTCAACCCTCCTTCGACCAACCGGTTGATGATCGTCGTATCGTTGGAGTAGAGGCATTCGTTGGGCTTGGGCGTCGAATAAGCCGTGAAGTCGTAGAGCGAGAAGGTCAGTTCGACCCTGCTCCCTTCGCTCACCTCCGGCCGCGTCAGGCGCTCCTCGTCATAGACATCGGCGATATAACGGTAGGTCGTATTGCCGAAAGTCGAGTAATACGGCGGGTCGTTGTCGAGCGACTGGGCGGCATCCTGCTCCGAGAGCAGCGTCGGGGTGTGCGACCGCGTCAGGTACGAAACGATCTTCTCCTGCTGCTGAGGCAGGATATCCTCCTCGTCGCTGCACGAAACCAGCGCGGCCAGCGCCAGCGCACCCATATACCACCGGACTCTCATCGTTATATAATCGTGCAAATTTACAAAAAATTGCGCAACAACCCTATTTTATTTGCATTTTTCCTGCCTGCAAGCCGGCAAAACGCACGGAAGGGAGGGGCCGCGACGACGCAACCCGCTGCGACACGTCACTTTTTGGAGATCAGGTATTTCTGCAAGACAGCACCCAGCCGGTCGGAGGGGATGTTCAGGTTGATGCGGCCGTTGTTGGCGATCGAGATCGCTCCGGTCTCCTCCGAGACCACCAGAATGATCGCGTCCGAAATCTCGCTCATGCCGATCGCGGCGCGGTGGCGCGTACCGAACGACTTCGGGACGTCGCTCTGCGTCACGGGCAGGATGCAGCGGGCCGCCACGATGCGGTCGCCCTCGATGACCACGGCGCCGTCGTGCAACGGCGAATTCTTGAAGAAGATATTGTGGATCAGCTGCGACGAAATCTTGGCGTCGAGGCAGATACCGCCCTCGGTGATGAGCGACAGATCGCTCTGCTGCCCGATGACGACCAGTGCGCCGGTCTTCGTATCGGACATTTCGCGGCAGGCCACCACCAGCGGCTGCAAATTGGTTTCGGCTATCTTCGAGCCGTGGTTGAAAATGCGCGAAATGAAATTGAACCGCTTCTGGCTCATGCCGATCTTTTGCAGGAACCGGCGTATTTCGGGCTGGAAAACCACGATCAGCGCGATGGCGCCGACGCTGATGATGTGCCCCAGGATCGTCGACAGCAGCTCCATGTTGAGCGTCTTGACGATCACCCACAACAGATAAACGACGATGATGCCCGAAATGATGTAGGGGGCGTTCGTTCCCTTGGTGGTACGGTATATCCAATACATGATATACGCCACGAACAGAATGTCGATCAGATCGATGAATGTAAACGGTACGAATCCCATAACTGCAAACGAGCCTTAAATTACGATGACAAAAATAAGAAAAAATACCGACTTCCCGCAGGGCGTCGGTATTTTATCGCTCCGATAAACGCTCGCGTCGGCCGCCGGCCGTCTACTCCTTATCGGCCTTCTTGTCGGCAGCGTACAACTCGTTGACCTTGGCCAGCACCAGCGGCGTGATGTCGAGCAGCGAGTCGGCGTCGACGAGCGACGTGGCGTTGAGGATGAGCTTGTACTTCTTGTCGGCGTTGAGCTCCTGCACGGCGCGGTGGATCAGATCCTGCGCCCGGTTCGTGAAGACGTAGTTCTCCTCGTCGAGCGTCTGCGCCTCCTTCTGGGCAACGGACTGATAGTTGGCGATCTGCCGCTGGATCTTCTCCTGTTCGGATTGCGCGTTGGCCGTAGTAATCAATCCTTTCTGATACTTCTCCTGCAACTGTGCAGCCTTCGATTGCAGATCGCGCTCCTTCTTGGCCCAGCCCTCCTGCGCTTTCTTGGTCTTCTCTTGAAGCGCGGCGCCTTCGCTCTGGAACAGATCGCTCTGCGCCAACACGGCCTCCACCTGTACGAAAGCAATGTCGCTGCTGCCTACGGCCTGCGCCGGAGCGTTCTCCGCCGGCTGCGTCGCACCATTGCCCTTGCAACCCGCAATCAGAAACATTGCAGCGGCTGCGACATACAAAATTTTCTTCATACTCCGTCTTATTATTCGTAATTAAAAATGCCAGAATGCTATCAAAAAGCCTATAATGGACACAAAGATAAGAAAAATTTTCGTACTTTTGTATCCGTTAAACGATTTCTCGAAAAGAATGTACGAATATATCCAGGGGAAGCTCGCCGAACTGGCGCCCGCCTACGCCGTCGTCGAAACCGGCGGAGTGGGCTACCTGCTCCATATTTCGTTGCAGACCTATTCGGAAATCGAAGGCCGGAGCGAGGTGAAGCTCTTCACCCATTTCGTCGTGCGCGAGGACGCGCAGCTCTTTTTCGGCTTCTCGACGAAGACCGAGCGCGAACTGTTCCGCCAGCTCATCAGCGTATCGGGCGTGGGCGGCAACACGGCACGCATGATTCTCTCGACCTATTCGCCGCGCGAACTGCAAAGCATCATCACCACCGAAAACGCCGTCCTGCTCAAAAACGTCAAGGGGCTGGGACTGAAAACCGCCCAGAAGATCATCGTCGAGCTGAGCGGCAAACTCACGGCCCTGTTCGACGGCGACGCCGGTCCGCTGCCCGTCGCCGGCAACGGCGACGCCGTCTACGACGAAGCGACGGCGGCCCTGGTGATGCTCGGCTTCCCCAAAGCGGCTTCGGACAAGGTCGTCCGGGCCATTCTCAAAGAGCAACCCGACATCTCGGTCGAAGAGACCGTCCGCATGTCGCTCAAACGGCTCTGAATTTGCAGCTACATCCCGAAACACACACAACATAATTATAATATATATAATTATCATGGCTACATTTCTCTTCATCATGATCGTCCTGGCCCTGCTGGCGCTGGTCGTCACGCTGGTCGTCTTCACCCTCTCCCAACGGAAGAAGGCCCGGCTGCAAAATCCGCACGACAGCTACCACGGCCGCTACCGGGCATAACCGGATTCCATACCGATTTCAACCGCATTACCCTCCCCTGAAAGCGACAGCGTTTTCGGGGGGGGGTAATGCGTTGTTTTACAATATCCTGATACAATAAAAAGGCGCTTCGGCCGCCGTATCGGACAACCGACCGGAATTTCGCGGCAACCACTCCGCCCGCCCCCCCCCGCTGCGGAATCCCGCTGCGGCAAAACGGCCGCCGGCATCGCGACACAGCCGTTCCGTTCCGACGCCGTCCGCCCGCTCCCGTACCGTCCGACGATGCGGACGCAGTGCGTCCGTATCCCGACGAACCGGCTGAAACAACACCGCAGACCGCAAAAAAACGGCCGCAAGGCGAAAATTACAAATTCGCTACAAAATCGCCCCCGACCTTTGTTCCGCAAACAAAAGACAAAAGAGATGAAACGAATCCCGATTCCACCCTTCCGGCCGCTCCGCACGGCCCGCTTCGGACGGGGCAGACCGCCCTCACGGTACCTCTCCGGCAGGCTCCGCTTTCGGATTCGAATGCCGAAGATTTTGAATTCCGCGATATTTTCGTTACTTTCGCAAGATTATCGTTGACTTTTCCTTACTTTTTCATATCCAATATATCCAAAGAAAATGAATCTCCTTCGTCTCTTCCGACAGTCGCTTTTCTCGCCCGGCGCAGCCTGCAAACGCACGCTCGCCCGGAACACCCGCCGTCTCCTTCCGCTCGCCGCAGTCCTGCTGTTCGCCGCAACGGCACAGGCGCAGGAGCGCCGCACGACGCATGACAACGACTTCCGCGCCCGCTTCTCGTTCGCCCTGACCAAACAACTCGGCCAGCGGCATTCGATCACGCTCGACGAGGAGCTGCGGCTCAAAGACAACTGGTCGCAACTCGACCGCATCTATACGACGCTGAGCTACGCTTACGACGTCCGGCCGTGGTTCAAGGCGGCGGCCTTCTATGCACTGATCGCCAACGACCGGGGAGCCGACCGCTCGATGGAGATGCGCCACCGCTTCTACCTCGAACTGACGGCCAGCTACAAGACGGGGGCGTGGAATTTCTCGCTGCGCGAACGTCCGCAGGCGACTCTCCACACCGCCTACGTCGATCCGGCCGTCGCAGCCAAAACCGCATGGGTGCTGCGCCACCGCCTCATGGCGGAGTACGCCGTAGCAGGTACCGGACTCAAACCCTATGTCTTCGTCGAGTTGACGCAGACGCTCAACGCCCCCGAAACGGTAGGCAACTATCTGGAAAAGGTGCGCAGTTCGCTGGGTGCGAAATACGCCTTCAACAAACGTTCGTCGCTCGAACTCTACTACCGCTTCGACTACAAGATCAGCGACGAACCGGTTTTCGACGACTTCCCCACGGTAGACTACATCTCCTCCGAACGCGAAAGCCACCACATCATCGGCCTGGAATACGGCTACAAGTTCTGATCCGAACATCCGGAACCCGCACGAAACGGGAGACGGTACGGAAAGCGTGCCGGAGGCGGCGAAGCCCTGCCTCCGGCACGCTTTTCTGCCCTTGCACCCGCGGGTGCAAGGGCCGATCCCCTATTCCGTCTTGTGTTCGAGGAAATAACGCTGCGATTTGACCAGGTTTCGCGCCTGCAACACCATCGTTTTCGTCTCGTTGAGAATCGTCAGGTAGAGCAGGCTGGCCTTGGTCGACGACTGCTTGTTCTTGATACGTTTGAGCTGGCGCTTGATCGCGTCGGCGATCGATTCGAACAGCTCGTCGCGCAGTTCGAGAATCAGGTCGATGTCGGCGAAATCGTTGTTGCGCAGCATGACGTTGATGCGCGTGAAGATCGTCTCCACCTCGTCGTTGATCTTCATCAGATCCTCGATCTGCTCCCGGGTCATCCCCTCGTGGTTGTTGTCGATATGGTCGAAGCAGGGGCGCGTGACGTGGAGCAGCGACTTGGTGATCTCGTTCATGTAATCGACCACCTGCACATAGTAGTGTCCCGAATCGATCTCGTTGTCTTGCAGGCGCAGCAACAGCGGCATCACCTTGTATTTCCGCTCGCGCGAGCGGTAGAACAGGTCGTTCGACTGCTGCACCATTTCGCGCAATACCTTGCGGTTCTCCTTGAAAACGGCGATCAGCGTGCGGTCGTAGATGCGGGTCACCTGCCCCATCGTGTAGCAGACCTCGGCGATGCACTCCTCGATGACCCCTTCGGTGTCCTTCGCACGGCTCGCGGCGGGTCGCTGCGTCTCGGCCACGGCCGCCCTGTTCTTCCTGCGGTTGCTGCGCACGAGCATCCAGCCGCACAGCGCCGATACGATCAGAACGGCCGCATTGCCGCCGTACATCAGCGTCAATCCCACCAGAAAGGCGATCGTAAAGGCGCCGAAGCCCGTCACGAACCACCCCGACACGACGGTTAGCACGCCCGTGATGCGGTAGACGGCACTCTCGCGACCCCACGCACGGTCCGCCAGCGACGAGCCCATCGAAACCATGAAGCAGACGTAAGTGGTCGACAGCGGAAGTTTGAGCGACGTGGCGATCGAAATGAGGATCGACGCCGTGGTGAGATTCACCGTGGCGCGGATCAGGTCGTACGATCCGCCTTCGCGCTCCTCCTCGGGCAGTTTCTCGAAACGCGCCGCCACCGCCCGTTGCAGACGGGCGGGCATGATCCGTTCGTAAAAGGCATTCACGTTCATGGCCGCGCGAACCAGGCCGCGCGAGACGACCGACGAACCGTAACGCTCCTCGCCCTCGTTCTGGTTCGACAGCGACAGCTCCGTCTTCGAAACCGACAGCGCGCGGCGCGACGTCCACAGCGTCACGATCATGATCGCTCCCGCCGCGAGCAGCAGCAGGATATTGGCCGAAGCGTCGGTCGCCAGTCCGCCCATCGTCATGGCCGCATCGCCCGACGCGCGCGCCATCATGTAGGAGTCGTAACCGGCCACGGGCACGCCCACGAAATTCACGAGGTCGTTGCCGGCGAAGGCCAGCGCCAATGAGAAAGTTCCCGCCAGAATATTCAGTTTGAGGATATTGACGCCGAACATCTGCAAGAAGAAGAGCAGGATGCTGCACAGAATCCAGAGCACGAAGAGCGAGAGGGCCAGATGCGAATCGATGTAAGCGAACAGCGCCGAGCCGTTCATCACCCCCTGCAACCCCTTGAACAGTGCGAAATAGACGATCGCGGTAAACGATATGCCGCACCACAACGCCCCGTAACGGCGGAAAAGCGTATGGTAGCGGAACGAGAAGATCGCACGCGAGACGTACATCACCAGCGTGCCCAGCGTAAAGGCGAGGATCACCGACAGCAGGATGCCCGCCAGAATGGCCATCGCCCGCGTCGAATTGATATACCGGCCGATTTCGACGAGCGAAATCTCGTCGTTGGAGGTGATGACCACCGTCGAAACTGCCAGCGCCGCTCCCAACAGGCAGAAGACCAGCGCCACGGTAGTCGACGTGGGAAGGCCCATCGTGTTGTAGACGTCGAGCAGGATGATATTGGCCAGCATCACCGAGAAGTAGAGGATCATCACGTCGCGGAACGTGAACCGCGACGGATCGAACATGCCGCTGCGCGCCACCTCCATCATGCCGGTCGACGTGACGGCGCCGACGATGATTCCCACCGACGCGACGGCCATGATCACCCGCACGGGGGCCGCTTTGGAACCGATGGCCGAATTGAGGAAGTTGGCGGCATCGTTCATCACTCCGATGAAGAGACCGGTCACGGCGAGAAGCGCCATGGCGGCCAACATAAACGTATATATAGGTTCCATTCTGTCGAATTCGGGCAAATGCGGAACAAAGATAGCTTTTTCACCCGCCGGTAACAATTCGGTAACCTATTCTTAACGATAAATTAACACGAACAACGCGCGCCGACCGCCGGCTCCGGAAAAACGCCTCCCGCATGAACCATGCTCCGCCCCTCCCTCCTGCCTTCCGAAAAACATCCGCGGAACACGGATACGCTCCGGCGCCTGCTACCCGCACGGCGCCGGAGCGCATCGGAAATGCGCCCGCCGTCCGGGATGCGAGGGATCAGGAAAAGACGATCAGACTGACGGCCATCAGGGCCATGCCCGTCACCACGCCGTAGATCGAGATGTGGTGCTCGCCGTACTCCTCGGCAGCGGGCAGCAGTTCGTCGAGCGAAATGAAGACCATGATGCCCGCAACGAATCCGAACAGACACCCCAGCAGCGTCGGCGAGAGGAACGGCAGCAGCACGGCATAGGCCAGCAACGCGCCGACCGGTTCGGCCAGGCCCGACGACAGCGAAAGCAGGAAGGCCTTGCGGCGGCTGCCCGTGGCGTAGTAGATCGGGACCGAAACGGCGATGCCTTCGGGGATGTTGTGGATGGCGATCGCTACGGCGATGGCGATACCGAGCGTCGGGTTGTCGATCGCCGACATGAAGGTGGCGATCCCCTCGGGGAAGTTGTGGATACCGATGACCAGGGCGGTCATCAGCCCCATGCGCATCAGCTTACGGTCATGGGGGCGGCGGTTCATCTCCTCGACCGAGTGCATCTCGTGCGGATTCTCGAACGAGGGCACCAGCCGGTCGATGACGCCGATCAGCAGGATGCCGCCGAAAAAGCAGGCAACCGTCGCCGAGACGCCTGCCGTGGCGCCCCACTGGGCCGTGAGCAACGTCTGCGACTCGGCGAACAGCTCGACGAACGAGACGTAGATCATCACGCCGGCCGAAAGGCCCAGCGAAAAGGAGAGGAAACGTACATTGGTGCGGTGCGCGAAAAACGCGATGGCGCTGCCGATACCGGTCGCAAGACCGGCCAGCAGCGTCAGCAGCAGCGGAAAGGCTATCGATGAGTTCATAGGCTACAACGGGATTCAGCGGACAAGCTGCGATGCGCCGCCGCAACGGCCCTGTTCCATATCGCAGTCGGCATGTTCGCCGCAAGGCTGCACGTCGCTCTCGAATTCGAGCGTGGCGTGATCGATCCCCAGTTCGCGGAGCCGTGCGCGGAGCGCCTCCTTCAATTGCGGCATCCGCTGCAAATCGTGTACCGCTACGTGCGCCGTCAAGGCGTTCTCAGTCGTACTGAGCGCCCAGACGTGGAGATGGTGCACCCCGCTCACACCCGGCTGCGACGCCACCGTGCGGAAGACCTCGTCGTAATCGATCCCCGCGGGAACGCCGTCCAGCGACAACCGCAGGCTGTCGCGCAGCAGCCCCCACGTCGACCAGACGATGACGGCCGCCACGAGCAGGCCGACCAGCGGATCGATCAGATACCAGCCCGTCGCCATCATGACCGCCCCCGACACCATCACGCCCACCGACACCAGCGCGTCGGCGGCCATGTGCAGATAAGCGCCCCTGACGTTCAGGTCGCGGTCCTTGTCGCGCAGGAAGAACAGCGCCGTGGCGAAATTGACGACCACGCCGATGCCCGCCACCCAGAGCACCACCTCGCCCCCTACGGGTTCGGGATGGAGCAGCTTGCGAACGCTCTCGACGACGATGGCGCCGACGGCGACCAGCAGGATGACGGCGTTGAGCAGCGAAACGAGAATCGTGCTGCGGCGGTAGCCGTAGGTATAGCGGCTCGTGGGGCGTACCTGCGCCAGGCGGAACGCCAGCAGGGCGAGCAGCAGGCTCGCCACGTCGCTCAGGTTGTGCCCCGCATCGGAGAGCAGCCCCATCGAATTGGAGAGGATGCCCGCCGTGAACTCCGCGGCGACGAAAACCGAGTTCAGCAGAATGCCCGCGATGAAAGCGCGGTTGAGCGACGAGAGCCGCCGAACGTGTTCGTGGGAGTGATCGTGATGCGAATGCGCCATAAACTTCGATTGACTATTAATCCGTGCGGCGGCGTCCCCGACGCAGTTTTCCGTTACCTGCCCTGCCGCCCCGCTGCCGCAGACGAACTGTTCGGACACGGAGACGACGACCGAAAAAGCAGGTTCACACCGGCAAATATACGCACCCTGCCGTCGATATGCAATACCTATTTATCAGGATACCTGCCGCAGCCACAAAAAAAGCCGGACTTTCCGTTCCGGCTTTTCATTCGCAGGGTCGCTGCACGTTACTGCTGCTGATCCGCGGCAGGCTGCTCGGAAGCAGGGGCCTCCGCCGGCACGGCCTGCGGCATGACAGGAGCCTCCTGGGTCATCTCGATCAACGCATTGGCATCCTTTTCCAGATCCTTATTGCTGGCAGCAACCGTACCCTTGTCCATCGACAGCGTGGCCACAAGGCTCAGCACGACGATGACGAGAGCCATCGCCCACGTGAATTTTTCCAAACCGTTCGCCGCGTCGCGCACGCCCATCACCTGATTCGCCGCACCGAAATTGGCAGCCATTCCCCCTTTGGGACTTTGCACCAATACCACGAAAATCAGGCTGACGCTGGCCAATAAAATCACAACGATACAAAATGTGTACATACTGTTCTATTCTTTTATTTTAACAATTCTTCCCCTCGGACGCTATTTCGTCGATAAGTTCGGCAAAGTAAACACTTTTTTCCGGATTTCGCAAACTTAATTTGCGATAAATCGCGCATGCCTCGTCATTTAACCCCTGCTGCCGGTAGATCTCGGCCAACTCTTCGGTGACAAGGTCGTCCTCGTCGTCGAAATCGGCGACGGTCTTCACTTCGTCGTCGGCTTCGCCCTCCTCGGCCACGATGCGGTAGTCGCCCGCCCGCAGGAAATCGTCGATCAGATCGTCCGCGCAGAGCGCCGTCAGCCGCTCCCTGTCCACTTCGGGCGCCGTCCCCGCCGCCCTGTCCTGCACCGCGAAGCCGAGCCGGCCGTCCTCCGACGGATCGCCGCCCCGCTGCCGCAGGCGTACGAACCGTGCGAGGGCAAACCATTCGTAGCGTCCGAGCAGTTCGTCCAGCTCCGCCTCCGGCACCGCGCCGGCCGCTCCCAGCGAAGCGATATACTCCCTGAATGTCGCCATCGCCGTTACCAGTTGGAGGCCGCAGCCTGGAAAATATCGTTCACCAGCTGATCCACGATTTCGGGAACCAGCTCGCCGGCCACCTCCGTGAGCAGCTTCGTGGAGTCGTAGTCGGCATAGGCCGTGAAGGATTTGTTGAAGGACATCGCCTCGTCGAGCACGTTCGTAAAACGCACCTTGACGGTGATCGACAGGCGGTTCAACAGCGCGTAGTCGTCGCTGGCCACCGACGCCGTCGTCGAGGAGTAACCCGTGATTTCGCCCTCGAACGCGAAGTCGCCTCCCTCGTCGACCTGCGCCAGACGGGTCTGGCGCGTAAACTTGTCGATCAGCGCATCGGTGAGCGTCGTACTGAGAATCGGCTCCACCATCGGCGCGTTGTTGGGGAAATAGGCCACCGAGAAGGTCTTGGCATCGGGCGGAATCGACGCACCCGACAGCGAGTACTTGATCGTCACGCCGCAGCCCGCCGTCACAAGCGCCGCCAAAAGCAGCGCACAACAGATTATCTTGTTTTTCAGCATCATCTTATCTCATCATCGGTTCTCCGATACACCGCGACGGCCGCCGGACCGCCGTTCGGACCGGAATCGGACACCCCGCAGGCATCCGGTCCGCATATTCGTCTTTTTCGATCCCGTACCCGCCGCTGCCGTCCCTCGGCTTCCCGTAAGGCGCCGACAGGAGGGATCGTCAATCGTCCTCGATGCCCAGCTCCTTGATCTTGCGGTAGAGCGTGCGCTCGGACATGAACAGTTCGGCGGCGGCTTCGCGGCGACGGCCGTTGTTGCGGCGCAGCGCGCGGATGATCTGTTCGCGCTGGACGTCGGCCTTCGTCAGCGCCTCGTGCGGCTCCTCGACCACCTCGGCGTTGACGGCATACTCCCGATTGCGGCCGTGCGACGTGCTCCCGGCCGTCGTGGGCAGGTAACCCGCCACCTCCTGCTTCGCCTCGGACGCCGCCGCACCGCCGCGCAACAGCTCCGAGACCATGCGTTTGAGGTCGTTGATGTCCCCCCGCATGTCGAACAGGATCTTGTAGAGCAGTTCGCGCTCGCTCGCCGAATCGCCCGCCACGCCCGCCGCCGTCACCACGGGCGTCGAAGCCCCCTGCTGCTGCGGAAGGTAGCGCGACAGAATCGCCGCCGTCACCACGCGGTTCTCCTCGATGGCCGAGATCTGCTCGGCCACGTTCTTCAACTGGCGGATGTTGCCGCGCCAGTAGTAGCCCTCCAACATCCGGCGCGCCTCGTCGTCGAGCGTGATGGGCGGCATACGGTACTGTACGGCCACGTCGGAGGCGAACTTGCGGAACAGCAGGAAGATGTCCTCGCGCCGGTCGCGCAACGCCGGCACCGCGATGGGCACCGTATTGAGACGGTAGTAGAGGTCTTCGCGGAACCGCCCCTTCTCGATGGCCTCCTGCAAATTCATGTTCGTCGCCGCCACGACCCGCACGTCGGTGCGCTGCACCCTGGCCGAACCGACGCGCATGAATTCGCCCGTCTGCAACACGCGCAGCAGGCGCACCTGCGTCGAGAGCGGCAACTCGGCCACCTCGTCCAGAAAAATCGTCCCGCCGTCGGCCTCCTCGAAATAGCCCTTGCGAGCTTCGACGGCACCCGTGAACGACCCCTTCTCGTGGCCGAACAGCTCCGAATCGATCGTGCCTTCGGGGATGGCACCGCAGTTGACGGCAATATATTTATTGTGCTTGCGGGCCGAATAGGCGTGGATGATCTGCGGGAAAAACTCCTTGCCCACGCCGCTCTCGCCCGTCACCAGCACCGACAGATCGGTCGGTGCGACGCGCACGGCCACTTCGAGCGCCCGATTCAGAAGCTCCGAATTGCCGATGACGCCGAAGCGCTGTTTCAATGAGACTAAATCCATAGGGTTTCTTTCTTTTTCGTTTGGTCCCCTTCCCTGCCGCTGTGGAAGAGTCACTCGGCGACAGACTCCGCAGCGGCTTCGTCGGCGGCGGCGCTCTGCGAAACCTCCTCCATCAACTCCGCCTGCATCTGCTTGGCGCGGCGGTCGTTGACATATCCGTAGACGATCACGCCCACGGCCAGCAGCGCCGCCACGATCGCCACGATGAGGAACGCATCGATCCGGCGCGCCGGCTTGCTGCCGACGAAGGTATAGGCATCGGTCGTCTTGACCGGCCGGCCGTAGGTCAGACCCTTCACGCAGGGATCGGGTTCATAGCGCGGCGTCCGTCCGCGGCCGACGGCATCCGACCCGCTCGATCCGCCCGCGCCGGATGCAACGGTCCTGTCCGCAGCGGGTTCGCCGGATGCTTCCGTCTCCACGGCGGAACCCGCCGGCGCCGCCGATGCAGGCCCCGCCGCGGCACCGGCCTGCGGATCGTAGGCGAACGCCAGCGTCCCGTTGGCGCCGGCGGAGAAAGTCCCCAGCCCCGCGACGAGATACACGCCGCCGTGCTGCACGGCGTGGCGCAGATCGAAAATCAGCCGGTCGATGGCGCCCGCCGCTTCGATCTCGCTGGCGCCGGCGGCCGTCAAAAGCCCTCGCAGCACCCCGTCGTCGCGCTTGAACAGCTCCGAAAAGAGGATCTCCCCGCCGGGCGCCTTCACGATGAAGGCCCCCAACTGCGGCACGACGAGCCGCTTGTGCGTGCGAAGGAATTCTGCGATCAAAACTTTCACGTCCGTTGTCATAACATCCCGTCGATTTTACCCCTCAAAATTACAACATTTTTCCGTGATATGCAGAAAACGCCTGCAAAAATCGAGATATTGCACCGAATCGTTGCGCATATCAAAAATAATTAGCTACTTTGCACCGCGAATTTCGAGAAAAAGTAATCGAGCTACTTCGCCGGATTTCGACCGATGTAGCTCGGACGGATTCCCGGAAACGAACCGGACAAAGCATGAAAAACAAGTACAAAGACCTGATCGAACAGACGTTCGATTTCCCTCAGGACGAATTTTCGGTCGAGGACAACGAGCTGAATCTGTACGACATTCCGCTCATGGAGATCATCAAGCAGTACGGTACGCCGTTGAAGGTCACCTACCTGCCGAAGATCTCCTCGCAGATCGCACGTGCCAAGCGCATGTTCAACGTGGCCATGGCGAAGGTCGACTACAAGGGCGCCTACAACTACTGCTACTGCACCAAATCGAGCCACTTCTCCTTCGTGCTCGAAGAGGCGCTCAAAAACGACATCCACCTCGAAACCTCGTCGGCCTACGACATCCACATCATCAACGCCCTCTACGACGGCGGGATCATCGACAAGGACCGTTACATCATCTGCAACGGTTTCAAACGTCCTCAGTACGTGGAGAATATCGCGCAGCTGGTCGACGACGGATTCGAAAACACCATCCCCGTGATCGACAACAAGGAGGAGGTCGAACTGCTGGACGCCGCGATCGAGAAAAAGTGCAAGGTGGGCATCCGCATCGCCTGCGAGGAGGAGCCGAAATTCGATTTCTACACCTCGCGTCTGGGCATCCGCTACAACGACATCGTCGACTTCTACAAGCGCAAGATCAAGACCAACAAGAAGTTCCAGTTGAAGATGCTCCACTTCTTCATCAACACGGGCATCAAGGACACGGCCTACTACTGGAACGAATTGGGCAAGTGCCTCAACGTCTACTGCGAGTTGAAGGCCATCTGCCCCGAACTGGACAGCCTGAACATCGGCGGCGGCTTCCCGATCAAAAACTCGCTCAACTTCGAATACGACTACGAGTACATGACCGAGGAGATCGTGGCGCAGATCAAACACATCTGCGAGATGAACGGCATCGAGGAACCCAATATCTTCACCGAGTTCGGATCGTTCACCGTGGGCGAAAGCGGCGCGGCGCTCTATTCGATCGTCAACCAGAAGCAGCAGAACGACCGCGAGAACTGGTACATGATCGACTCGTCGTTCATCACCACCCTGCCCGACACGTGGGGCATCAACCAGCGTTACATCATGCTTGCCATCAACAACTGGGACAAGGAGTACCAGCGCGTCTTCCTCGGCGGGCTGACGTGCGACAGCGAGGATTTCTACAACGCCGAGTCGCACACCAACGCCATCTTCCTGCCCAAACTCGAAGCGGGCAACACGCAGTACATCGGTTTTTTCCATACGGGCGCCTACCAGGAGTCGATCGGCGGCTTCGGCGGCATCCAGCACTGCCTGATCCCCGCGCCCAAACACATCATCATCGACCGCGACAAGGGCGACAACGAATACTACACGCGTCTGTTCGCCAAGGAGCAGAGTTACCGCGCCATGATGCGTATCCTGGGCTATTGATCCGCCGCACCGGACACGAACGGGGGCGCGTATCGGCCGATACGCGCCCCCGTTCGCGGTAATCCTCCTTTCAACGCGCCGTCGACGCCCGTTCGCGGATACAGGCGGTCAGCGTGACGGTGCGGTCGGGCGCCGACGGATCGGCGATCTTTTCCAGAATCAGTTCGGCAGCGCGGCAGCCCATCTCGTCGAGCGGCTGCTCGACGGTCGTAAGCTGCGGATTGACGATCGTCGAGAGTACGGTTCCCGAATACCCCGCCACCGCCATCTGCGCCGGAACGCGGATGCCCAGTTCCCGCAACCGGTTCATCGCGCCGATCGCCACCGTATCCGTCCACGCGAAGAGGCCGTCGGCATCGGGCATCCGGCGCAGCAACTCGTCGGCCGCCGCACGGCCGTCGTCGAAGGTCACGCCTGCCGGAATCACCGACCGGCCGTCCGACACGAACCCGAACTTCCCCAAAGCATACCTGAACCCGCGCAGACGCTCCCTCGCATTCGGGATATGCGCCGGGCCGCCGAGGTGGACGATCCGGCGGCATCCCTTGCGGACGAGGTGTTCCATAAGGAAATAGCTCGTCGCAAAATCGTCGACGATCACCCGCGAGGCATCGACGCGCAGCGGCGCACGGTCGTAGAAGACCAGCGGCACGCCGCGCTGCCGGATACGCCGGTAGATCTCGCCGTTACGGGTCGCGTCGCACGGACAGGCGATGACGCCGTCGACCATGAAGCGCTCCATCAATTCCAGATTCCCGCATTCGGTCTGCGGATTCTCGTCCGACTGGGCGATGATGACCTTCAAGCCGCGCCCATACAACACCCGCTGGATGCCGCCGATGACCGTCGCGGCGAAAGGCGTAACCATCTCGGGCACGATCACCCCGACCGTATTGCTCCGCCCCGACCGGAGGTTCACAGCCACCGGATTGGGACGGTAACCCAGTTCCCCCGCCAGCCGGGAAACCCGTTCCCGCGTCTCGCGGCGGATGTTCCGGTCGCCGGCCAGCGCCCGCGACACGGTCGACGGCGACAGTCCGAGCCTTTCGGCCAACTCTTTGATCGTGATTCGTTTCATGCTCGCTGGGGTTGACAGCGACAAAACTACGGATTTTACCCTGCTTTTGCAAACGGAGCCTAATGGCGGACTTTCCGCCCCGCGGCAGAAGCGGACGCTCCGGTAAAGTCCGCCGTCCGCTACGCGATCAGCAGCACGATCACCACGCCCCAGATGATGAGCAGCGTATTGCCGATGGCATAGGTGATCGTGTAACCCATCGAGGGGACGTTGCTCTGGATCGTCTCCTCGACGGCGCCCAGCGCCGCCGTGGTGGTCCGCGCCCCCGCGACGCACCCCAGCGTCAGCGCATCGTTGAACCGGAAGAGGTAACGTCCGATGAAGATGCCCGCGACGAGCGGAATCGAGGTCGCGGCCGCGCCGATCAGAAAGAGACTCCACCCTACCTCCTGAAATCCCTGAATGAAGGTCGGGCCGGTCGAAATGCCGACGATGGCGATGAAGGTGTTCAGGCCGACGTTGTTCATGAACCACAACGTCGGCTGCGGGATATTGCCCACGTGGGGATAACGGGCATGGAGCCAACCGCAGAAAAGGCCGGCGATCAGCACGCCGCCGCTCACCGTAAGGCTCAGCGGCACGGCCCCGATACGGGTCATCAGCAACCAGCCGAAGAGCAGTCCGCCCAAAAAGATGCCCAGCCCCACCAGCGGCATCCCCGTCTTTTCCGAGACCGGATCGCTGAACCCGAGCGTCGGCGCGGCGCGGCGCACGTCCTGCGGCAGGCCGACCAGTTCGAGCCGGTCGCCGGCATCGAGCTTGCCGCCGGCCAGCACCGGAATCTTCACGCCGGCACGCAGGATAGAACGGATATTCACACCGTGCATTTCTTTCCTTTTCAAAATATTGCGCACATACTGCCCCGCCGCTCCGCGCTTGCTCACCACCACGGGCAGGCTCTGCACCGAGAAGTTCGTCAACTCCGCGTCTTCGACCTCCGTACCGATCCAATCCTCCTCCTCGATCACATACTGACGGCGGCCGCTCACCACGAGCGTATCGCCGGGATAGATCGTCGTGCGGGGCGTCACGTCGTCGGCGATGCGCCCCCGTTGACGCAGCCGCTCGACGAAAATCAGTTTCTTCTGCGACTGCATGTAGCGTTCGAATTCGGCGACGGTGTGCCGCTGCCCGAACCAGTCGTTTTCGGCCTTGTAGGCGCGGAAGACGATGGCACGCGCCGCAGGATCGAAGCCCGCCGTGAAACTGACGTCGTCGCCCAGCTTCGATTCGAGGTCGAGCGCCGCCTTGTGTACCTTCTCCACCCCGCCCAGCAGACGCGGGCCGAGCGTTCCCAAGATCCACGCCGACCCCGCCGTACCGAAAATATAGGTCACGGCATAACAGACGGGCATGGCGTCCAGATCGATCGCCTGTCCGTCGGGCAGCTGGCGGATGGTGTCGGTCGCCACGCCCAGCACGGCGGACATGGTCTGCGAACCGGCCAACAGTCCGGCCGCCTGCGCTACGTCGTAGCCCATCAGCGTGGCGCAGAGCCACGTCGACCCGAGGCACAACAGGCAGACGACCACCGCGAACCCCACCTGCGGCAGCCCGTCGCGTTTGAGCCCGCGGAAGAACTGCGGGCCCACGGCGTAGCCGACCGAAAAGAGAAAGAGGAGAAAAAAGAGGGTCTTGGCCGGTTCGGGAATCTCGATTTTCAACTGCCCGACCACGACGCCCACCAGCAGCACGCTCGTCACCGTGCCGAGCGAGAAACTGCGCCAGCGCAGTTTGCCGACCAGAAAACCCAGCGCAAGGGTGACGAAAACGGCCAGCGCCGGATTGGCGCGCAAAAAATCGATGAAATGAATATCCGCAAACATAGCTTTCGGGGGTGTTTTACACTCGCCCCATGCGCAAAGTGCGTGCCGCAAACAGGTTTCGGACTTTTCCCGCCCTTCCGCAATGCCTCCGCGCGGGCCTGCGGGCCGCCGAAACCGGAATCGGGAACATACGTCGCACGAAAGCCTGCCCACCGGTGATCGCTGCAAATGCGCCGGCAATCGATCCTCACGCAGGAAGCCCCGCAGGATTCCTTCTCCGAATGGCTGTACCGGAATCCGACGACCCGGGCCGAAACCCTCGTTCCGGACGCAGCGAAACGGAGCGCGGAAATCCGACCGCCCGGAAAGCGAGCCTTCCTAAAACGACCTTCCCCCGCCGCAACGGCAGGGGAAGCGATGAATTGCGATCGGGCTACGATCAGAAGCGGTAGCCCAATTGCAGCTGGAACGTCTTGTTGCGAACCGTGACGTCCGACACATCGGAGAGATTGAGGAATCCCGCATCGTAACCGAAACGGTCGAATCCCCCGTCGCCGAACGTATCGGCCTTTGCCGATCCGGACTTCACCTTGCCGGCGAAGCCGACGCGCATACTCAGACCCAGATAAGGAATCAACGAGACGTCTTCCGTCAAACCGAAACGCCAGTTGACCAGTGCCGGCGCCTCGAAATAGTAGGCGTTGAGCTTCACCGCACCGTCGCTGACCGAGGTGCCGTAGCCGGCGATACCCAGCCCCGTTTCGAAATAGAGCGGCAGGGTGTGCATCAAGCTCTTTTCATAGGAGAAAGCCACCAGCGGGCGGACTACGGAGTTGGGCGTAGCGCTCACGCCGCCCGCTTTGAAGGTCATGTTGGCGATGTTCATGCCGACACGCACGCCGAAGATGTGATTGGGATGTGCCGCTGCGCCGCACACGACGGCCGACAGCACCGCGAGGAGAAAGAGTTTTTTCATAAAATTGAATAGATAGTAAGGTGTTCGGGATAAGTTCGCATCGTCAAATATACGAATTTTCCGGAATCCCGCATTTATTCCGGAAGATTTACAGCCGTTTTGGAATCGATTTTGTAATTTGCAGGCCAAACAGAACGTTTTCGTCAAGCCGAGCGCAGAACCGAACGCAGTTCGGACTCTACCGAGGCGAGAAAACGAAGAATGAAATTCAACGTTTTC
>CDZU01035647.1_pt1 | contig 106957 bp, 128 predicted proteins | sample 557441 | NCBI WGS metagenome assembly CDZU01 (sample SAMEA3182114, study PRJEB8094) | gut metagenome | biome: human; feature: gut; material: Stool; isolation source: human stools | place: Canada | collected 2013-06-10
AACGTATTAGATGTAAACGCTTTTCTTGTTATTGTAACAACACTATTACTTTGATTATTATATACTTTAATGCCATTATTCCCATTACTAAATAAGAAATCTTTATTTGCAGAAACCATTTTGTCTACAGTACATATTTGGGTTATTTCTGCATACGATTTATTCTGCGAATTACTTCCACTGATATCAAATACTGATGCTGTATCTATCTGCCATGTAACTGGCTTACTTCCTCCATCCAAATTAAAGAAATTGGTTGTTGAAAAATTACCGGAAGAACCACATCTTATATAATGAGCATACCAAGTCCATACACCTGTTCCTTTATTGTCTGTAAGCCATTTTCTTGTTGCACTACCACCTGTTCCGGTTGCATTACTCTGAAAAAACAAACTATATCCAGTAGGAATTTTTGCATGGAAAAACGCTACAAATTCCTTATTAGCTGCTGTTATCGTACTAAAATAAATACCTCCTAATCCCGGACTTGTTGCTCCGGTAGAAGTCTTTATTTCCAAAACATACTGTGATTTGAATAACACTTCTTCACTCACTCCAAGACTTACTGTAGCGGTTGAACGTGTCATTACCACATTGAACGGAGATGTTGAACTTGACGTTATACTACCCGAATAATTACTGTGATAGGTTGCTGTAGCTGTTACACTGTTCGTTACAGAACTTCTGTACAGTGATACATTTCCGCTACTGTCCGTTGTCCCTGTCTGGTTAAAATATTTTACAGTAGCACCACTTAGATTCGTTCCGCTTGGCACGTTTGATTTGACGTTTATAGTTATCTTTGCCGTTACCGTCAAATCCATAGTCCATGACTGATTGGCGGCTGTATAGGTGTGTTTCTGTGTCGGGTTGCTGTAGAAGTTTGGATGTCCTACTACTGTAAATGTCATTTCCGTACCTATATATCCATTGAATGTCACGGAACCGCTCGCATTCGTTGTAAGTGTTCCGCTTGCACTTCCTGCTGTATATTTTATCTGTAAGTTCTGATAATAAGTTGTTTGTGCTGGCGTTACTTCTCTTACTACAAGTGTAACTGGATTGGCTGCACGTGTCATTACAATATTGAACGGTGAAGTAGAATCGAACCTTATCTGACCTGTATAAGATTCAAGATTTGCAGCACTCACCGATATATTACGAGGGTCTGAACCGCTCCGGTAGAACACTGCGTTTCCGCTTGCATCCGTCGTTTTTGTCTGAGTAAAATAATTTACTGTTGCACCTTGAATGTTTTGCCCTGGTACATTATCTTTCACATTTACAGTTATCTGTTTCGCACAAGTGAGATTCATATTCCATTTCTCACCTGCCGTCGTAAACGTATGAGTCTGCTGGTAATTCGTATAGAAAGGTCTTCTATCTGTTGAATATATGGTGAATGTAATAGGAATGCCAATATAAGCTTCAAATGTATTTGTTCCGCTGGCAATAGCTCCATTTCCTGCTGCCGAAGTATAACTTAACGTAAAATTGTAATTTCCGTCCAAAATTACACTCGCACCACCAGGTATCACTTCATATTGCTGTACCGTTACTACATGTTTGTTTCTCAACATAGTAACATTAAGCGGTGATGCTGTAGTAGGTGTTATCGTTCCACTTGTCGTACTGTAATCGTCTTTATCAAGCGAATACTCTTTACTCAATGCAGACCGGAACAATGAAGCGTTACCGCTTGCATCCGTTGTCACTACCTGTTCATTGTAAGCTACCGTTACTCCCTGGATATTGTTTTTCACATATACATCCTTTACATTGACCGTTATCTTTGAGGTCACATTCAAGTCGAACGGCCATATCACACCGTCTTCTGTCCATGTATAGGATTGTGTCGGATTACTGTAAAAATTAGGATACGAATCAGTTGTGAACGTGTATTCCAGTCCCTTTATCAATAACTGATTAGTATAACCGTTCTCATCCAAAGTAAGCTTTATCGTTCCTGCCTTGGATGTCATTGTAATGGTCTGATTTGACAAGTACGCTCTTCCTGCCGTACCGTACACCTCCGAAACTTGAATACCTGCGTTAATCAATTCATATTGTACTTCTACATCCAACACTGTACCGCTTTCATTTTGAGGATGTGAGAATGTATCGGATGAAACCTCTCCTGCAAGCACTTCATAAGTGTATTCTCCTACCGGAACATTCGGCATCACTATCGTTCCTTCCGCGTTCGTCTCGCCCTCAAACACAATATCCGGCAATACGTTGTTTGTCACACGTACCAAAATTCCGTCCGGTGGCAAAACTCCTTGTGTTGACACATGGAAAGTGACCGGGTACTCCTTCGCCTCCAATTCAATATCCATTCTTGTTTCTGTTCCGGTAGGCTTGAAATTCCCAGTCTTGGTATTGTAATGTTGCTTGCTTACACTGTAAGACATATTTACCGGAGATATGTACATTTGCACTATCCCGTCCGTATCGGTCGTTCCTGTCTGGTTCACAGACATTCCGTTGAACGTCACTGATGCGCCACTTAACTCACCATACAGATTGGATGTGATATATACCGGAATTCTCTTTGAACATGTATATACAAGGTCTTTTGTGTTTACATCTTTATAATTGACTGTAGCTATTGCACCGTTTCCAGAATAGAATCCTATTGGTTGCACCTGGAAACGTTCTGCAATTCCTGCATATACGGTTTTCGTAAATTGTCCACTTGCATTTGTCGTTACATTCGCACCCGAAGATGTACTATTGTCGTTGTAATAGCATGCAAGCACAAGACCTGTCTTTACCGGATTTGATGCTGTAGTCGAAATAGAGGGTATTATTTCCTTTACCGTGAATGTGACTGATTTCGTTCTTCTTGTTAATACTGCTGAATGCGTCTTGTCCGTAGGCAGATAGATGTTTTCTGTCTTGCTGTTGAAATTACTGTTTCCACCTCCATAGGTTATCGTATAATTTCCAGGCGGTATATTGAAATTTCCATTTCCTTGTGATGTCAATTGTCCGCTTGCATCCGTTGTTCCAGAAAAACTATATGATTGTGAAGATGTTCCGCTCCATGCACTCGTAACCGTTACCGGACAACTTTCTGCCGCCTTGGAATAGGGGTTACTTGCTGTCAATGTCAGACTGAATATCATTGCAGCATAACCCATGATTATATCCATATAATCAGCCGACAACGGGGGTGTGAATGTTCCAGTCTTTTTCGTATGGTCTGTTACTGTACACTCATAGCTCATTACAATAGGTGAGATATACACGCTTGCAGCACCGTCACTTCCGGATGTTACGGTCTGGGGTAACGACATTCCGGACACGGTTATAGTTGCATTTTCAAGCGGTCTTAACGTGTTCTGCTGCTTCACCCGTAATTCTGCCTTCTTCGAGCATGTAATTTCCATCAGTGTAGGTACACTCGCACCGAAGCCCCAGTTCTTGATTAGCAGACCTTCATTCTCATAGAAACCTTTCTCCTTTATTGTCAACTGATAATCAATTCCCGGCATCACTTCTGGAAATATCTTTCCTGCCGCATTCGTCGTATATTCCCGTACATTATCATTGTACATATTTTTTACCGAAACGACAATTCCGGACTTAACCGGATTGAAGTTCAGAGCAGCTTTCTGTTCAGCAGTTATCTTTACAGTCACCTGGCTTACCGGGGTCGTTATCGTCACGTCCACATAGAAAGCCCTTGGCTCTGCATCACGTGTCACATTCGGCTGCACTGTCAACATCGTACCTTCCAAAGAAGCTATTTCGTCATTCGATATATTGAATTTCAATTCAGCACCTCCACTTGTAAAATCGTATGGCTCATCCTCACCACCAATTTCTGCACGTCTGAAAGTCTTTACATGTTCCATCAAATCAAACGTCACTCCTTTGTTAGGAACAACGAAGTTTTCCGGTGTATGAACTATGTAATAATAACTATCATTGGATAATGTTTCTGCCGCATTCTCGCCACTGAATCTTACTGTAGTAGCATCACCGGACACACCGGGAATATTCTCTATTACGTCAACTTCCGGTTCGATTTCCCTTCTTGTCATAGTGAAAGGAAGGTCTATATCCTTCAGTTTTTCGAGTGTTATCGCCTGGTTTTCTACTGCGTCATAATATCTGTGTGTCGCGTTCCAAGTATATTCGCCTGCCTCCGCTCCAAGCTGCAACACGCCTATGTCATTCGTATAGCCGGAATCCACCTTAATTCCGGTCCCCTTGTTTATCAATTCGATATATACACCGGAAATAGGAGCCTTCGTTATCGCGTCCGTTGCGGTATATGTTATTACCGTGTCTCTCAATTCCAGGTAAATTGTTTCCGGTACATCCTGGTCCTTGATAGTCACCGTTCCGGTGTATCTCTTATAGTTTCTATGCGTTACCGTATATTCATAGTCACCGTTTCCAAGTGTCACGCTTGCAACACCGTTAACGTTCGTTACACGCGTCTCTCCGTTTATTTGCAATTCCGCACCCTGGATATAATTACCGTTCTCAATGTCCCATACAGTCAAGCGGAATGTATAGAAAGCCTGCTCCAATTCCACAATCTTAGATACTTCCGAACCTTCCACCACTATAAAATCATTGACAGACATATAGCCGGACTTGAAAGCCGTATATTCATAGGTCCCGTTCGGCAAGCTTATAATCGCTATACCTTCCTTGTCTGTTAGATAGGTAGAACCATTTATCTTTATCGTTGCTCCTTCCAAAACCATATGGGTAGCAGAATCCAGCACTGTAAACTTTATCGCATACGGAATGGCCGTCATTTCGACGAGAATACAATTAGGGTCTTCTCCGACAATCTCAATTTCCTTTACAAGGTCTTGATAATCTTCTTTTGCAACCCTCATTTCATATTTCCCAGTTTGCAGCCCCATGCTTGCCTGCCCTTCGTTATCCGTCTTTTCCTTTATGTCATTTATTGTGATGTTTGCTTCCGGAATATAAATACTTCTGTTTCTGTCAATTACAGCAAAATTTACATTCATTTTTGTAAGGAACATTCTTTGAAATATATCTACTGGCTGATTTTCAACCGTAAATACACTTTCTATGGTCTGGAAACCCGATTTTTCAAGCTTGTATTCATAGGTTCCCGGCTCCAAATTAATGACCGCCTGTCCCTTATCGTCCGTTTCAGACGTGTACACGCTTGTCGTCACCTTGACACCCTGCAAAGGCGCTTCTCCTTCATATACAGTAAACGTAACCGGATAGGGTGTTGCAATGAAATCATTTATGTTTATATAAATAGGGTTGTTCAGAACGACAAACTCCCCTGTCTTTTGCGTCCAGTTCGTTTTTGATAATATGTACGAGTATTCCCCATTTTCCAAAAGAATGTTGGCCGTACCGTTACTGTCCGTAATGATTACCTTGTTTCCTATTGTTATGTATGCACCCGGTACGGCTACATTCTTGGTATTGGTTACAGTAAACGAACACAAGTATTTCTGTGACGCTATAACCGATTGAGAGCCTTTATATATATCGCTTTCTCCTGCCGGATAGAAAATATTAGACAAGCTACTACCCGAATCATACAGAATGTTTCCTTCCAGGTCTCGCATTCTGAATCCCTTGATACGAGGCAACATATTCAAAGGCACTTCTTCGTCAAAATAGGGGAAGAAGTATTCGTCCGGTACATACTTCACGCCTTCTGCGGTCTTCACCACTTCCAGCAAATCATCCCATTCTACCTTTTTGCCTGCTTCCCAGAAACGGAAATCCAGATATTTCGTCATTGCAATCTGGATATTTTTTCTTACATCCGCAATCACTGCATTAGGCGACAATTCCACACGGAAATCTACCCCTTCTTCACCGCCTACATACATCCATTTTGCATTCTCAATCACAATTCCAAGCGTATTCCCCTGCAAGTCAAGTTCAGTCAATCCGAAATAGGGTGTAGCTTTTGTAAGCAATTCTTCCAATTCATCGTCCGTAAAGAAAGACCCGTTTTGGGTTACAAGGTAGATGTGCGTCTTTCCGTCCTCACCCAGCCCGACATTCATAACCTTTAAAATGCGTGAATCCAAATCCTGGAATATCTGTGTCCAGCCTTCCATTGTATCGGTGGAAAGCTTGTTGTTGTAATTTATTATTCTGTTTCTGAATGTCTCGTCGTCCTCATAATCACGTCCACCAATAGCCGCATATTCATTCGTGCACTCTATATGTGTCAACGGTCTTGGTGATACTTCGGTAATACTGTTCGCCTCCACATTGGTAGCAGACCCGGTGATAACGCTTCTTACACTGATATATCCATATCCCGACTTATCAACCGTAAAAGGCTGGTCTACAGTAAATTGCACTCCATTCTTTGAAATAAACTTTGTCCCTACCTCATAATGCGTGCCAGGCTCGGCAAAAACACGTACATAAGTAGAGGAACCAAGCGCTTCTTTTCTCGGACTTACACCGAACAACGCGGCCGATTTGTCCAGATATTCGCCTGTTGCCGACTTGGGGAAAATCTGCGCCTCCACTATGGCAATATCCTTTATCGCTTTTTGCGCCACCTTTGCAGTACCATAAGCGACACCATTAAGTACAGAACCGTCCGCAATGTTTGAAACGCGGTCGGTCTTGTTTAAGAACATTTCAATCCACAAATTCTTCAAATTTGCAATCGTATTCGCTGTTTTAGTAATCATTGTAAATATATTTAAATAGGAACATTAATAACAAAATCTTCTCTCGTCACGGTTGTAGCCTTCACCTTCATAAACACCGCGTCTTCTTTTTTTACCAAATCAAGAAGCTCTGCACTCGCCCATCGGTTATCTCTTTGAAACATGTTCATAAGGGCCTTGAATATCACCGGGTATTGTATTGCATTTGTTGTCTGACCTACAAAATCAGATGGAAGTCCGTAGTCCTTGAATTCCGGAATACAGCCTTTCAAAGCCTCCAATATGATTTTTAATGCCTGCTCCATAGATGTACCGAATTTCTTCACCTTCAAATCATCATTCTTAAACTCAAACTCCGTATCTATGTCTTTACCCAACACGTTCTCGCCTACCAGTGTATCTACCACATTATCCACATAGTTTACACCGATATTGCGAAGATTTACAGCAAAAGTATTACTTCCTTGACCTGCCTTATAATCCTCTTCTATAATGTATTGTGGTGTGGTTATAGAGGTCCAGTCGTCTTCCGGGTCCGTCATTGCGATTTCTTCCGCTACATTTTCAAACGTCTCGCCTGTCCTTAACTGCTTGTCAAGCTGTAGAGTGTTCTGTCTTCCAAGCGTTGCACTTCTTAACCATCTGTCAGAATTTTTTATTGTCAATATCTTTGTTTCCACTTCCGAAAAATTGTCTAATATTTCCCACATAGAAATATCGTCCAACTTGTTTTCATGGAGTTGAAACATAGGCTCTACGATATTGATTTGTGCAATCATCTTGTCAAGTTCGTAGAATGACTGTGCGTTTATCTCGCCTCCCTGGTAATAGTCCACTATATAGGGGTAATGATTATTACAAAAATCAACATAATCCTGGAAGAACTTCTTTATGTCGTACCCTGTAATATTCTTGAATTTGGCGTATGCCGTTTCCATTACTGCATCCATCCTTTATCCTCCTTTTATAACAACGTTGCTAAAGAAGCCGCCAAATCGTTCACACCTTTCTGTATTGCTGCGGCCGTACAAATTTTAGTGAGTGCTGTTTTTGCTTTCTGTTCTCCTGCTACAGCTTCCAAAGGCGCTATCGCTGTCATTGTAAGCGAATATTCCCAAATCATATTGCGCTGCAAACTCTGATTCAACACCAACCCTGTAGGAGGCACAACTACCAAATAACTCTCACCCAAAGCCATATTATAAAAGTAAAGACGGAATGGCAAGCCGTCCTTATCCACACCGTTACTTTTTGATATGATAGCTTGCAATATCTTCGTGCATCCATATCCATTTTTTACAGATGGGTCAAATGAAGCTGATTTTAAAGAATTCGTACTTTTCCCCGAAACATCGCTTAAACTCCATTTCCCGGCTGACAGACTATAGGCCGCTCCTGCCAAACTTGACGCACCACCGCCAAGCGACAACAACAACTTGAAAGTACGTCCGAAATCTCCTCTTATCGTTATATCCTGCGGTACAAAAGTAGGAGAAGACAACACCGTAACGCCCCCTGCCGTATTCCTTATGTTTTCCCTTTTTGCTTCCGTCTTGCTTATCGCATTCGGGGTAATAGGGAATGTGAAAAAATCTATCGTATTGTTCTTTGAATCTGCCAGTTCAAGCGTACAAAGATACACCTCAAAATCATTAGGAAATTGAGATGCAAGTATAGCTCTTCCGGCTGTCTCTATCAAAGACCCTGCTTTCTGTATTGCTGATTGTGCGACGTTTGCCATAATCTTTTCTTATCGTTTTCAAAAATACAAAATTATTATCAATCCGAAAAAGTTACCGTGCTTTTTATTCCATCAAACTGCAATGGGTTAACTGCCGCTACCGCACCGACCCCGGCACCGAATCCGGCTTTACCCCCGTCCATCGCTACTGAACTTGCAAGCGCTGTTTGCCATGCGTTCTTTAGCGTCATTATCTGGTTCTCCACATTATTCAATAGCTGTATCAAAGTGTTCGCCAGTGTTAGAGGTTCCTTCGCATTGTTTATATTGACTTTCTGTCCGGTCATAAGCTTTATTAGGTTCTGCGTTAACTGAATCATTTCCGCATCATTGTCATATCCCAGCACTACACCGCTTTCATCCATTGTTATATGGCTTTTCCCGTCGTGGAAATTAACGTCTACAGTGTTGGGGTCGGCCTTTATTACGGTTGTCTTGTCCTGGGTCTTCCACGTAAAATTAGCCTCTTCCATGTTCATAGCGAAACGCCTTATCTCCTTATCCTTTTCTTTCACGTCCTCGACCACATTAACGACTTCCGCAATGACTTCGTTATATCCGGTTACCTTCACCTTCTTGGAAGCCACTATCTCGGCTTCCCCCGAACTCTGCAATCTTATCTTATGTTTTTCGTTACCTCCTAATGTAACGTTAAAATTTACGGGCTTCTCTATAGAGGTAAGGTTCATGTTCCATTCCTGGTTGCGTGGGTCTATCGTCATAGACATAGTTACTCCTTCCACCTGTTTTTTCATCCGTATAACATCCTCGCTCCATGCCGGAACCTCATCATTCCCTATAAAGGTGCCTATAACTGTAGGCTGATTAAGAAAATCGCTGCTCGCTATCATTACCTGGCATCCCTTCTCACCCGGTTTTTCGGGAAACCATATGTTATTGATAGCCTCGTTGGTAATACGTGCATCATTACGGAATATACCGCCTTCCATCATCACGGCAACTATATTCGTCCTAAATACCGTATCTATATACGCTTCCCTGCCTACATCCGTGGGTATCATTATATACCCCTTCATTATAGGCGGCAAATTGTTACTGCTTATTCTTGGTGCTCCTCCTGCCATTATTCAAGTCCTCCGAAATATTTCCTGTTCAAAAAATAATCAAACTGCTGCTTGTCAACCGTCGGGTTGTCATAGGATGTTATCTGTCCGCTTTCCGCTTCCTTCGCCTTCTGTCTCAAACCGCTTAAATCCACCAACTTAAAATAATCGGGTGTAAATCCGGACGCTGATTTTTCAGAAACCGAATTGTCGTTTCTTTTTACCGCTTCCATCAGATTTCCTTTAAGTATAGGTACATAGAATCCTCTTTCCACCTGTAAAACGGTACGTCTGTCCACCCCATCACGGTTAAATGATATAGTGTTGGTTACGTTCGTCACATAGAAAAACTCGTTCGTACTTTGGTTCAGCACGAAAGTTCCCACCTTTATGCGTCTGTCCCCGTTTATCTCTATCGTTCCGCACCGGGTAAAAGGTACATACATGTTGCTTTCGACAAGATAAATCAAGTCATTCAGCATTGTTGCCTGGTAAGTAGAAAATATCTTCTGGTTTTCCGCTCCGTTCTGTATCATGCGAATACAGTACATGTCCACGAAATCCATTTTCCTGTTACCCCATCGTTCCACATATTCTTCCAGGTACACAATAGGAACAAAAGCCAATCCTGGTTTGTCACGCCCACCTACCTGTGCATTCTGTGCGTGCAACTGGAACCAAGTGTAAACCCGTGGGTCATAGCTCAAATTATACGATATTACATTATCCGGTGTTATCGTAATATAGTTTTCCGACTTGAAAGCGTCTTTTATTGCCTTCTCCGTAAACGGTGGCTGTCTTACAATGACATCAATCGTGTTTATATAGGTGTCAAAGAAAAATTCTGTCAACGGATATTGGCAAATGCGTTCCATGTACTGCATCAGCGTTCCGTTCGGGTTCCCCAGCCCCGTATCTGTCACAATCCTTTCCATTATATCCCCAGACACTTGCAGCTTAACAATCTGCCATATTCCCCTCACCTTCAAGTCCTGCTGTCCCGGAATACTGTATGCCGTTATCCGCTTGTCACCCCATGAAGAAAAAACTTCATCACTACACAATCCGATAGAAGACATTATATTAATAATAAACCAAATACATTCATTTATCGTTTTGTACCCCAAATTCCATACAAATTGATACTCACCACCGAACACATTACGTCCATTCCATACACCACCTGTTTTTCTTAATAACCAGTTCTGTACAGTATCATTGACATTTTCCAAAGGTATGAAATAACTTCCGTCCTCCACAAACATTTTTGCAATATCGCGTCCGCTTATGACGGTACTCTTTGAATTGTCTTCCGAAGAATAGGTTTCCATTACACTGTCCACAAAACCTATCATATCCCAAACATTATAGTCCGGACCGTTATTGGCAAGCTTGTTCAACGGTACAAACAAATCATTGGCATTTTCACTGTCCGAACTTCCTTCCAGTCTCAACCGCTCAAACCGGATAAACACTATATCGTTTATCTGTACTACCTTTTCAAGATAGGATTTATAGTCGTATCCTTTCGGTGTTACAACCGGGAATATATCATAATACCCTGCACCATACACATTCGACATATTGGCTTCCTTGAAAGGAGTTATGTTGATTGAAAACGTGCCGTTCTTGAACCCCTTGTCGGTAGAACATGTATTAACGAACTGACTTACATCCACAACCTTGTTTATAGCCTTGCAGTATATCCACACCTTAATGTTTATAGGCTGTACTTTTGTCCTTACTGACATTTCTTCTTCCAGTGCAACCACATTGTCCGCTACATATCCTTCCTTATCCTGTAGAAGCTTTGTCAAATTTTCAGACCAATAAGCCGAAAAATCGCGTTGCTTCATGAACATGTCGCTCTTTGACGCTTTTTGTATAAGCAAAGGAGAATCCTTTATAGGGAAAGAAAGTGGAGTGTTCGGCTTGATATATGGCAAATTCTTGTTTGAATACTCGTTCTTGTACTTCTCTTTCTCCCAATCGTCGTATGTAGCCCAGATAGCATCCAGGTTTGAAATTTTGGAAATCTCGTTTACCACGTCCATAAATTCCGGAACCGACAGTTTCTTTGCTTCCGGTGTATCTGGTCCCAGCCCTTTTTGCCAATCGTCTATAAACGTTTGGGGTTCTACGTTGTACTTATAACTCTGTATGTTAAATATATTTACTCTCATCGTTCTTGCTGTATCACTTTATTTGCTTCTGAAACCGCCATATTACCAACTCTTTCCCTTGCCCAATCATCCAAAACGCGCTTAAACCATTGTGACAACATTCTGCCAGCTTCAACCCCCGAACTAACATTTTCCGCATTTACAAGACCTGCTCCACCCGATACCATAGACCGCGTAACCGGACCGGATTCTACGGGTTTCTCTTTTTCTTTTGTATTATTGTCAATATTAGTCAACAATCTAACAATCTCTTTCAATTGTTTTGCACCTTCCGACATCTGGCGATTCATATCACCTGCCAAAATGGTTTCCCCGGCACCTACAGTCCTCCGTGCTGCGCCCCTGTCATAAGCTTCTGCGGGCGTTTCCTTAATCCTTTGACTTGCCTGTTTATACAAGTCAAACAGATTGCTTACAAGCTTAGACGGGTCACTATCCTTTTGTATCGTCGAATTAATGTCATTCCAGGACAAATTAGGAAATATTTCTGACATTGCCAAACGTAACTGCTCGGAACCTCCCCCAGTACGTTCTACAACCCTATTCAAGAAGTTTTCCATAACTTCGGGGTCTGCCGCTCCTGCACGTATCTTTTCCAGTTCTTCCTGGATTTCCGAATAGGAAGTCTTGTCTGGCATTACTTCCTGGATAGACCGCACAAGCATTGCATTTGTCACCTCATCTTTTGACATCCCCTGTCCGGTAAATGCCTGTTGTACCCTTTCAAGCTGTCTTCCTTGTAATCCGGTTGCCTGGCGTATTCCACTGAACATCGCTGCAAGCTCCTTTGCGTCAAACTCACCACGTTTGGAAAGAATCTGGTCCGACTGTGTAATGAAAGTATCTAAACTTTCCTCCATTGTAGAAGCTATCTCCTCAAAAGGAATGCCTAAATTTTTCATTGCCTGCTCGAACTCCCTAATAATGGCAGAAGCTCCCGTACCGGAATCCTGGTCTCCAAATCTCATTGCACCCTGCAAGCGGTTGACTGCATTAGGAGATAAACCAAACAATCTTTCTGCCGCCATTACAGACTGCGTTTCCCTTACTGCATACGGGTCATATTCATTACCTCCTACAAAGCGTCCTCCTCCTGCACGTATCAATTCGGCACGTCTTCCAAGGTATGAAGCGTAATCCATACCAAGTGATTCTGCTGCATAACTTCCTTCCCTTCCAGCTTGTCTGAAAGCTTCCCCGGCTGATACACCCATAACCTGTGCATACGGGATAACACGTCTTTCGCCTTCCGCATATTTCCCGAAAGTTGCCATCATCTTTTCTGCTGCAAGCTGTGCTGGCAATTCTATACTTTTTGCAATCACATCTCCAACTAAAGGAATCCATCTATAAGCGTCTGCCTGGTTAGCGGCTTGCAATCGTGTATAATTTGCAGCAGTCTCCACGGTTCCTTGATATTGCGACCTTGCCTCGAATTCCTGGTTTCTGAAATATCTCTCAGACAATACGTTTTTGGCGGTATTGAATGCCGCTAAACCTCCCAGGCCGCCCAATATTCCTTTTAATCCTCCTCCGAATATATTTAGTCCTCCTCCGAATATATTTAGTCCTCCTCCTATTCCGCCTGTACTTCCGGTAGGTGGTACAATACCGCCAGGTGTCCCCGTTCCACCTCCGAAACCAGAACCGGAAACGGCTTTCTGTATTTCTTCTAATATGTTTTCTGCACTGTCCTCTATAACAGATACAGAATTTGCAATAGTTTCCAGGTAACGGGTAATACTGGTTTTTTGATTTTCCTCACCCGACCCTTTTTCAAGTCCTCTCAAAGCGGAAATGACATCACGTCCTATATTATCCGTTACCACTCCCAGTCTTGTAATTGCACGTATTATCCCCTCGTCGGAAAACTTGATTTCCGTCTGTCCGTTATCCGTTATTTCCGGTCTTCTCTGTATTCTATCGTCTTCCCTTAACAGAGGTCTGTTTGACTGTTCGGAAACAGCATTCAGATTACCCTTTTCCTTTATAGCGGTTGTATTCTCCGTTATTGTCTGGGTATTCTTTTCAATATTCACGACATTTTCGGTTATATTCTCCGTATGCCGTGAATTGTCCGTTCTGTTTTCGCTGTTATCCTGGAAATTCTTGGAATTATCAACGTTCGTAACGGATTCGTCTATATTCTCGACGTGTCTGTTTATCTCCCTTAATATTTCCTTCTGCGTTTCCTTTGTTGTCGGTTCTTCCTCCGTACCTCTTTCTATAGGGGGGACTCTTTCCCTTTGCGGTTTCCGTGTCAAGTCCCATGTCATAGAACCCGTTTCCTCGTCTATGATGGGTTCAACGTCCGGTATAGGTTCCTGGACTTTCCTTCTCCTTCTTCTTGGTGCTGGTTTTTCTTCCGGTTCTTCTACATCCGTTTCCGGTCTTGGTTCCGGCTGTACGGGTTCCTCTTTTCTTCTCGGTGATACGTCCCATGTAATAGACCCGGTTTCGGGGTCTATAATAGGCTGTTCCGGTCTTGGAAGTTCTTCTGTAGGCGGTTGTCTCCTTATCGGTCTTTCCGGCATAGGAGACGGTTTTTGTATTGTGGTTGCATCAATGGCGGCAGACTGTCTTTTAAGGTCAAGCAACAGCCTTTCCAGCTCGTTACGGTCCTCCATCAATGCAAGTTGTTCCCGTAGCTGTGAAATGCTTTTCTCGGCTTCCTGTGCGCTCTGCATGGAAGTCTGGTTTATCTCGCGGTACAAAGAAACCGCTTCTTCTCTCAACTGTCTTAGCGGTGTGGTGTCGGCCGCTATCCTAATCCTCTTATCCTCTGCCATTATTCCTTATCCTTTTGGCTTTCCTCGTATTCGGCCATCCGCGCCATTTCCTCGCGGAAGGCTTCAATCTGACTTTGCGTTATTTCCTTGGTATCGGTTTCCTGGTCTACCATTTCGTCATAGGAATCTTTCAGCCATTCACCGATATTCGGAACATATTCAACTTTCTTTTCCTCGTCCTCCAAAGCCTGCTTGAACATCCGGTCTTCCTCGAACTCGAAAAGTTGTTGAAAAAAAGAGCATTTCTTGTGTTCCTCGGACATGAAAGCAATGTTATGTTTCTTCCTGTACCATCTGTCAAGCGGAAATTTATTGTTCCATCTGACTACAAACGTTCTGAAATCTTCCTTTTTATCTCGCTCCATCATACAAAATCAATCAAAAATAGGGGCATAACCCGTAACAGACTACACCCCTATACTCTTTGAATAACTAAACTTTCAAACTATAGTGATTCTCGCTCGAATACTCTTATCGGTTGGGGTTCATCATTTTTTCGACTTCCTTAATAAAAGGCAAAACCTCCTTATTGTAAATATCCCTTACCTCCACATAGTCCTTGATACCAAGCTGTTTAAAAGAAGTTACCTTCATATCTGCCAGCAAATCCGGCAACATTACTGTAAGCGTCGCTTCAATGTCTATCATATCCAAAGCGTCAGCCGCAGCCTGCGTTCTGTTTCCCAACAAGGTATTGTAATATCCACGACCTAAAAACTGCTTCTGAGTTTCAATCTCGTAATACTGTCCTACTGTAGGGAAGGACATCTTATATTCGTGTCCCTTAATTTTAATGATTTTATCTTCCATTTTTACAAAATATTATTCGCAAATATACGTTATTAATCTCTTTTATCAAAACTTAATCCTAAAATATTGAGATAGCGTAATTAACGCTTGTCTTTCTGCATGTTCTTCTTCTGTCAAATCCACCTTATCAAGTTCAATCAATCGGTTTGTTATCTCGTGGAACAGCTTGTTGTCGGTATACTTCAATGCTATTTTCTTAATAGTTGTAGAATTGTTAAATTCTTCAAATATCTTACATTCCTTCTTATCTTTAGGGTCTGTCACTTCAATTTCCTCAATAGATAGAAAACATCTATATCCTAAAGCCGTCTTTACTAAATCCTTTTTCATAACATTACCCTCCTTCTTTATTTAAAAACATGGTCTATAAAAATCGTATTTCTTACCCATTCACCTTTATGTTTCACGAACATATATCCTCTAATTATTGCTGTTTCATTCATTTGGCTTGCAAAATCATATGCTGCTTGCTGGTCTTTACCAAATTCCTTGTTGATTGAACCGGAATTATTGTTGACATTGTATCTCAAACATGCCGGGGCTTTCTTTCTATCAGTAATCATAACTTTGTCCTCCCTTCGTTACCAAATCAAATTTCTTGCAATAGCGCAATTAGCATACTTCTTAACCAATTCCTTTTCCATCTTTTTAAACTTTGCGTTATGCGTTGCATTGCCTTCATTAGCGATACATATCTGGTGTGCTACTTCGTGGCACAAAGCGTAGGCGGAACCGACATTAATTCTATTCAAGTCAATAGAGATTGATTTCGGTTTGTTAGCCACATATGAACAGCAAGCTCCACCCTTTCCAACTTTACAGAACTTCAAGGCAATTGCCTTAATACCTTCACTAACACAAATGAACTTGTATAACTCTTTGAGAACCTTAACATCGTTTTCCATTTTCTTATCTTTTTATTTGTTTGACTTCGTTTATCTCTTTCTCACATTACAAAGATAAGATTATGTTATGAGATACGCAAGTGCTTATGTGTAAATTGTTAGTTATTTAACATCATTTAATAAATCCTCTTCCAATAATAACCTCTCGCTGTAAAAACTGGGAAATTATCACAAGCCCTTTTTATAGCGGTTCCGTTCACAAGATTTACGCTTCTTGCTGCATTACTAAAAGAATCATAAGTATTTATAAGATTCATATCTTTATCATATTGTTCTATTCTCATATTGCCTTTTCTTGGATATTTTACTTCATACGACCTTTTAGAAGAAGCAATTTCGATATTTTCTCTTTCTTCATTTGTTTCTTTATATTTCCATTTAAACCCTTTACAAGTACGATTCGGATTGTTACAAGCTGTTCTAATTCCCGAAGCTCCATAACATAACCCGTAAAATTTACCAGCTTCACATACACTTTCCCATTCTCTTATAAAATTACCGTTCAAATCATATTGCAAAATAGGTCTTTCTCTTTTTCTTGAAATAACTCTTTTCTTTCTTTCCTCAATAGTTTTCTTTTTACGATTATTATTAATTTTACCTAATTTGGTTTTTCTCATTTTCTCTATTGATTCTTTTGAAATAACCTTTCCCTTATGAGCAAGTCCAATCTTTCTTTTTGCTTCTTCTGAATGTCTATAAAACCTTTTCTTATAAACTTCTTCTCCTAAAAATCCTCCTCCACAACACAAAGTTCTATTATATCCTACTTCCGGATTTATAGAATCAAACTTTTCTATATAACTTCTTTCAAGATTATTAAATTCTTCTTTAGAATCTCCTTCATAAAATTCTAAAATATCTATTTTAAAGTTATGCTTGCCGTACTTTTTAAATGCTTGTTCTATAACAATACCACTGCCTTTATATCCATCATTCAGTCTATCAGTAATATGTTGCCCGATATAAATTTTACCGTTTATATTATTAGTTGTTTTATAGATAAACTTATATTTACGGTTTGTCATTTTGTTAGCTGTTCTCATAATATTATATCAAATCTACACTTATTTTTACTTCTTTATCATCTTCGCGTAAGCTATTTATGGAGAGGAACGAACTGAGTGCTATGTCGTCGTGACCGCTTGCTGCCTCCAATTTCCCGTTATCACTTCTGAACGTAATAGAGGAAAATTCACCGAACATCAAGTCAACCGCCTGCCTCGTTTCTCCCATCGCATAAGGGCATTTTATCTGACCTCTTTCAAACATTGCGGACAAAGAAGGTAGTCCAGTATACAAATCTTTCTTGTTTCCTTCCGTTGTCGTAAATGGTTCTATATTCTTAAGCCCTCTTTCCTTTGCCAGTCCGGACAATATGGACTGGAAACCGTTTGCCTCACACCGTATCTTATTGGGGTGGAAAAGTCGGTCAAGCTGTACAATCTTATCCACCTGTTCGTTATGCGACATACCGCGCTTCCGGTAATAGTACAACAAATAGTAGTTATCCATCGCATCTTTGCCCCATACCGAATACACTGTATAGTCCGCTCCAATATTACCGGAAACCGCAAAGTCCACACCTATATGTACTCTTGTAAGCTTGAAAGGAAAATCGTCTATACTTGACGCAAAACGTATCGTTTCCATTCCTATAACGCTACGCATCAGATATTCATACGGAAATATCGTTGACGTGTCACTGATAGGAACCACCAGGTATTCACGGTTGAACACAATCGTTCCAAGTTCTTCCTTTTTCGCCAATATCTGTTCAAAAGTGTATCTGTCCGGTGCCAACGGTCTGCCATCCGGAAACAATATCGGATATTCAAAACAATAGAAACGCTTGTCTGCCTTCAATATCTGGTACAATTCATTCGGTGCAGAAGAATAGGGTGTACCAGTTACAAGGAAATACCCGTATGGTTCCACAATCGGCTCTATTGTACCCTTCAAAAGTTCTTTCAACTTCTCCCTTTGTTCGTCCGAATATAGAGAGCTTTCGTCCGGCATATCGTCACACAAACAAGCCCCCACGTGCAGACCTCGAATCATTGAATCCTTACCTCGCACATGTAACGTACTTCCGGTTTCCGTCTTTATGGCTGTTTCTCCGATTGAAGCCTTGTTATAGGGATTAAGCTTTTCTTTTATCAAGTCGTTTGCCTCTATCTCTTCCGTCACTTTTGCTATCTGTACCTTTGCCAGTGTAAAAGTGTTGGTAATATAGCATGTTTCTTTCCGGTTAGCATTGTCTACCGTGTCCTGTCTGTAGGCGGTCGGTCTTGTGTAGGACCATAAACGCCACAGAATAAAGGCATAAGACCATTGAAAGGATTTGCCACTCGCCCGGGCGCATAAATAACAACTCCACGGGTATAATTGAGTGAGATTTCCCCACTCTATATTACGCCACCCTAACCGGAATTTAGGCAACATGGTTGTTATGAAATAATTGAGGGACAATATTTTAAGCGTATTGTCCATAGAGGCTTTCACGTTATCCACATAGGATAAACTTTCTGAATCCAGCGTCCGACCCAGATACAGCGCCTTTTCCGACTGATGCACCATTTCCCTAAGCATGGTATCAACGTCGTTTCCATATCCTTCCAACAACTGGTTAAGCGCCCTTTCCGGCAGTCTCTCTATGATATTGTCTACTGCATTGTATAGATATGTAAGCTGGTTATTTGTAAGTATTCCTTTTCCGTCACCCGTCAACATAACTGGAAGTCCTCTCTATATCTCCTTTCTTTCTTCTCCACCGTTTCCACGCCTTCACCCCTTAACTTCTTCACGTAGGAAATGAACAACATCGCGTTCGCATCCACATCGTGCTGCGCCCTGTGCGCTTCCACAAGGTCAATCCCGGCAGCCTGGCAACACGTGCCCAGCTTGTAGTCCATCTGCTCCAAAGACGCCATGTGTGCAAACTGCATCGTGTCTATGTAGTATTTTACGTAATTGTCTATATCGTCCTTCATATAGGCAAAGAAATTTTTAAGAAACGGGTTATCGAACCCTACTATATTGTGTCCTGCAAGGGTACACATCTGGCGCGGATTCTTGTATTTGGTAAACCATTTCTTGCAAGTGCTGTATATCTCTTTCAATGGCACCGCATTCTCTTCTTGGACTTCTTTTGTTATGCCGTGTACTGCCGTTGCTTCCTCCGAATATCCTGCAAGTCCTTCCTTGTAGTTATACGGGAATATCATTTCTGCACGGTCTATTATTTCCAACTTTTTCATGTCTATGCACGACATAGCCATTTCTACCAAAGGGATATCCAAAAAAGCCTGCTTCTCCTTGCTTGGCAACCCCCCGGTTTCAAAGTCATAGACAATCACGAAATTACTACTTGTTTTCACGTTACCAAAATTTATTTTAAACTACCCCATTGTTCCGCTATCGCTTCCGCAATGCCCGGAAATGTCTTGCTTCTTATCTTCTGTCTTTCCTCTTTAGGCAGTCCGTAGGCATCACAATACCATTTCTGCATTCTAAAACCATTCTTTCCTTCCACCACTTCACCTTTCCCGACAATCTTTGTAGGAGTGAGTTTAGGCAGATTTTAAGCCATAAACAAGTCTTCTTGCTTGCTTCATCCCCGAACATCCAAGGTTCTATGATTTGGTCTGCCTTTCTGAACCTTGTACTCATAATCCCTACTGGGTTCTCTATGGCAATTCTTTTTACGCCCGAATTATATAGCTCCATAAAGAAATTAACGGCTTCTTCTCGGTCTTTCGCCCTGTTTGGATATTTCGGATGTGGTCTTCTCTGTTCTATCGGCAGCCCCTTATCTTCCGGGTGATAATACCATGCAGCACCGGACACACATAGATAAGTACAAGGTGGGTGTGCAACCATCAAATCCCATTCTTCGCCTTCCGGCAAATAATACTCTTCACCGTTTTGCAGCTTTCCTCCGAAATTGGGAATAACCTGCAAAACATCCTGCTTGAAATGCCATTCGGGGTGCCCACCGCTACAGTCTACAATGTCACAACTAAAGGCGTTATGTCCTCGTTTTCTAAAAGCCTCACAAACTCTCTGACTTTCTTCACATGCTACCAATACATTCATTTTCTTCTTCCTCCACTACCAGGTTATTGTCATTTTCCAATACGTTGTACATCTTAATTGTACAATGCTTTTTAGGTGTTACCACAATCTCGTTTCCTCCCAGATATTCGGGTAGATGTCCTCTCATTATATATGCCTGCACATCATTACGGGTAAACCGTTTCCCGTTCTGCTTCCGGAAATTGTCATTCATCCAGATAAGCAATCCTTTTGCGTTTACGTCTTCTATCAAAAATTTTCCCATACTCTTTATTTTATTGTCAACAATCTCTCAAAATCCTTATCCCGGTCTTCCTCATTCTTGTACACTACCCATAAATTCTTTATAGGGTTGTCCTTGAATGACGCGCTTTCATCTGCCAGCTTGTTTATCACTATAGCCGGGTTCCCGTCCGAATACCAGTCTTTTTCATACGATATAATGAAATACTTCATAAGGGCGTGTTCCCCGTCACTGAACACAAACATTCTGCCTTTTGAACGTTCCTCGTATTCTTTCCATACCTCAACCTCTTTCTGAAATATTTCCGCTTTATCACTATTGGGGTTCTCCAGATAATCCACTATCATTCTGGATACCCTTTTTAGTCCTATAGCGTTAAACACTTCCGCACATCCTATCAATATATCAACATCTTTTTCCATGCTCTTTCTCCAAAAGTTTTTCTATCCTTTCTTCCGGTATCTGATTCTTAAGACTTTTTCTGTCTCCGAAATCGTATATCTGATGGCATTCCATACATGCCAGAACTATGTTTTCCGGGTCACAGCGCAAACCTGGGTGTGCTCCCCGGCTCAATATATGGGAGAAAAAAATAGGCTTCATTTCAAGTCCCAGCCATTTTCCGCAATGGAAACAATAATGCGGATTTTCCTCCCATACTTTAGCAAACACTTCATTAAGCCTGTTTTCCTCTTCCTTCAATGAAGCACGATTCAGTTTCAATTTCTTTCTATTGTCGTAGCATTCTTTGCATAACCATCTGTTACGGTCGTATATAAAATGGTTTTCCTTACAAGAAACACACGGTCTTACTTCTTCCTTCACTGTCTTTTTCATGGTGCAAATATAATAATATTATCTCACAACATAAAATTTTATTATGTCATTTTTCACAAGCCTTATAAAATATACAATCCTTGCATCTATTTTTGTCGAATAACCATCCTCCGTACTGGCTGCAAAGTATGAACCCCTTCTCCTTGTTCCAATACTTTTTCCTCAACATCTCCCTGTATCTTTCAGATAAACCCTCTTCCTCTTCCTTAAACGGGCTTATCCATCCTCTTTCTCGCTGATACTTGTTAGCTCTGAATACTTGATATCTTCCTCTCTTGTTCCACTTTTCTATTGCCTTCGGTCCTATCAAATTATAGGGGTCGAATATTATTTCCTTGTATCGGCTGCTCTCTATCATAGACCCTTGAAACACCATATATTCCCATAATGCCCTATTAGAGGAAATCCCGGTCTTTTCCCAGAACTTTTCCATGAGTTCTATTTTTGACCGGGTTCTTTTAAAATTGGGAGTGTAATTGAAAAGATATTCTATTATCCTTTCAATGGCTGTTTCAATCCTCTTGTTCTCCCCACAATCTTTTTGCTGTGTCATAATTCTTTTGCATATCATTAACCGCCTTCTTCGCATAAGTCAAAGAATAGGAATGTTCACGTGGATATTTGCCGGACTTCAAGCCTTCGTGATATTCTTTGGCTTTCTCTAACTTGTGCTCGTAATAGTCTATACTTTCCGGCATGGATAGATTAATTACCTCCGCTTTCTTGTCCCAATACTTGGCTACTCTTTCATGTTCGACAGCCTTGTCGCTGAACTCAACACTTTTGCCTATATTGTTCCAGGCTTCGTCAATCATTTTTCTATGTCCTCTTTCGCTGTGGTGTCCGACCTTGATAGGTTCTCCCAATGATAGGAAGTCTCTATCTTTATTGGATTTCTCGTAATACTCATTACTCTTTTGCTCTGCCGAAGCTGCCCACATTCTGCGTCTTTCCGCTCTTTGCTTTGCCCACTCCTGGACATTGAAACCGTCTGCACGCACTATCGAATAGTAATAGAATCCGTCCTTTTCATATATCAGATTGAAAACAATGCACTCGTTTTCCTTTCCGTACTTGGTCGTTACTTCGATAACTTTTCCCTTTTCATACTTTTCTTCGCACTTTGCTAAAAATACATTCGGACAAAACTTGCTGTAAACGTTCATAACTTCAAAATTTTATTTGTTTGACAATCAAAAATTATTAGCCTTAAATTCACCTCTTAACTCTCCATTTTTGTACATTCTTACAGAAGCAACAACTACTGTACTGGACAAATAACGTCCGACATCATTTCTCAGTTTTTGTTCCAAAGCTATAGCCTTTGCCATTGATTTAGTTCTTTTCTTCAATACCTTATTAAATCCGAAAACTATATCCTTCGTTTCAATCTCAAAGCTATATACATTTGAAAACAAAACCTTTTTCAAATCTTCCGTCATTCTTTCTACATTTGATTTCATATCTTTATCTTTTTATTTGTTTGACTTTTCATTTTTTGGTTCCCTCATCAGAACCACATTGCAAAGATAATATTATGTTATGAGATACGCAACTGCTTATGTGTAAAATGTGGGTTATTTAACATCATTTAATAGGATAATCTCTTTCTTGCATCCTATAGCAACCCTTATTTCTTCTATTATCTCCTTATAGTTTTCCGGCAAAACATCTCTCTTTATTTGATTATCTTTAATCCATAATGGTTGCGTGTTTCTCCAATTAAAACAAACAAATTGATGCCATCTACTTGTAAGGTCAAATACAGAACATGGTATAATGTGGTCTATCTGCCATTCCGACCCGTAATTATCCCACGTCATACCAGGCAAAAACTGCTTTTCGAGATGTTGTTTAAAAAAATCTATTGAGCAGCCAATTAAATCAAGTGTTTTACCTCTTCTACTATTTCGTCTTACTACCTTAGACACATTGTTTCTTAATGATTTAGTTAATCTATAATAAGGGTCTAATCCAGCCCTATTTCTATCATAATTTTTTCTATACTCTATAAAACTTTCTTGTTGTCTATATACCTTATTATATGCACTTATTCTTTCTTTATATGCGTCAGTCTGCATGTATTCTTTTTGTTGCTTTCTTTTGCAATTCTTACATTTATAAGCATAACCAAGTGGATTCTTATTTTCCTTGAAAAAGTCTTCTTTTGGTTTTATTTCTCCGCACTTAGGACACTTCAAATATTCCTTTCCTTCTATCATTATAAATTCTCTTGGAGGTCTTTTTACAACATGATTTTCTTTATAATATTCTTTAGCATACTGTCTTCTATGTTCTCTTTGTTCTTCCGTATATACTCGTTTTGAATTCCATTCTTTTTGCTTTGCCTTGCCTTTTTCAGAAGCATGATATCTTTTATAGGCATCCAACATTTTCTGATGTCTTACTGGGTCATTCTTTATTGCTTCTCTTTTCTTTTTACCACGTTCTTTCTCACATTCTTTACAATATAAGGACAAACCATCTTTCCTTCTACTTTCTTTATGATACTCACTTATAGGTAACTCTCTACCGCATTTATTACAAACTTTCGTTCCTTTCTTAAAATCTGCTTCCATATCATTAATTTTTAGTTGTTTATGAACGCAAATATAATAGTACATTATCACATATTTGTATTAAATTTTCTATTTATACTATTTTAACAAAACGATATTTATATTATTTACTAAAATAAAAGGGAGTTACTATGTGTAACTCCCTAAATATCAAGTATTTATAAAAATCAAAATTAAAGTTCAAGTGTAGATATCGGTGTTAAATACAGTCCGCTGATGGAATAACCGGCAATGCCAGCTTCTTGCAATGAAAAATTTTGATTATTTACAAAACACGGATTCAACATGCACATAGTCTGTCCGGTAGGGTCTACTGCTGTCACCATCTTTGTAGTCGAATCCTGGCTCTGAATTGTCTTGCTGTAAATAGCAATGGCAAAACCAAGCTCGCCCAAAATCAAGGTGTCTACAATAGACTTGACGGAACCAAGACGGTGCATCATACCTTCCATTACTGGCTGCTTGAAGTCAATAAAGAATTGGTCTACCGTCCATGTGCATTGATACTGTACGGCCGGAACCTCCTGGTTAAGGAGTGAGCCAAGCCCTTGTACATTCGCACGGGTGATGTTTTCTGCAAATTGCAGATTACGAACAAACCCGGCTACTTGATTATCTATTTTAATATACGCTTTAGGCGCTGTAAAAACTGCCATAATCTTCTAATTTTTAGGGTTTGTTTTATCCACGAATTAAGTAACCTGTAAAGAACAACTTGGTGATTTCGTTATTTACCACAATTTTGTAAGTGGTGAAATAAGCGTCTTCCTTTCTTGTTGTCACTACGTCTTTGAACGACAAAATCAGATTGTCTTGTGCGTCCGTTGCAGTTCTTGACTGCAAGTATGCCACAGTCCAGTCTTTAACCGCTCCTGCTGTCAGTGTATTGGCGTTAACACCGTTTTCCTGTCCCAGCAAATCCAATGTCGCATTTACAATCAATTCCTTATTGATTTGTGCGACGATACGCATAAACTGGATAGAATAGGACTGTCCTTTTGCGTTGAACAGATTGGCGTTGTCCTGCAATGTATTCACACCCTGCAAGATATTGAACTTTCCGGTGTAGTCATTCAATACAGTTGTCAAAATACCGTATTTCAATGCCTTCTTCTTCTCCGATTCAGTCAATGAGTGTTGCAGTCTGTCAACTCCGATAGTCTTGAATGTGGGCGGTACATAAGGCGGTTTTCCACTGATACGACCCACAATCGCGCACAAGTTATACATTACACCCCACCAACGGATTTTCTGCGCATCGAATGCGGATACCACACCTGCCCCACCATGTACAAGCTGCACGAACGAACTGTCAAACTTTTTCGCCAAATCGATTTCTTTTGAGAAATCGGCTCCCTTGTCATATCCTGCCACATAGAGGAAATGCTGGAATTTGGCTGCACCGTTCATGTGTGTAATGTATGCTTTTGTCGTAGCTGAATAGGCATTTTCTCCTACCTGGTCCAGAATGACATTACTATAGTCCAAACCTACAATCTGGTCCAGTACAGCGTTAAAGTCGTCCATGTCGAAACTTTCTGTACCTCCTACCGCCAAAATATAAGTCTTACCACCCAGTGCCGTTGTAATGTCCCCTTCGGTAATCTCACCATTTCCTTCTACATTGGTAGTTGAATCAAGTACGAACGCCAAAGCAAAATTAGAATCATTCTGTGCCCAATCCACAAGTTCTTGCATATTCTTGAATTCCGGTGATTCAAGAACAAGTTCGGGGTCACTGTTTTCCTGCGTGATGTCTCCGTAGGGTAAACCATCGCTGTATGTTCCGGTATATGTACCTCTCCAGAACTGCAAAATCCACTTGGTAGCGTCTTCGCGTCCTGCGATAAAGTTCATACCGTAACCCTTTGTTAATAACTCGTCGTTCAATAACGAACCGTTGGCTACCAAACCTTCGTCCAATGTTTTTACCGCAAACGTGCCTCCTGCTGCCGTCGCAAACGTCATTTTTGCACCTGTAGTTGTTGCTGCACGAACAAATTCAAGTTCGGAAATTCCTACTGCATCGGGGTTTGAAGGGTCCGGTGCAAACAGAGCTTCGGCAACTCTCCACCAAAGACCTCCCTTCATGAAAGCACGAAAATCCGCGATATTGTCGAAAGTATAGATAGCGTTCTGTCCCTGCGCATTCTCGCCATTGATACCAGCACCGCCACCAAATCCGGCTGAATACTTTCCTGTATCAATAATAAGGACTTTTCCATAGTCAAGATTTCGTGCCGGGTTCATTTCCCCACTTACAATAGTGGAGTAGACACCGGGCAATGAAATCTGCCGACCGTTGAAAATAAACGTTGATGCCATATTATTTTTCTTTTATTAGTCCACGAAATTCTGCAAGAACTTCCCTATCAAATCCTTACATTCATACCTTTTCGGCATAAAGGTAAACAAATTTCTGCCTCATACCAATTATTTAGTCACAATTTTATCAATGTCCGATTCTACACCGGGCAATTCATAATCCCTGCTATAATTGTCCGCACCCCATTTTTCGGCTGCTATTCCTGCATCCTCAAATGCAATCTTGTTAAGCAATTCTTCGTTTACCAGTGTTCCTACAATCTGGTCCAAAGTCAAGTCAAGCCTTACAGACTTTATGAAAATAGGAATAGGCAATACATTCTGGTTTGTCATTAATTCCGTTATTCTTACCTCCACCAAATCATATTGGGTGGAAAGCCAGTTGTAGGAACCCATTATCAATGCATACAGAACTTCCGACATAATTATACTTTCCAGCATGTTGTCCGACAGACACATGATTTCAAAATTATGAAAACGGCTGTCTCTTATCTGCCATGCTCCACCGTCATATATCTGTCCGTTCATCTTGCCTATAGAATTTGCCGCCCCTGGGTCTGCCCCCGGTTCCCTTATCACATAAGCTGGCAATCCCGTATTGTCTTTCGGGAATTCAAACAGCACCCTTAAATTACGGGGGTTTGTCATTCCTCTTAAAAACAGCTTCTTTGCCTGGTCGTAAAAATCAAAATTCCCTTCCTTCATTCCGTTAAGAAGTCTGTATAGGAAGGTATTCTGTTCGTCTCCCTGGTGCAGTCTGTAATCTTCCGGTATATAGTTCAATATTGAAACTATAAACTGCTTTACTTTTACTATCTCAATCATATCCCTTTAATTTGTTTTAATGCCTCGTCTATCGCCATTTCAGCAACATATTCTATCTGAGCCTCTTCCAAAGCCCTGTCCATAAGTTTTTTGGCCGTTATACCGCCATTGAACCAACTTGTAGGGTCTGACTTGTCACTAACCCTTCTGAATGTCATATACTGACCTCTCTTCTCCTGGTCTGAACTTCGAGCCTCAACCCTTACAAGACCTTCATATTTTGCTGACTTGTGCATGTATTCCGGTACGTTCAGTCCGGGTATATTTATTTCCTTCCGGCTTCCTTTTACTTGCTGGCTTGCTGGCAAATCTGCAAATTTCAACGGCTGCCCTCCTGCATTACGTGCCATATCGTACACGTCTTTAGGCATAACAGAACTGAATATTCCGGATTCCGCTATTGCTCCAGGCGTAGCATGTCTGAACGGTATTGTAAGATACCATCCCAAACCGTCCTTCTTTATCTTTGCCTTGTCCGAACGCTGGAACCCTATCTTCTCGTCAAACGGTGTCGCACCCTCTTCCAGCATCATAGGAAGCGGTCCTGCTGCCCTTGCAGACAGCACGAATTCTACAGAGGTGGCAGAAGTCCGGTCTACCTGCATGGCAGACCGATATATTCCCCGTGTCTGATGCAGTTCAGAATCCACAAGTGCATTCCATCTTCGCATATATTCCTTTACCACATCATCAACAAGACGTGTTCCAAGGAATTCCGCTTCTTGTGGTGTCAATGCGAATTCCGCTACCGTTTCCGATATGTCAACATATAGAGGCAACACCTTATTCTTCCGTTATGTATCTTATATCACACCCGAACTTTGCAAACAATATCTCTATAAAATCGCTGTCCGTTCCCGACAGACTTTTCCGGCTCAGTGTTACTACCGTTCCTATCTTATAGGATATCACATCGTCCAACAACTTATTGAACCCTTTTCTTTGCGCCAATGTAACGTTAAATGTCACATCCTTATATACATCTTTGGCGTGCAGTCCGTTTTCCCTACAATACCTTTCCAATGCTTCTATATGCTTGTTAAGGTTATGTTTGTTCATAACCCTTGCATATATTACATTCTTTCTTTGTCCTTTAGATGCAATCGCATATACGGATTCGTCGTCGTAATCTATCCATTGTGTAGCGGAATTGTGGGTCTTTATCCTTCCTTCCTTTACATAATTGGATAATGTTGCCCGGCTTATACCAAGGACTTCCAAAACTTTCTTCGCTCTCATATACAAAATGTTTAAAAGTGTACAAATCTAAACATTTTCTTTCAAAGAAGCAAATTATATGTCTTCATTATATATCACACCGCTACCATCAAAATTAGGTTTCTCCATCGCTATAAGATGGCTTCTTCTTACAATGGCTTGAACCGGAAGCTCTATCTTATTAAGTTGTCCGCTTTTCTTGTCGGTAGCCCATGAAGCGCGTATCTCATGCGGCAAGTCTATAACATGGTATTCCGGGTTATGCTTGTAATATACCGACACAAAACCGTTTTCGGGCAAAGCGTCTATCTCCATATCCAATATGATACAATAGGGGTTGACGTCGCTTACATGTCCCTTGTCCGTCTTTATAAGAGGTTTGTTTGAAACCTCAAACAGATACATAGCCAATACCTGTACTGGTTTGTATGTGGTAAACACAAACGGCTGTCCCATATCATCGTATCTTATAGGAAGATTTTCAGAAAAATACGATATTTCATTTCTGAAAGATATCCTGTCATAATAGGATAAATTCGCCTTGTCTATATCCCTCACCGTTACTGCCATTGTACCTAAAAGCTCCTGGCTCCATGACTTGTATTTGTCGGTAAAATTAATCCCTGTTATCAGCGCCTTTGTGTGTATCGCATTCACATAGAAATATCCCGTACCGAAACAGTTCTGACAATCCGGCAATGCAGATTCTTTCCCATGACACGGACAACGTAAAGCACGCATTATCTCCACGTCGTAACCTTTGGCTTGTATCGCCTTGTCAAATTCCGACTTGAAAAATTCCGGTCTAAAATTACTCAATCCGGAAGACGGGGACTGTAATATGTTTCTTGTCTCGCTCATACCTTAGAATACTGCAAATTTAACCTCGTCATACACTAACTTCAATCTTCCTACAGTTTCTTTTATTTCCTTCTGATATTGAAGTAAACGTGCGGAATATCCGGCAGATGTTGCAGAAGCTGTAGTGCTTATACTTTGGCTTAATCCGTCTATACTTAAAGACTGTCCGGAAACACCTGCAATACCAAGAATCAAATCACCTGCAATTGAAGCTGGTCCAAAAGATGCAAGTTTTCCCAACAGATTAATCAAGTCCATAGGCATCTGGTCCACATCCCATCCGGTTATATACTGTACCCTCCAATAATCCGGTATATACTGGAAACGCTGCATACCTATCTGTGACGTTATACCCGTCAATATGATTTCCGCGTTTCCCTGTGTCGTGGAAGACCCGGTAGGAACAACACTCAATCTTCTCTTCCCTTGTCCCATACCACTGTCATACTCGCATGACAGCCAGCCTTGGGGGTATATAATCTGCTCTATCTTATTGAGCATCCCAATCATGCTTAACGGCTTCCTTACCGGATAAGATGGGAACAATATAGGGAATTGCTGCCAATAGTCCTTCTGATAATAAGTCAAAGACTGGTCAATTAACTGTTTACAGAATTTCAAGTTGAACCATTTTTCAACCTCTCTTTGTGCTGATTCTATATAGAAACGCATGGATTCGTCCGTAAATGATGCTCCCTGCCCTCCATCAATGGTTATCCCATATAGGTATGTCTGCCATATCTCGGCTACAGACAGCACAAGTCCGGAATTTTTCTTGTATTTTATCGTAAAAGTTAATTGACCCATCCTTGTAAAGTATTTTTATTTAGACAAAATCATATCTATAATTTCCTCTTTCTTTTTGCCTTTAAGGTCTTCTTCCTTGAAAGAACCTCCGTCTTCTGTCATTGCAAGCTCTTTCAGTTCGTCCACCTTCATTTTCTTAAGAGCCGTCTTCACCTCGTCGTCCTCTTCTTCCTTAATAGAGGCTTCCTGCTTTGTTTCCGGTTCGGGGGCTGCTGCCTGCGTTTCCTTGTTTCCTGCCTTCAAGTCCTCGACGCATTTCTTCCATACTTCAATTTCCTTTTCTTTCTTGGAAATTTCAACCTTCTGCGCCTCGACGATATTCTTAAGACGTTTTATTTCCTCTTCATATTCCTTGTTTCCTTCTTTCACTTCTGAACGAAGCTTTTCTTCAAGACGTGTTTTGAATTCCGGTTCCTCACCTTCCTTGTAAATATCGGGAAGTTTACGGCTTACTATTTCTTGATAGAGTTCTTCCGATACTTCCGCTCTACCGTTAACAAACTGTACCGGGCCACCATTAAGCACAATTCTATGGTTGTTATACACCCGACTTTTTAAAATTACCTTTTCCATAATACAAAATTTTTAAACAAAAAGGGAAGGAGTTCAATTACTCCCTCCCTTTCACTTTTCACTTCTTAAACATATAAATTTATATCAAGCTAATTACAAGCCTTCTTCACCGATATTAACGATACGTACAATCTTTGCTGGCTGATACAATACCGGGGTACCGTAGTTCAAAATTGCAAAACGTTTGCTCGGAGATGTAACGGCAAAGTCCATCTTCATGGTGTCTGCAAACTGCAAGTATTCGTTAATCTGACTGTCATTGTAGTATACCAAAGCTGACTTGGTACCTGCAATGATACGGTTGCGGTCACGTACACAATTTGCGGCTGCACCGTCATAACCTGTTGCCATCTGTGAAGCCGGAACCTCAAAGATAGGATAGTATTCAGTGTTTGCATTCAGAACTGCATTCTTCTTGGTACGGTATACCACGAAGCAAGTAGCCGGATATGCACCACCTACGCCAGCAGTAAAGCCAAATTCTACTGATTCAGAAGCAGCTACAGCCTTGGCACCAGCAGGTATGATATTCAGAGGTGCAGATTCACCATAACGATTCTTTGCTGTTACCAAGTAGCCATAAGAGCCAGCATGGTTGCCGAAATTAGTCTTGGTATCGGCTGCATTAACCTTAATAGCAGCACCAACAACCGGAGTAACCGGAGCTTTAGCACTTGTGGCGCCCTTGCCTACCATAATAGGCTTGCGTTCGTCGAAGAAACGGTCATTCTTGATGTTAATCTTACCGAACTGAGTTGTAACGTCGTTTACAGACTGTCCCATTGTTGCACCAGTTACAGAGGCAGCAAGACCTACAATAACTCGCTTGCTTTCGTGGAACATCTTAACGTAGTTGTTGAACACAATCGGGTTAGAAATGATGCGGTCGATATAACCGTTATAAACGTTCACTACAACGTTTGCAGCGTCTTGAATCAGACTGTCATTCAACACAGAACCTTGTGCGTCGATAACTGCCGGACTGTTGAAATAACCGTCTAACAGTTGTTCAGAAGTCTTACCTTCTGCCGTGCCACCGTCCATTTCGTTGATACCCAACATGTGTTGACGGAAAACACCGTCGAACTGCTCGGCTACACAAGAAGAATCAGCGTCAACAAGACGTGTGTCGATAATGGTACTCAGAAGGATAGTCTTATTCTCGACTTCTTTCTGATACATGTCCATATTGCCAGCCAATTTAACCAACATTCCCGGATGTGTAACCTGTCCGGAAACACCCATGAACTTGGTTACAATTGATTTACGTCTGTATTGAGAATCGGTTTCCTGCGGAGTTTCACCTTCTGCATTGAAAATACCAACTTCCTCACCATACTTGTACAACTGGTTGTACTGGTGTACAGTGTTGTCAATCTTATGTTTAGGCATTTCCATGTAATAAACCAACTGGTTCATACGGTTGCCCAGAATCTTCAAGACTGAATCCAAGGATTCAACTTTCAAACCACCACCATTGTTGATTTCGTTGTTATACTGCATTCCGGTCTTAAGACCTGCTTCCATCGCTTTCAAGATTTCTGCCGAATCCATGCCGCCCAGTACATCGCCAGTACCGTTTTGATTGCTATAATTATACAAATCCATATTCTTTTTATTTAATAGAGTTTATTTCACGAATTTTACACCATTCTTTTCGTACATGTAACGTGCAAGATTTTCACCCACTGTTTCAGCGTCCGGATTGATAAGGTATGCAAGTGCATCACTTTCCAATGATTTAGCGATATCTTCCGGTGCTTCTTCCAAAGACTTTTCAATAAGCTTTACGGCCATAGGTCTGTCTTTCACTACATTAACTTCGTATTTACCTGCTTCGTCCTTTCTTTCCTCGAAAGATTTCTGAATAGCTGTCATATTGTTAAGTCCTTCTGAACGGAACATAGGAGTAACGCCAGACATTTTGTCCAATTTGTCGTTAATACCATCCACTGTTTCCTGGAACTTGTCAATAGACTTTTGGAAATTCTCCATCAAAGGTGCAAATACAGAACCCAATGATTTCATGATGTCTTCCTTGTCGGATTTCTCCACTTTTTCACCTTCTGCATCCTTATCCTTGGCGGTATTCTTTTCGTCTTCCTTCACCTTTTCTTCGTCCTTCACGGCTTCCTTTTCCAGCTTATTGATATCCTTTTCCTCTTTGGTTTCGGATTCATGGTCTCCTGCTGCTGCTCCGTTTTCAGACTTTTCGATTTTCACGTTCGCCATAATGTACTCGTCAGAAAATCCCATAGACTTCATCAGAGATACGATAGGGTCGTTCAAATATTTTTCGTCCATCTTTATTAAACTTTTAATTGTGTACAAACTTATTTATTAACGGTTCTCAAATAGTCCTTTATAACGTTCAATCCTACATTACCGTTCAGATAATAATTATAAAGCTCTTGAAATCTTTCGTCTCTTTCCACTATGATAGGGTTAATGGTAACGTTGAAAGATTTGTCTATTTTTATATTATATCCGTCCTTCTGTAGCTCTACAAGAACGTTATTAGAACCGTTGTTAATTTCTTCTTTATTGTCCTCTACGAAATCTACTGTCTGCACGCCCTTTACTATATCGGCAAACGAATTTGCATTTACGGGCGTCATTGTCATTGCTACGTTTGTTATGAGCGCTTTTGTCACCTTTTTAGGATTGTTCTTGTCTCTTTCAAGTGCTCTTCCTTCAACGGAGAAACCCGGCTTCCGGTCTGTACCGCTTGCAAGCATTTCCAGTGCCTTGTCATAAAACGCTCTTGCTTCCGGTGATTTCTTCCATAACTGGCAACGCACGTAGAACTTGTTATTCTTTACATATGCGTCTAATGGGTGTCCTATCCAGAACCTTGATTTATTGATGGGGCTTCGTGATGGCAAATGGTCTAAATTGATTAGACCGTGTTTTAAAAAGCGGTCTATTACAAATCCGTTAGGGTTCATAGATTCATCCTCCGAATCTATGGAAGAATCGGATGCCAAACCTTCAAAAATCATTTTTTCGTATCTTCTATCATCCCCTACCGGGTAATCCATAGGATTGAAATCTGATTTTTCAAAGTTCGCTTCTGTGAAAAAATTAAATTTTGAATCTACTTCAAACATCTTTTAATAATCTGTAATCCAACGAATTGAAATAAACATGTTTCTGTAAATATCTAATAATCAATATATTACAATAACTAAAATATATTTACAGCTTTACCGATTCAAATGTATGGATTTTTATGCAAATAGCCAAAGTTTTATGCAAAAATTATTCACCCTTCGCTTTTAGATAATTATCCACAAACTCAGTATATCCTTTTCCATAGCTTCCTTTAATAAAAAGAAGGGGTGTTTACACCCCTCCCCAAAACAATTAATGCAATTGTAAACGATATTTAGTTTGCTTGAGTGTTGCCATGAAGTCTTCTACCCACGACTTTTCCCCGGCATATTCGGGGTTATTGTCAAGCTTGGAATAGAATTCCTTTGTACGGTCTATAATGAGGTCCACCAATTCTATAGGGTCGTTCACCTCTATTTCTTCACCGTTTATCTCCCCGTCCTTGAAACGGCCGAAACCGCTTTGTCCGGCTTCCATTATCTTATCTTCATAGTCGGAAAGCTCCTCTAACAAATCGTCCAGATACTTGTGCTTGGCATTGTCTTCCTCTTTCCAATGCACATTTTTTGAACGTGTCTTAACACCTTCCAGGAAATTAGCGAAATCGGCAAACACCGTATACATCCCGTCCTCCTTCTTTGCCTTTTCCAGTACATCGGCTTTCACCTTCCCCTCTTGAATCATTTCGGAAATAACACTTTTGAATACCATCGCGTCTTCCACAGAAGAAAACTTCATGGAAACCGTCAGTCCGTCTTCCGACTTCCATATTCCCTGGCTGTCCGTTTCTTCGCTTTCCGTAGTTTCCGTTTCCTCGTTCTTTGCTATTCCGTCACCTTCCGGGCCTTTTGGCTTGTCGTCCAAATCTTCCTTGCAAATAGCATTCGCATCGTTACAGTCCATCGTCTTTTCAACTTCCTTACTTTTCCAGTCTTCCGGCAATTCGCTTTCAAGACCCAGTTCTTTAGCACGTTTCTTAATCCATGCCTGCACCTTTTCTTTCGGCATATCAGAAGCACCGGACAACTTGATAGCGTCCTTCAAATCCTGGCTGTTTCTGATAGGATATTTCCCATTCGGCATTGCCTCTCCTTTCTTTGCCAGGTCTTTTCTTTCACTGTGTGAAAAATCGGTCTTGTTGTTCGCTTTCCGTATCTCCTTAGGGTATTTCTCGCACACGGACTTTACCACGTCTTCCGTCACCTTCTTTTCCTGGAAAGCCTTCATCACGATTTCTACCGGGCTGCGTTGCACTTCCAGTCCCAAAATCTTCTTGATATTGTCTTTCATGTCAAAGATGAAGTCGTAGTCTTCCAGTTCGGTATCCGGGTCAATCCACATACTGCCGATTTCTTCCTCACCGTCAACCACCACGAAAGCCGGGGATTCATCATCAACGTGCCCCATAAAATAATGAATTTCCGCATTCTTCGTTTTGGCTACACCGACCTCCATAAGAGTGTCTTCCGGAACGTCTATTCCGGTCTCCTCGAAAAGTTCTCTTTGTGCGGCTGTACGGAAATCTTCTCCCTCGTCCACATGTCCCCCCGGTATGCACCAATCGGGCGTATAGTTCATGTGTTCCCCTGCTCTCTGTAAGATAAGCAACTTACCGCCTCTGAACAAAAGCACGTCCGCATACTTGACTACCCCGGTCTTTGCCTTCATGATATCATCGTATGCGCTTTTGGAAAGCTTCTTACTTTTCCATGCTTTCTTTGCTACATGAACTGCATATACATCCGCAATGGCTTCCGCTATATCTTCGTCTTTCTGGAATGCGGCAATGGCCTTGAAAACCTTGTCCCTGTCTTTCTGCAATTGTGCAACCCGTGAAGTATGTTCCTTCAAGAACTCGTTGTATTTCTCTTCCGAAATCTCTCTTTCGTCCTTGTCAAGCAGGGAGAAGCTTTTCAATACCTGGCTTCTTTCGGCAAATTCGTTTGCAAGCTCTTCTGTTCTTGCTTCTATCTTTTCGGAGCGTCTCAGCAACTCCCTGTATTCAGACACCTTTTGTTCTGCTGTCTGTAAATGAAATAATTTCTTTAAATTCATAGCTACAAATTTTTTGCTAAAATACGAAATTTGCACAATCTATCCAAAAATACAGACATTATCAATATAATAGGAAGTGTTTTTCTTCAATTCGGGCTTATAAAAATACCTGTTAAGTGTCTCCACCTTTTCTATCCGGTCAATCCTACCCCTCTTGTTCCCATACAGAACAATTCTGTCGGAAATGTTCAATTCCTTTACTTTTACCGGAACAAGATAGTTCTTTCCATACGTCCATACCATCTGTTCACCAGACACTCTGTTAAGCACACCTTCCTTACCAGCGATAAAATAAATGTTGTACACTGATTCGCGTGGCTTCATTTCGCGTACATGCAGACCGTTTGCAAGCGTATAGGAATGTCTTGTCTTTACGGCTTCATTAATCCTTATATCCTTTAGGAATTTCTCGCCTTCAAGCGTCCTTATTTCCACAAACCCGGTATTAAACCCTCCTTCCATCATATCAATGCTCCGTTTTCAAAAACAAACCTTTTTTAGTTATAAGCGCGTATTCGGGACCAGCCTCTATGTTATACAGTTTCCCTTCATATAATGATAATCCTCTTTCCTTTATCTTTACCGTTCTCACACCCATATGCATATATTCCGGATTATCATTATAGAATTTTATGTATTCCTCTACATCTCCTTGTTCTATCTCCTTATCAGCACCCCTTCGACTGCTTCCGCTATTTATTCCAAAACAATCTTCATCGGTCCATTCATCGAATGTCTTTTCATCAACAAGCGGTATCGTTACTTGATGCGGCATTGTAAAAACGAGATGTTTTGCATCTTCACATACAGAAATTATCGCTCCATTGTCTAACACAATATTTTCCATCTCGCCTTTGAAATCGATACACTTTACCCCCTTCTTGAATAGGTTCGTACTGTTCATCATGCAATAGAGTAATACATACTCATCCTCCTTTATCTGGTCCAGACGTACCGGGACAATCTCCCAGTTGTACACATCCACCTCTTCCGCGCTTTCCTTTACATATTCCTTTGTTACCCTTGTCTTCCGTAGGGTCAACACCTCTACATCTCCTTTATATCCGAACCTCATACCTCAAACTTTTTATCTCCAACATATATTTTTACTTTACTCTTTCTCTCTACCTGTCTCTTGTATGGTTCTTTAGGCGGTTCAAACGAATGCGTCTCGTCATTCCAAACCATACCTTTAGGTACCTCCTTAAGGTCACAACGACAGAATGGGTGAACACTATTTAACACTGGTTTCCAATCTTTAACTTTCTTCCCTATATTGTCCCCGTTGTTTATAAGGTCTATAAGCTTGAATATCCTCGGTTTACTTCCTATCCCTGCCGTGGTGTAAAACTTTATACAGTGCTGGCACGCTCCACTGAATACCTCTTTATATACAAGCGCGTCCGCTCCCTGTTCCTTCATTATCTGCTGGGCTACCCCAGTCTGATAGATGTTCTGCATCTCGGTTTCCACTATACGCCCCCAATCACGGTTCCAGTCTTCCAAGGAATGCCCTATATTACTGACAATATTCTGCACGGACTTCTTTTTCAGAACGCCTTCTATCATTTCCTTCTTTATCGTTCCCAGCTCCAGTTGTCTCTGCTTCTCCACAAGGGCTTTCACCTCTTCTTCCGATACGGCATTAGACATTATCGTTTTGGCCCGTTCTCCCATCGTCTTTATATAGGAATATGTGCGTGTTGCTGCCGCATAATACACTTCCTTTTCCAGGGGTGTAAGAACTGCCCATTGGTGACGGTCTATATACTTGGTAAAATCGTCAAAATTGAGTGTTGATAATTGTGCTGGCGTGAGTTGCGCACTCAATCTCCCAAACAGATAGGATTGGAAATAGGGTGGTAACTTTTCTATCTCCCTTCTCCATTTATAGCCATACCGTCTTAACAAAGACTTGTCTTCCGGTGTCAACAGTTCATCCCCCATTACATCGGCTACAATTCTTGCAAGACGGTAGTCTATTATATCATACAGTTTTTGTATCTCTTCCGGTGAGAATATCATCTTTCAACCGTTTTAATCATTTCCTTTACAAGCTCCTTTATCATCGCGTCCGACTGTGTAGCAAACATGGTCTGTGCAAGACCTTCATAACCGCATTGTATTTTCGGATATCTGATAGGGTCTTTCACGTGTCTTTTCACTCCAATAAGACGCGATACCAAAGGGGTTCTTATACCATCAACTTTCTTTTCCGACATTCTTCTTTATCTTATAACCATCATAAAGGTCTTCGTTAAAAATAGACATATCTGGTTTCGGGAAGTAAGGATTATATGGAGCGCTTCTATGAAACTCTCTACCTTCTGGACCTAAAGCTGCAACTTCTTCCATCGTCCAACCTTCGCCCATTCCACGTTCTTCAATCTCAAACCATTCGTCAGCCGTCATATCAATTCCGTACTTTTTCTTTGCCATAATTTTACTCCTTTCTTTAAGTTTCTATGCAAATATACAAAACTGTTCAGAATTGAACAAATTTATAAGTCTATTTTTTTAAGAAACCTATCAAGTTCTTTTTGATTTAACACTTTGTTATCATAAATCACTCCATTATCGGAATTTCCGTCATACAATTTAACGGACTTGAATTTATCTTTCAACGGAGTTTCGATAACTTTCTTGAAAGATTCGGACGCTCCTTTATGTCCTTTTTTCGCCACTTCTGTAGGAACATACCGTTTCGTTCTCTCAAAACGTTTCTGTATTCTATCCAAAGCCGTACTGAAATCGGTTGCCACGCCTACCAAATGGACATCGTAACCTTGTGCCTTCAATTCATCAACCAATTTTTCAAGTTTTGCCGGGTTTCCAAATACAGCATCTTTTACAAAAGAAGATTTAGATTTTATATATTCCTTGTCTATCGCTTTACCTATATCCGATACTTCCTCATGCACATAGGATGAAGCTTTCTTTGGGTCTATTCCCTTCATCCTTTCATAATCCGGTATCATGTCACGCATATCGTCCACATCAATAACTGGAAGTTTATCAATAGAAGGGTCTTTCTCCTTCATCTTCTTAAGATAATACCCTTTGCCCGAACCACCACCGCCAAGCATTAAGTAAGCACGCGGTTTTGTCTCAAATAGCATTTTCTTCCGATATTCAGACTTCACTTTGTTATGTACTTTAATCTGTCTGTCTCGTTTCCACGCACTACCTTCCTTATAAAGGTCTTCTGTTGTCTTGGTTAAATCGGCTTTCTCTTCCTCCGTAGCCTTTCTTTTCTTGTATGGCAGCCCAACAATGCCAAGCTTCCGGTTTACCGCGTTGTTCACATATACGCCTTGTTGCGCCTTTGCAATCTCCAAAAGCGTATCATACAATTCTGTACGTCCGAAGCTCTTTTCTAAAAGAGCCTTGTTTATATATCTTTCTAACTTTAAATCATCGAAAGTTTCCATAATTTCTTATTTGTAAAGATTTTTCAAATAATAGTCAACTGCTGGTTTCATTATAGGGTTTTCATTGAATGACTTATATTGTGCAAACGGGTCTTCTTCGTCCCCTTCTGGCACGCCTTCCGGCTGTTGCCCCGGCTGTGAAGCTCCGAACATTTTATTCTGTTCTTCTGCCTGCTTCATCCCCTGGTACACCTGGTTAAGAATGATGTCCTTTTCCGGGTCAAAGTCTCGTCCGTTGTACTTCTTAAATATATCCTGCATAGAAATCATGCCGCTACTCAGTTTTTCAGAATCCAGTTTTACCTGTGCTTCTTCGTCTTCCACCTCTATTCCTGTAAATGCAAACTCGTAGTTTTCATCCAACTCGCTCACAATGTACTTTGTAATGACGCCCTGCAAGAATATCAATAAAGGCTTCAATCCTTTTTCACGGCTGTGCTTCAATCTTTCGCGCTGTCCGTCCTGTCCGAATATCTGCTGACTTTCTTTAAAATTGAATCCAAGCTCGGACGGGTCTATACGATATACGGAACATGTCATTATGATAAGAAACTTTATCCACTCGTTAAATTCCATATCACGATTGCTAAGTTTCTGTAAATCAACCCATTCCAAATCGATACCGTTTATAACGGGTGTGCGGTGACTGTTATAAACGCCTGCCATCGTCTGTGTCCATGCCTGCCTAAACTCCTGCAATGTACTGTTTGATATGTTAGGATTCTTTATATTGATAAACCCTTTAGGCTGAGACCCCTGGCAGTTATGAACTGCTGTATAATTGGCAAGAAATATATGCTTATCATTGAATACCTCTATATCGTAAAGTTGTTCCTTCTCCTTTACAAGTCTGGAATTGTCCGTTACCTTATAGAAATGATAATTTAATATTTCCGGCACATTACATCCTGCCTCGGTCAAAACCCTTATTAATTTACCTCTACTTATCCTTCCACCTTTTTTCACATGATGCTTTGAGAAAGATATGTCACCTCCTCTGTTGTTTTCCAGTATATCTAAAGCCAAGGAATTAGGCACCAAATCCCATTTGCCCTTTGTCCTTTCTCCTCTTGATATACCTTCATTTTTATAGTCTTGCAAATAACCTATTTTATCAACAAAAGACATTACATCTTGAATAACAAGTGTTACTGGGTCATTATATCTGCTTTTACTTCTATTGCACTCTCTCGCAGCAACCCCAACGCTTAATAATAATTGTAATATATCTTGCCTCAAATCATTATTCACACAACAAATAGTAGGGGTTTTATAACCCATTATATTTGCAGATGTATGACCGTCTGCCGAAAACAGACCTCTCAAAAACGCACATCTCAACTCTTCCGGCAAGTTAAATACAGAAACGGGTATCTTCTTGTCCCTTGTATATCCGAATCCTATACTTATAAGCCAGTCAATAAAACATGTATCATATATGAATATATACGGATATCCATATTCCCCATCACTTCTTTGTGTGGAAGGATTACTTTTCTTTATACGATAATTTATTCCGTATTTATCCAACACTTTAGAGAAATCACCAAAAAGTTTTTTATCTTTCGTATGATGAGGAAAAATTTCAAGTATATGTTCCAACCAGGTACCATCCCCTAAAGCAAAACCAATCATTTCCCAAAAATGCTTATCTTTCACCATCTCCAAAGAAGGGGTGAAAGTTCTTTCTTTTTTAAGAACAGCTTCCTTTGTCGGGTTAGTAAATTCCCTAAAATATTCTTTTCCTATGAAATAATCCTCCTCATGAAAATCTCCATAAGTATTTATATCCACCAAACAATAATCGTCTGTAGTCAAATCCTTTTGTTTTTTCCATTTAGGAGACTTATCTTTATCCGTTATAGTCAAGAATCTGTGTTCACGGCTTGTTCTTATCTTTAAGCCGTTATACAGTCTTGTTTCGTACAAATCATCTATCCTTGTCTTGTATGCGGATGCCTTGCAGTATTCCACACCATCAAAAACTTCAAATTCTGTACCTACCAAATCCTTTATTCTTCTTAAACCCTTATTCGTCGTAACGAGTGTTTCCGGTGAAACGCAAAAGAAATTTGCATTATAGGAAAAGCCCCACAATATCCAAGTTATGATATTCACCAACGTTTCCAATTCCGATACCCCATATCCGTTTCTTCTCACATCAGACGTCTTGTTTCTGATGCCGAAACCAAGCTCCCACGGATAATACAATATCGGTTCCTTCGTTATAGGGTTATGCAGAATCATCTCTTCCCATACCATACAGTAACGCGGCAAATGTCCTTTGAATCTGTACTGCTCGAAACCTTCCCTTTGTCTGGGGTCTACGCTGTCAAGAAAACGTATCAAAGAAGCGTCCACAGCGCGGAATTTCTGTAATTCCCACATTCTGTTGCGGACCATTTCAAAGGCCAACTGGTCTAATGTAAGACTATCCGACATTATTTTACTTACAAATTCCTGCAAGCTGTCTACATTGTCCCATTTGTCCGTCCATCCTCCCTTTTCCAGGAAATCAACTATCTTTGAAATCTTTTTCTTGTCCTCGTTTGTCAATTTCTCATCCCCGGTAGAAAAAAGGCTCTTCTTTTTTCTGATTGTGAAGCCTTCCTTTTGCTCGTCTTCCGAAAAATCCATAAAGTTCATTATCTGTTCCACGCGTGTAGACACGATACTTTTCACTATATGAATGTCCCCCATCCGACGCAATACGGAAAAGGACAGAACCCCTTTAGAATCCTTGAATCCTCTTCCGTTACCGGATATGTCGTTAGGGTCAAAGAAAACAGACTGAATTTTTGTAGGCTGTCTATTGATTTCTCCCAGATACAAATTAGCCTTCATTATCTCCCCTGCATCGTTTGAGTTTAACGCAGCCTGCAATTTGCTTTGGAATGCCATAGGAGCGGCCTTTTGTAGCCTGTCTATCTCTTCAATGGACAAACTCGAAAGACTTGCAATCAAATCTGGCTTTTCCGCTTTTTGTATTATCTTTCCTTTTCTCTTTCCCATTGTAAACAATTTTTATTCTCCAGCCAATTGTGTAAGGTTTACCGTCGCTTTCTTTCCTCCTTCTACTGCCGTAACAACTGCCGTTCCGGTACGCTGTGCGCCAGTATTTGCATCCGCCACTACAGAATATTCAGTAGAACCCTTGGTAAATCCCGTACCACTCACTACAGTAGTGTAGTCAACCGTCATAGGTGAACCGTCATTCTTCCCGTTCACTTTCTTCTGCTTCTTGCTTGAAACACCGAATATCTTTGTTTCTCCTGCTGCTGCAAATGAAAGTGTTGTCGGGTCTGTAGTCAATGTATATTCATAGGTAACTGTCGCTGCAAGCTGTGTTAACGTAACCTTTACCGTCTTGTTACTTCCAGTCTGTGTAATGGTAATAGAACCGTTATTGGCTGCTTCTGCCTTGTTTTCAGCCGCCACTATACTATAATTCTCTCCATTAGATGTTTCGGATGAAGTCTGGCTGAATCCGGTTCCGGTAATCTGTGCAGTCGTATCTACCTTCTCGACATCACCAGACGGTTTACCGTTAACTTTTTTCTGTCTTGTTGAAACAACTTGTAAACTCTTCGTTTCTCCAAGCGCTACAAACTGTATGGTCTGTGAATTGGCTGTAAGCGCATAGTCATACGTCACCGTAGCCGCATTCTGTGTCAAGTTCATTTGTACGGTCTTTCCGCCTTCCTGTGAAATGGTCGCCTTTCCCGTTCTCTGTGAGGTCCCGGTATTCTCCTCGGCTTTCAGATTGTAGTTGTTTCCGCTCACTTCATAGCTGAATCCCTCACCTGCAAGCTCTATGTCCGTAGGATAGCTTTCTGCCTGCTGTTTTACCCCGTTCAGAACTTTTGTTCTTGTAGAAGTCACAGTAACCAGCTTTTCACCTCCTGCACCGTCGAACGTTACCGCTGTCGGGTCTACTGTAAGCGCATATTCGTAGGTTACAGTAGATGCAGCCTGGTTGCATGTAATCTGCAATGTCTTTCCGCTTTCATTCTGTTTAACCGTCACTACCGCTTTTCTTGCCGTGTTGTTTGGGTTCTCGTCAACCGTTACTTGTCCTCCACCGTCAACCTTGAATCCTGCCCCAGATATTGAGAATGTAACCGGGACGCCTTCCGGGTGTCCTACTGGCTGTCCGTTCTTGAATGTCTGTTTTGAAGACGTCACCACGCACATATCATCACCTCCCTTTGCAGAGAAATTAAGTGTAGGTTCTTTAGTCTCCAATACGTATTCCACAACTTCCTGCACGTCCGACAATACCGCGCCCTCTTCTCCGAATCCTTCCGGATATGAGATAAGCTTAACAAGCGCCTTAAACGCCCATTCCTTGAACTGTCCGATATTATAGGTGTGTCCGGGTTCAATCACGATACCCAGCCCCTTATAATATTCCACGTCACCATAGAGGCTTTCCGTCACGAAAACCTTCATCTGACTGTCGATACCGTCAGTTACGACAGTCATTTGGTGGACATTATCTTCTGTTGTAAACAATAACCGTAGCATAATCCCTTTAGTTGTTTTCAGCTACGAGTTCTTCGCGCCATGTATTGTTATCTGTCATTACAACCACGTTCAAATCTTCCTTTGCATCCAAACCAAGGTCAGCCAGCGTAAACGCCATAGGCTTTCCGGACATAACTTTGGTAGCAATGGTCTTGCGGTCTCCTCTGATTACTCCAAATCTTTCTGCGCTTTCCTGCAAATCTACGCTATTAGGGAAATAAATGTCGACATCCTTCTTTGCCGGAACACTTGTTTTAATGGTGATTACACACGCATCTGCATCGTTCCATTCTGCCGTTACCGCAACGATTTCATTCAATCCCTGGGGGTCGATAATTAATTCCAAACCCTTTTCTTCTGCAAATGCTACAAGTTCCTCGTGCATCACGGCTTCACCTACATTCCATTTGAAACCAAGCTTCAAAAGCTCTGCACCGCCTTCCGGGTCCGTCACGTTTCCTTTAGGGGTAATTCCACGCGGTGATTCGGTAATGAATACTTTCTTCTGGTCGCAACTTCCGTCCGTTACCAATGTCACATCAATATTCTTGTCTTCGTCCAAAAATCTATACAGTCTCATAATCTTTTCTATTTTTAATTGTTAATTACTTACATTCAAATACAATTTCCTGTTCCACGGAACCGTCAGCATCCAGTACGTAAACCTGGTAAATGCCTTTCAAGTCCACTTTCTGTACGCCCAAATCCTTCTGACACTCGAAACCCAGATATTCGTTCTTCTCCTTCATTGTCAGAATCTTCTTGTTGACAGATACGGTGCCGATAGTTTCTGGAATGTTGGTGAACTCGCAGAACTTGTTGTTATGCTTAATGCAAATCTGAGTACCTTCCGATACCTTCGCCTTGAAGTTCATCCATAACCAAGGAAGACCACCTGCATATTCAGCCTGCCACGGATATTCCGTCAGATAGGATTCGGGGAGAATACTGTTATAGTCCTCCTCACTGTTGATAATTCCACTATTAGGGTCCATCTTAATAGGCAAAGAATAGGTGGGGATTGCCTCTATCTCCTGCTGCAAAGCCTCGAAATTGCCTTGCAATCCCTGTGCAACCTGTGCCCCGGTATCACCGTCCTGTATTTGATAAAAAACTGCTTTTTTCATAATCTCTAAAATTTAAACTTTAAATCGTTATACCATACGAAATTATCATGCCAAATATTGTCTGTAGAGAAAATGAGTTGTCCCATTCTCCAAAATCCGTCTTTCATCCATTTGCCGAAGTTGTCCCAAACTCCTTTGGTAAGTACCCATACTGCCGGAATACTGAACTTCCCTCCAGAAATCCAATAATTGCGCATGTTCCATCTGTCGTGCTCCAGCACCCATACCTTCTTCACCTTTGGCGGCATTGTCTGTGAAGTACCGCCCGAATCTCCTCCAAGGTATGTGCCCGGGTTTTCCTCTGTTCCAACCCTTGAATAGGTTCCGGGCAAATAATTTCCTTGCGCCATAGTCATTCTCCTTTCATTTCCTTTATCGTCTCCGGTTTCTTATCCCCGAACTCGTCGAAATCAGACAGATATTTCCTTATTCTCTGCGGTACCAAAGTGGGGCTTACCTTTGCCGCGTTCTCCACGATTGAGATTGATTCACGTATTATAAGCGCATTACACACCACAGCACGGAACCATGTGTATATCTCCACATTGCCGCCTTCCACAGTAAAGTTCCCCATCACATGCGAAACAATCAGAATAGCGGAATAAATGAAAAGCTTCGTAATAATCATTGAAAAGCCCTTGCTTGAAAAGTTCTTGTTCTTGATATGGTATACCCAGCTTACAAGTGTATCTATCACTATAAGAATCATTAGGTATTTCAAGAACTCCCAGTCCCGAAACACATATTTCTCAATGAAGGATGCCGTGTTGGAAAAAGAGATAGGTATGCTCAGCAACACGGGAAAATATAAACTCATTACGTATTCCCTTATTTTATGTATTTTCTCCATAATCATAAGACAGAATTTTAAGAAATGGTGTATGCAATATGTACAAGTTTACTCGGTGATGCTTCCGGGTATTTCTTTTTCAGATAGTCATAGCGTTCTCTGATAACGTTCTCTGCCTCTTTAGGGTTGTGCCCAGATTTTGTGGCTGCGTCCACAAGTTTTTCTACTGTAGGAAAATCGCCTTTCTTTTCCTTCGTCTTTTCCTCCTTCGCAGTCTCCTTTGTCTTGATTCCCTGGCGACGTACCCAGCCGTTCGCGGTCTTCACGTATTCTTTCCCTCCCCAGCTTTTGACGGTTCCGATAGGTTCGCCCTTCCGTGCCTTCTCTATATCATCAGATACGCACATTCCGGCTATGCCCTTGAAAATGTTTAGAGGGGTTTCCTTGTATCGCAACATATCACGGTTCCCGGACATTGATTTAAAGATACCTTCCTTTCCCGGTATCACTTCCACCTGTGAGGGTCTCACAAACATAGGTTCTTCCTCGTAGAGGTCATTCAGCACTTTAACCGTTTCCAGTGATTTCCAGTCCGCAGCCGCACATGCTTTCTCGAACTCGTCCAATTCGTTGTTTTCCGATTTGTTCAAAACATCAGTAGCAAAAGCCGCTACCTGCTTTGCGGTAAACGCTTCGTAGTCGTTGTCAATGAGAAATTGTTCAAATTGTGCACGTCCGAACACTTTCTCTTCTTTTCTATTATTATCCATGAATAATGCCTTTTTAAGTTATAACGAAATTGCAATTACAACGGTAAAAATAGGCATTATCAGTCAAATAACCAAGCTTTTAACTTGAATATTTATCCAATACCGGGTATTTGTACTTCGCGCGGATAGGGTTTGTCTTTATATACTTCCGTCTTCTGTTTTCTACCCGTTTCCTGGTCCTTTCGGCTTTCGCCAAAGCCTTTTCTATCTGTTCGCGTCGCTTCTCGTCACGCGCTATGCGTTCCCGTATCATCTGTTCCGCGTACAGTTCTACGTCTTCGCTTTCATAATCATCATAGAGATGGTAACTCAAAGTCTCCATATTCTTGAATGTATTTTGCTACAGTAAACTTATTTTTTCTCGCTTCCCTTGCTTTCCTGGCGATTTCTCCTATCTCCTTTCCAAGCTTATTTCTTTCTTCTTCCGATTCTTCATAATATGTTCTACTTGTATTAGGGTCGAAATAATTGTAGTCATATACCGTACAGCGATTTTTTGCAACAAGGTCAATCCTATTATTTTCCTCTATTTCTCTCTGTATTTCTGACCTGTGGATATATTCCAGATATTTCTCTTCCTCCTTTTCCTTCTCGAAATTGTCCTCCCAGTATTCCAAGTTCTTTTTTAGGGTGTAATAAAAACTCAACCTCTTTTTGCACGGCAATTCCTTTTCTCCACACGTTACAGTAGCACTTCTTTTTGCTATTCTATTGAACTCCTTGTCTTCCCACAAATAACCCTTTTCTTTTCTGAACCAAACTCTTTTGAGATAATAAACAGAATCCTTTACCCTTGAAACACCTTCCTTAATCTTCTCGAATCTTCTTGCAAACATATTCTTCCATTCTTCCCTGTCCGGCAATGCTATTGTATAGTTATTCAAATTAGGGTTGTATCTCATTGATTTAGTCGCCTTTTCCGGCTTCATGTATACTCTTTCTCCAAAAATCTCTTTCAATGCCTTTATAAACTTCCGTACCGTATCTACACTGCATTTCATACGGCTTGCAATACGTTTAGGGCTTTCATAGAACGATACTTCGCAATTGTTCCATTTTATTGCCTCTAATGCGTGCTTATGCGCCATCTTTACAGCCTTTTCATAAACCTTGTCATAATCCGATTCTTTCCAGTCCTCGTTATTGTACAGCCATTCAACTATCTTTAAAATCTCGTCTTTCTTTGATTCCTCGTCATTCCATACTTCCAAATTATACTCTGCAATCTCCTTACAGTGCTTATAATGCTTTATCTGCTTTGAAATGTAATTCAATATCCTTGTAAAAATAGGAGACCATTTCACCCCCTTCTCCTTAATCACATAACGCAAATAATCCGGTAAATACATCTCTTCCGTTACATCCTTGAAATCCTTGTTTATGATTGTGCATACATCCTTTTCGGGAAATTTAATGTAGTCATTCAGTCTTAAAAACTTGATATAATCCTTCGCTTTTCTGTAGGAAATACCCACTTCTTCCGCAATCTTCAATGACAGTTCTTGTGTAGTAAAACTTCTTTTCCAAAACGTCTTATACTGATACTTCTTCTGATTTCTCTTGCAATACTTGTTGTTTATCAATCTAATAGCGCACAATACGCAGCAATACTCATAATCCTGGATAGTCTGTATATTCTTAAAATCCTTAATAGGAGATTTAATCTTTTCTGGAATGTCCTGGCGTGATGCCGATTTTTCTGTATCTTTTTTCATACACTTCTCTTTAATTTTCTCACTCTACAAATACCATTTTTGGTTTTATGTCTTGCTTAAGGACACCCACTAATTTTTAGCTTCTTTCTTGCTAAACAAAAACAAAGAAAAAGGGGATTTTTCAAAAAGAAGCTAATGTTTAGTGAGAAAACTAAAGAGTAACCCCTTTTTCTTTTGCGGCTCCCAAATCTTCATCAGACCTTAGCCGCTATGTTTAAGCACTGCAAACATAGGGATTATTTTTCAATCCACAAAATTTTTTCGAGAAAATTTTTGCCGGGCGCGCCTTTTTCCCAAAATCCCTTCTTGTTTTCGTCTTCTTTCTTTCGCTTCGTCTCCCCTTTCTGTTTTTACTTCCGTTAACACTTTCCATATCTCACTTTATCCCCCTTCCCCATTTTTCACTCTTTCCCCTTCCTCCCCCAAACCCCCTATTGCTATATTGCAGTTCTTCCTCCTATTAATATACCCGTAAGGGTAAAAGAAGAAAGGGAACTACGTACCCCTTTAGGGGTTAGATAATACCCTTATGGTAAAATGTCAAAGTGTTGATTTCCAGATAGTTATAAATAGTAATAAATATTGACAGAAATTTCCTCGAAAAAGCCTACCTTTACACATGTTTAATCTTAAAAATTGTAAAATCATGAAGGTAATTTATGAATCGAAAATTGCGAAAATTATCATCCCGAATTTTTCCGCAATCCTAATTTTTTGCTGGCTGTTATGCAAGAAAATGAAAGAGTATTATGACGAAGAATTCCTAAAACATGAAGAAACGCATTCCTATCAATGGAAATCATTAATGATACCGGGAACCGTGCTTTTTAGCGGTCTTGCAGGCATTTTCTCGTGTCCCTGGCTACTTCTCCTTATCCCGTTGACGTTCTATCTGTATTACGCCCTGGAATGGCTCGTGCGTGTAATAGGTGCCCTAATCAAATATCACCCCGGTTTCAGTGGCGGTATAAAGAAATGGATTAAGAGAATCCAGGCTATAAACCATGACTGTTACCATGCAATCGTGTTTGAACAAGAAGCCAATGCAGTAGAAAAAGGACTGGTAGATTATGGTTTTTTGTCATTCTTCAAGTATTATTAACTCTATTGTCAAGATTTAGAAAAAGAAAAGGGACGTTTCACAACGTCCCAGTCTGTCGGGTTTCGCTAAACCCCAAGTTCTCATACTACAAAACAAAATGAATAATTATACAAATTAAGTGAATATTTATGCAATAACTTTCTTTATGGAAATCGCGTTCTGCTTGATATTCCCGATTTTCCGAATAACCTCATTTGTGGAAATATCCCTATAGGAGAGAAGAATTTCCGAAAGTTCGGCAATCTTATCCACAATCACATTCATTTCCTGTAACCGTTGCCAGCTTATGGAGACAGAAAAATGATTTTTAATGAATTCGTCTCGGGCTGTTCTTGCTTCTTCCACGGTCCGGAAATAACCGATATTGTACTTCTTCTTTTCAACCTCTATTATAACCCGGTACGGCTTGTTTTTGGACCGTTTGTCATAATAATAGATATACCTGTTACTTCTCGGCTTCATCGTCTTCTTTCTTTTCGGGAACCGGGATAGGTCCCAGGCAGTGAACAAAGATGGCTGTGATAAACGGGGAAATGATAAGTGCCAGAAGCATCCATACACCGAAACTCCTGTTCATCCTTTCTGCCGTAGAGCCTACTTCGGCACTCAACATAAGATGAACGATAAAAATAATGATAGTTAAAAATACGATACCTGCATTCATAATTTAATCCTCCTTTTTATTTAGTTCGTTAATAATTTTTACTGCCTTTTCTTTCAGACTTTCTTCGTCCGTCTCATTCCCCATCTCCTTATTGATTAGGGATAACGTGCCGTCCAGGTTCTTCTTGTAGACGGCAATCATACTCATACTTTCGCCTTTTGCCGGGTCATATACGACCCGGAAATTCCTTTTGCTTATTGTTCTCATGTTCTTGTAAAATTTTTGTTTGACTTCATTTTAATAGATTATTCAATTCTTGATTCCGTTAAATACGGAATTGTATTTTGTTTCGATAAATGCCGTATGCCCTTCATATTTACCGTTTATCTTCATTTCCAGATAGCAATACTGCAACCCATCATATCCAGTGAATTCCTTATATTCCAGTTCATAAGGTTTTAAACCTTCCTTGATTCTTTTGGACTGGTTCTTATCTAACCATTTCCTTGAATTCATAGCGTTATTCCATCCTGCTAATTCCTTCTCGTATTCCCATTGTGTTTCATTTGAAAAATAGATGGTTTTATTTAGCAATTTCTTTACGCAAGTAAGACCTACGACATATTCCTTGTTATCCATTTCTCCTTTGATTATTGCAAAATTGAATATCGTGCGTCCGCAATCCGAACAACTGTAGGCTATTCCGTTTTCAACTCCTTGCATACACATGCTGATAAGCTTGTATTCTTGTTTTGGTAAATTTCCTTTTTTCATGACTTTGTTTCTTTAATTTGTTTGACCTAATTAACCGCCTCCCTTAAGAAGACATTGCAAATATAAAACCTTATTTAGACATAAGCAAGTGCGTATGTCATTTTAACATAAGATTAACATATAATCCCAAAGAAAACACCCGGAAACATTCTTTCACGAAGAGCGTAACCGGGTGTCAGTCAAACAAATATTTAAATTAGAGAAAGAAGGTTCTAAACGATTTCCGGCTGAAAGTATGTCGGGTAATCCCAATCCTTGATAAGTTCCTTAAGCTCCTTCCAGGGAATGAAAATGGTGTGAGATTCGATAGCCACCTTCTTGTTGCCAGTCCAATAAATAGAATAAAATACCGGATTCTTGGACTGCACTATACTTTCTGTCGTCCGTCCTTCCATGTCCTCGATAAGCTTGCTATATCCGAAATAGCTGATGTTCTTACCAAGAACCAGGCAGATAATATCGCCGGATTTGCACTTTAGAGCGCGCGCTATAGCCGTTTTGTCCTCGACGCTTATACTGTCATTGTCACGAAGTAAAACAAGCTTGTTGGAGCTGCAAAGCCAGTCTATATATGCACTTCCCCCGTCGTATGTAAATTCGTTTTTCTTACTCATTATATCAAGTCTTTATAATCGTCTTCCATCCTTTTTATCTCGTTCGTCAATTCCTGGCTTAAATGGAATAGGAACTGTTTCTGGTTGTCTTCCATCTCGTCATCGTTACAGCTCATCTTCCTGGAAAGCTGGTCCAGATACCGGATAAACCGCTTTCTCTGGATAAGGTCTATATAGGAGACCACATAAAGAAGAGCGTCCATTCTTTTCTGAATTCCTGTAACTGCCCCTATACACCACAAAAGAAGGGTGATAAGGACCACTGTAAGAAAAACGAGACATATAAATATCGCTGTTACCATAGCTGCAAATATATAAAAATAAAACAAATAATTAATACTAAAGAACGGTCAAATTTTCGTTCTTGTCAATATATATGGGTCTTGAAACAAGGGAACAAGGAGAAATGACAACATATTTGCCCGGTCGGACTTTCCGCAATGTCATTCCCCGGTATTCGACAATCTGTCCCACCCATATGTAGCCTTCCTTCCTAATCATCAAGAATACTTTTAATTAAGTCCAGTTTCTTTTCGGCTTCTTCTTCGGTCTGGAAATAGTTATGGACATCGAACCTATAATTGTCTATATAATCAAACTTCTCTATATGGGAATTCACGCAAAAGGGATTGGGACCATTGAAATCAATGTAATAATACATACAGTCCTTCTTGACACGCCAACGAAGATTTTTAAGGCATTTTTCTTTCTCGTCATAGTATAGCCCATTTTCGGAAAGAACGTTGTTTATAAGCTTCTTTTCTTCTAATGTAGAGAATCTATAAGTCGGGATAAGGTCATAATGAGTAAACGGGTATCCATTTTTATACGTATGTAGTTTTTCACCATAACGCAGAAGAGCATGATAAGCTACTTTGGTGTCTTCGCGTTCACATTTTCTGTATATTAATATTGTACCGTCTTCATGCGTCAAACAATCGCCATCGTTAAGCTCCATCAAATAGTAATCACCATCATGTATGGAAATAAATTTCCCGTCTTTGTCACATAATACCTTTTTCATAATTATAAAATATTTTTATTAGAAAACATAATTAATCAAATCAGAAATCCAGGACATGAATTGTATCATTCCAAAGAATAGGAAAGCACAAACGATTGCACCTACTCCGTACCAGAAACGCACCCACCATTCACGATATTTGGCTTTCAATATTTTATTACCGAAACGACCGTGAAAGAAATTTATAAGCTGCTTTTTCATAATGTAAAATTTTTAGAATTCAACAAGAATAAGACGTTTACCGCTTTCTTTTTCACTGACCCACATATGGTTGGAACCGAAACCGTAATCAAAAAGAGAATTGAATGTAACCGGGTATTCGATTGAAGAGAACTTCATAGTATCTCTAAGTTCATTTTCGTTTTTACACCAGGTTATTCTGTTAAGCATATTGACGTAAAGAGAAATTGCTATTGGTGAACAATTAACATTCAACGGGTTTTCTACGATTGCTTTCATAATCAAATCCTCCTTTATGTTAATATATTTCATCCTCATGCAATAGTTCACAGTAAGCAGGAGTTTCAGCGTCCGTATGCTTATTGGTTATAAGAACCTCGTCACCATTGGTGTATATCCGTGTAGCAAATGCACCGAAAAACAAACTTTCTTTCATACCGAACAATATTACTGCATCATCATTTACATTTGCAAGTGCTGCAATCAATTCTTTCTTTGTCATAATCTTATATCTTTATTTGTTCAACATTTCGAGTTGTCTTTGAAGGAGATTAGCGCGGTTCTGTTCGTTGCTTGCAAATTCCATATTGCCGATAGACTTGTAGAACTCGACGTTTTCAAGTGCTTCTGCAAGCGCTTGTTTCTTTTGGGAAATCATAGAGGAAATTTCGTTAATGTTACCTCTCTTTATCATCTCTTCCATTTCCGTACCTCTCACCTTGTAAAATTCTGCTTTCATAACCTTATTTCTTTTAATTTGTTTGACTTATCGTTTTCCTTATCACATTGCAAATATAGATAGTTATCACGACATAAGCAACTGCTTATGTCCTTTTAACATAAGATTAACATAATCTTTCTTTCAGTGATATTTTATTTTTCAGAAATAGAAGAAAATGATATGTGATTATCAGACAGTTAACCCTAACTCTGAAAATTGCGTTGTTTTTCGGCATACAATAAAATAGAGAAAATGAAAACCGGGAACCGGGCAAAATACCCGAAATTCCCGGCACCCCAAAAACAATCAAATCACCTCATCACTGGTCCAATCATCAGAATTGTTAATTTCTTCTTCATCCACCAAAGGATAGGGATAAGTGATTTCCTCTTCCACAACTTCTTCACCTTCCGAAAGCATCATGATAGGAGGTACAAGCATGTTGTGCGTCTCTTCATGCAGCAGCGCCTTCGTGCCGTCGTTACTCATTCGTCTTGTCTCCCAGTCTTTATCGAACTGTTTTAGTTCTTCTATAGGTATAGCTAACCACTTCATATTATTCAGTTTTTACGTTTCAACCATTCTTCATTAAGTCTTTCTTTCTCGGTCTCTATTTCTTCTGGTGTCAAAGACTTGTTGTAAAGAGCGAAATAATAGATAGCTCCTTTCAAAAGTCTACTGTCTCCCTCTCTTATAATACCTAAAGTCAATGTATCGGTATCGTCTGTACTGCCTACCGTAATCGTACTCCCATTATAGGAATTTTTAGTTTGATACGAAACGGAATCTTTTAAATTTACAGCCAGACCATACGTATATTCACTGAAAGAATATGTAGCATTATTTCCATATTCAAAAATGAAAGCTCCATTACCAGCAACAACTGATTTTGAAGCAACAACATTCTTGACATTATTTTCAAGTACCCTCCTACATATCACTGTATAATCGTCAAGAATAGGAAGCCCAACACATATACCGTAATCATCCACTCCATCGAATACCAGCGCGCCTTCATAAGACCCTTCTCCAAATCCGCTTTCTGATGTAAATGCAAAGTTCTTTAGCTGCATCTCATTACCCTTAATTCCACGAATAGAAGAAGGCTTGTCCGCATTGGACAAGCCGGACATAAACCATGCGTCCACCATAGCCTTATTGAAGGGTGGAATAGGAGGACCAGCCTTGCCAGCCCTCTTGCCAAACAAAAGACTTGTACCGACCCCAATCATAACCCTATATTGAATTGTGCAGTAGTACCGTCAACAAATACTTTATCAATAAGATAAGGCATAGGAGAACCCATATAAGCGGAAACCTCGGTCTCGGAAATGGTGTATGTATCTGGACCAGTCTCACCGATAAGGTGTACTTTGACAGTACCACTCGTCAATGGAATAATAAGAAACGCCCTTTTGTCATCGGGAACCAAGGTGTACTTTGACAGTACCACATCTTCGGCTGGTGTGCCGACCTCGAAAGCGCGTGAAATCGCTGTTATACTCTCAAAACCCTTGTTATTTGCTATGCTTACTTTAGTAGGATACATAATTATTTCAATTTAAATTTACAAATGATAAAAATACGAAATTTGCAAAATCGCGGCTACAGTATACTGTAGTATCGATTGCCCTATAAGGGAGAATACTTTCTGTATATAGTAAAATATATTTACGCATTAAATAGTGTCACCTTCTGCCCGTTGCATAGGTCCATAGTGTCCACATGCAGCCAGCTAACACCGTCCTCCAGTCTGATAGGATAAGGAAGCTTGTCGGAATCGTCCACAATGATTTTCCGTGCCGCTTCCGCTTCCATACCGGACACAGTAACGTCGAATGCACGACCCAAGGCGTGGGCGCTCATATATGGCTTCTCAAGCATCGTCTTTTCCTTGCATAGAACACACACATTGCATCGTAAACCGCGCTGGGAATAGCTGCCTCCGTTCTTCCAGTTGTTGATAATGAAGGGCTTGCATAGGATTTCCTCCCTCAATACAAGGAGCGTTTCCAGTGCTTCGGTCGTGAAAAAGCTCCATATCTGCGATTCTGAATACTTGCCGTATACGTGGGGGCATACAAGTTCGGGGAGCGTGAAATACCTTCCCAGTCTTCCAATAATCTCTTTTCTTTCCACGTTACTAAAATTATTTATTTTATTCATCAAATTCGTATTTATATCACAAAACATTTACTCTGATAGGGTTAAACGCTAACCCACTACCGATTATCTGCTGTACAGCAGAATCACCGAATACTTTTCTTACTATTCCGATTGAACCGTTTATATCTGCATTAATCAATTGATTTACAGACGATTGGAACAATCCGCGTTTCTTTCTTTTCCCTAAGTAAATATCGTGTTTTTCGAGAGTTTCAAAAGCCAAATGGTCTACTTTGGATGTATAACTTTCTTCTGTTATTTTTACATCAATACCGACTAACTTTGCCTTGCCGGACATTATACAAAACATAGTTGTACAATAATCCGGACTTGTGACAAACTTCCTCAAATCGGTTATCCTTAATAATATGTCTTTCAACTAACCTCATTGTTTAATTAATCTTATTGTCAGAAATTTCATATTTATTCTTTTTAAATATAAACAATAAATATGAAATAAACAAATTATTCGCTTATAAAATAGGGGTTGCAGCCATTTAAACCGGGCTTTCACCCCCAGCCATAACAGACTTGCAACCCCTACCGCTTTGTTAACCTTTAAATACAACTGCGATACAACCTTACCAGTTATCTATCACATCAGCAAAGATAGTGTTTTTATCTCAAAAATGAGTTAAAGTTCAGAAAATAATCGCTCGCACTCTTCCAGCTCCTTTTCCATTCTTTCTTTTATAAGCGGAAAATAGGTTTTCGCCATATCCTCGTCAATATAGAAATAGGAATCGTAGGAGTTCGTTATTTGTATCTTCCCTTCCATCTCAAATCTGGAAATTCGCTCTAATTGGTCTTTCAAATATTCGATTTTATTGTGCAACCTATTTGCTTCTTTTAATTTCGACTTGTCCATAACTGCTTGATAATAAAGCCCCATTTCGGGGCTTTTGTGAAAATAATAAGTATATAGAAAGATTTATTCTACAATTTCCGCATCACTTTCTGGCTCGTATTCTTTCTTTTCCTCTTCAATAGGGGCTTTCTTCCATTGGTCTATGAAGTGTTCGATTACACGTCTTCCGTCAGTCACAACCTTTTCCAGTTTCTCGTCCGGTTCCAGTAGTTCATCTGCCATTGCTGCGGCTATGTGCTTTGCCTTCATTACCTCTTCCACAAGGTTGCTTTCTATCAGTTCACCCAGGCTTTTCTTTGTAAGCAGGTTAAATGTCAGTCCTTCAATGATTTGTTTCCGCTTTGACATAGCTTGCAACATAGCATTCATACGGGGTGCAAACTGTTCCGGCTTCATGTTCTCGAAGCTCTTGTCATCAAATCCCTCGAACTTTTCTGCCGCCATGAATGCCACTTCATATTCTTTGGGTGTCATTACCACGCCTGCCTGCAAACACTCTGTACAGAATAGGATAAACTTCACGTTGTTTCTCAAATCTTTTTCCATAATCTTTTATCTTTTAATATGTTGTTTTTATAATTGTTCCACGTTGTACAATGATACAATAACCGTTCCGGGATGTTCCCCGTGCCATATTGTCTGTCGCATGTCCTTTCCCTTTTTCGCAAATTAACAATTATAGGTTGACGGTTTATACTGTTGTTATCGGGGTCCGGCATACTTCCTTCTTTTATGCCATAGGGTCTTCCCCTTCCCGGTTATTCATATCACTGCTTTTCCTCTTTGATATCCCTATTACCATTGTAACAAATGTATAACGGGTTAATAATAAAAATATGGTCTGTAGGGTATCGTGGAGGGTATTTCTCTTTTTATTTCTCCTTGTATATCCCGGTCACAACCCTTTCTTCGTCCGTTATGAATAGGATGCCGTGTTCCTTTGATTCGTACACTCTTTCTGACAATCTGGTTACCGGGTATGTGTTGCCGTTGCTGTCCTTGATGGTGTATATTATTTTGTTTCCTTTGTTGAATACGGGTTCTTTTGGCTGTTCCTTGTTCTTCTCATCGTCTTTTTTTATCCACTCGTTGCACTTATATAAGTAATAGAGGGCTTTCAAGAACACATGGAAATCTTCCTCGTCTACCATTATTATTTTCTTGTTTCCGAATCCGATTGAGAGGACCTTTCTCTGCATGTCATATTCCTTATGTAGGGGCGTTGTGAATGTGCTGGTTATGTAGAACTCCGCCTCGTTTATCAGATATTCTGCATTGCAGCTCTCCTTAATCTCAATCTTCGTTTCCTTGTTTATGAAGGAGTCTAATACGTCAATCATATTAGACATCAAGTCGGCAATGAACCGTCTTGTCGAATTCTTTATATATGGTTTGTCGCACTCTTCCCCTTTTATGTACATCACATCGTCCATTTCTTCCTGGACCACTTCCATGTTTAATTCTTGTATGAACTGTATTACCGTACCCATATCGGTTCCCTTGATTATATGCGTGCATCCGTACTTATGCTTTAGCTTGTATATGGCATTGTTCATCCTCTGTTCAAACATCTTTGTCTCTTTCCTTTCTCCTTCTTCTATCCCCCTGTAGAAATCACTGAGGAATTGTTCCACGTGGAACAATGGACTTTTTGCTGTTTGTTCTCCTATCAATATAGCAGTAATCTGTTTTGATTTAGAGACTGTTAAGTCCATTAAATCGCAAATATTGAATACTTTCTTGATACTGTTTTCTGTACAGCACACCAGAATACTGTTATCGTACTTTTTCTGGAATTCTTCTCTATCCATAATCTTTTTATTTTTAAGTTTTGTAAAATATCTGTATTGATTGTCAAGAAAATAGGGGCTACTTCAATTTCCACCCCTTCTTTCCGTGTACTTAATAATTTGCGACCCTTTGTCGGGTATTGGCGACGAAAGTCTTGTTGTTTCCGGACAGCTTTATGGGTCCAAGATTCTCCCAGTCACCGTTTGCCCATGTTTTCGTTATGATGGAATCTATGTACTTGTCCATATTCTCCTTGATAAGCTTCTTTGCAGGTGCCAGGGAATGGAAGGTGAACATAGGGCTTGTCTCTTCGCAGTCCACATCGTGTTCCCACTTTTTCAATTCCTTGTTGAATCTGTCACCCTTGTACTTTATTGTTACGGGTTCACTGAAATATACTGTATAGGTCTTCATTTTGTTCTGCTTTTTTGCTGGTTATTGATTATCTGTAATATTGTTCCCTTGCTGCCTTCGCTATCGCTTCCCCGTATTCTTCCGGGCTTGCCAGGTAAGGTATCTTGAAAAGTTCCGATACGAGTTCGAGCTTTTCCTTGTTTGTCATTCTCTTTGCTATGTCCTTTACGAGAGTTACTCCGTTCATGTCTACATATTCCTTGTATGCTTCATGGAGTTCTCCGCGTTCGTCCAAATCGTCTATCATCCTTCTTGTAGAAATACATCTCAGTATCTCTCTGATATATACGTGGTAGTCTTCGCTTTTTTTTATCACATCATAGACCGGGTCAAATGAATTCATGTCTATGAAATCCATCACCTTTTCTGCGATTTTCTTTCCTTCCAGTTTTACTTTAGGGCTTGCCATAATCTTTTGTTTTTAATTTGTTTGACATCTTGTTTCTTATCACATTGCAAAGATAGGTAGTTATCACGACATACGCAAGTGCTTATGTCCTTTTAACATAAGATTAACATATCAAAGGATATAATAAAAGCCAGCTATTTATCACAAACTGCTGGCTGTCAGTTAAATATTAACTACTAATACTCAAAAAATGAACATAAAGTTTTTCGTTTGATTTTAAATCTCGTAGTCCATGTCACATGTTATCGAATCCAAAGATACGAATTTATATCCGGTTTCCTCTTCCAGGAATGACTTTATTTTCTCCATCTCCTTGTCTGTAGGAGGAACCTGCATTACTTCCATGTCCATAGGTATATGTACCTGCGTCTTCACGTCCTCATTCATTTGCATTGTTGCGATTACTATTATCATACTCTTATATATTATAGGGTTAATTAATCATTGTATTCTTCCGGTATCGGTTCATTCTGCATCCATTTCACGTACAGTCTTTCCATACAAATGTCAATTTCTTTTAATGCTTGTTGTTCGGTCAGACCATATTCTTTTGTAAGTCTTTCCATCATGCACTTTATAACTTCTTCAACATATATCTTTACCATAACTACTTTATTTTTAATTGTTTAAATAGGTGTACTATCTATCGCAGACCGTACACCACATGAATTTTGAAAATCATAAATTAACTAAAAGTCAAAACAAAATGTAATTATTTATTTCCGATTTCTACACCCTTCATCTGTCTTAGACGGTTAAGGAGCCGTTCTCTTGTCTTTGACTTGGACGGCTCCTCGATTATTTCTGCCTCGACTATTTCGGGTGTCATCTCTTCGACAAACTTCTTGTTTCCTTCCTTTATTTCTCCCCAGTCATATGTCTTTATAAGCGCTCCAGGAAGCATAACCTTTTCGGAACCCAAAACCGGGTTACTTGCAAAGCCGTTAAAGTCCTTATAATAGGAGGTGCAGAGCTGGTGCATCAGTATTTCGGGCCTTATTCCCGATTTTGCGGCTACCATACCCACTATCAGACTGTTTACGGGGATGTCGCGCATTACACGGCTTATGTTCTCCTCGCCATGCAGTGTCGCGTTTATATCTATTTTTCCGTCAACTGTAAGTTTAATTTCATTACCTTTTACTTCCTTCCGTGCGGCTTCCAACAAGGCGCGTATTTCCTTTAGGATATTGAGTGCACTTCCCACGTTTCCTTTGCTCCAGAACTCTTCATATTTTAACTGTAAGTCTGTCATACAGTCATTTATGATTTCCAGTCTTCCGGCTTCCGTTGCCACCTTATAGCGGTCTGAACGCATCACGTACTTGCTTTGACGTGCTTCTATCAAGGATTTATGGTTGTTGAAGAATTTTACCAAATCTTCTTCTCCCAGCGAATAACCTTCCTTTTTCCGGATAATTTTAATAATATCCTTGGGGTTGTGCATGGAGCCGAATAAGTCCAAAAGCATAGGGGTGAGTTTGGCAAGTGCCTTTGCCTTGTCATTGTGTAAATCGAAAGCATGGAAATACTCGCTCTTTACCCTGTGGAATTTGGCAAGAAGGGGCAACATCACGTTTGTACGTATTTCTGTAGCATCATTTATTGCTTCCTGGGACGCTCCACGTTTCGCCATGATACCCTTTATGTTCACGAGCTTAAGGTCTATCACGTAGGTGTACCCTTCGTTTCCTTCGTACTGCATGAAACGGTCGGGGTGCTCGTCAAGCTCCCTTCTTACCATCTCATAAGCTACATACTTGTCCTGCATATAGGGAGAAGCAATAAGCACGAAATCGGGCGCATCTTTTAATATGTCCTCTTTAGTATATTCTATCTTTTTTGCCATATATAGAAGTTTTATCCACAAAGGTAGATTTTAATAGGGAAATACGCAATAGTTTATTCGCCAAATCAATACCATGTACACGAAACTAAAACTTCTTCCTTTTCCTGTTCAACGAATGAAACCTCCGGTTCCACATTTTCACTGATTGTTGATTCAAACCACAGCATTTCTTCCGGTTTCGCTGTCATATCCGGTTCCGCAAATTTTTCTCTGTCCATCGTAATACATTTCTATTTCGTTTTCTGCTGATGTAATTTCCCACGGCTGTAGCAACAAGTCCATTTTTATAACCTTGCATTGAGGCAGCCATACCCTGTCATTGTTGTACTTGACATTCTGCACCGCATGCACATCCACCTCTACCAAATAGCGATTCTCCTTTCCAATAACAACGGGTTCAAAATTGACCGCATAGCATGCCATCTTATGCACAAAATCTTTTTTGTCCTTGTATTCCAAGACAAAATTGCATATAAACCCGTCGTTATTGTCGTTATAAGTCTTCGTAACCTTCTTTTGATAGAGGTAAGCGATTATTTTCTGTATCATATATCCCAATCCCTTAGCGCCATTTCCAGGCATTGACTTATGCTTAACTTCGGGTCTTCCTTTAAATATTCAAGTGCTGTAACAGCTACTTCCGGTTCAAGTCCGTATCTACTTGCCTTTATCATGCACTCCAGCCAATAGGTTCTTTCTTCTGTGTAGGTCATTATTTACCCTCCTTACATTTTTCTACCAATTCCAGATTTTGAGGTATGAACGCGCGCTGTTCACCGTCTATCTTCAAGTGATAATAGCGGTTTCCTTCCGTTCCGCATATACTTGCTACTTCCGTAATCTGTCCGATTAGCATCATGTTGGAACAATGGAGTATCTTCACCTTGTCGCCCACTCCGAACTTTTTAGTTTTCATACTTCTTTTCTACTTTATAGTTAAACGCTTCCAAAAATGCTTCTACTACCATTTTGTTGAGTATGGTTTCTTCCTGGTGTGTATAGATAGGGATAAGGTGGTGTTTCCGGCACCACATATCCATCATCTTCGATTCCGCAAACTGCCACAGAAGCTTTTCATAGCTTTCTTCCGTGTGTACCTGGACTTCTCCTTTAGGGTTGGTTATTCGTATCATAGTATTGTAATTGCGAATGGCTTTCAAAAGCCCTTCTTGTTAGAAATTCAAACAACAAACAGACATATCACATTCCTCGTCGTACTCATAATCAAACAATTTTCCTTTGAAGTAATTTTGTAATCTTTCAAACGCGCTTTTGTTTTCTTTGTCCCAAGCAATCGTTATCATGTTAGTACGTGCAAAAGTTATTTCTACATTAACACTTGCAACTTTTGAAAGAGTGTTTTCAAGAATCTGTTTTTTTTGCTTTAAATACTGAGTTCATAACCTTATCTTTTTGTTGTTTGACTTATCATCTCTTAATCTCACATTGCAAAGATAAGATTATGTTATGAGATACGCAACTGCTTATGTCATTTTAACATATAATTAACATATCAATCCTTTTCCACATATTCGATTATAGGTGTTTCCTCCACCTTTATCAACCTACATTCGCCTACAAGGTCTTGCATGTATTCCAACGCTTTAGTAGAGGACTTAATGAAGTCCTCATGCTGTTGCAATACAACCATCTTATATTGCCTTATCTTTCCGGATATGGTAGCCTCGCTATATACGCCCGTGCACTTGTACCATCGTCCCCCGTGCTTATCGTTGCGCTGCACCGAATCTATAACAACCTCCTTAATAGGAGATATGGCAAAATCCGCATCTATATTAAACATCCCATATCTGGTTGCCATTGTTTCGGCATCCATATAATTTTCTGCCTGTACCGCTATGACATCGACAAACTTCTTATAAGCTCCACTTGTCGAATTCGGGTCGGGTGCCATGTAGGTAAACGTGCACTCGAATATCATTCTTTCGCCTCCTCTTTCTGTTTGGGACAAAGCACACATATAGGCACAGCCGGATATTGGCATACAAGCGGAATACAAGCCGTTTCCGCGTTCTTGTTCTTTCCTCTTATCCTTCTTACCAAATCATCGAATTCTTCCTTCTCCACGAAAAGATATAGAGGATGTACCTTGTAATCCTTGTCCTTCTGTATCATGATTTTTTGCTGTTCCATATGGATGTTAAGCATTTCTTGTGTAGGCAGGTGTTCTTCCAGTCCTGTTACCTTGTTGGCGCATATAAGTGATACACTCTTTCCCGGTTCAAGTACGGGGATATACATTTTTTGCTTTTTCATAACTTTAAATATTTACCTTTGTCAATTCTTTTTACTTCTCCTTTACTCATTTTCTTTAATAGGAAGTGGTCTATGCCGCTCCTTACAGAACCGGGGTGGAAATCCTTTATCTTTGTGATAAATTCAATCCGGCAAAATTCCGTGCCCGGTTTCATGCGCTTGAATTCGCGGTCTATTTCCGTATATACGGTTTTCTTAGGTTCATCGTCAAACATTGCAATATACAAGCTCCTTTCTTGCTCTTGTTATGGCTACAAACAATAAACATTTTTCATTATACAGTGCTTCTTCCGTGTTCGCATACTTGCTGGGTATCAAACTCTTGTTCAGCAAGAAAACACGGTCTGCCTCCAGTCCTTTAGACTTGTGGATAGTGGATAATACGATACCTTCCGTATCGTCCTTATATATCTCCTTTATATTGTCTTCCAACTTCTTCATATCTCCCCAGTTCTTGTAAAGCATTTTCAATATAGTACACTTTTCAAGAAGGGTTACATAGGAAGGGTTATTTTTTGCCTGGATATCAGTAAAACCCCGTTCTTTGAGTTCCGAAATTTTCCTTTCACACATCGCGTCCAGGTCCTCTATATGTTTTATCTTATCCACCAACGCCACAAGTGCATCACCGTAATCCTTACCTTTTATTGTCGCTTTCTTTCCCATTTCTAACAAATAGAGAAAGACAGTTGCCAAAGGTAGGTTGTTCCGGCATAGAATAAAATCCCCGTTTTCCGCTTCGTCAAACTCTCCTTTTCTTACAATACCGTCTATCGCATTAGGTGCAGCAACAATCCCGTTGTTAAAAACTTTTCGAGCTTCTTCGACTATGTTCTTGCCGCATCTGTATGTAATATCCAACGGTAATACTATGGTGTTGGGATAAGATTGCAAGGACTTGAAAACCTCTAAAGAACTCCCCTGGAAACCGTATATACATTGCCTGGAATCACCAACAACTACAAACCGACCGCTTTTCTTTATATAGCGTAAAGCAAGCTCTTTTTGTAAGGTATTCGCATCTTGTTGTTCGTCCAAGGTAACAATATCATATTTAGGGAAATCCTCACTATCAAGTAGTTGGTAAGGGAAATAAAGCATATCAGTAAAATCAATGTTAATTTCTTTTACTGAATTTATCTTCTTCATTTCCTTGTGCCAGGCATTTCTAATTTGTTCCATGTCCCCTACCATACGTTCCTGGAATTCGATATTCTTTTCAATACAGATACCCGGTATTTCCTTCTCGTAATCCGTAATAAGGTTGACCCTTATGTAGTTCCATATTATTTGAATCTCGAATAGGTATCGAATCTGCTGCTTCACGTCCATATCCTTTGTGTCCAGAATTTTCTTCCCGATAACAAAGCATTTATTCTCGTTGATTTTCGGTTTTATACGGAAATTGGAAAGCAGCACGCGCAAACCTTTAGAGTGAAAGGTGTTGACGTCTATATGGGACGGCAAACGTTCCCTCAATTCTTCCGCAATGCTTTTGTTGAATGCCATAAACAGAACCTTTTTATTAGGTGGTGTCCTTCTGCAACACTCCACTATACAAGTTGTCTTGCTGCTTCCTGCCGTCGCTTCTATAGCAATGTTTTTCCGTGTATTTTCGTATGCGTCGAAAATGGCTAATTGTCTGTCACTCCATTTCATCTTGTAAAATAGGTTAACTGATTGATATAATCTACCAATGATTTATAGTCTTTTTCGCGCTTCATGTCCATTTTCTTTTTAACTACACTTAGAACATCACCGAATTCTATATTATTGTAGAAAACGGTCCTGTTGTAGTCTATCTTATTCATTACCCATATGTCTACGTCCACATCCTCTATCTTTATACGATATAGAGGACTTGTTTCCGGATATTCGGAAAGGATGTCGCTTTTCATGTCCTTGTTTATCCCTGCCATTGTCTTTAAAACGCGTAATGAATCGTCGCTTATCCCTTCCATCTCTATATCAAGGTCGTGTGGTTCCACATTGAAACCATGTATATACATAGCCATACTTCCACCCACAACCATGCGTTTACACTGCAAATTGTTCTTTAATACGTTCAAAACTTTAAACAATTTGTTAACTTTCTCTTCTTTAGTCCAAACAAAATCTTCATTCATAATTCTATCATTTTATCAAGTTCGTAATTATCAAAATTCTTGTAATCTGCCAGCATGTCGGCCACATGATTTCCGTATATTATAGGGTTGTTTACATCCTTTTCATGCCCTCGGACTTTCATAAACCGTACGACCATCCGTCTACGCTCGCATAGTTCTTGTTTTATTTTTTCTATAATATCCTTGTTTACCGTCGGTCTTAATTCCGGGTCTGTCATACAGCTAACCGCATACTGGCTATCGCTCCATATCGTAACCTTTAGAGGTACATCCTTTTTCATACTCTGCACGGCATGCAATATCGCCCTTAATTCACATCTGCTTATGGTGGTGTCGCTGTATCCCTTGGAAATAAAGTATTCCTTTCCTTCTTCCTGGATATACACACCGCAACCGCCAAGACGTGACTTCCATTCACAACTGCCGTCGGTAAATATTGTTATTTCTTTTCTTTCCATTCTTTCAACTTCTTTATCAGTGCAATATCCATTGAATCGTCACGGCTTACCTGTACGTCAATGCCCTTGTTGACCGCATCCGTTACCTTTATCTTTCCGTCCAGCAATTCGCGTATCTGCATATCTATTGTGTCACTGGACAACAAAAAATAGACGTTCATTGTCTGCGTCTGCCCCATGCGGTCTATACGCCCGGTTGCCTGCTCCAGTTCTGCCGGGCGTTGCGGCAATTCGATAAACGCCATATTGTAACAATATTTCTGTAATCCGTCTATACCCGTGGATAATGATGCAATGTTGGCAAAAAGGAAAGTCTTTTCTTTCTTCCATGTCTCAACCTTCCGCATCTTCTCTTCCGTACCGTATTTCCCGGTCACAACCTCACTGTTCTTGAACTCCTTTCCAAGCCTTTCCAGTATGTCGGTTGTGATACCGAACACTATCATTTTTTCATCCTCGTTCGCCTCGCTCCACTCCTTCAAAAACTGGATAATAAACTTTATCTTTCCGTTTATAGACAGCTTTTTCAATCCAGACAACCTTACAAGCTGCTCCGCACGTATGGCACGTTCTGCCGCCTCTATGTCAATATTAGCCAGCCATTCGATAAAATCCTTTTCTGCCTTCCGATACTCCTTTTTATTGGTTATCGGCACATTCACCGTCTGTTTGATTATAGGCGGCAATTCGTTCACCACGTCGCGCAATTCTTTCCGGAAATAACAGTAATGCTTTATTACCTTGTTCAGTTCCATCGTACACGAAGCCCCGGTACATACAAGTCCAAACCGCGTTTTCTTTGCAGCGCAATATCTGTAGAGATAATATAACGAATCCGGGAATATCTCTTTAAATCTTCCAAGAATTCGTAATATATTGATAAGCTCCTGGGGTCTGTTCATAATTGCTGTACCGCTTAATCCTATGGTCTTTTCCGCGTTCTCCACTATCTTCTGTACGCATTTGGAACGTATAGACTTTGGGTTCTTGCATAGGTGTATTTCGTCAATTACTGCCAATCCCCATTTCTTGGTAAGTGAACGACTGTAACGAAGTTTTACTTCTTTCTTACCTTCTTCCTTTGCACTACGTTTGAAAAGATAGTCATAATTTATTACCGTAACATCCGCTTTCCAGTCCGTGTTGGTCTCGTCCTTTGAATCAATCACATGTACCGTTCTGTTAGGGTTACACAACTTCCATTCGTTGACCCAGCTTTGTTTTACCGTTGCCGGACAAACCACAATGCAGGGGAATAGGTTAAGCAATTCTGCCAGTGCTATGGACTGTCTTGTTTTCCCTACGCCCGGACCGCAACCGTTAAGGCAATTGCCATGATTAACCATATAGGACACGCCCTCTATCTGATAATCCCTTAGATGTAGCGGCAATCCCAGGTAATCGAACATTTCTTTCAACTCCTTTTCATTTACAAGGGGCTTGATTTCCTTTAGGGGTATTTCTATCTGTCTTTCCGGTTTTTCGTTCTTGAATCCGTTACCCTCCAAGAAATATTTTAACATTTGAGATTTTTCTAAAGAAGGTTCAAAATACCACTCTTTCAAAGCCGGGTTATATTTGGCTCCGAAATCACGTTTCATTTTATTTACAAAATTGGCGTTATAATTAAAGCCAATATAAACGTAGTCCTTATCTCTATACCAATATCTCATTACCAAAAGATTTACAAAAATAAGAGGCTTATTTTCTCAAACCAGCCTCTCCCACTATGTCAAACAAACAAAAGAAACTCAATCAAACATTGAATTTTTCCTTAAATTCCTCAAACGTGAAAACGGGTATTCCGTATTGTTCCGCTTTCTTTTCCTTGATGGTTCCCAATCCTTTTTCCTTCACCACCAGGCATGTTGTTTTCTTGCTTACAGAAGAACCTATCTTATGCCCCATGTCCGTTAATTTCTTTTCCGTATCGGGCGAACGAAATCCGGTAAATACAACCGTCATTTGTCCTTCAAAGGTCTTTTCTTCCAATCCGTAATAAGTTATAGGGATATGTGCGGAATCATCATCGTTCACCCACCAATCTTCAATACCTAAAACAAATGCTAAAGCTGTATTAAATCCGACACCTTCAACTTTGTCTTCAATGTCAGCCGCCCAACTTTCATCACATTCTTTTGCAAAATCAGCTACATCTTTACAAGTATATAACTTTAATCCGTCAAGAATTTTTTGGCATGTCTTTTCGGCTATTACACCCCCAAATTTATTATAGGCTGTCAATAATTTTGCAAAGTTCGTACCTTTCTTTTTTAAGTTTTCAAACTGTCTTGACAGTACCTTTGCACCTACATTTCCTATGCCTTCAATCTTCTTAAGGTCTTCCTCTGATAATAGAAGAATGCTATCCGGTGTCTTGTAGCCAGCGTTAAACAGTTTCTTTATTGTCGGTTCTCCGAACTCTTCAAAATCTAAAGTGTTGAAAAAATATACACATTTGGCAAGCATTACACCGTCACAATTTTTGTTGAAACAAATCAAGTCCACATTGTTTCTGTCCATCTCCAAAGGTTTCCCACAAACGGGACACTTGTCGGGCAAACAACTTTTTAAAGTAGGCCAAGACACGGTAAATATATGTTTCGGTATCACATCACCAGAACGGCAAATAATGACACGTGAACCTGGCATAATAAAATTATCCTTTACATAACGGGCATTATATGCTGTACATTTGGAAACCGTAGCTCCGCACAATTCAACGGGTGTAATGTCGATTACCGGGGATAATCTGCCGTCCTTTGAAATCTGCCATCTTACATTTTCTACCTCTGTTTCCTCTCTTTCCGACCAATCCGGGTTCTTGTAGGCAATTGCATAACGTGGGTTGCCGTTCGGCAATCTTCCAAGCTCTTTTCTTATTTTCGCACTATCCACGTCGATAACAAGACCGTCGCATTTGTAATCATTTGTTATGCCCTTGAAAATATTGTCCATATATTCATTAAACATCTTTTCGCTATGAATGATTGTTTCTACGAATGTTTCTACATAACGAACTTTTACAGATGAATTGTCATTCATAAAGGCAATCATGCTTACCTTGTCCCAATCCTCGTTAGAATATCCATACCTTATATACTGCACGTCCCTCATATTTGGAGATACAGTAGGAGAATTGACAAGACCAGCTACCGCATTTCTCGCAGACTTGTAATTTGTCCGCTTCTTCAATGTCAAGAAAGTGGAATTACGGAAAATGGCTTCTCCGAAAGTATAATATCCTTCCGTTCTTTTCACGTCCTTAAATCCGTGGTTAATCATCTGTTCAAAATGAGAAGTACAATTCTGTCCTACCTCGCCATTTCCGCGCGTCCACGCCTTCTTGTTATATTCGTCCACGCATAAGGAAATTCCATCAAATTTAGGAGTGATAATCAGTCGGTCTTCATTTTTCAGTCCACATGACTTTACCCACCTTACAATCTCGTCATAAGTTTTTACCTTTTCCAGGCTGTACATGGGGATAGGAAGGGTTTCTTTTCTTCCCGAAACCTCGTCATTAACCCCTTTCTTGAACCAATCCGCATCTGGGTTGACCTCATGCAATTGTTCTACAAGCGCGTCAAATTCCGCATCCGTTATTCCCGGTTCGCCTCTACGATAGGCGTTGTTATATTCTTTTATTTTACCCTCCAATACTTTAGGGTCTAAATTCGATTTAACCATATTATTATAATTTTGAAAGTTCTGCACGTAATTTTTCTATATTGTCACATTCATTCCTCTTAACATCTTCTTTAGAAGTTTCCGTGAGAATAACATACGCTTCTGGGAAATTATCTTTCAATTTTTTTGTTGTATTGATATTTTCAAGTGCGCATTTTGTCCGGTTTTTGATATTAGATGCTTTCCTATCTAACTCAATCATTCTATTGACAAAAAGTTTTGCTTCCGTCGAATTTTTCAATTCTTCAAATTTTGCATCAGTTATAAACGAATATACAAAATAATTTACTTCAATATAACTTACTATATTGTATATTCGTTCGCGTGTAAAACTTACCAGATAAATACATTCTTTGGTTTTTACTACATTAGGGTATTTATCCATAAATTCAATAACATCTTTTGGTAAATTTTTCTTGAAAAATTCGTCGGCAAATCTTCCAAAATCTTCAAATTCTTTTCTTGATTGTTCTACAATAGGCTTGATTATACTTTTTGCAATCCTATCTTTTTCACTAATCGTTAATCTTTCGCTTGCCATATCAAAATTCGTTTTTCTTGTTAGCAATAAAGTAAATGTAATCGTCACTTCCGAACTTAAAATCCTTTCTCGGTCTTCCCTGTAACCGGGTGTCTATTCCGATAGGGTTCAATTCAGACAATTGGAAAGTAAGGTGCTTAACATCTTCCGTTATATCCACCGCTCCGCGCGCCTCGTTAAACGGATTATCCCTTGTTTTTGTGGCAAAATTTTCCACCAGGAACACCTTGTATGTTCCTAAAAAATTCACTGTTATAAACTTGTAGCCCGTGAGAGCTACAAGTGTCCATATATTTTCTATTAATTCGTTCACTATCCAAATCTTTTAAAGTCATTCACATAAATAAGATAATCCTTCTCGTAGAACTTCCATCCGTCATACATTCTGTCAAGATAATTTTTAATCATCCTCATGCAAGCGGCTTTCATATAGTTCTTTTTCTTGTTTCTTTCAAGATAAGCGTCCAGTTCCTCATAGTTATATGTCTCATCCTCATTAAAGACTTTAGAGCCGTCAGTATCGAAATTTCTGATTTCGTTTATCTTTTCGTAAATACTGTTCTTAAGTTCTTCAAGTGATTTCATAACCTTATCTTTTTTATTTGTTTGACTTTTCATCTCTTAATCTCACATTGCAAAGATAAGATTATGTTATGAGATACGCAACTGCTTATTTCATTTTAACATATAATTAACATATCACCCACCGAAAAAGTCCTTAGTCATTTTATCCCTTTTAGCCTTTATAACCTCGCTAATACCGTCTTTTTCAAGACCTTTCTTGTATCTGTCTTTGAGGATAGAGGCTTTATTTTCGTTGGACTGGGAACCGAAAGAAGCGAACGCCACGTTTATATCACCTTCACTTTCCGGCAATTCCTCGCGGTACCCCATCTGTTTTCCGCATACCTTACAATAAGGCACATTAATAGGCACGGTTCCTTTGTCGGTGTACTTAAACATCGGGCGCATCTCTATAATTTCCTTCCCGAACTCCGTGCATTCCTTGTTTTCACATTTCCAGTATATCATATCTATTATCATTTAAAATGTCTACGTCCATATTCAGCCATCAATAAAGAATCGGCAAAGTTATCATCGTCCTTTAGGCTCCTGCTGGACCGTTTTAAACTCACATCCGGGAAAATACGGTGTGCAGCCACGATACTCATTTTCTTTACGTCCTTTACTGTCTTGGTACCATCGTTTTTTGTTACCATCTTTATACCCTTGTGCATGTCCGACTGCCATTTTTTAGGCGGTATCTTTGTATAGGGTAATCCGGCAATTGCACAAAAGAATTCCGGTACGCACGAATTATAACCGAACGTAAACGTTCCTTTTGCCGAAGAACCATACAGTGCATGCACATCCTCTATCACAACATGCCGGACTTCATACCCTTCGACAAAAGCAAGCAGCCTGTTTGCCGTCTCTATCATATCCACTACCTTAATGTCCCGGAAAATAGGTTCAGCCTTGATAAAGGACCCATCTTCCGCAATCATTGATACGAACCCTTTTGTTCCGGGGTCAAATCCCATAAATACTTTCACGTTACACCTCCAGTCTTGATATTCCGTTTTCTTTTATTACTTTAAGTTGCTTTATCTCGTCATTAAGCTTTGGTACATGCGTAACAATCAATATTGATTGTTTCAAAAACTCCGTAGAAGCTATTATATTTTCTATACCCAAAGAATCGCTGCTTTCCAACACTTCATCCAGCAATAAAAAATCCATGCCTCCATATTGTTTTGTGGCATTAATCATGCTTTGTATTGCAATGATAAGAGCCACTTCCACACGTGCCTGTTCACCGCCCGAATAGAAGAAAAAGCTTTCCATTTCGTCACGGAAAACATAGGGCGTTATCTCCTCTTTCAATGTTCCGTTCGCGTTCCGTTTGAAACCTTCAATCATCAGACGCAAATCGCTTTTCATTTTCTTTAGTACATCATTGGCCGCGCTTTGGATATTCTTTATCTGCTCCATTGCCAAATACATCTTAAAGTCCTTGAATCGGCTATCCCATTGCTGTACCTTAAAAATACCGTTCTTTATGTCAAGAATTTTTTTGTTACCTTCCTCTATGTCCTTGGAAAGTTTTTCTACCGCCTTTTCCTGGTCTTTGATAGAGGGTCTTTCCGCTTTCTGCTTTTTCAACTCCTCTATATACCCAGTCTTGGAATCAATAAGAGAACGGTTTGTTTCAACTTCTGAACGCATCTTTACAATGGAGTTTTCATATCCCTTTTTCTCGCGTTCAAACTCCCTTATACGGTCTTCCACCTCCATCATCTTATCAACCACCTTTCCACGACGGACACGCAGTTTACGTTCTTCCTCTTCCGTTTCTTTCCTTACATCTTGGTATTGGGAGATAAGGTCTTCCAGTTCGTTTATAGAGGTCTCATATTCGTTTTTCTTTACCGTATTCTTATCAATGGCTGTTTTATAAGCCTCTTTGTCAGCCTCCAGTTCTTCAAAATCCTTGTCAGCATCCATAAAAAACTTATGATTGCAGTTAGGGCACACAATGACACCAGAAAGCAATACTTCGACCTTCTGTAATTTCTTCTCATAATCAGCTAATTTCAGCGCATAATCCTTGCGCCTTTCTTCCTTGTTTGACTTGTCTTTCTTTAGTCCGGCTATTTCCGTGTCTATCTCTTTATAGGTGTCCTTGTAAGCATCCATATCAAAGCTTTCAAGTTCTTTACTTACTTCTTCTTTCAGCTTTATAAGCCCTTCGATATCCTTGTCTACGCCTTCGATATCCTTTTCCGCTTTGGGAATACGCATCCTTACAAGGTCTTCAATAAGAATTTGTAAAGAATATATTTCTGACCGAATCTCACCTATAATACCCTTTTTCTTTTCTTCCGGGTCTTCGTTCAACACTTGCTGTATCTGTTCCTCATAGGCTTGTTTCTTGCCTTCCGCAACATTTTTCAAGCATTCTTCTTTGTGCAATTCTTGTTCCAATATTCCGACTTTTTCGGAAATCACGCCTTTTGTCTTGTCAATATTGGAGAAATTGACAAAGCGGCTTATTAAGGCAAGTTTTTCGGTATTGGAAGAACGAAAGAAAGACGAATAATTACCCTTTGTTACGATATAGTAGGACTTGGCGTCTTCCGGTGCAATCTCAATCCAATTAATCACGTATTTATTCGCGTCCAACACTGTAGCTACTGTTACGGGTGTCTCCGTATCATCTTTCTTTAAGGTCAAAGATACCTTGGAAGAACTTTTCAACGGAATTGTACGCTCAATTATCAGCGTTTCTTTACGTTTTTGACAAAATATTTCAACTTTGGTATAAGCTTCTTTCGTTCCTTTACGTATCAGTTTCTTGTCTTCCTTTCCTCTTAGATTAACGCCATATATCGCGTAGAACAAGCCTTGTGACAAACTTGATTTTCCGCTACCATTGGAAAGCTGGTCTTCCTCGGTTCGGTTCTCTCCAGTCACTCCTAAAGTCTGCTTTGTAAAGGTGTAATCAAGTTCTTCAAATGACAAAAAATTTCTTAATATCAATCTTTCGGGATACATAACGTCTCTATCAATTTATTTTTAATTTCATTAAACAAATCCTTATCCGATAACGCTTTTTTAGCGTTATCCATTCCCTGTCCTAAACGTGTCTCGCCATAGTAAAACCAGGCACCCTTTTTAGAGCAAATTCCCTCTCTTATAGACATATCTATAAGCTCCTGTACCGTATCAAATCCTACACCGTATTCCAACATTACCTGGCATACACGGAAAGGGGGTGCAATCTTATTCTTTACAACCTTTATTTGTGTCTTGTTGGCCGTTGCCACTCCATCGGTCTTTTCCGTGCCTATACGGGCAAATTCCGCTCTTTGGGTAGCGTAGAATTTAAGTGCTTCGCCTCCTGGTGTGGTTGTTGTAGGACCGAATCCCATACCCCCGATTTTCTGCCTCGTCTGATTGATACATAGGAGGATGTTTCCGTTTTTCTTACATACGTTTTTTAAGATACTTAACTGCTGTGACATAAGGCGCGCCACAAGCGCTATCTTTGCATCTCCTGCCTCACCCTGCAAAACAGCTTCCGGCACCAATCCGGCAACCGAATCAAGCACTACCAATCCGATTTCCGGCACCTCCAGCATCTCACGCACGATTTCAAGTGCCTGTTCCGCACTGTCCGGCTGAGACATTATCCACTTGTCGCGGCTTAAATCAACTCCAAGCGCTTTTGCATATTCCAGGTCAAGCGCTTGCTCTGTATCTACATATCCGACCGCTTTTCCAAGCGTTTTTTGTACGGATGCACTTAGATGTAATGCCGCAGAGCTTTTGCCGCTCGAAAATCCTCCGTATATTTCGTGTATTCTTCCAAGCGCAAAACCGCCTCCCAATATTTCATCTAATGCCATGCTGCCGGAAGACACAGTGTCTACCTTTATATCGTTGCCTACTACCGCTTCCTTTCCGAAACGTTTCTCTATTCTTCCAAATAATTCTTCCAATCCCATTATAACACCTCCTTTAAAATTTCCATTCCTTCATTATAGGAGTAATCATTCTGTTCGCAAAATCCCTTGAATTTTTCTGCAATATCGGAACCGGACAAAGCTTTGATTTCTTCTGCTGTCTCCACCTCTTCCGTTTCCAGTTCTACGGACTTAACTTTCACGTCCACACCAAGTTTTCTATATTCTTCCTTGTCGATAGAGGAAATTGCATCTTTTGTGCCCACGAATTCAACACGAATAAAATCTTCCTTGTTTTTCTTCTGAAAATCTTTTACAATCTTATCCGCTTGCTTGAAAGTCGTGTTTTCCAGGTTCACGGTGACTTTTCTGTACCGTTTTCCTTTTGACGGAATAAACGCGTATGTCAAATCATCATCCAATAACCAAAACCCCTTTTTATCATCTTCCCCGAAATTGTTCTGGGTGATGCTTCCCAAGTGCACGATATTCTTTCCTATTTCCTGGAAATCGTGATAATGTCCAGAAAAGACCATGCCGAAATTTTTAAACAAAGAAGGTTTTATATCACTTTCTACCTCGCTACCGTCATTATTCCTGCTTCCCTGGAAAGCGATATGAGTAAACAGTATATGCGTCTTATGATTCTTTTCCTTCAACACATCGCCCATCCCTTTTAACCATATCGCATTGTCGAAAAACGGCATAAAATAGCATATTACACCACCTATCTCGAAAGCGTCCAAATCAGTTATCAATCTGAACCCTTTATGATACTTGAACGCATCCAGAAACGACCTGTCCGAACTATAGTCACTCTTATCGTGGTTTCCAGGAATACAATATACTGTGTGTTCCATCCTCGCATACATATCAAGGATAGAGGAGAAAGCATTTAAAACGTCCTGTCTCTGTGATATACGGGAATCGAATATATCGCCAAGCCACACATGATTGGTTATACCGTTGTCTTCCGCTACGTTCAATTCCTGCCTTTGCAATTCCGTTATTTCTTCGATATTGGACGGCTTCAAATGCCAGTCTGTACTTATTATCATTTTCCCGGTCATAATGCAGTTACCTTTAATGTATTGTCAAGATTTTTCAAAACATTATCTTTCTCTACTTCCTTGTCAAAATAGAAGCTTTCCCAGACATTGGATATTTTCAAAGCGATTCTGAACTTCTGAGTTGACTGTGAATATCCCTCGTCATTGTATCTGCTGATAGAGGTAATCTTTATCCTCTTGTTATTTATCTGCACAAACATTTTACTACCAAATTAAATAAGTTCCACTTAATCCTACAAACACATCAAAATCCTTATTGAATACTCCATATCCGGCACCTACCGACACACCGAAACCGAATCTTTTCTTTTTCTCCGGTTTGGTCCACATCGTGACATCGCCTATCTTTCCGGGCAACTGAGACGTTATCTCCATACGGTTATTGTCTCCTATACGCTGGTTTGTCAATAAAAACTTGTTGGTTATATTAAAGTTAATCTTATACTTTGCCAGGTGTGTAGCCCATACCTGCAAGTCATATCCCACCGTATCGGTTTCTTCCTTGAATGTATAGAGGCTGTCCGTTTTTCTTAATTCGGAAACCTGCTTTTCCAGTCCTTCATACTTGTATTTCCATTCAAATTCCACTGCCTCTACAAGTGCTTCCTTTTCCTTCAATTGATTGTACAATTCTTTGTTTTCTTTCTTCAGTTTAGAAAAGCTTTCAGAATTATAAATTTTTGTGTATCGGTTCAAAGAATCAGTATAGAATTCTACTTCATATATCAACCTTTCGTTTTCCCTTGCCTTCTTGATAGATAGAAATAACAATACGAGTAATATTATCATTCCCGAAATGAGAATTATTCTGTAAAGATTTTTCATAATAATAGGAATAATGGAAGGGTAGAAATTACCCTTCCTTGTATGATTTATTTTGAAGTTCTCGCTTTCAAGTTTCTCAACCGTGATGCAATAGAGTTAGGAACGCTTGCTGATGCTTCCCTTTCTTCAACTGCCGTATCTTCCGGTTTCGTCTCTTCTGTTCCTTTTTCTTCGTCTTCCGGCTCTTCGTAATCCTCAAAAGGCAGTTCGCCACCTTCCTGTGCAATGTCGTACCATTTACGGAGTTCGGCTACGGTCAACTCTTCCGGTAATTCCTTGTCTTCGTAGTTATCGGCAATGTAGGCACGGAGTTCTTTTTTGAGGTTCGTCAATGTAGGATAACCGCCTGCTTTCTTTTCCGTCTTTGTTGGCTCTTCTTTCGGTTCCTCCGTTTTCACCTTCTTTGTTTCGGGGGCTTTTTTAGGAGCTTTCTTTTCCTTGATTTCGTCCTCTTCCGGAACCAATTTGTCAAGTTCTTCGAGTTTGTTCAAGAATACGTCGTCCTGGAAAATACCGTATGATTGTTCCTCGTCGATTCTTTCCAATCCTTCCAACTGCATATCCCAGTCTTTACGTGAAAATACGTCCACATACATATCATCCAGGGTAGGCAATTCCTCCATGATACCGAACACTTCGTCTGATACACGGTTTTTAGCAAAGAAATCGTCCCAAGTCTGACGCTTATTAGCATCCGGCATACCACAAGTAATGTCAAAATTTTTCTTTTTGTTTTCGTCCGTGGTGACATTGACAATCAACGGATAACCTTCGTCCGGGTCAGAAAAGATGTCAAGATTAATAATACCATCGTCAGAACCGCCTGCGCGCTCCATAGAAATGTTCTTCATTTTCTTCCACCAATCCGGGCGCAAATCAAGACGGTACACGTCATTTTCGGCCCATACATAAGCCACATAGTTAAGCATGGCTTTCATGCCCCATATCCATTGTTTTTGCTTGTTGCGATAACCGCTGATAGGATAGAGGAATTTTGCGCGCTCTTCCTTGTCCTGGATATCATTTGCCAGGTTATACACATGACTGATATAGGTCAACACTGCATCCTCGCCATTCATCCGGTTGCTGTGGATATCAGAAGTAAAGACGTCTCTTTGTCTAATTTCCTTCTTTCCGGTGTCTTTCCCGTCCTTGTCATATACCGCACACTCAATAGGAAGTTTAACCGTCTTTCTCGGCATATAGGGTTTCCCTGTCAACGACGGCAATACGCGCAATACATATCTTCCGTCTTCGCTCAGATTAAAAAATGAGGCTCTGGCGCCTTGTCCAAAACCACCGCCCATTGTTGCGGCTGCTTTCCCTACTGTTTCGTCAATTGATTCAACACTCGCTTTCTTGTACTTACTTCTGTCAAATGCCATAATACAAAATTTTTAAAATTAATAATCGGTTTTCACTATCTTAAAAGTATTTATTTTTCCTTCAATAAGCTCTTTTTCAAAGTCTTGCGGTACAATCTTTGGCAACAAATTGTTAAGTTTCTTGTCCTTGCTTTGTACTGCCCAAAATAGGGTGTCTAACTTGTCTCGCTTCGATTCTATCTCAATAAGATTCATCAGATTTTTCTGATACTGTTCATTGAGTAATATAGCATCCTCCAACCCTTTTTCAGTCAGCTTAAAAGATTCTCCATCAATCGTTATTCTTCCTCCATTTGTAGCCGCTTCCCTCCTTAATTTCTTCCTCAAATTAGCTGCAAACACATCGCAAAACAGTTTCTCTTCCTTCGCTTTCTTCTCATATTCAACCTTCATCAGACCGACTTTATTAAGCAATCCAGATACCGTTACCGCCTCTCCATAAAGATTCGAGTAATTGATTGTCGTAACATCATCGAGTTCTATCTCCTCGTCCTTGTCCGGTGATACCAAAACAACGGTCTTGGTACCGATTTCTACCATAATTTTCATATCAAAAATATTTTACGTCAATACTGTAAACAATGAATTAACATTCGCCTGCAAAATATATTCTCCTCTGAACTTATCCCACACAATCACGCCATTAACCAACAAAATGTTCTTTTTACTACCCCTTAAAAACTCTCCGTATTCTTCAAACAACTCTGGAAAAATAGTTACATTTATAAACTCATAATTACTTTCCAATACTATAGTGGCAAATATACCCTTCTTGCTTTTTCTCTCTATTATCTCAATTACATAACCGCCTATCACGGCACGACGGGTTTTCTTGGAATTTGTGTCCCAAAATTTTATCTGAGACACGTCCTGGAACTCCGTTTCGTCGTCTAATTTAGGCATATGATATTCATTCACCAAATCATAATAATCAAAAAATGCAAAACCGGACGTTCTTTTTTGCTGCAACAGCCACCACCAATTATTACGTTCTTTGCGAACTTTCATAATATTGGTAAGTAAATCCTTATCCTCCAATACTTTGACCCGTTTATTCTCACGATACATCTCAATAAGCGCCAAACGGTCTTTCGGTTCCTGGATATTCTCTAATTCGTCAAATGCGCCTGCAAATATCAAGTTCTCAATGACAGATTTATTTACCGGACTGCCTTTAATCACACATCGGTCTATAAATTCCTCCAAGGAGAAAAACGGACCATTCTTCTTTTTCTCTTCCGATATATATTCCTGCGCCCTTTCTCCGCATTGCTTTACTGCATTGAATGCCCAGTACATGCTGCTTGTCCGGTAATCGGACACGATATTTACATCTGACTTGTTGATGTCTACCGGATGTATCTTTATCTCACCGGACTGCTGTATTTCGTTTACATAATAGGGTATCTTTTCGTCCTTCGCAAACGAGAATGTAGCACTCCAATACTCAATAGGATAATGTACTTTAAGCCATAGGCATATATAAGCGGTCATACCATAACATACGGAGTGACTGTTACATGTTACGACACCTTCCCCAGTGACAAAGTTATGTTCCGGGTGGTCTATCTCAACATCATAGGTCGGTTCCACATCCATCACATAAGCAAAAACGACTTCCACATTTACCCTCATGCCATGTTTATAGGTATACAACACATCTCCCTTTCTTAAAAGGAAAGCGTATTTATGTCCTTCCGGTGTAGGGAATTTATGGTTTCCGGAACATCTCACTGTTGCCCCGTCGCTCGTTTGTATCTTATAGATGAAGCGTTTCCCTGCATATCTTATTCCCTTTACTTTGGTAGGAATAAATTCACCGTACTTTCCCATCGTTACTGCTGGAATGTCCTCAACTCCTTTTTCATACAGTTCTTTGATTGTTAATTCATTAGGGTAAATCTTCTCGTCTCCATGCAAGCACTTATTAAACGAATATTTCGCAAACTCCTCCATCTGTTTCCAAAGATTTTCCGCATATTCTTTTGTAACTCCTTTAGAACCGTACTTCTTTACATACCCGTTCACGAAATCATCCCCGTACTCCTTTGCTTTCTGTAATAGTTTTTTACCTAAAACTTTCCGAACTGAATCGCACTTCTCTAAGTTAAAATCTGCTAATTTTTGACAAAATAACATAATTTGTTCCTGGAACAACATCAGTCCATAAGTGTTCTCCACCACTTCTTCCCCACCTATAGGCATTTCTTCCGTCCAGTCCTTTTCCCCGTTTTTCCGCAAAATATATTCATTGTGAAAATTGTTTTCCATAGGTCCGGGTCTATAGAGGGCTACACATGCAGACAGTTCGTTTATGTTTTCCGGCTTCATTTTTACACAATATCCCGATAATCCGGCTGAACCAAGCTGGAAAACATCGCCCAGCCATCCTTTGCCTGCATACTCAAACACTTGCTTATCATCCAAAGGAAGACTGTATATATCAACGTCTATTCCGTGGTTTTCCTTTATCAAGCGTAACATTTCCTCGAACTTATCCAACTGGATAATCCCCAAAACGTCTTCCTTTAAGAAGCCTGCCTCTTCCACTTCTGAACCTTCCCAGTCTGTAACCACAAGCCCTTTTTGTGTATGTACGGGCATCCACTCATAGGATGTTTTCCCGTCCGGCAATACTACGGTTCCGCACGCATGCACTGACTGGCTTTTAGGCGAACCAAGAATTACCATCATATCATTAAACGTTTCTGTATGTTCCTTGACAAACTTCTTTAGGTCCTCTTTCCCACATACAGTCTTGAAAAACTCTTCTATCGTCTTTTCTTTATCATCTCCAATACAAGCGGTAAACCATCTGTATAACTGTACTGGTATGCCATCTGCACGCGCCATATCGGATATTGCTTCTTTTAGCTGGAAGGTGGTGTAGGTACCAAGCGAACAAACCTGCTCCTTTCCAAACCGCTCTTCCATGTAAGCTTTTATTTCATCCCGTCTTCTGCCGGGAAAATCTGTGTCAACTCGTTACCCCCGAAGGGGTCAGATATCGGGCATTGACCCTAATACGGTCTTTGCCCGACGCTTTATTTCAATATTTTTTACTATCATACCATTACTCGTTTATCAGTTCGTCACCTTCTTTTAACTCTTTGGCTCTAATTATCATTTCCTCGTCATTCCGGACAATCTTTATAAAGGTATTCCCGGATATTTCCTTTTCTCCATTTATCGTTATTATCTCTTCCTCTTCATGCCGAATTAAACGACCCTTTGTCAAAAATCGACTGAATAGGAGTTCGTATTCCAACGGGTTTACATTGACAATACCAAGGAGATAAGAAACGAGACTTCCAGCGCTGCTTCCGCGGCCCAATCCGACCAAAATGTTATTGTCTCTTCCCCATCTAATAATATCCCTCAACATCAAAAAATAGTCCACTACGTCGCCTTCCTCTATGATGGATATTTCCGTGTTAAGTCTTTCTGTCAGTTCCTCTTCGCTGTATCTGTCCAGTATTTCTGGATGTTCTGCCAGTCCGTCAAAGACAAGCGATTCAAACATTTCTGTATTGGAAGCATATTTCTTTTTCTCCTCTTCCGTCATTACATATTTAGGTGCGTGTCTTACCTGTGTTTCCAGCAAATAATTACAGTTTACCGATATGTAATTAAGATTTACCAAAGCTTCTTCAAACAGTCCGAAAAACTTGTCTTCATTCAATATCAGTTTTGACAATTCTTCGTAATATTCCTGGTAATTCTTCATATACTGGTTGTCACTCTCATAATTCGCAACCTTTGCCAGCCTGTTAAGCTTTTCCCTTATAGGAGCATACCGCCTTTCAAGATACCAGGCGTCACATACCGCCACGGGTTTATATACACCCACGAATTTTTTCAGATTGTCAAGATATTTTTTATCCCGGTCATTCTTCTTGTATTCCACAGTATCAAGCTGGTAATAGGTATCGTTCCATTTTCTTGACAATATGGGGAGATTTTCAAACATACATGTTTTCGGGTCAAACAACAAGAAACACCCGTCTTTCATTTCTTGCAATTCCTTTTCCGTGATAAAGCCTTTTTCGTCGACATTCAGAATCTTATTTATTTTCAGTAGGTTATTCCATCCCTCCTTGTCCTTGACTATCAGCTTTACTGTATATCGCACGTCCTTCTGCTCGTTATATACAGTAACTTCCATACCGAATATAGGTCTTATATCACTTTTTAGACACGCATTCTGAAACTTGAACGCTGATGCAAGCGTATTCTTTTCGCATATACCAAGCGCTTTTATTCCTAAAAATTTCGCTTTTTCTACCCAATCGGAATAAGAGTGCATTCCGTTCATCAATTCAAAATTGCCGTGCACACCTATATAGGTGTCAAATCTCAAGCTTTCGTCAAACAAATTTGCCTTTCCGATATACTGCAATCGGTTAAGTTTTACTTTATTCTCGTCTCCCTTTTTAAGGTAATACCATACATCACCGAACCGGAAGACATAGTTGTCGCATTCCGTTCTGTCTCCTACCCACTGGAACGAATCGTCAAAGAAAATTCCGTTATCCTCTTTGTCCCATTGGAAAGGTTCAAACAACTCGAATGTTTGCCCGTCAATCTCTATAATATAATTATCCAAAGCATTGAAAGACAGAAAGTTATCCTCCAAATATTTGATTAAATCTTTATACAGTTCATCCATATTTTTAGGGTGTAAAGGGGAGTGAAGTGTATTTACTTACACTCCCCGTGAAAAATCAAATCTAAATAAAAACGGCAAGTTTATGATTTGTCAAAATGGTTCCTACAGCAAACGGAAACAACGTTGTAATGCGTTCCCAGCTCTTTTGCAATCCGGCTGAATGACCGACCGTCATTCTTTGCAAGTTCTTCCCATACCTTATATGATATACTCCCTTTCTTGTACGGGTTTTCTCCTTTAGGTGAAAGATTGAACTTTTTCTTTACATACCCTTTTTGGGTGTTTACAGATACCTCCTTTGCATATTCTTCAAGCGTCTTTCCCTTTGCTTCCAGTCTTTCAACAACTTGTTGCAAAAGGTCTTCCTTTCTGAATCCGGAAACATTCTGTATTCCAAGCTTCCGACCAACATTTCTTAAAGTCAACAAAGAAAATTCCATACATCAGTCCTCCTTTTTCCCGAATACGGCATCTTTAATCTGCTGTACTCGTTCTTCCGTTGAACCGGAAACAGAAATGTAGGGTATTCCGTAATTATCGACAATCTGCTTTATTTTCCGGTCTATTTCTTTCTGGTATTCTTCATCTTCCGAACGGACCTCATCACCTTGCAATCTGAATGTGATAGGAAGATAGACAAGTAAAGGGAATTCATATTTTCGCTTTACAATCTGTCGTTTCTCCTTAAAGTCTTCTTCTGCCAGGTTATTATATTCCGGGTCTTTTGGGCTGCAATTATCAAAAAGCCATGAAGTGTAGGCATTCACATCAATAATACATCTGTCGCTAATGGAAGGCTGTTTCATGGCATCTTCCATTATTTGAGTGTATTTATCAAATATTTTCTTTTGTGATTCGGACGTGCCTTCTTCATTAATGGTTATCCCTTCTTCTTCAACCATCGTTCTGACAACATTCGTGTAAAACTTCCAGTTGTCAAATTCCGGTTCATTCTGCAAGGCTTTCAATAGGGTTGTTTTCCCCGTACCCTGCGCCCCGGTCATTAATATTTTATCATAATTTCTCATCTGTTGTCTCCTGCTCCATGAATTTTGTCGCGTTGTTTACGCGAAAACAGTTTTTCTATATTCTGCTCGGCAATCTTTTCCGTATCAAGCCCTACGCGGTTAATCATGCTGTTTATTACCTTCCAGGCGTTTTCCCAGGCTTCCAAAACAGCTTTCTTTCTTGCTTCCGGGAATACATTCTGCTCGGCTTCTTTCCAATCGTCACGCAACCACTTTTTAACCTGGTCTGCAATCTTTCCGACTTCCACGGGCAAATCAAACACGCCTGCACCTTCCGCATTTGTCAAAGCTTCTTTCCAATCCCAACCTTCAATGTCAAGATTGCATTCTTTACGAATCATGGCAAGATACCAGAACATATCCCCGATTTCTTTAGAGATTTCTTCCGTTTCTGCCTCGTTATTGATTTTCTCGTAGGTTTCTCCCATCTCCGAACACAAGCCAAGTGTCACATAGGATAAAGCCACTTTTTCGTTATAGCAAGCTGTAGTAGCCGCCTTTTCTTCATACTCAAAATAGTTCATATCTTTTGTTTTTAATCGTGATGCAAATATAATAATTAAATTTTGAGATAAACAAATGTTATCTCCATTATTTTAAATCTTTCATATCGATTTTTTCTAACCATCTCATTTTGAAGTAGGTATATGGTATCTGTTCCGGCACGTCATTAACCCATATCACCACATTATCGTCATTCGGATGGTTTATCTTCACCTTATATTCCTTTCCCTTGTATATCACTATGGTACCCGGTTTCAATAGGTGAAACCTGTCCCAAAACATAACCGACTTTTTCGTTTTCTCCGAATATTGCAAGTTCGGCAACCCGTATTCCTGCAAAAATTCCTTCAAATAAAAATCAGAAAACGCCTTGTCGCTGTCGAACATCGTACCAAGACGAAACCTTTGTTTTAAGTTCAGAATTTTTGTCTTCTTCTTCTCCGCTATGTCCTTATATATCTTCACAAGCTCGACACTTTCTATACGATTGTAAACTATCGAGCGTAATTTACAACTCAAATACTCCAATTGCAAATTAATTACAAACTGCTCTAAACTGATTTTCCGTGATTTTTCCATATCCTTATTTTTGACTTCAAATCTAACAAAAATTAGGATAAATGGCAAAAAATCAGCACTATAAATGCTTTGTATAAAAATTAATCGGTTCCGTCATATTGTCAAGCGCCCTTAGAAGCTCTTCTTGTGTCGCGTCTCCAGGGTCTTTCTTCTTGTCTTCCAGTTCGGCAATCTGTACATTGAAATATCTTTGTAAGGTCATTGATACTGTCTTAATCATTTCCGGCTTGTCGGGGTCGTACATTAGAATCACATTCCTTATGCCCGGTTTGTCCCTCAATAACCTTATCTGGCTTAGCCCCATATTGTTACCAAACGTAAACACGCACTTTATATCCGGTGATTCATAAAGATGCAATTTCGTGTCAACCGATATATAGTCAAACATCCCTTCCACGATTATAACCGTGTCCGTCTCGTCCGTTATATTGTCATACCCTCCTATCACATGGGAAAATCCGTCACGTGAATTTTCATACCTCAATACAAGCTTTTCTTTACCCTCCTTAAACCTTTGAAGGTTTTCTTCGTGCCAATCCTTACTTTTCTTTGAACGTGCCAGCCATGCGACTAATTTGCCGTTCATGGTAAACTGGAATATGAACTTATCATGCAGCTTTCTTTCGAGAAAGAATTTTGTTTCTGCCGGACGGAATTCTTCATAATATCTTTTTACAAAGCCCCTCTTATCCAAATATTCGTCCTTTTCTATATATTCCAGTTTTTTAGGAAGGGTGCATTCCTTAATTTCCTCTGTTGTTTTCTCTTCTTCATCATCTATTAGAGGTGTTAATTTCTGCATTTTTACGGTGTTTTCGTAATCCTGCTTTATAAGGTCCTTCCTTCCTATCTTCTCCAGGAACTTTTTTAAGGTGGTCTTCATGCCGCATTTGAAACAATGGAACGCACCGTTATTTCCAGCATCATTAAACTTTATCCCCCATTTCCCCCTTTTATTACAAAAAGGGCATTCCTTGTTCCGGTCTTGCATGAACCCCTTTGCCCCGAACAAAGATAGATTCAGTTCGGATATTACCTCGTTTTTATCAACCCTAAACATCTTGTGTTAAATTTTTCTGCTGAAATGAAAGTTGTCTTATACATAACCTTATCTTTATTTGTTTGACTTCTTTTTCTTGTCTCCCTTAAGAAGACACTACAAAGATAAGATTATGTTATGACATAAGCAAGTGAGTATGTCTAAATCATCTCTGTTTTAACATCATTTTGCTTTTCACCGTCTTCATCCTTTTTCTTTCTTGTCTTTTTATTAGGAGTAGAGGATGTGAAACCCTTGTCACCTCCGTAATATTCGGCTGTCAGCGCCTTGTCACAAAAACGTCCCCTGCCGTAATCCGTCACAATAGGGAAGGTATCTTTTACCGTATCATAATCACGTACTTTATCCATATAAATACGCATTATGTTCTGTTTCTTCTCCTCTCTTGTCCGGTTCCCAGTAAACACAAAAGAAAACGGCTTTACCAATGTCCTATCCCCTTCCGTATAACTTCTATCTATTACCTTGTCCGAATTGTCCCATATTTCCAACGGCACATTCCCAGCTTGTGCTGCCGTAAATCCCACCATTTTAAACTCTACACATAAGTTTTTCAAAAGTTGTGCACATGTCTGTAATTTTTCTTTTTTGAATGTAGGGTTGTTGTCTACAACTCTATTTGTCCCGGTTGCCACAAGGTCCAAAGAATCCAATATCAATACATGCGGATAATAACCGTTTTTCTTGTAATAAGATACAATCACATTACGGACATCCACCATTGTAGCCTGCCCGAATTTTTCAAACGAATATACATCTATGTCCTTAGAATAGGATTTTATGTTTTCAAACGCCTTGTCAAGCTTTTCTGCCAGCTTATCATCTATGACACCCTTTCGGATATTCCCGTATTTTTGTCCCGTCCAGAACTGGTCGTATCTTTCCAGGCACGCACGCGCACCACCCTCCAACTGTATATGCAAGACCGGGTGTCCATCAAAGGCTGCCTGCATCCCCTGATATCTTAATGCAGTTGATTTACCCACACCCGACCTCATAATCCATAATACGGTATCTTCTATCGTGGCACCACCTTCTGAAATATCATCTATCTTATCAAGTCCGAACATTACACGTGACGGAATTTCCCCGTCTTCCTCTTCCCGTCTTCCTCTCATTCTCTTGTCAAAATCGGCAAAAACCTTTTGGAAACCACCTGCTTCATGCCTTAATGATAGGGACAATATTCTTTGGCTCTCTTCCGCATTTACCCGTATAGCATCTTCCTTCTTTCCTTCTTCGTACAAATCATGTACTTTTTTAGAAAGTAGCTGGAATTCCACGTCTTTAATATATGCTTCCAACTGGTCTATAATGATTTCCTTGTCTACTTTGGCGGCTGCCTGCACAGCGTCTATCGCTTCAATCACAAAATCACTATCAGCGTATTTTTGGGACACCACGCCCAAAGAAGGAACCTTATCTTTTTCCTTCAATACTTCTGTTGCCTCTTTTAATAAGAATTTGAAGCCGGGCCACTCTTTGGGTATTAACTGATAAGTCAGATTATTTACTACCATTCGAGTGATATTCAAATCCATATATACAAGTTTGAATAATTCTGCCATAAATCCGGCAGATAGTTTTTGCGCCATTTTCTTTTAGATTTTAAAAATTTGTAGCCCTAATTTGGTAATTATATACAAGTTTACACTTGTATCTATTTGTTAATAAATTTCTTAACTGGGTTATACCCAAACCCTCTATAGGGTGGCATTGCTGCATCCCCCTTTACTTTTCTCATGATGTTGTAGGCTCCGTTTATATCTGCATTGAGTAAAATCCCGTTCTTTGTTCTGAAAAGACCTCTTTTTACTCTCTTTCCAATATAACTATCATGATGTTTTACTTCTTCTAAATCTAAAGAACTGCATTTTGACGTGTGAGATTCGTTTATTTCAACAAATCTTAGTCCTTGTCTTTCAGATTTGTACCTTAACATTGATATGAACGTTTCAAACGGAATTGAAACAAAGTTCTGATTGTTTCTTTTACCCATATTTACTTCTTGTTTCCATCCGTCATTATGTCCTACTATCAATGTAGTTATGTTGTCTTTCAAGCACATGCTTACAATTTCCTTGCTTGTCTTATGCAAATAATCCTTGACCTTATTGTTTCTCTTTCTTGTAAGGTTCATTAACTGTCTCGAATTTTCCTTTCCATTTATTTTCTTTAATTGTGATTGAATTTTAGCCTTTTTCTTGTTATAATACTGATTAATAGACTTTAATTTCTTTCCATCTACCAAAACAACCTTGTTACTCGTATTCGTTACAATAGAAGCAAGGTTGTTAACTCCCAAATCAATAGACATACATCTATTATTATCCGGTAACTGTTCCTTTGCTTCTAATTCATATATCAGTTCTATTACATAACAGTCTGCTTTCGGTACAAATCTTATTTGCTTAACCGTTCCTTCCTTGCATCTTGTTTTCAATGGTTGCAAACCTTCTTTTTTCGGGAAATAAATGTATTCTCCTTTGTGTCTGAATTGCACATAAGAATAAGAAAATACATTTCTTCCTTTTGTTTTATGCTTGTATTTCGGGAATTTAGGGCATCCGGTAAATTTCTTGTTATCTCTTTTCCATGCTTTAATGGCAGAAAAATAAGATTTCAAATTCTTATCCAAAGCCATTAAAATTTGCTGGGAAGAGGAACCACTCAAAGCCCTAAAATCAACATTGTTTTCTGCAACCATCTTTTTGTTAAGTTCTGTAGACCTTATCCATTTCCCGGAAACAAGAAATTCTTGCTTTATGATATACAAAGCCGCATTATACAAGTTCTTAGATAAGAAACAAATCCGGTCTAAATCCTTGTACCTCTTGTCATTAACTGTTATTATATGTTGCTCCGTTAAATACATGTCGCAAATATAAATAGAATATTTTAAATTTCCTATTTATTTATATAATTTTTAGTGCAAAGTGCTATATAGTTACCTTCTTTTTTAAATGTTAGCACCGATTGCGTTTCTTAAAAATTCTCCTGCATTCTCTACCGATATACCCAATTTCTTTTGTATTAGAGTTATCATTTCATTAACTTGTTCTTGTGAATCCAAATTCCCTTTTACAAACTCCATCATGATGAACTTTTCTAAAAATCTTGCTTTCATAACCTTATCTTTTTTATTTGTTTGACTTTTCATCTCTTAATCTCACAATGCAAAGATAAGATTATGTTATGACATACGCAAGTGCTTATGTGTAAAATGTAGGTTGTTTAACATCATTTCACAATAAAAATAGTCTAATTGTTAGAATAATAGTCGTAATGATAAAGATTAATGCGAAATGTTTCCATATTTTTACAGTAGCCTCTAAACCGTGTTTCCGTTTGTCAAACTCACTTAAGGCATAATTCAAAGCCTCGTCTTTCAGTCCTTTAAACTTATCATTCAAAGCCTCGGTTATATCATCTGCAATAACATGCTTCACCTTTTCTGACACGGATTCCGGATATCCTCTTTCCTCATAGTTCAATTCACTCAACAAGTCATGATGAAATATATAAGGTGTTCCGTTCACTTCGTAGGAAAGTTTGATACCGCTTTCTTTGACGTATTCCAAAAACTTTTCCTCTGCAATCTCGTTTATCCTTTCCTGGTTAAATTCTGACTGCTTCTTTATCTCGTTAAAATATTCCTCGTCAACAATTACACAGTTGTTTTCAAGTTTCATTACATGTGCTTCCATGATTATTCTTCTTTCAATTTCTTTATCAGTGCATCAGCGAAACAAATACTCAATTTTGCTATTATACTTGAATCAACATTTATAAATTGTTTCTGTGAATTGCTACAAAATCCTTGCATTGCAGCTTTCGCTATTTCATAACGCCTCTGTTCCCAATCAATTTTCTTTTCTTCCATCTTTAACCTCCTTATTAGTTTTAACAAACCCCTTTTGAATGCACCAACACAGCATATAATAGGCTGCATCTATCAACTTCGGCATTTTTTCTAAACGAACGGTTCCATTATTCGTTACGTCTACATATTTGAGCCACCACAACCCTACTTTCTTAAATATGTACAAATCATATACCTGTACTGATTCTGGTAACTTATCCAGAATGTCCTGCAAAGTGTAAGTAGGGGTTGTTTCCCAAAAATTAGAATCCAGTTTTTGGTTTATTACATACTCATAGATTTCAAGCTCCCACGTTACAGATTTATGTGAGATAGCGCGACACCAGCACATACTTGCATCACTTGTATCTAATCCAAGCTCCTGCAAGTGCTTCATTTGTTCTATTGATAATACTTGTTTTGATTTCATAATTCGTAAGATAAAATTACAACCGTTAATGCAATGAAAATGATTGCTACTATCAAGGCGATAGATAGACATCCCTTTTCGTATTCTTCATCTTCTGATGGTGTGTTTTCGTTATACCAATCTAATGGATGTTTTAATTTCATTTCTCACTCCTTTCTTTCTCCTTTTTAGCTTTATCACAAGCTGACTTCTTCATTACATACGGACAATCGCAATTCCCGTATCTTTCGTTATACCAACAGCAATAATTACACTGATGCATTATTTATTCCTCCATCTATATTCAAAATACTTACAGTTCTTCGCCTGCTTTCTTGCCGTTATGCGTCTTTTCAATGCGTGACAATACATCTGAAAATTGGCACATATCTCATAATGCACGCATATACTGCAATGCTTTTCTTCTGTATTATTCATCGTCTTCTCTCTTCATAAAACACATCCATATTGTTTTGCTCTGCCTTCCAGTGGTATGTCCAAATAGAGGCTTAAAAGGGATAACGGACAAAACTTCTGAAGCTTTTATCTCACTTTCGTTCCATTTGAAAATGAGCGTTCCATTAGGTTTCAAGACGCGCATACACTCGGCAAATCCGTCGTGTATAAGTGATTTCCAATCTTTTGGCAGTTTACCGTATTTCTTAGCCATCCATGAGGTTTCACCAAGTGTTTTTAAATGAGGTGGGTCAAACACCACCATATAAAAAGAATTATCCTCAAACGGCAAATTAGTAAAATCGGCTATCACATCCGGTTTTACATCTATAGTTCTGATTCTATCTTTGTCCTTAGCTGTAAGTGTTTCTGAACGCTTGTCTACAAATAAAACCAAAGGGTTATGCTTGTCAAACCAAAACATTCTACTGCCACAACAAGCATCTAATATAAGTTTATCGCTTTCCATTGTTATTCCTCCTTATCTATCTTAATATCCGTTACTTTGCCACGATTGACGAAATACCTACAATCAATAAGCCTGCAAATCCATTCATCACAACGATTCTCTAATTCATTACATTCCTTGTGAAGAGAACATATCTTGCATTCATGGTCATTTGGATAATTCTCAGCTTCATGCAACACTCCGTCTATTATTATTCCGTTCTTTACTTCCATAATCAAATACAATATCGAATAATTTTATTTTTCTTACAAAATCTGATTGAATACCTCACTGCCTTCCGTATGTCTTCATACTCCTTTATACTGTACACGTTGTATGTACGGAGTTTTCGCATAATTTCCTCTTCCATGAAAGGAAGTATCTCTTTCTCAAACCTGCTCATTTCCTATGTGTTTTACGGTTCTTATTCCTCTTCCTGCGTTTCGCAATCTGCTTGTTTGTACATCTATCATCTTTTGGACGATATTTTCTCATTTTAGGTGCATCACATGGTTCTAAAGGAGAAATATCAACATATGGATTATAAATATCATAACGAGTATTATCGTTCCAAGAAATTTCGTCCTGCATATTTTACCCCTCTTTCTTTTTAAGACTTATATCAATTGACAACCTATCGGCAATTTCTTCCTTAATTATCTCCCTGCACAAATTCCTTATCATAGAGTAATCACCATGTCTTTGTATCTCGTTGGAAACCATACAACGAACCCACCTCTCTATATCGACATCATTCCCATAGGTGTTTTGAAAGATACGTTTAACTTCCTCTTTCACAATTGGAATCATAATTTCCTTTATATCCTCTTTAGTCAACTTTAATTCGTTGTGGATATAATTCTTTACTTCTCTGTATCTATATTTACTCATAGCATCTAAATCTCTACTTTTGTATAATTACTAAATTTACAATAAAGATATTCACTTGAAAACCATCCTCCTAATGAATATTTATCGTTGATATATTTACAATATGTTTCCCATTTGTCCTTATGTACAATTTCATACATTACACCTTTGTACATGAACAAATCTCCTTCTTGCAAATTTGAAATCTTAATTGTTTTCATATTAACCCAATCCTCTTTAATCTTTTTCTAAAATTCTTTTCATTCAAAGCTTGTTCGTAATAGCAATCCGGCTCAATAACTATTTTAGTTTTCATTATAGGTTTCCCGTTTAATCCAATTGAAACTTCTTTGGTAATAGAAGCTCTCTTTATCTCTTTCGTTTTCAGATTGAATGAAAATAAAATATGTCCCGGAACCCTCCTCTTCTTGTTCGTCAATTTATATTCATGCTGTTTCTTTTGAATATATTCTACCTGGTTTTTAGATAGATTACTTTTTATCAAATCGGGAACTATTTCCATATCAATCACCGTTTAAAACAAACAACAACTCTCTTGCTTTCCTATAGGTATCAAACCCCTTTACATTCACCCATTCAGACGAAAGACGTTTGTCTTTTCTGACTTGTACGCAATACACGACTATCGGAATACAGCCGCTATACCCTATTTCTTTCACAATCCTATATCTTTCCATGTCAAATACAATTTCTCATAAAAGTTCCCCTATCAAGCATACCGTTTTCTGATTCTTCTACCAAGTCAAAGAATGTATTAGCATAACAAACATGCTCGTCTATCATTATACATATTCCATCACCGGGATAATATTCACACGAAACATCATTGTCCCAATCTATATGTTTTTGTGCTTCTTTGGCTACACAGTCACAAGCAATCGTATACTCTATGTATTTATTAGATGCTCTCCTTATTTTGTAAAATACATTACCTTTCATTTCTTTGTCTCCTTCTTTATCTTTTCATAGCACTCTTTACAAAAAACAAACACCTTTCCGTTATTGATTTTAACTTTAAAACCATCTCTCCTTAAATCAGTGCAAGTAGGTTTTAATTCTGCATAGTGATTTAAACCATTTCCGCACAAATCACACGAAACTTCATACCATTTCTTTATCATTTTCAACCTCCTTTCTATTACTCAATACATAAAACAATTCCCCTGCGTATCATATCTTCCAACTCTCTTTCAGAAAACTCATCAAATGTATGTTTATCCATAGTGCAAAAATGATACCTTACAGAATGCTTTTCATAATTGATGCTTTTATGATAATCAATCATTACATCAATTATGACTGTTTCGATAATCTTACCATTTACAATAAAAGAAAAACGTGTTCCAACATCATAACACCCCTTCTTAAACAAAAGAATTTTCCTTTCATCCATTTTATTTCAATTTTTCTTCAAATTCTGCAATTATACAGTCTGCATCACCACCATGTACCCAGTCCTCCAGTACAGAAGACAAAGCTTCAATAGCTTTCTCCTTCTGCCATTCAGCACCACTATTAAAACCATTAGCAATCATTTCCTTGATGTCAGAAATTCCATTCGGTACCCCACATGTTCCAAATGAACGAATAACCGATTCAGCATATTCTATTGACGCCTTTTCTACTGTCTGTTTCATATCAATAACTTTTGGTTTTCTTGTATCTGCCACATTTCTTGCAGACGTAATATCTGGCAATATATTTATTACATCCTAACTCATCCCATGCCGTAACCTTTCTCTCATACATCAGCTCCCATTCATGGCGACAGAACCATTTCTTTATGATAGCATTCAGATTCATACCCTAAAACAAAATCTTGAATTTCTTCCCTTTCAATGTCGGCAATCTCTCTTCCACAAACTTCCTTAACTCTTCCTCCTCAATAGGAAACAGAGGATTGTATTTATATTTGAACGTGTGTATATATTGCTCATTCAGCATCACATCAAAAATTAATGTCTTCATTTCAGCATTTCATTATTAGGGTAGTATTTCTTGTATTCCTCAAAAGCAAGCTCTAACACATCTTCTTTACTCACATACTGCAAAACAATATCTTTCTCTGTATATACCAAGTATTCCTCTCCTTTTAAATCCAACCATTTCCTTTTTCCGCACTCTCTTTGCTGTAGTTTAAATCTATACTTTGCCGGACGGTTCCATTCCATAAACAAACTACATGTCAGCTTGTATTCTACATCTTCCTTTTTAATAATCTTTTCTGTCATAACCCTTTATATTAAAATAACCCTCCATCCACAACACAGCTTCTTCTATTGTTTCCACCTTTTTAAACTCCTTCGTGACACAACGCTGCATGTATTCACAGCATATGTTTTCTTCATCGTCAAAATAAATGTTGTACGCCCCGTTATCATCAGCCCCGGTACATGCTATTCCAAGCTCCAGGGCATTCTGCACCTCTTTCGGTTCGGTTGAAAAATAGGCGTAAACCTTTTCACTCTTTACACCCTGCAATCCGTTAAGTTCTACAATATTGTTCATATTCGAGATAATATTTGTTTATGTCTAACCCGATTAAGAAAGGGAGGCTTAACACTCCCTTATCAATCACACCACAAAGATAATATTTGTTTATGACATACGCAATAGCTTATTCCCAATAAAATTGCATATTTAACATTTCTTGTGTTTCCTTCTGAATAGGCTTATATCTCGTTTCCGTAGCTAAATCCCTCTCTGCCACTTTGTTATACTCTTCCAAAGCCTTTTCCTTGTCTATACTCCTTTCCACCCAAATACCTATCATCTGGTCCGGCTGCATATCCCCGATAGACACCGGGTTTTCTTCTGTAGCCTCGTAAAACTGGACTGTATAGGGTCTACTGTATATATTAGGTGTACTCCCCATATATCGGCTTCCGTCTTCACTTTCCATCATTCCCACGGCACCCACCTTGAACGAACACACATTTGTTTCCGGGTTCTCGAACCATATCTTTACACCCTTTGCCACCTCCTGGCTGTCATTGTGCAGCACTATAGCCCTGTATTCGTTTCTTGCATTTCTTATAGTGTTGACGCTCAATTCGTCAAACAAATTACCGAACATGTCATTAGGTATTGTCGTGGAAGACGCAAATCCCCCTATCGAGTAGGAAACATTCTGCTGTTCTGCCATATATCCGGAACTTACTGTATATAATAATTTCATTTTCTCCTCCTTTCTTATTCTTTCGGTTTCGGCATGCCTGCCAAAGACCAATATTCCGTTTTTGCCGTATTGTCAATCGTGACCGTACCACCGTTGTTTCTCACTCTTGCTATGTAAAACTCGTTTACCGACTTGGTAGGCGGCTGTTCCAAGGTCACTTCCTGTGTCAGCCCCAACGTAAACCAATCATAGGTGTAAAGCCCTTCCATTTGTGCGTCCGTGAATACCTTTCCAAGAGGTACCGTTCCCAGTATCACGACTTGCAAATTTGTTTCCGCAACAAAATCGGATTCGGACGTTAATACAATATTCTTGTTATCTATTATATTGACTATCTCATATACACCATTATTTAGGGGCTGTGAACCGTCGTCCTTCAAAAACTTTATCGCTACCGGGGTTTTCCCTGCCTGTCCTCTCACCTTACCGGAAAAATCCACGGTTCCGGTCACTACACCCTTCTGGTTGATACTCACATATCCGTTTTCGTAATTCTTTGTCGAATACCCGATTTTTAGCCAGTAATACACGCTGTCTGCCGGGATGGCAAAGTTATCGTATATGTTGACAATGTTTATTACTTGCCCCAATGAGTTTACCGCCATACCCGGCAATATCCTTACCGTTCCTCCCTGTGTTCCCTGCTGCACCTCGAACGCCTTGTTGTCTATAAAGGTGTCCACAGTCTCAAAGTCGGACTTGAATTTTGTAGGGTTGTTTGTCACTATGCCGAATGTATAACTTCCGGCAATAAGAATCTTTCCAAGCAAAGAGTTCTGTAGGAAAGACTGCATATTCATCACTTCTTCTTTTTCTAAAAAAGTGTTTCTGTTAACATTTATCTGCGCCATATATTTATAAATTTTTATTTACAAAATTAGAACCATTCTGGATAATTTCTGTTGAAATATGCGTAATTATACATCCTTGTACATCCTCTGAAACATCCGCTTTTAGGGAGACTGTCAACATCCGGAAAACCGAATTGATACGGTTGGAATAGTTTTTCAAAATAGAAGAACAAAGGCATATAATCTGCTGGTAATTTTACTCCGGCCACTATACATTCCCATCTCGGTTGAGACGTCATATTTGAGCAACCGCTGAATGCGTCTGTGCAACTATTCATATGTTTTAGTACCCCCGATTCTATATAACTATTATCTGTTCCGGCAGGTCCAGGTTTATTTACAGTCACATCACCGAAAGCATATTCGGTTGTCGACAAATTAGAACAATTCTCAAACATACTATTAATATTTACCGTCACCGAATGTTCGGGCGGTGTGATAGGATTGCCCTGCGAACCTGCCGTCCTCAGATTCCTGCAACCACTGAAGCAATATGTGTAAGAACTACATTGCGAAGAATCAGAAAACAAGGATGATGTTATAGTAGTCAAACCACTATTCCGAAACATACCGGACGCATTTCTAATATCGGGGATTGTCACACCACTTACATTCAGCAAGCTTGTACAGCCGTAAAACATTTCGTTACATTGTGTACCTCCATTCGTCGTGTAATTGAATGCACCAGAGCTTATGCTTGACAGATTGGTACATTTATAAAACGCCTGTCCCAAAAACAATTCACCCACGGTCCCGGAAAACATGTTGCTCGGTAATGACGATACGCCCGAAGCATTACAAAAACCGTATGCGTTTATTGTCTCTCCCGAAACATATCTGAACGTTATTCTGCATGGTGATTGCAAATTAGAACAATTGGAAAACATATATATACATGTTTTTATATTCGTCGCTCCAATATCATTACTTATACTTGACATACTGCTACATCCGGCAAACATATAATTCAAAGACGTTCCATTACTTGACGTCCTTAACTGTCCGCTTACGGAAGAAATATTTTTACATCCATAAAAACAACTGGAGTAATCATTTATCAAGTTCCCTGCAAGCACACTCGACAAGTTCACTGAACCACTCAGCCCACTATCTCTATATGTGCTAACAAATGTACCGCTTGTTATAAAATCAAACAATCCTGCTGGAACGCTTCTCAAACTGCTGCATCCATAAAAGAACGAATCTGCCGAACCGCTCATAAGGCTTGTGGTCCAACTTACAACCGATTCAAGACTACTGCAATCCTGGAAAGCTCTCTTTCCCCATGACGTTCTCACATCCTCAGTAAACCACTTGATTACTTTTGTCAAACAATTCTGAAAACTTGAAAATCCGTCTGCACTCCACGATAAATTGGCCGACATTCCGTTAAAGTCAAACAATATTATCTTTGTTCCTCCGGAACTATAGGTGTGCGAACTTGTTCCTAATGTCTGGTCTCCATCTCCCCATTTCACACGCAAATTGTTAAGTCCAGTAGAGGAAGTGTTAAGTACGGGCAGCACTATGTTCGTACCGTTTGACACCCTTACTTCCAGTACCGCACCGTCTTCCATTATTATGTCAATCGTCTTGCTGAACTCTTCCGGTCCTACTGTGTAACTTCCGCTCTCCGTAAAGTAATTCTGACTTGTTGCCACCCATGCATAAGTATCGTTACACGGAACCATCCATGATACGGTACCGTTCGAGCTTGTCACACCCGAACTTATATTGTCTTCCACTGTCACACCCGAAATAGGAGAACCGCTCTTTGTACGTACGTTATATGTAACCTGGCATTTGTTGCGCGTCATTACGACGTTAACATATTCGTCGCTATTGCTTATGCTTACAGAACCGTTCTGGCTCTGATATCCGGCTTTTGACGCCTGCCAGCTTAATGTCTGGGGCGGCACGTATGTTCCGAATACCGCACGCCCGGCTCCATCCGTGTTCTTTACCGTACCTCCGCATACAATACGCACTCCTCTTATGGATATCCCTTTCTCGTCCACCACGTCGAAAATAACTTTATAGGTATTTACACCAAGAACTATCGTTGCGTTTGTATCATATTCCCCTACCGATACAAACGTACTGTTCTCGTTATATTGGGGAAGCTTGCTTGCCGTGGCCGTACCGGAACTTCCTGCCTCCACATTGAAGGTCGTATATCCTTGTCCATCGGAATATTGCGTCATTCCGTTAAACGTCACCTGTGCCCCACTTATGCCTATATTGCTGCCATTGACAACCTGTATTCTCACATTCACCCTCTTTACGGTAAAATTGATAGGAACACGGGTGTCCGAATTGTACACGGTAAACGAATTCACCACGTCATAACAATAAGGATATTTTGCCACATAATCGTATGTACCCGAAAACAATTGCGTAGATACCAACCCTAATTCGTTCGTTGTCAACTTTTCGCTTTGTCCTACAATCTCGATTGTCGCCCCAGAAGCCTGCGCACTTCCTATAGTCGCCTGGAACGTCACGTTAAACGGCACGGACGCCTTTTCTGCCATCTTTATAGTATAGGCATTGTCTCCTGCCGTTATGTTCACATTCCCCTTTGCCGGGTTATAGTCCTGGTGAGACGCGCTCCACTCCCACACACCAAGTTCAAGCGTCCAGCTTGCCGCGATACCGTTGTTGTTGGAATATCTCGTTTCCCCGTTTATCGTCACTACCGCATTACTAATAGGGTCGTTCGTTTCCACATCCAATACCGTTACCGTCAGTTTTCCGGTCTGCTTAACAAGGTCTACCGTTATGGCTAAAGGCTGGTTTATCAATACTGCCGTTCCTGTTCTCGGCTCATACCCCGTCTTTGTCACATTCCACGGATAACTGCCCGGCACACGGTTAAAGACCGCGTTTCCGCTCGCGTCCGTATTGACCGTTTGTTCATCCTCCCCTACACCAAGCACTACGGGCTGGTTCTTAACGGGATGTCCGCTCATTCTCACGGTAAATATGATGTCGTAGGTAACGAGCTTCAATTGCACGTCCACTCTCTTGTTCTCTCCGTTCACCGTCACAACACCTTGTTTCGTATAATATCCTTCCTTCTGTACGGTCCAGTTATAACCGCCCGATATACGGACAAATTGCGCCTGCCCTCCACTCGTACTTATTGATTCCGTACCTACAGTAACCAAAGCATCGTCAAGCGGTGTATTGTTATCGTCCGTAACATAAAAATCAATCAGATAGCCTATCTGCACCAAGTCAACTTCTACCGTCACGTCCTTATCCACGACTTCCACCGTTCCTTCCTGCCCGTTAAATTCCGTCTTTGACACCTTCCAGGCATAAGAACCTGCCACTTCTACAAATGTCACAACCCCGTTTCTTTCCGTCTGTAGGGTTGTGCCGTTAAAAGTAACATCCGCTTTCGCTACGGGCAACCCGTTGCTTCTCACGACAAAGTTTATGTTGTATTTCGGTATGGGATTGAACTGTATGTCTATAACCGCGTTTCCGTATATGGTAAAATCCTTTTCCACGGTTATATATCCTTCTTTCACGACCTTATAATGATACGTTCCTGCCGGATATATAAACCCGGTTGCAAGTCCCTGCGCATTCGAGCTTCCAGTCTGGTTAGGAATATCTTCACCCGTCACTAATACAGATGCACCCGATACTGGCTCCACACCGTCCCTTATACGGAAAGTCACGTTATAGTAGGGTATCTTTTCCATCTCTATTTCGATATTGGTAGAATCCACTATTTCAGCATTTCTTCTTACCGTATAATAGTCCTCGTATTCTGCCACATATTCATATATACCGGGAAATACCTCAAATGTCACTATACCGTTGCTTCCGGTATATTGCACCTTTCCTGCAAAGGACACTTTCACGTTCTGCATCCAGTCTTTTGTCTCCTTGTCGCGCACAAAGAACGTAACCACCCGTTCATAGGCGGCTCCCATTAACTGTACATATTCTACAGCATCCTTATCCACTAATAAGGAGTTTTCCACGTTTTCAAAGTTTTCGGCTTCCACCTCATAATACCATTGTCCGCGCGGCAGTGTTATCTTTACCTCACCGTTAACGTCCGTTATCAGTTCTTCACCGTTTACTGTTATCTTCGCATTGGGTATGTACTTATTCCGGTTTGAAAACACCTTGAACAATATCTGATATTCTTCCTCTCCTACATAAGGACGTATCAGTTCACTGCCGAATATGTTCTTATATCCAACAAGGTAATTTTTTAAGAAAGTCTCTACAGTAAATTGTCTCTGATATGCGTTGTTTTTATAGTAAGCAGCTATAATGTCACGTTCACCCAAATATCCTTGTGAAAACGGCAAATATAAGGGTTTCACATGAAAATCGTATATATATACATACGGGTGATTTCCGACCGTTCTTTCTTGGATAAATATAGGTGCGATATACTTCATTCCCGGCATTATAGACAAAGCACGTCCGGACGGGAAATTAAGTGAAGGCGCGTTCAAAAACTTCTCGTTCGTTGACAGCAGTATTCCTTTTATGTAGTAATACATGCCGTCATTCTTTATGTCCAAATATTCGTTTTCATGGAACCAAAGGGAACTTCCGGTTATCTGTCCGTTTTCCAATATTCCCATAGACAACGGCTCTCCGTCTACCGTCTCGTACCCAGCTACTCCGAACTTAAGGTTTTCATTGTCCGTAGCCGACACTTTTACTTGCAATGATATTTCGTAGGATAGGTTCGGGTCTATGATTATAAGCTTGTCCAAATCCACCCTTCCGTCTATGCCCACGGCTTGATTACCAAAAAATGTCATAGCGTTGAATATCTCTCCATTATCCCCGTTTTCGTCCTGCGTTATGCTTATACTTTCCGGTATCAATAGAGGATAATTATTCAAATCCTCTACTCCTTTTGTATATTCATACGCTTTTGATACATTCATTACCGTATTCGTCCGGTCACATGTAGGCGAACTATGACCCATCGCCCATCCCGTAGCTTCTGGTCTCAACAAGGCAAATATAAACTCGTCCAGCGAATTGTATCTTATCAGTCTCAACAGTTCTCCCAATATCTCACCTTCCTTGCTTATGATGTCAAGCCTTCCACGCTTTGAATATTCTTCCAGGTAATTATAGAATAGGTATTTCATCTGTTCCTGGCTGTCCACCATGTTAGTAACAAGCCCTCTGTTCTGAATAAACATCTCGAACAAAATCTGATTCGTGTCTATCTTTTTATATTGTCTTGCATACAATACTATCAAGGCGAATATATGGGTTATAGTTCCCCAAAAGGCACGGAAATCCTCGTTCTCTTTCTTTTTTAGGAACGTAGGCAAAATTCCCCTTCCTTCCAGTTTTTCAAGCACGTTTTCTGCCCACCGTATTACTTCCTTGTCGTTTTCCTCAAAAAAACGACTGAAAGGCAAATTATCATATATAGGTGTGGACTGGGGTAAAAATAATCCCCCACACGGGTTTTCTTTCTTTATTCTTTTTTCCATGTTGAGATACAATTAATTGCACGGTAAAAATACGATTAATTTTGGATATTACGAAAACAAACACGACGAAAAATACTGTAGAACCGTTCTACCACCTCAATCTCTCTCGTCAAAGACCAGTCCATAACGATAGAGGCTCTAAAGGTAGGGGTGTGGGTGAAGGATGAATGGAGTGGTGGAGATGCTGTCGCCGTTACAAGAAAAAATTCATATACCGGGTTAGTGTATTACAATAATATAACAAGTTCAGAAGTAACAGAAAATAAAGGATATCCAAGTTCTTCTTGTTCTATGGTCTTAACTTACAATACAAATGACAGCTCTGTAAACCAAGATGTTCCGCAAGGTAAAACAATTATTTCTTTGGGAATAGACCCAGATAATTTTTTATATACACGTACGAGTGTTTTGGCTCCAGGACTTCCTAATGTCTTTAGTGATAACAGATTGTCGGGATATTATTATATGCAAGGAAGCTTGTATCTCAGTAAAAGTTCTGACGGTGATTTTCAAAATATTGTAGGAACCTTTCTCAGTGATTCTTCTGCATATAGAATAACATGGATGGAATTTAATGTAAGACGTAGAAGTCTAAATTATCTCAAAATTGATGTTTTTGGCGAAGCAGATAATTGGATATTTAATTTTAGCAATAATTATTCTATACGTAATTCTATCACACAACTTTTTACAAGAGACGAATCAGATATTATACATAATGAATATTCATATAATAACTGTTATATTACACCGATATATAATTCAGCAATCAATCTGGTAAGATTTAAAATTAACTCATGGAGCATAGGTAGCGGTACAGCAGGTTATCAATTCGACATATATTCTTCGGTGACAGTTTCAAAAGTATTCAAAATCCTTTTTTATAAAAAACTACATATTGATTATAAAAATAGAATATTAATAATATTAGGTTTCGGCCCAGATTCATCTGCTACATCAAACCCTGGAGGAATTAATATGGTTGGGATACTTATATTTAGAGGTGCTCCTACATGGAATTATATAGATAATAGTCAAGGAAATAATTTTTGGTTTTTTTACAATAATATTCCTTCTGCAATTACAGATGATTTTGGTTTGAATGCTTGGGTAACAACAGATATGAAGACACTGATGTATTGCAAAAGGGGGAATTACGGAATAGGGAAAGGTATTAATACAGTTACAAGTTCAAATTCACTTTTTAGCGTAAATATTGGTTGGAATGAGATAGCTACTTATTCCATTAACGATAGCTCTACAGCAGATTTGAGAAATACACTTGCAAATTATTATGTACTTGAAATTCAGTTTAATAAGAATGAAAATAAAATGATTGTTCTCTGTAACGATACAGTAGGAGCACAAGGAGGAAAGACATTAGACCAATATATAGAAGGTATTCATCCAACTCATTTATTTACATTTGTGTATAACGGTAAAAAATGGGTAAATATACCTTATAGTACAGTAGGATTTACTAATTTCTGGAATAAATATATATCCTCTGGAAGTTCTGGTGCAAAATACAAACCATTCTTTAATGTCAATCCTAATTATCTTGGTTCTTGGGATATGAGTTATTCCTTCCCTTCATATAACGAAAATATGACAGCTTATTACGCTAAACTGACTTTCGGAGACTAATAAATAAGTGTTCATATTAATTAAGGCAACCATACACCTAAACATCTTTAGTATGAATTTGGTATATGGTTGCCGTTTTATTTAGTCTCCGAAACTCAAATAATATCTATATGCGTTAAACGGTTCATTCCCTCCAGGATACATGAAGTTAATTTCTCCGTTTACAAAATTGATTAAAGGTTTGTAGGCATTACCTTTACCTCCAGATGTAGAGTTATTATAATCATTCCAAAGTGTATCTCCTCCTACGAAAGAACTGTTTAATTTTACAAATTTTTTCTGACTTTCCGCCCAAATAAAATAAAGTATTATATCTGGCTGAATACCTTCTGTATAACTATAATCAGAATTGTTTGTAAACGCACCTTTAGAAGAATTTCCAAAAATCATTATTTTATTAGATTTGCTATTGAATTGAACATCTAATATATAATAATTCTGACAAGCATTCAAAATATCTGTACCTCCTCCTTCCATTTCGTAAGAAACTCCAGTCCAGCCATTTTCTCCAAAAAGAGCTGACGACCCTTTTATAGTATGCAACCCTTTGGAAAACCCTTGATAATTAGCTCCGCTTAATGAAATATAGAATAACCATTTCAAATCCGGAGATACCCAATAATCACCACCTATTACAGAAGTAATTGCAGAAGGGATGTTATAAAAACATTCCCATTCACTCGTTAATACTAAACTTTCTCCATTATTTTTTACATTTCCCGTCCACAATCCGTAATAAAATTTAGCATGAGTATCTCCATATGACCTATCTTGTGACTTTACCAAGATAATTACTTTTTTATCATTACTTCTTAATACTAACCATCCCATGTGTTCTACTCTACCTTCATTTGAATAAGGATAACCCTTAACATTCAAGTAACTAATTCTGTATTCTGTTGTATTCGTTCCTTCCATTATTATTATGTAAAAATCAGAATTACCTTCATTCCCAATAATGAAAAAACGTATACGGGTTGATGAAGCAGTTTTAATAACAGAAGCATATTTTCTTATAGAATAATTATTAAAATATTTATAATGGTCGCTTATTACATTACTGGTGGTATAATGACCCGATGTATTTTTACTCCATTTATCACCTATTCTAAAAATAGTATTTATCATCCAATATATGCTATTCCCAATAATATAAAATATAAATGCAGTTGAACTACTTTCATTATTAATATAATATGTAGGGGAAGATATTGATATACCTACTTGTACTCTTCCTAAAGAAACCGGATAATCACTTGGAAGATGATTGGTAGTATCTGTTTTATATAATTCAGCAGCACCGTAAGGGGGATTGCTCCCTACAAAATCATATAAATAAACAGTCTTCCCAAATATATCCATATTTATTCCATAATATACCGGATATACAATGCCAAAAGAGTTGCTGATAGCATATAATTTATTTTCATCACTCTTTAAATTTATGACACCCGTATAAGCCCCTTTATATGGTTTGTAATAATCATTTATATACGAAGAATATTGTTCTACTCTTCTGTTCGTCACCCACACCCCTACCTTTAGAGCCTCTATCGTTATGGACTGGTCTTTGACGAGAGAGATTGAGGTGGTAGAACGGTTCGGATAATTCCATGTTCCTGTTCCGCTCGCTCCCCATGTTGTCGTACCTCCTGCTTCCCACCAATAGTTGCCCGGCTTTATTGTGAGTACCACCTGTCCGCTCGTGTTTGTAGTGCCGCTATACGTCGTGCTGGTGTTGTTGCTTGACAGTTTTACCACACATCCACTTCCTACACTTGTTCCTGTATTCACATCTTTTACCGTTATCGTTATTATTGCGTTACTTGGTACCAACTTAAGTGTAAAGTTGGATGTGTTCGTGTTCGTCGTATTCAACGTGTCGTATCTTGATGCACTCACTACGTATCTGTTTGTCAATCCGGACACATATACCGTCGCTTGTCCGGCACTGTTCGTCGTTACTGTCTGCGTAGCATAATTATTAGAATCTGAACTATCTCCATTAATACCATATACTTTTATTGTAGCACTACTTACAGCCGCATTCGTGTAACTGTTCTGTACTGTCACCACAATACTCTTTATTGCCGTAGAGTAAAATGCTGTAGCATCATTGTTATGTCCTATATTGCTAAAATTATAATTAGGAGTGATGGAATATGGTGTTTCTGTCGTTGTTGTACCAGTCACATAATAACCCGACCTGTTTGCGGCTATGGTTGTCGTTATACCTGCAATGAATGTATACGTTGCATCCCTATATGCATTCCCATCTAAAGCAAGTGCCAATACATCTGTCTTTCCTGCTGTCGTAAATGCGGGCGTCACTAATGTGTTCACTCTCCACCATCCTAATACTGGCGTTGAAAGTGGTACCTTTAACCGGAAAGAAGTTTTTACACTCTTCGTCAATCTCGTTGCATTTCTTGTATTCGCTGATAGAGGCATTGTTATCGTTCCCCTACTTGATACCCAATAGCTCGTACCACCACCCCATGTTATGTTATAATTCCCAGCTATCATTGGTCCGAACGTCACCTGTCCGCTACTGTTTGTCGTTCCTGTAAAATTGATTGACGATAATTGCGAATTCGTCATTGTGACCGGACATCCGTTCGCATTTCCTTTTACTGCTCCTTGATAATAGTCCTTTATGGTGAATGTTATAGAAGAACTTGTCTCGCTCATTTTCAGATTAAGAGGACTTGCTTGTGTAGATGATAACGTACCGGATAACGCATTGTAGTTCGTTTTTGAAAATGAATATCCTCTATTGATACCGCTTCTATATACAGTCCAGTTACCGCTACTGTCTGTCGTTCCGGTCTGTCCGAAATAGGAACATGATACACCGCTTATATTCGTTCCATAATTAGAACTCTTTATGTTAAATGTCAGACGTGCAGTTATATTCAATGTCATAGTCCACTTCTCATTTTCATTAGTCCATGTGTGACCCTGCGAAGCATTACTATAATAACTTGCATAATTTTTCGGTGTATAGGTGTAGTTTATTCCTGCATATACAGTATTCGTTTTCTTTCCGCTCGCGTCCAAGGTTATCTCTCCTGCCGGGGCATTCGAGCCTGTAGGCACACTTCTAACTATCACTGCACTACCTAACGGATAGGTAGATGTTGACGACGGGTGTTTCTCAACAACCGTCAATGTCACCGTTCGCGTCGTTCTATTCATCGTCACTGTATAGGGTGATGTCTGTGTGGCGGTTACTGTTCCTACATAGTTATTGAAATACTGTCTCGTGGCTGTCATTTGTCTGTCTAATCCACTTCTATAGAAACTTCCTCCAGATGCAAGCGTTTGACCGAAATAGGTGATTGTTCCAGCAAGTGTATTGTCTGTATTGTAAATATTCGCTACTGTATTAATGGTTATCTTTTGGTTACAAATCAATTGTATTGTCCGCACTTGTCCTGCTGCCGTATAAGTCAGTGCAGTATTTGGATTACTGTAATAATTAGGTCTTGTTACTGGTGTGAATGTTACTGGTGTACCTAAATAACATACAAACGATACATTGCCGTTCGTATCTAACGTCAATGGACTTGTAGAAGCTGCTGGACTAAAATTCATCTTCATGGATGAATAAAGAGCTACAGTCCATCCAAACGTATTAGATGTAAACGCTTTTCTTGTTATTGTAACAACACTATTACTTTGATTATTATATACTTTAATGCCATTATTCCCATTACTAAATAAGAAATCTTTATTTGCAGAAACCATTTTGTCTACAGTACATATTTGGGTTATTTCTGCATACGATTTATTCTGCGAATTACTTCCACTGATATCAAATACTGATGCTGTATCTATCTGCCATGTAACTGGCTTACTTCCTCCATCCAAATTAAAGAAATTGGTTGTTGAAAAATTACCGGAAGAACCACATCTTATATAATGAGCATACCAAGTCCATACACCTGTTCCTTTATTGTCTGTAAGCCATTTTCTTGTTGCACTACCACCTGTTCCGGTTGCATTACTCTGAAAAAACAAACTATATCCAGTAGGAATTTTTGCATGGAAAAACGCTACAAATTCCTTATTAGCTGCTGTTATCGTACTAAAATAAATACCTCCTAATCCCGGACTTGTTGCTCCGGTAGAAGTCTTTATTTCCAAAACATACTGTGATTTGAATAACACTTCTTCACTCACTCCAAGACTTACTGTAGCGGTTGAACGTGTCATTACCACATTGAACGGAGATGTTGAACTTGACGTTATACTACCCGAATAATTACTGTGATAGGTTGCTGTAGCTGTTACACTGTTCGTTACAGAACTTCTGTACAGTGATACATTTCCGCTACTGTCCGTTGTCCCTGTCTGGTTAAAATATTTTACAGTAGCACCACTTAGATTCGTTCCGCTTGGCACGTTTGATTTGACGTTTATAGTTATCTTTGCCGTTACCGTCAAATCCATAGTCCATGACTGATTGGCGGCTGTATAGGTGTGTTTCTGTGT